>Ga0126304_10001594_pt1 | contig 10762 bp, 10 predicted proteins | sample Plot25_FD_92538 | JGI IMG/M metagenome (GOLD analysis project Ga0126304, IMG submission 92538) | Serpentine soil microbial communities from UC McLaughlin Reserve, CA, USA - Plot25 | ecosystem: Environmental > Terrestrial > Soil > Grasslands | place: USA: UC McLaughlin Reserve, Lake County... | reverse complement strand
GGCCAGATCCCGACCTGTCTGCTCACGAGCCTGGAGACGCCCTCCGCGTCCACGAGGATCTCGCCCACGCGAAGCCTGGTCAGGAACGTCGACGCCATGCCCGAGCGGTTGCGCCCGAGGAACTCGATCAGGTTGAAGTGGGCGCCGACGACGACGATCAGCTCGGCGCCCTTCTCGTAGGCGAGCAGAAGAGCGAGATCCTCGCTGGTCGCCGGAGCCGGCACGATGTGGTGGTCGAGCCCGAGCGCCCGCACGCGCTCCGCGCCGGGCGCCGTGCCGTTCTCGTAGGCGTGGATCAGGATCTCCGGCCCCGAGCCGAGCGCGCGGTCGGAGACCGAGTCCATGTCGCCGACGATGACGTGGGGCTTGTAGCCCGCCTCGAGCAGCGCATCGGCGCCGCCGTCCACGGCCACGAGCACGGGCCGGAAGTCGCGCACGTACGGACGGACGATGCGCAGGTCGCGCTTGTGGCCCGGCCCTCGGACCACGACGAGCGCATGCCGGTCGCGAAACCGCGTCTCGATGACGGGGAAGCCGATCCCCTCGGAAAGCAGCCGCCCCTCCTCCCGAAGGTAGCGCATCGTGTTCTCGGCGAAGGTCTCGAGCGCCTCGGTAACCCGGCCACGCTGGTCGCGGAGGGCGTCGGCGAGGTCGTCGGCTCTGAGCTCCTGCCCGGCGACGAGACGTGTGCCGTTGCGGAAGAGGCTTCCGCCCCGGACCGTGATCAGCTCGCCGTCGTCGACCTTGTCGAACAGGTCCGCACCTGGCGCGTCGATCAGCCGCACTCCGCCCCGGACCAGGAGGAGCGGTCCCGGGTTCGGGTACCGACCCGTCTGCGAGTCGGAGACGTTCACGACGACACGGACGCCCGACTCGAGCAGTTCCTCGGCCGAGACGCGGTCCAGGTCGGTGTGGTCGATGATCGCGATGTCGTCGGCCGAGAGCCGACGGACGAGATGCTTCGTCCGGCGGTCGAGTCGTGCGTGTCCCTTGTACTCGACGAAGCTCATCGAACGGTCGAGAGAAACTCTCGACCGCCGAGCATACGTTGGAGTTCGTCCTTCCGCTCCGATTCCGCCAGCTGTTCGATACGCGTGTGCGTCGGGTCGCCCGGCACCTTCTCGACGCGAAGGTGCCGGTCGGCGGCGCTCGCGATCTGCGGTAGGTGCGTGATCGTGAGCACCTGCGAGCGCTCGCCCAGCCTGCGCAGCGTCTGCGCGACTGCATGAGCGGTCTGGCCGCCGATCCCGGCGTCGATCTCGTCGAACACGAGCGTGAGCCGAGGCGCCGACTCGGCGGCGCCGTTTGAGGACGGGCCAGCTCCGCCGGCCCGTCCGGTGGCTTCATCGCCAGCGGCCGCCGCGAGGGCAAGCGCGATGCGGCTGAGCTCGCCACCTGAAGCGGTCTCCGCGACCGGCGCGAACGGGAGACCGGGGTTCGGGCGGATCAGGAAGGTGACGGCGTCCGTGCCGGTCGAGGCGAGCTCGCGGTCGGACAGCTCGACGTGGAACTCGCCGTCGCCGAGGCCGATACCGCGCAGCTCCGCCGCGACCGCGGCGGCGAAGCGGTCAGCGGACGCAGCCCGCGCCTCGTGGAGCTCGGCTGCATGAGACTCGACGCGTGCCTGGGCCTCCGCGAGCTCCTCAGCAGCCTCTGCTGCTGGATCGGCGCCCGCCTCGCGCGCCTCCAGCTCGGCGCGGGCGGCGGCTGCTCGCTCGAGCAGCTCTTCGTACGACTCGCAGCGGAACCGGCGCTTCGCGGCCGAGATCCGTTCCAGCTCGGCCTCGAGGTGCTCCAGCCTGTCGGGCTCCGCCTCGAGCGAGTCCAGGAAGCCGCGGAGGTCGGTTCCGACGTCTGCGAGCCGGACTTGGAGATCGCGCAGCTCGGTCGCCGCCGCCGCGAGCTCCGGCGCGAGCCGCTCGAGCGGCGCGATCGAGCGCTCCGCCTTGGCGGCCAGCACCGCAGCGCCTTCGCCGTCTTCAGGCGACAGCGCCTCGGCCGCCGCCGCCGAGCCCTCGGCGAGCTCCGTCAGGTGGCGCAGCCGCTCGCGCTCGGTGAGGAGCGTCCCCTCCGTGCTCGGTTCGAGCCCGTTCGTGTCCTCGACGAGCGCGTTGAGCTCGGCGAGACGCGCTTCCGCGGCTGCGGAGTCGGCAGCGACCTCGTCATGGCGTCTCCTGGCCGCGGAGAGCGCGCGCCAGGCGCGGCGCAGGTCGGCGCGCCGCCGGAGCTGGTCGTCGCCGAGAAACGAGTCGAGCACCTCGAGCTGGTACGCCGGGCGCGCGAGTCGGCGCTGCTCGAACTGGCCGGACATCCCGACGAGGAGCTCGGTCGCAACGGCGAGATCCTCCCGCGCTGCCCCCCTCCCCCACGCGTAGGCGCGAGTTCGACCGTCCGGGAAGATCCGGCGCGCGAGCACGAGCCCCGCTTCGTCCTCCGGTCGTAGCCCGGCAAGCGCCTCGAGGCCCTCTTCCTCGAAGAACCCGTCGGGCAGGTCGAACTCGGCCTCGACGTAGGCCTCCTTCCCGGCCGGGCCGATCGCCTTGGCGTCGCCCTTCGCGCCGAGGAGGAGGCCGACGGCCTGCGCCAGGATCGTCTTGCCGGCGCCCGTCTCCCCCGTGATCGCGTTCAACCCCTCCGAGAGCTCGAGCTCGGCCTCGCGGATCAGGACCAGGTTCTCGATGCGCAGTCGGCGCAGCACGGCGGTCAGGGTACGCAGCGGCTAGGACGCGAAGGTGTCGCGGTAGCGACGGAAGAAGGTCATCTCCGGCAACGTGGCGAGGAGGCTGACTTCACCCGCGAGCCGGATCTGGACCGGTTCCTCCGGGCCGATCGCCGCGACCTGGTGCCCGTCGGCGATCAGCGCGACCTCCACGTCCGGTGTGAGGTTCGACACGGTGAGCTCGCGGTTTCGCGGGACGACGAGCGGCCGCGCGTGGAGCGAGTGCGGTGCGACGAACGTCACGGCCATGGCATCCAGCCCCCAGACGAGTACCGGGCCTCCACCGGAAAGGTTGTAGGCGGTCGAGCCCGACGGTGTCGACGCGATCAGGCCGTCGCACGGGACGGTGCCCATGTCCTCGCCGGCGATCGACCAGCGGAGCTCGACCATCCGGCCGAGCACGCCGCTGTGGGCGACCACGTCGTTGACCGCCGCGTGCCGCTCTCCCGCGACGTCCACCTCCAGGGTTGGAAGCTCCACGACCTCGAACTCGCCGTCGAAAGCGCGGCCCAGGCCCGCTTCCAGGTCCTCCTTGCCCATCGACGCGAGGAAGCCGACCCGCCCGTAGTTGACGCCGATCACAGGGACTCCCGCGCCGAGGAAGCGCTTGAGCGCCCGCAACATCGTCCCGTCGCCGCCGAGGACGACTGCGAGGTCCGGTGAGTCCTCGACGAGCTCGATTCCGCGCTCACGCGCGAGGCGCTCCACGACGTCCGTCGCATCGGTGACATCGGCACGGCCGTGCGCGACGACCGCGACCCGGCTAACCGACGGCATCGGCGATCCAGCCGTCAAGCTCGGGCGGCAGCTCTGCGCCCTCACGGTGAGCCAGGTGAAGGAAGAACTCACGGTTCCCCTTCGGCCCGGGGAGGCCCGAGTCGGCGACCCCGCGCGTCTCGCCGTCCCAGCCGCGCGCAGCCTCCGCGACCTCGCGCAACACGCGTCGGTGCACCTCGGGGTCTCGGACGACGCCGCCCTTGACGTCCGCCCGGCCAGCCTCGAACTGCGGCTTCACGAGCACGAGCGCCTCCCACCCCGGCTCCGCGAGCCGGAGCACAGGCGGGAGCGCCTGGCGCACGCTGATGAACGAGACGTCGCAGGTCACGAGATCCGGCGTGAACGGGAGCTCCTCGAGGTGCCTTGCGTTCACGCCTTCCATCACCGTCACACGAGGATCCTCTCGCACGCGCTCGTGCAGCTGCGCGCGACCGACGTCGAGCGCGATCACCCGCCGGGCTCCGTGCTGGAGCAGGACATCGGTGAAACCGCCGGTGGACGAGCCGACGTCGACGGCGTCGCGGCCGGAGGGGTTCACGTGGAGCTCCTCCAGGGCGTGCGCGAGCTTCTCGCCCCCGCGCGAGACGAATCTCGCCGGTTCGACGACCTCGAGCGGCGCCAACTCGTCGACCTGCTGCCCCGCCTTGTCGAAACCCGGCACCCGCCCTGCCATGACCAGGGCCTGCGCCTGCGTGCGGGAGTCGGCCAGGCCGCGCTCCACGAGGAGGACGTCGAGCCGCTTCCTCATCGGTCCGTAGGCTAAAGAGATGCCGAGCCGTTCCGCCGTTCTCGTCGCGATCGCCGGCGCACTCGCGCTCGCGGCGCCAGCCAGGCGCAGGCGCCAGTCACCCTCCGGATCGTGTTTCCCGAGGGCTTCAGCGTCCGCCAGATGGCCGACCGCGTCGCGGAGGTGCGGAAGATCGCGATCCGCAAGCGCGGCGTCACGCCGAGGCTGTCAGGCGGTGGGTACAGGGCCGCGGTAGGCCGCGCGCGGGCGCCGCGCGCCTTCCGGCCGCTCCTGAAAGCGGCGGAGCCTCGAGGGGTTCCTCTTCCCCTCGCTGTACGAGTTCACGCAGCACACGCGCGCCGCCGACCTCGTCGCGAACCAGATCTCCGCGTTCGAGTCGCGCTGGCGCGGGATCCATCTCCGCCGCCCACGCGCGAGCAATCTCAACGCCTACGACGTCCTGACGATTGCCTCGATGATCGAGCGCGAGACAGCGGTCGCGTCCGAGCGGCGGCTCGTCTCGGCCGTGATCTACAACCGCCTGAAGGCGGAGATGCCGCTCGCGATCGACGCCACTCTCCGGTACGGCCTCGGCATCCCCGGGACCCGCCCGCTTACGCGTGCGCACCTCCGCAGCCGAAGCCGCTACAACACCCGCCGGTACAAGGGTCTGCCCCCGACGCCGATCGGGAACCCCGGCGTCCGCTCGATGCGAGCCGCCGCGGGGCCCGCCGGGCGCAACTACCTCTATACCTCCGACGTCCCGGCACCGTGCGGCACTTCTTCACGGCGAGCGAGGAAGAGTTCTGCGCGAAGGCGCGCGAGTGGCGCTACACCGAGGACTGCTGAACGCGGGCTACGAGCTCGTCGACGAGACCGGTGAGGACTGACGTGTCGGCGTCGATCGTGTTCAGCTTTGCCCGCGCGAGGGCTTCCGTCGCCGTTGCGAGCTCGAGGGTCGCCGGACGCCCGCGCTCCCTCACGAGGCCGTCGCCGTCGAGGAGATCGTCCACGACCTGGTAGAGAATCCCGAACTCGGCGCCGAAACTGCGCCAGTCCCGCTGTCTGGCGACGGGGACCTGCGCGACCCAGAGGCCGCAGCCGACCGAGGCTTCGAACAGCCGCGCGGTCTTCAGCCGGTTCAGCTCGAGTTGGTCCTCCCGGCCGCCGTTGATGTCGAGGTACTGCCCGCCGATCATCCCGGACGTCGCGAGCGCGAGCTCGCGTCCGACGTGCGACTGCTCGTAGCCGAGCACGAGCGAGAACGCTTCGTTCAGGAGCGCATCGCCGGCGAGGATGGCCTGCGCCTCGCCGAAGCGCACGTGGACAGTTGGCCGGCCGCGTCGCTGCTCGTCGTCGTCCAGCGCCGGCAAGTCGTCGTGGACGAGCGAGAACGAGTGGACGAGCTCTAGCGCCGCGGCTGCGGCGAGCGCCTCGTCTGGATCGCCGCCGGCGGCCTCGGCCGTCGCCAGGCAGAGGACCGGCCTGATCCTCTTTCCGCCGCCTGCGAGCGCGTACCGAACGACCTTGGCCAGCTGCCTGAGCTCCTCGGAGAGCTCCAGCCCTGCGAGGAAGTCCTCGACCCGCTCTCGGTGCTCGTCAGGGCTGCGCATCGGCTTCGCGCTTCGCTTTCGCGATCTCTGCCTCGACGTCTTTCGCGATCTCCGAGAGCTCGCTCAGGATCTCGATCGCCTGGTCGGGATCCGTCGCGGCCTCGAGCCGGCTGCGCGCCTCGTCGAGCCGCTCGAGCAGCTCCTCGGCCCGCGTCAGGTTCTCCTCCGGGTTCGGCTCTTCCGGCTCCGTCATGCGACCTCCTCTCGCGCTATGCGTCCCAGGATGCCGTTCACGAGCTTGCCTGCCTCGTTGGAGGCGTAGCGCTTCGCGAAGCGGACGCCCTCGTCGATCGCGACCTCCGGCGGGATCTCGCCCTGCTCGAGCTCGTAGATCGCCAGGCGGAGGACGTTCCGCTCGACGGCCCCGAGCCTGCCGGCCGGCCACCCCTCGGTCGCCTCGTCGATCCGGCGGTCGAGGTGCTCCGCGTTGTCGGCCACCGCCTTGGCGGTCTCCCAGGCGAAGTCATCGACCTCGCCCTCGTACGTCGAGCCGAGATCGTTTCCGGTCACGTCCCACTGGAACAGCATGAAGAGCGCGGCGCGGCGTGACGCCCGGCGGCTCTGGCTCACTGCGCCTCCGAGCCAAGCAACAGACTGTTACTTGCCTCTGCCGGCGAGTGCTTCTCGAGGTAGCTCGTGGAGTACTCGCCCTGGGCGAACGCTTCGCTCCGGATCACCTCGGCGGCCAGGCCGATCGTCGTCGGGAGACCGGTGACCTCGAACTCGTTCAGCGCCCGGAGGCAGCGGGCGAGAGCGAGCTCCCGGTCGGGCGCCCACGCGATCAGCTTCGCGAGCAGGGAGTCGTAGTGCGGCGGCACGACGGCGCCGTCCTCCACGAACGTATCCACGCGGACGCCGGGCCCGAGTGGCGGGCGGAAGCGTTCGAGGCGGCCCGGCATCGGCATGAAGTCGCGCGCGGGGTCCTCCGCGTTCACGCGCACCTCGATCGCGTGTCCCCGACGCGGCGCGCGGCCGGTTTGGGAGAGCGGCTCGTCCGCCGCGACCCGCAGCTGCTCGTGGACGAGATCGATGCCGGTGACAAGCTCGCTGACCGGGTGTTCGACCTGTAGCCGGGCGTTCAGCTCGATGAAGTAGAACGAGCCGTCCGGGCCGACGAGGAACTCGAACGTCCCGGCGTTCGTGTACCCGATTGCGCGCGCGGCGCGCTCGGCGGTGGCCTCCATCTCCTCGCGCGTCTCCGGGGTCAGTGCGCACGAAGGCGACTCCTCGATCAGCTTCTGGTGGCGGCGCTGGATCGAGCATTCGCGCTCGCCGACCGTGAGGAGTCCGCCGCGGGAGTCGCCGAGCACCTGGACCTCGACGTGCCTGGCCGGGACGATCGCCTTCTCCAGGTACAGCCGCCCGTCGCCGAACGCCGCCTCCGCCTCGGCCGCCGCCATCGCGTACGCGGAACCGATTTCGTCCGGAACCGAGACGAGGCGCATGCCCTTCCCGCCGCCTCCCGCCGCCGCCTTCACAAGGACGGGGTACCCGAGCCCGTCTGCGCCGCGGCCGACCTCGCCGACCGTGACAGGCCCTGTGCCTGGCACGAGCGGCACGCCGGCGGCGCCCATCTCGTCGCGGGCCGACACCTTGTTGCCCATCCGGGCCATTACCTCAGGGGTCGGGCCGACGAAGACGAGGTCGTTGTCGGCGCACGCCTCCGCGAACGCCGGGTTCTCCGCGAGGAAGCCCCAGCCCGGATGCACGGCGTCGCAGCCGGTCGTCGTCGCCGCGGCGATCACGGACGGGATCCGGAGATAGCTCTCGGACGCGGCCGGCGGGCCGATGCAGATCGCGCGATCCGCCATCCGTACGTGCATGGATTCCTCATCGGCCTGCGAGTAGACCGCCACGGCCTCGACGTCGAGCTCGTGGAGCGCCCGAATCACACGCACCGCGACCTCACCGCGGTTGGCGACGAGAACCTTGCTAAATGGCATCGAGCGGCCGCCCCAGTGCCGGCTCGATCTCGAACAGCACCTGGCCGAACTCCACGGGCTGGCCGTTCTCGACGTAGATCCGGCGGACGACGCCGTCGAGGTCGGCCTTGATCTCGTTCATCAGCTTCATCGCCTCGAGGATGCAGAGCGTCTGGCCGGAAAGGACCGGCGCTCCCTCCTCCACGAACGGTGGCGCTCCGGGCGAAGGCGCGCGGTAAAAAGTCCCCACCATCGGCGCCTCCACGCGAACGACTCCGTCGGTCGGTGCCTCGACTGCGGGCGGCGCGATGTCCTGCTCGGTCGGAGCCGACGGCGCAGGCGTTGGAGCCGGTGTCATTGCAGTCGAGTCGGCCTCCTCACGGCGCCGGACCGAGACGCGCATGCCGGACTCCTCGATCGCGATCTCGGCAACTCCACTCTCCTGGACGATGCGCACGATCTCGCGGATCCGCTCGGCGCGGCCCTGATCCACGCTGCCGCCGATCAGCCGCTCCTCGCCGCTGGCCCTGCCGCGGATGGCCGAGAGCAGCGGTTCGGCCTCCTCGCCGAAGAGCGCGAGCAGGAGCAGCTCCTCCTCGCTCGTCGCCAGGCCCTCCGCGTCCTCGCGGATGTCCTCGAGGTCGGCGGCCGGCTCGAGCTGCTGCGTCTCGCCGTCGGAGCTCAGCTCGATCGCGCGGCTCGCATCGGTGTCGAGCTCGCCCGGAGGCGTCCCGAAGTCGCCCTGGAAGAGGCCGCGCAGCTCGTCGACGACGAGTCCGTAGCGGCTCGCCGAGAGGACGTGGATCAGCGCCTGCGATCCGAGGATCTGCCCGATGGGCGCGGCAAGCGGCGGCCAGCCGGCCTCCCCGCGGATCCGCTCGAGCTCGTCGAGCACCTCGTCGAGCCTGTCGCCCATGGACTGCGTGCGCAGGTGCGCGTCGAGGGCCGCGACGAGGCCGGCCGGCAGGTTGTGCTGGGCGGCGCGCACCGCGATGCGGGGCGCGAGCGGCGTGACCGGCTCGTCGCCGATGTGCTGGTCGATCAGGTCGGAGGCTCGCCAGAGCTGTTTGCTGTCGACACCAGACTCGAGCCCGAGCCCCTCGAGGACGTCTGCGAGCCCCTCGCCTGCGACGCGGTGCAGGACGAGCGCGACCGCGTAGACGGCGCACGCGATGCGGTCCGCCCCGGCCCGCGCGGCCTCGAGCGCCGCGGCGAGCGCGTTCCCCGCCGACCCCTGGCAGTAGATCCCGATCGGGAGGCCACTCGCCTCGCCGATAGCAGACGTGAGCTCGCTGGCGCGGTGGGGCTCGAGCGATCCGGACGGATCGTGGAGAAGGATCCGGGTGGCGCCGAGCTCGGGTAGCTTGCGCGCCTGCTCGACGAGCGCGTCGGTCTCGCCCGTCGGGCCGGGGCTGTAGATCAGGCCCGCGTCGAACTCGCCGCCTGAGCCGGTGATCGCCTCGCCCGCCTCGCGGAGATTCATCACATCGTTGAGCGGGTCGTGCAGCCGGAAGACCTCGATGCCGTTCTCGGCGGCCGTCTTGACGAACCGGCGCACGAAGTCACCGCCGACCGGACGAGAGCCGACCAGGAAGCGGCCGCGAAGCGCCATCCCGAGGGGGGTCTTCGTCCGGGCCTTGATCGCCCGGATCCGCTCCCACGGGCTCTCGACGCCTCGGCGCACGGCGCTGTCGAACACGCCCCCGCCGGACACCTCGAGGGACGCGAAGCCTGCGCCGTCCAGGATCTCGGCGAGGTCGAGGATCACCGAGGTCGGCAGCCGGCCGGAGAGCGGTTCCTGGCTGACGAGGCGGACCGTGGTGTCGACCAGGGCGGGCATCCGCCGGACCCTAACGAGAGGCTCGCTCGGCGGCAGGCAACTGCGCGAAGGCATAGAGCACGAGGTAGAGCACTGAGAGCAGCGCGGTCAATGCAACGGTCATTCCGAGTGTCCTCGGGTGGGACAGCGGATCGGAGGCACGGGCCCAGACGTCGGCGAGGAGCGGCCCCGGGCTCGTCACGAAGTCCCAGCTGTTCCAGCCCAGCGAGCGCCCGAGGTAGATCCCGAACCCGCTCGCTAGGAGGCTTCCGCCGACAAGCGCCCAGCCGAGCAACGCGCCGTGCGTTCGACGGACGACGACCTGCATCAGGTAGATCGACAAAAAGCCGAGGAATGCGCCCGTCCACGCGAAGGCGCTGAAGAGGACGAGGTCGAACCAGAGCGGCGCGTCGTCGCGCGAGCCGAGGTGGATCAAGTCGGTGAGCAGATAGGGCGCGTTCGGGAGAAACAGCAACCAGAGGGCCGCGAGCGGGAGGAGCCGCCTGATGCCGACTCCGCGCCGGTGCATGTCGTAGACCGCGACCGCCGCCACGAGCGGGATCCACGCGAGGAAGAGGTTCCAGGCCAGGAACCGGTAGGCGCCGTGCTCGGAGTAGACCCAGCGGGCCACGAGCAGCGAGGCGCAGAACGCCGAGGCAAGGGCGAGTGGGGCGAGCGCCAGCGCGCGGCGATCACTCATCGAACGCATGGAAGGGAGTGTAGAAGTGGGTCGAGGACGGTCTGGCGAAATACCGGCTTTGCCGCCAGGGTGCGATATTCCGCCGGACCCTCCTACGCCCGGCTGATGTAGCGCCGCTCCCGGGTGTCGACCTTGATCCGGTCGCCCTGGTTCACGAAGAGCGGCACCTGGACGATCGCGCCGGTCTCGAGCTTCGCCGGCTTCGTCACGTTCGAGACGGTGTCTCCCCGGACACCGGGCTCCGTCTCCGCGACCGTCAGCTCAACCGAGGCTGGCAGCTGGACGCCCGACGGGCGGCCGTCCACGGTCATCAGCTGCACGGTGCTGGACGGCTGGAGGAAGTCGAGCGCCTCGGCGACGGACTCGCGTGCCAGGCTGATCTGCTCGAAGGTTTGCGCGTCCATGAACACGACCTCGTCGCCCGAGTCGTAGAGGTACTGCGCGTTCTTCGTCTCGGTGATGACGCGCGGGAACTTCTCGCCGGC
>Ga0126304_10001592_pt1 | contig 10770 bp, 9 predicted proteins | sample Plot25_FD_92538 | JGI IMG/M metagenome (GOLD analysis project Ga0126304, IMG submission 92538) | Serpentine soil microbial communities from UC McLaughlin Reserve, CA, USA - Plot25 | ecosystem: Environmental > Terrestrial > Soil > Grasslands | place: USA: UC McLaughlin Reserve, Lake County... | reverse complement strand
TCAACCTGGGCCCTGCCAAAGGAAAAGATTTTGCTACTGCCATTGGGCCATGGCTGGTATCCTTAGACGAGTTGCAGGAATTTGAAGTTCCGCCTGGAGAAAACCATGTAGGTAAAAGCTGGAATTTAAAAATGGCTTGCAGAGTCAATGGAGTACAGGTAAGCGAAGGCAATCTTGGCGATATGAATTGGACATTTGCCGAGATCATTGAAAGGGCATCCTATGGTGTAGATCTGTATCCTGGTGATGTTATTGGGAGCGGAACTGTTGGTACAGGCTGTTTCCTTGAACTCAATGGCACAGGAAAGTTAAATGATCCAAATTACCAGGAGCAATGGTTGAAAGAAGGAGACATGATAGAATTAGAGGTTGACGAGCTGGGAACTTTGGCTAATACGCTCATAGCAGAAGAAACTGATTGGAGTATTTTGAATAAAAAGAAAGGCTAAAGAATGGTATTCATTTCCAGGGAGTTTTTCATTTGAGCCCTAATAAAAAACGGCCCTGTACTATACAGAGCCGCATCGTTGACAGTTGGGTTACTACACCCGAACCTTATTCATTTTGCGCACCTGTGCGGTTCCTTTGTTTTTTACCTTTCCCAAAAAAGAATCTTTAACCTTCAGGTCTTTTTCGGCATTGACTTCTGCATGTCCGATGCCGCTATTTTCAATATTCATAGTTTGAACTACAAAGCTCCCAGCTTCCAGTGAACCTACCCCCGAAGTCTTAAATACAGCGTTTTGTGCTTTGCCACTCAACTTTAAATTACCAACACTTTTATTTTGAAGGTCAATTTTATTGGCTGTTAATTTGAGATCTACATTTCCTACACTTTTATTTTCCATATCCAGGTCATCGAAAGTCAATTGATCTTCTGACCCCACGTTACCAACAGTGCTTAGTTCCAGCTCTTTTATTTTTTTGAAGGTTACGTATACCCTCATTTTATTTTTTGTTTTCAGGTTTTTATTCTCCAGCTTTTTCATATCTATGATCAACTTACTCCCATCATTACGTACCTGGAACAGGTCCTGCAGGTTTTCATCTGCTTCAATTCTTACAGTTTCTTTACTGCCCTGGGAAAGTTTTAATTCATAGACTCCACTTGCTTTGAGTGCATCAAACGGAGAGACGTTGACATCCCGGGTAACTAATTTTCCATTGCCTTCTAAAGTTTCCTGTTTCTCCTGGGCTATAGATGCCCTGTTTAGGATAAGGGCTGATAAGGCGAGTAAAAAAATTTTTCTCATACAAATGATTTAAGGTTTAAGTGTTTAACGAAAGCTTTCGTATAACGAATGTAAGTCTTAACATGTTACATGGAAATCTCAATTTGGTATCAGCGGCCAAATGGGGTTTTGAAAGGCACTCAGGTCAAAACAAGCTGATTCACAATTTTCCAGGCCAGGTATTGCTACAACCGTGGTGTTTATTACATTTGCCTTGATGGAATACAATACAACGAGAAATTACCTGACGATGAAGGAATACGGCCGCCATATACAAAAAATGGTGGAGCACCTGTTGAGTATTGAAGACAAGGAGCGTCGTCAGAAGCAAGCCTATGTAGTAATTGAACTAATGGGCTTTTTAAATCCACACCTGAAAAATGTTGAAGACTTCCGCCATAAGCTTTGGGATCACCTTTTCTATATAAGCGATTTTAAATTGGATGTGGAGAGCCCTTACCCCATTCCGCAAAAGGAAACCTACAAGGCAAAACCAGGGCCGCTTCCGTATCCAAAGCGTTATCCAAAATATTCGCACTTAGGAAAGAACCTTGAATTAGTGATCACAAAGGCGTTGAAGGAGGAGAACCCAGAAAAGCGTCAGGGGTTTGCCAATGCTATTGCGTACTATATGAAACTGGCATATAATAACTGGCATAAGGATGTAGTCCACGACGATGCTATCCAAAGCGAACTAACAAACATTACAGAAGGCCAGTTGGAATTTACAAACACACCGTATGTAAAAGCCTATCGTCCTTCGCAGGACCGTGATAACAGGGACCGTGGTTATGGCAGACAACAACGCGGAAAGTTTGGGAATAATCGTGGCGGCGGAGGCGGCGGTGGCCGGAATGATAAACGTGGCGGCGGACAAAAGTTTGGGAAAAAGCGATATTAGAATATATAAACCACTTTTAAAAGGTTGATTAGGTAACTGATCAACCTTTTTACTTTAGCAGGTAATTTGCAGCCAATCAACCTATCACTTATCAATCACTTAACTAAACTACATGTCGTCATTTGAAGTAACAGGGGGGAAGAAATTAAAAGGTGAGATCATTCCACAAGGCGCAAAGAACGAAGCTTTGCAAATCATCAGTGCGGTTTTATTGACTGGTGAAAAAGTAACTATTGGTAACATCCCGGATATACTGGATGTAAATAACCTGATAGATCTATTAAAAGAAATGCAAGTGAAGGTGGAAAGGCCTGAACGGCACACCTGTATTTTCCAGGCCGATGATGTAGATTTAAATTATTTGCGAAGCCCTGAATTTAAAAGCAAGAGTGGACGTTTGCGAGGATCTGTAATGCTGGCCGGACCTATGCTGGCCCGGTATAAAAAAGCGTTTATTCCAAAACCAGGAGGTGATAAAATTGGCCGGCGCCGGCTGGATACACATATCATAGGGTTTGAAAAATTAGGTGCGGATTTTACGTACTATGCCGAAGACGGTTTCTTTTATTTTACCACTGAAGGATTGAAGGGTACATATATGTTACTGGATGAACCTTCAGTAACAGGTACCGCTAATATTGTAATGGCCGCGGTAATGGCCGAAGGAACTACAACCATTTATAATGCCGCATGCGAACCTTACCTGCAGCAATTATGCAAAATGCTCAACCATATGGGCGCTAATATAAGTGGGGTTGGAAGTAATATGTTATCCATCCAGGGAGTAGAAAAGCTATATGGAACCGAGCATCATATACTACCTGATATGATTGAGATTGGTTCTTTTATTGGTATGGCAGCAATGACTCAAAGCGATATTACTATCAAAAATGTAGGTTATGAGCACCTAGGAGTCATCCCTGAAAAATTTCAGCAGCTAGGCATTCAGATGAATGTAAAAGGTGATGATATTCATATTCCTGAGCAAGACCTGTATGAAATTCAAACTTATTTAGACGGTGGTGTGCTAACCATTTATGATCATCCGTGGCCTGGTCTTACCCCGGACTTACTCAGTATTATTTTAGTTGTGGCTACCCAGGCCAGAGGTTCATTACTGGTGCATCAAAAAATGTTTGAAAGCCGGTTATTTTTTGTAGACAAATTGATAGAGATGGGTGCTCAAATCATTTTATGCGACCCACACCGGGCCGCTGTAATTGGATTAGAAAGAAAATTCAAATTGCGTGGCATACAAATGAGTTCACCCGACATCAGGGCCGGTGTGGCTTTGCTGATTGCCGCATTAAGCGCAGAGGGCAAAAGCATTATCCAGAATATTGACCAGATAGACAGGGGATATCAATACATTGATAAGCGGTTACAAAAGCTGGGGGCGGAAATAAAAAGAGTGTGAGTTGTGGCTGGTTATTAAGTATAATTTTTTGTCCGTTCCAAATTCGTTATCCTCTGACCCAAATCACTTTCTCTTCTATGGGTTTTCGTTTTTGCTCAGGCGAAGGCACCGCAATATGACCCATATAAAAAAATCCCATTAATTTATCATCCTCTCCCAGATCAAAAAATGGCTTTGCCTTCTCATTGTAGGTAATGCCACCCGTGGTCCAATAACCCCCAATACCATAAGCGGTAACAGACAAATAGATATTTTGAACCGCAGTAGCTACGGCTGAAATTTCTTCCACTTCAGGAAACTTTTTATTCGGGTCTCTTTTTAGGCAAAGCGCAATAACATGAGAGGCTTTTAAGGGATTGGTTTGAAGCTTTTGATACGAAGCTTCTTTAAACTTGCTACCTGAACTTTCTTTATATAGCTCGCTCTGAAAACGAGCCAGTTTCTGCAGGCCTGTTTCTGTAAATACTACAAACTGCCACGGCTGAATATTGCCATGACTAGGCGCCCAGGTGGCGTTCTCTATTACTTGTTGCACAATAACATCGTCTATGTTTTTACCTTCTTCAAATTGTTCCGGGAAAGTGGAACGCCGGTTACGGATCAGCTTATTCAATTCTTCTGCATTAAATTTCATCACGCAAAATTGGAGATTTGCCGGAGAGTATAAAAACAATGTTTTAAAATGTAAAAAACCGACACGAGATTTTTCGTACAAATAGCGTTTCTTCCATTCACAGCAAAAGAAAAAGCGTTGGTAAACTTTGCTTATTCTCTTTGGAATTTTATTCTGTGTTTTGATGGAAATCGTCATAAATGAGAACTATCTTCTTAGTGCTGCTATATAACCTACTAACCATTTTTGTTTTTGCTCAATCCCCAAAAGGAAAAGTGGCTATTGCCATTACCAATGAACAAAATAACCCGGTTGAAAATGCTACTGCAGAATTATTAAGAACCAAAGATTCCGCTTTAGTTAAGACCTCGCTATCTGATAAATCAGGCATAGCGGAGTTTGAAAGTATTGTGTATGGGTCTTATATCCTGCGGATAACTCATCTAAGTTTTACTACACGATATACTGCTGTTTTTTCTTTAGAGCAATCTTTTGTTAATCTGCCTGCCATAAACCTGGTAGCTAAAACGGGTGCAACAATGCAGGATGTAACCGTAAGCGCAAAAAAACCCTTCATTCAAAAATTAAATGATCGCATTGTTGTGAATGTAGATAATAGTATAGTAAGTGCAGGCAGTTCTGCATTAGATGTATTAGAACGTTCTCCCGGGGTTACGGTAGATCAAAACGATGCCATTAGCTTAAGAGGACGTGCCGGTGTTATTATTATGATCGATGGGAAGCCTTCTGCTATGACTGGCGCTGACCTGGCAAATTATCTAAGAGGCCTGCCCAGCAATGCTATTGAAAGAATCGAGATTATAACTAATCCTTCAGCCAAATACGATGCTGCCGGTAATTCAGGGATAATTGATATAAGAATGAAAAAAGACCAGCGGCTCGGTACCAATGGAACCTTTACTGCTGGCTACGGACAGGGTGTATATCCCAAAGCAAACGCCGGAACCACACTTAATTATCGCAATAAGAAAATGAACATCTTTGGCAATTATAATTATGCTTACAGGGAAAATCTGAATCACCTGATCATCAATCGTAATTTTTTTACTAACGGCGTATTAACCGCTTCAGATAATAAAGACAATTATGCGTGGATGCCTTTCAACTCTCATACCACAAGAGTTGGTGCTGATTTTTTTCCGTCAAAAAACACTGTATTCGGTTTTGTAGTCAATAACAGTTTTAATTTTTTTAAACGCGAAGCAAACATCAATACAGAACAGAACAACAAAAACAATGTATTGGTTTCCGAAATCGCTTCCTTAGCCACTAACGACGATCATTTTAATAATACCGTAGCCAACCTTAACTTCAAACACAAATTTGATAGCATTGGCAAAGAGGTAACGGCAGACATTGACTATGGTGTTTTTAACTCCGGTTCTATAACAAGAACGGCCAGTTCGTTTTATAACCCAGATGGAACAAAGAAAAAAGGAGATAATATTTTAGATGGAGACCAAAATGGTAAGCTGGTTCTTAGGACAGCTAAAGTAGATTATGTAAATCCACTAAAGAAGGGCGCTAAGTTTGAGCTGGGTGCTAAAACAAGTTATGTATCTTCTGATAACGATGCTAAGTTTTTCAATGTGGTCACTTCACGCACTATTGTAGATACCGGTAAAACAAACCATTTCTTTTATGACGAATACAACAATGCTGGTTATGTAAATTATAGCAAAGAGTTTAAGAAATTTAATGTTCAATTAGGATTACGTGGCGAACATACCTCTTTAAAGACACGCCAGGTAAAAGGCGATAAAAAGTTTGAAAATGATTATTTCCAGTTGTTTCCAAGTGCTTTTTTCAACTATAAATTAAGGGAAGATAAAACTGTTGGCGCATCAGTTAGCCGACGTATTGACCGCCCAGGGTATTCGCAGTTAAACCCGTTCTTATTCCAGGTCGATCCTACTATCTATTCCACAGGCAACCCCTTTTTGAAGCCGCAAACTACCTGGTCTTATGAGTTGAGCTATACTTTAAAAAATTTAAATTTTACAGCAGGATATAGCCATACTAAAGATCCGCAAAGTTCTGTATTAGCCCGTATTTTAGACGTCATTCCAGGGTTTCCTATAGAACAAGGTGAGGACTCTAATATAACCGTACAAATACCCGTAAATCTCACGTCCTCTGATTATGTAGGATTAACCGCCACTACACCTATCCGGATTAATAAATGGTGGAACATGATCAACAATTTCAATCTCTTTTACAATAAATATAACGGTAACATAAGCGGTGCTCAATTGAACGAGGGAGCTCCTGCAGCTACCATAAGAACCAATAACACCTTCACATTTAAAAAAGGATGGTCGGCAGAATTAAATGCTAACCTTAATACCGGCGGACGATATGGATACATGATGCTAGAACCGCAATGGGGATTAAGCACAGGAGCACAGAAAACCATAATGAAAGGAAAAGGCACACTGCGTTTCAATATCACAGATATCTTCTGGACTAACCTTCCCAAAGCCAAAGTGGAATATAAAGGCAGCTATATCGAGAACTGGCACGCCTTTCGGGAATCAAGAGTTGCTAACCTGAGCTTTACTTATCGCTTTGGAAACAATAAAGTGCAGGCTGCACGCCGTAGAACTACTGCTTCGGAAGAAGAAAGACAAAGGGCAGGAGGGAGCTAATAGTTAGCGATGAATATGAAGTAATGCGGCTTTGACTATTCACCATTCACTATTGATCCTGCTTTTAATAATTGCAGGTGCGGCTCAATGATTTCAATTGTGTGCTTGTTAATAAAGCTTTTCAGGTGTTTGTAAAAATGGCTGTAATCATAATAGCCATAGTGACTGAAATGAAAGGTATCGTGTGAGGTAGTTAAATGTTCTACAGCTTTTCTTATACGCATAATCTGCAACGCCTGTTTACTTGTGATACTGGTAGCAGCTTCAAAATATCGTTGTAAGGTACGGGAACTGATCTTGTAGGTTCGGGCCAGGTCTTCAATGGGAATATCGAACCTGTTTTGCTGAGCACAATCTTTCAAAATTTTGGTAACCACATCTACCTGTTTTAAAGAGCCCGAATACCTTTCTATAATGCGTTCATAATAGTCTGATACGATCTGCATCCTTTTTTCAAACGACTCAGCTGATTTTATTTTACCTAAGATCTTTCTATCCATTAAGTAGGCCAATGGAAAAATATATTCTTTGTATTCCGAGAAATTTATTTTTTTTTCAAAAATTACCGGAGACACTTTAAACTTGATCCCAAAGATTTTATTGCCGGTAGAATGATGGCAGATCATGTTTTTATGCCTTGGTAAAAAGCCATCAGATTTCATTTCAAAAGATTCCTCTTCTAATTGCATCACAAATGGAGTTCCGAGGTTGATAAGATAGGTGTACCCTACGTTGGGGAATAAGGCATCTGAGAAGCCACCGGGATATTGTTGGTATAATTCTTCAAAATTCGTCTCCCAAAAAAAGTCAATGAAATGGGATAACACCTTTTTCGCCTTTTTTCGGTGATATCGGAACTCAAAATGATCCTTATGAAAAAATTCAACATGTTGCACAAGTTAAAGTTACTGCAGTCATAAGTTGGTACGCCGTAATACAAACGCCAGTAACAATAATTTCACTTTTCTTTCGGTCTAAGGGCTAACTTAGCAACCTTGTATGACGATCAACATCCAGCAAAAGATTATCATTATCACGGCCCCTTCAGGTGCAGGGAAAACCAGTATTACCACGCATTTGTTAACCACCTTTGCTGAAAAGCTAGGATTCTCTGTTTCCGCAGCTACAAGACGACCGAGGGGCAAAGAGCAAAATAGTGTTGACTATTATTTTATTAGCCAGGAGGAATTTATCAACAGAATCCAGCATGAAGAATTTGTAGAATGGGAAATGGTGTATGAAGGAAAGTATTATGGCACTTTGAAATCGGAGCTACACCGCATTTGGAGCGAAGGGAAAATCCCGGTTTTAGATATTGATGTAAAGGGCGCCATTCACGTACAGAAACAATTTCCCGAAACCACTTTGTCTCTTTTTATCGAACCGCCCAGTGTTGATGAACTAAAACGCCGTTTGCAATCAAGAGGAACAGAAAGCGACGAATCTTTAAACGCAAGGGTGAACAAAGCTTCCTATGAATTGTCTTTTAAGCATTCATTTAATCATATTATAGTTAACAGCAACCTGCCACAAGCTTGTAAAGAGGCGGAGGCTGTTGTTTCTGCCTTTATCGGATAAGCTCACAGTTTTTATATCTTTACTTCGATGATAGCTGTTACTACTTTAATATGGTTTTTTGTTACCATTTTGATGATGGGTTTTTTTGCAGGTGTGGAAATGGCCTTTTACAGCGCCAACCGTTTTGGAATTGAATTAAAAAAGAAGCAGGGACGTCACAGTGCTATACTGCTTTCCAAACTGATAGAAGACCCGCAAGCTTTTTTAAGCACTACTTTACTCGGGTTTACACTTTTCCTCGTTTGCTTCGCTTTATTGTTTACTCAGGTTACTTTTCCTCTCTGGAATTTAATTGGATTAAAGTATGATGTAGCCCGTTTGATATTAGACATTATCCTGGCCACTTTTATTGTCATGATCTTTGCTGAGTTTATTCCCAGGGCCATCTTCAGGGCACATAGCAACTGGATCTTATCACGAATGGTTTGGTTGATCAATTTTTTTTACCAACTGTTGCAACCTATTGCAAGCATGTTCCTGAATTTATCTGATTGGGTATTAAGATATATTTTCAATGTGCGCATCAGGCATACAAAAGACAGTTTGTCAAGCGGAACCCTTGACACACTTTTTCAACAAAACAACGACACCGATTATGAGCCACAGGAACTTAATACGGAATTATTTGAAAATGCGTTGGAATTACCCAAAATAAAAATCCGGCAATGCCTTGTACCGCGGAAAGAAATTATTGGCCTGGAAATCCGGTGCACTGCAGAACAGGCAAGAGAGAAATTTATCGATACCAAACTTAGTAAGCTCATTGTTTACGAAAACAATATTGATAGCATCGTTGGTTATATACATCAACTGGATATGTTCAAAAACCCGCAGGACTTACAATCTATATTGTTACCTATTCCGGCAGTACCGGAAAGCATGAGTGCCACTGACCTGATTGGTAAATTCACCAAGGAACGAAAAAGTATTGCCTGGGTGGTAGATGAATTTGGAGGAACTGCAGGTATAGTTACCATGGAGGATTTATTAGAGGAAATCTTTGGAGAAATACATGATGAATATGACAGCGAAGAATTTGTAGAAAAACGCCTGGCTGAGAATGAATATATTTTTTCCGGCCGGCTGGAACTGGATTATATCTCTGAAAAATATGCCCTGGAATTTGCCGGTAACGATTCAGAAACCTTATCAGGATACATAATCAATCACTACGAAACAATTCCTCAACAGAAAGAAAGGATTATCATCGATGACTATGAGTTTGATATTTTAAGTGTAAGTGATACGCGAATCGAAATGGTAAAACTAAAAGTGCTTAAATAGAAACACAGTATACGGCGCCTGTGGCCGGTGCAGACCGCCCCGTAATCAAACTTTCAGAAGCCTTTCTGCGAAATCCTTTTCAATAAAATTAATCTGCGGTTATCTTTGCCGCACTTTTTACAATAATGGCTTTAAGTTTTTTCAAAAGAAATAGAGGTGAGGAACGGGCAGAGATGTCCTTCATTGACCATTTGGAGGCTTTAAGAGGCCATTTATTTCGCAGTGTAGTAGCTATCGCTATCGGAGCGGTTATTGCCGGTATCTACAACAAGTTTATTATAAAACACGTTTTGCTGGGCCCTACGCATGATGGCTTTCCTACTTATGGCATCATCTGTAAAATAGGCAAGTCTCTCAACCTGGGTAACGCCTTATGTATGCAGGGGCTAGCCATCAAAATGCAAAGCACCGTTGTTTCCGGCCAATTCAGCATGTGGTTTACAGTAGTACTTGTAAGTGGTTTAATCATTGCCTTTCCTTATGTTTTCGGTCAGTTCTGGAGTTTTATTAAACCGGCATTGACAAAAAAGGAATTGAACAGGACAACGGGTGTCATCTTTTGGGTGTCGTTCCTTTTTTTTACCGGCATTCTCTTTGGTTATTTTGTAGTAGCCCCTTATGCTTTAAACTTTTTCTTCCATTTTCAATTAGATGAAATTGTTGAGAACCGGTGGACCATCAATAGTTATATAGACATGATGTTACCGCTGGTGCTTGGCAGCGGTCTTGCTTTCCAATTGCCTCTTGTAATTTTCTTTTTAGCAAAGATTGGGCTTGTAACGTCTTCTTACCTGGCCAGCGTAAGAAAGTATGCTATTGTTGTCATCTTTATAGTGGCGGGTGTTATCACACCAGGTCCGGATGTGATTAGCCAGTTGGCAGTGGCACTACCGTTATTGCTGCTATACGAGATAAGTATTTTCCTCGCCCGGAGGGTTGATAAGGAAAGAGCTGAGCAAGATGCAAAAGAGTGGAGTTAGAACCTTATAGTTGAGTTATGATACTCCATTCAATATTTTTAGGGTCTCATCTTCTGTACTTTTTTCAGCGTCCCTTGTGTCACTCTCTCGTACGAC
>Ga0126304_10001589_pt1 | contig 10775 bp, 10 predicted proteins | sample Plot25_FD_92538 | JGI IMG/M metagenome (GOLD analysis project Ga0126304, IMG submission 92538) | Serpentine soil microbial communities from UC McLaughlin Reserve, CA, USA - Plot25 | ecosystem: Environmental > Terrestrial > Soil > Grasslands | place: USA: UC McLaughlin Reserve, Lake County... | reverse complement strand
TATTAGGATTTTTCTGACTTGTTCCTTTTGTTCGAAATTTTCTTGTTGTTGTTAGTGTAATTTGAATTATTTTTTAATCTGGTTTTTGACTTTGTATTAAGGCTTGAGAGAATGGGTGAATATTTTTTTTCTTCCTGCAATATAGCTCTGCCTCCCCTTCGACCAGTTGTTCGAGATGTTATATTTGGGGCCATCTTCTCTAAATCTTTGAATTTTTCATTTAATTTAGACATCCTAGCTTCGTATCCTTTATTGTATTCTAGCTCCTCAGGAACAAGTGTCGCCGGATGAATGAATCCTTGGTTTCGCATAATCATTGCTCTTTTGGCTGCCCACATCCTCTGTAAATCCCAGTCTGCTGTTCCAAAGCCATCATGTGGTCCTGTCAATTTCCCATTATGCATGCTAAAAACTAAGCAACATACAATTGGTAATGAATAATTCAAACTGGCCGCTGAATTAAGCTTTACAGGCATGAGAGGCATGTGGTGACTCCCTCTAGTATTTCCAGCAACATAATGCGGATCATTAAATGCACTACCAACCTCTTCCGTTGCAGGAAAGTTCTTCTGAGTCCTTACAATAGCAATAGGGTCGTCCTTTCCTACATAAGTGCCTGCAATGTTGTGCAGCCTATCTGTAGAAGCTGAAACAATTTGTTCTTTTCCATCAGATGACATAACAGAGTGTACCACATACCTTCCAGGATACATCATTGCAGCCTCAAGTTCTGCCTTGTCCTCCCACATTTTGAGGTCCGCAACCTTACCAGTCATAACATCCATTATTCTAAAAATAACACCGGCAGCCAAGTTCTCGTTAATAAGAAGACCTGTATTGCTGCGGGCATCTATAAATGTCCTCCAAAGAGGAAAGTTAAATGCGCCAGGTTCTGTCTTATCAGCTGCAAAAATACAAAACACTTCGCTTGGTCTTTCTTCCATCTCAATTTCAGCTACGCCCGGACCCATTCCTCTTACGTTACCAGAAAATGCATCCTTTAACAAGTCTTGCCCGGCACCATAGAGCCCTTGCTGTTTTGCAACTTCAGTACCTTCCTTAAAAGCATCCCATGCCAACTTGTGGATTTCATCATTATCAACTCCACGGGTATGAGTCATGATAATATGGATATCGTCACCACTGTACCCTATGTAATAATCAATCAAAAGATTACGCGATTTATTAGCGATGTGCCTTTTTACAGTATCCAGAATTTCATCACTTGGGCGGGTGTGACCACCAATAGCGCCTATGTCGGCCTTAATTGCTGTTAAAGTTACTCGCATATCTATTAAATCAAGGTTAATGGAACCGTACTAAAGTTAAACCTTTCTTTCCTTCCTAGGCGTTTCATATGCAGAGTAAAAAAAAGAAAAATTAATATAATAAACAGACTGAAAAATGTGAAAAACATACCATAAGTAATTTTGACACGTTTTTGGTATGGTGAAGCAATGCCAATACATCTGGGAGGAGATTGTACTGCGAAAAGAAGAACCCGAGGGTAACTTTTGTTAGCTATAATCTACGTAGTATTTGTACCGTTTCTCGACTTCCTTATTATCACCTGATAACACATATTTTATTTCTGACTCGAGAATCCGCTTTGCATAATCCCTGAATTGATTGGCCTCCGGGGTTTGTGGGTAAGTTGAAAGACTGTATTCAAAATGTCTCATAAATTCAACCACTTTTGTCCGATACTCTTCTTTTGTTGGACGTTTATTATTTGTCAATTTGAACCAACTGGTAGCACATGCTGTGGAATAAATTTTTGCCAAATCCTCTACCAAACGTTCTATTTCAAAATAATCTGGCACAGTTTACTTTCTGCTTTTATAAGATTTAAAATCATTTTGTGGATAAGCAATGCTCATGTATATTTTATTGTTTGAATTGTAGGCTTCATTATTTCATCAGGAAGACCACTTGATGGAACAATAGTTAGCATGAAGGCTATTCTGTTCTGAGATATTGAAAATATTAGGCAATTTACTCTGACGGATTCATATTAATAATTTGGAGATTTACTTAGGCTGTATTAACTTTCATCCTCCATCCAAGAAGTATTCCATAAATCTAGTTTTATCCATGTCAGCATGGATATACAGAATAGAGTTTCAACCAATTATATACACATAATCTATTACAATCATGTTTTGTGCAGTGGAACAGATTCAGCTACAGTTTTTAGAGAAGTTGACCTGTATATCCGCAGGCCTTTACTCAGATGAAATCAATATATGAACAAGATGTTCCGGTTCCGTCCACGCTACACAAGTTATCTGCTTGTGTAGGGCTTAAAACTATTTAGGATATAGGCAGCTCTCCTACATGGCTACCGTGGCTGTTGATAAAGTGAGCCAGATGATAGCGTAATGGGGAGGTTGTTCCACTTCGAAAGAAATTGACGAATTCATATTGGGTCTCAGGGATCCAAAGTACATGGAGTCATTTTATGAACTGCACAGTATCTTATCTACGCTAGACAAAGACGAGTACTTTGTAGATTTTCTAAGTACAAAAAGCCTTGAAGCAGGGATTATCAGATTACGAAGAGAACAAAATGACACTCAGACTAGCCATCCTAGAGATGAAATCTATTATGTAATTGATGGAGAAGGCTTTCTTCGTATCAGCAAAAAAGATCATAGAATAAGCAAGGGGACAACAGTCTTTGTCCCCGCTAATACGGAACATAACTTTCACGGAAATCAAGTAGATTTGATAGTACTCTATATTTTTCCAAAGATGTGACTTGTTTAGCTTTTTTCAGTTTCTTAATCTAGGTCTTTCTGTGTGTCGTTATGCAAAATTCTTCTGCAAGCATGTTATAAAACTATGTTCTATTATCCTGGCATGCAATATTTCTTAAATGAAATCTAATTTAGCCAAATTATGCAATACCTCAATAATTGCATAGTACGTAATTACTGCAGTAACTGCGCAGTTACTGCAGTAAGCTTAGTTTCAAAATGGAAAATAAATCAAACTGCAGCGATGACTAGAGGAGAACTAAATGAGTAGCGTGAAATATTATTGTCCCTATTGTACACAAACCTCATCGAGAAAATGGAACCTTGAGGTGCATTTGCAAAGAAGACACCAAGGCATGGGGGAACCGGTGGGATCAGGGCAAGTTAAGTTTGCTTATGACTGGAGACCTCATTACAAGGCCGACCCTAGAAAAGAACGGCCTAAAATGGCAAGCCATTATAGCCGCCGCTTCGATGGGGCAATTTTTTCTTACAACGATGAGATGACAACGTACAAGGGTGGTAAAAGAGATTACCTAGGTGATATACTTGAAACCCTGCATAAGGTTACGGAAATCAAAAGGCTTACAAAAGAATTGAGCCCACAATATCAACAACCTCTCTCATGGTTTACGCCTGCCATGAATCATGTCCCAGTCAATTATAGTGAAGGATTTTTCGAAAAGTTAGAATCAACGACCTTTACACCTAATACAGACCCTCTGAGAGATTACATAGTAGGGCTTACTTGTCACGTATGCACGACATGTCTATCAACTGTACCCTTACCTTTATACGGTTTCAAGGACTACGGAAAAATAGTTACATCGTACCACGAGTGCAATCCCTTGAAAGCAGCCAGCTCACAGAGACTCAGTGCGCAATACAAATGCTCAGCCCTGAGGAAACTATATGCATTATCAACCCAAACCATGAAGAAAGCTATTCAGGAATGGTGGCTCGACGGGAATAACCTCTACTTAGTATTGGTTCCACTTAGTACCGTGGCAAAGAATTCGTACGACTACACACCACGACTACAGGGTGGCTATCAGTGGCTATCAGAAGTTATTATGGAAGAGCGAACGGTTCTTAACGATAAAGACTTAGATGAGTTAATGTTGCTCACTAGGGGTAATACATATGCTAGCTTTTCAATTCGTCAAGGAGAATTAGTACCCCATGTTCAAAGCTATTTCATGACGCTGAGCAAGCGGCCCTTCCTTCCTTTCAATTTCACTATAGAGAACCCAGCCCCATAACTACCATATTCTGTTACGTCTCCAAGCAGGACATTCAAAAGAGAAAACTAGAAATCTATCTTCCTTTCAAGGATTCTGGATGCCGATCACAGATGCTACCAAAAAACAAATTGCCCAGCAAAGGAGGCTTTTCTTCAAAATTTGTTTCAAGTGCGGAGCTAAAAACCATATAGCCGCTGAAAGATGCAGAAAGTGCCGCAGCAACGCTTTACGCCTAAAGAATAGAACTTTGGGAGCCAAAAAGTAGTCTTTTGTGGCTTTCCTACATTATTATAGGTGATATTAATGGGAAGCTTAAAATCCTTCTTCTCTTAAATGGATTTGATTCATAATTTTAATGTCAAAGTACCCCAAAGTCGTTCTTACTGCAGATCGCACGCTCATGTCTCCTTACAGAGGGATATCGCTAGCATCATTTTTTGGCTGTGCACCAGCAATTGATGTCAATAGGGATCATAACTCATTTTGGTATCACATATTTGGAAATCAAGTTACGCCCCGTATGCTTTTTGATTTTATATGTAATCCAATACCACATACTAATGGTTTAGCCAATTATGCTCCGTACGGTCTTCGAAAAGTAGAGGCCGCTCTTGTAAGGGATGGCTACCGCAGGGAGGATGTGGTAGTTGCTCATCCTGACCAAGTTGAAAAATTCATAGGGCCTGGTACGGAAGTGGTTGGAACCTACGAGATGGACCCTCTTGGAATGGGCCCTGTGACAATGACTTTCACCTACGGACGCAAACAAATGTCATTTGACGAATTTTACTGCAGGGATTTGCACTTGAGGATAAAGGCAGCCAAAGAAAAGAATGGGAGTAATGCCAAAGTGGTTGCCGGGGCTTCTGGAACATGGCAATATAATTACGACCCAGCCAAGATAGAGGAATACGGTTTGTATGGAATTGTCGAAGGTGATATGGGTGGTATTGGTCCGGAGTTAGACGGGGCAGGAGGAACATTTTTTGATGCACTGATAAATGGCGAGATGGAAACTGCTAATCCGTTTAAGAAAAATAAATTTAAAGTCGAGATCAAGGAATTTAGCAGAGACAATCAAAATTACCATGGAAGATTTATCCACTACTGGGAGGAGCCTTCTGTGGAAGAAATTCCCACAATTATCAATCCGAGTATGCATGGAATGGTTGAAGTTATGAGGGGCTGCGGACGTGGTTGTAAATTCTGCGATGTAACACTTCGACCCTTAAGATATTATCCTGTTGAAAAAGTGCAAAAGGAAATTGAAATTAATATGAAATATGGAGGAGCAAAGAATGCATGGGTGCAAAGTGACGATATCTTTGTGTATGGTATGAATCCCCGAACCACAAAAAACATGCAACCAAATAGAGAAGCATTAGAAGAACTATTCAAAGGAATTATGGCTACGGGAATAGAACATACTAATCCTACTCATGGAACACTAGCAGGAGCGATAGCCGATGAAAATCTTATTCCTAATATTTCCAAGACTATTAGGGCCTCTCCTGAAAATCATATCGGCATACAGTGTGGATTTGAAACAGGAAGTATTAGACTCATTGGTAAATATGCCGATAGAAAATTAGCGCCATTCAAACCATCAGAATGGCACTGGGTTGTTAAAACCGCTGTGAAGACTTTGAATGAGAATTACTGGGTCCCTGCTTTCACACTTATAATGGGATTGGACAACAACGAAACAGCAGAAGATAGCTGGGAAACAATTCAGCTAATTCATGAACTTGAAACAGAGCAGCCAGAATCCAAATTTACAACTACCCCTTTAACTTTTGTACCGATTGGATTGCTTGAAAAATCTGAGTTTTATGATATCGGAAATAATATGGACCCATCCAAACTTGGAGTAATGTACAAAACGTGGCAACATAACTTTAGACATGGTATTCAGAAATTTATGCACAAAGTAGGACGTGATAATCCTATAAAGAATCTGTTTTTTGCAGGTCTTGCAAGAACATTGGGAGGAGTTCCCCTAGGTGCAATGGAAAGATATGCTCGGAAGAAGAGTCCTGAACATGAAAGAGTAATTGAAAAGATAAAGGCAAGGTATTGGTAGAAAACTATACCAAGCAGAAGAGTCATATCCTACTCCACTTTGAGGTATACTACTTCTACAGAGTTCATGCCTGGAGGTCTACTAACATGTTGAAGCTCCACAACATCCTTTGATCTTGTAGACTCTTTCTATTTCGCTAATTGCTAAATCTTTTAGACAAGATAATCATCATAAATCAGCAAGAAACATGGTATTGAAAGATGCTAGGTAACTTCTATTTTACTATCAATCTATATGTTATATCATGTTGAAAATTAGTGCCTTCCAGTGGGTCGCCCAATGCTCCTTTATAGTGTATAGTGTAATTGCCTCTTGAAAGTGGTTCCGTAAGTAAATAGTAGCCATCCGCTACTGCTTTGGATGATCCTTCCCCAGTAACCCCAAAAATACCATTCTTTGGAAATGTCACCTCAAATTCTCCTGTGGCCATTCTAAATTTCTTCAAATCATCGAATGCATAATTTATACCATTTATATCCAGAGATAAAGCTGTAACACTATCTTGATCTTTTTTGACTATGTCAGCCAATTCGGCCACCGATGAACCAGGATATTCTTTTTCAGTTGCTACCACAGTCATAACAGGTATCAGGACACCCTTCCCAGCCGGAATTGTGCACGTTCTTTCTACTGTTTTTCCTCCAGCACCACTCAGGTAGAAAACTGAGGAATTTGAATTTAACTGATCTTTTGTGCACTTCTCTCCTGTCACATCACTGATGGGATGCTCACCTTCAGGCTCAGCAGGTATAGATATCTGCCATTTCCAAAAGTTTTCTATATGTTCATCGGTTGACGCGCCGTAGGGCTTACTGCCTGGAGGGAAGATTTTGACAGAAACAGGGCTTGCATAAAGCGCAGGAGCTGCAGATAATAGAATAACTGCAGTCGAAACCCAGGCCAAAGAAAGAGACAGTTTATTCAACGCTAATTAGGAGCTGCACCCTAATACAAAAAGATTATGTCTATCCGTTTCTTAAATAGGAATATTGGATGGTCACAAAGCAAAAGATCCCTTTAGCCACCTGCACTTTCTTTTAATGATGATTGGATTAATTACAATTCTATTGATTGACACTTCAATAGTTAAGGTCTACGATCTTATTGATAAAAACTTTATACCCACGCGAGAGAAAGTCCTATTGTTTTCAGCTAGCTCATTTGCTTGTTTATTTCTAGAGTATCTGGTCGTTCATTACTTAAGAAATTCATTTCTTAAAGACCAAGTATATTTTGGTTTTAGTTCAAAGGTGTTTAATACGATCTTTTTCATCTCCTTGGGATTATTAACTGCATTCTTTGGATTCCTGACATTTCAGATGACTTATTACAATAGTTACTACACCTTGATTACTATAACTATAATACTTATAAGCTACATAACATCTTCTTTCTTTCTTTCTGCACTATTTGTATTATTTGTGTCTTGGTATAGATTGAATAGGAATTCTATAGTTCTTTTGTATTCTGTGTCAATGGTGATGATACTATTCAATCTGGGGCTCACATCCGCCTATAGTATTGTCAGCATAAACGATCGACCTGACGAAACACGCCGATTTGTCGGGGGGAGTATGAATATATCTAGCGGCAGATATCCTTTATTGTATAACTTTTACACTGTTTCTTCTATATTGTCCTTTGTCAGTATCTGGATAACAACAGCTCTTATCATGAAAAATTACAAAGATAGAGTTATTCATGCGTTAACGTACTGGACAATATTATCCCTACCACTTATATACTACTCCATAAACTTCTCCTATCGCTTTATCTTTGGCAATTTTCTAATTGACTATTTAACTATAGACCCTCTCACAGTTTCAATCATATTAACCGCCTTTCTATCACTCAGCAGGCCTATTGGAGGCCTAACCTTCGGAGTTGTATTTTGGAGAATCTCAAGACGCCTCCGCTACGAAAAGAAGATGAGGACATATATGCTCATATCCGGCTGGGGAATACTATTACTATTTGCAACAAATCAAGCAACATCTCAAACTGTTGTCCCGTATCCTCCTTTTGGACTAGTAACAAGTACAGCCCTAATCCTAGCTACATATTTAATGTTGTTAGGAATTTACAATTCTGCTAGGCTCGTTTCGACAAATGCTGGCTTGCGAAGATCGATATACAAGCACGCTCTAGAGTCCAGGTTACTGAATCTAATAGGAACGGCAGAGATGGACAGGGAAATTCAAAAAACAGTTACGACAATTCTTCAGGACAAAGATGTCAAAGAAATGAGGTCGGAAGAACACTTAGATTTAGACGCAGAAGAACTAAAGAAGCATTTGGACTTTGTAATAAAAGAAGTCAAGAAAATAGAAGATAAATAAAATTTTTACCTAGCGTATACATTGTTTCTCGGTCTGAGAATTCATCTCATCTTAACCTGGTTGCAAATAAAAATTTTGTCAACATTCACGTAGTAATCCAATTTTTTCATGACTTTCTATATATCAGCCACCTTGACCTCTTCGCGAACTATTCCATTACTTCTACTAATGTATTTAGATCATTGTATGTTCTTAATTCGGGTTAATCTCAGTTTTGACTACGTTACTTAACTATTAAAGTGTAGTTAATATCTTGCTCGAATTTAATAGATGGAATAGTCCCTTTGAAGCGTATTGTATATCTGTCAGGAGCGAGTGGCTCTGTCAATAAATAGTAACCATCTGCTACAGCCTTAGATCGTCCTGCCTTACTTACCCCAAAAATTCCGCCCTCTGGATAGATTACTTCAAAATTGCTGGTGTGATTTCTAAATTTGTTCAGATCAGCAAGGGTATACTCTTTTCCGTTGATATTTAATGATAGATCATTAACATTGTCTTGATCCTCTCTGGCAATATCATCCAAATCTTTTGTCGAATTGGGATATTCGCTGTCAGTCGCTACCATGGTCATTACTGGTATCAGAATGTCTGGAGGGATTGTACATTTTCTGTGGACTTTTCTTCCTCCAGCACCACTAAGGTAAATGACTGGCAACTTTGGATGGGATTGACGCTTAGACCACTTTGCACCTGTCTTATCGAACATAGGATGCTCACTTTTGGGTCTGCCGGGTATGGATATTTGCCACCTCCAGAAGTTTTGTATGTGTTCTTCATAGGACAAACCGTACGGCTTATCTTCAGGACTGAAAATCTGCACAGGAGATGCTGTAGCGGACGAGGAACTCATGAGGAGACGAATTACTGTAGTAGGTATTAAACTTTTCAGCGATTATTTAGCTCTTCAATATTATCAAAAAGATGCGAGCTATAGCCTAAATGTATATATCTCACTATTCAAATGTTGAGTTATGCATAGTGGTAACATATGCGACAAGGCATCTTTTAGTTTTGACATTACGGACAAGGAAAATGTGCAATTCTGCGCCGCAGGAGGTTCGACAATATTGGTGACTTACACAAAGGATGGATCATTTTATAACGCTGTTAGTTTTGATAGCGGACATAAGTTCACTGAACCCAAAAGAATAATGACGATGGGTGGAGATCTCAGGGAGATGAAAGTGCTAGCTAAAGGAAGGCAATTTGTTGTAGCAACAATAGAATGTCTCTCTAAGAAAGATATCAAAAGAGCAGTTTCCGGGTGGATCATGCCGGAAGAAGAAACTTTTTCCTTTAAACAGTGTACTACGTACGAATATGAAAAGATCGTAAATATTTCATTGGGCTTCAGACCATATGTGTCTGACAAGAAAGAAACGTCAGAAGGAAAAAGCGAATATGAAGCAACTGAGGAGTCAGTAGACTACGTTTTCTATAAGGATGGTGATTTCAGTATCAAGATCGACGTTCAAGGTCACGGGTCACCTTTTGAGGTAGCCAAAGCCACTTTTGCTAAATCTAATACCGCAGCTCGACATTAGACGCAAAGTGTCGAGCATACGCAACAAGATTTTAAGCCTCCGTAGTGTATCAAGTTATCAATTTGAGGAATATCCGTAGGAGTCGCGGTTATAGCTATGAACATACGCTAGTCCAAAGGCTAAATAATGGATCGTGGATTGCTAGGAGGCTAGGCGGCTCAAGTACGGGACTTCCCGACATAGTAGCGGTCAATAACAAGGAGGCGATATTACTGTCAATTGAAGCAAAGTCTGGCACAGGAGATACTCTGTATGTGCAACCTGATCAATTACAGCGGTGTTTACTGATTAGAGACATGTTTGGTCACTACAAGACAAAACATGTAATTTTGGCCTTTAAGTTTATGAGAAAAAAAAGGTTCACTCGAAAAAAGAAGGTCATTTACGAAAAACGAAGATTGATTGAGCACTATAAGATTGCAGACAAACTAAATAAATTGGAAAGTATACCAGTGGTAAAGTGTACGTACAATGGGAAGACGTATGTGATGTATAATGGCAAATTCACCAAGAAAAGTCTGCCCAGCTATATTATGCCTTTCCAGATTACACGCATGTATAATACAAAAAATAACTAACCTAGCCATAGGTTCTAATGAAAAGGGCCTTGGAAACATACACAGCAGATCCTAGTCTACATAGATGGGATAACCTTCTGAAGTTATTACGTATTCAAGTATCGGTTTTTGTACTTGAACTCGAATTTCATCTGCATAGCTGAAAAGAGGCAAAATATCCTGTGACCGTAACAGTTTTGTTATGGATGGAATAGAAATGTACTATATGTCTCCACCTCTTTCATT
>Ga0126304_10001588_pt1 | contig 10777 bp, 10 predicted proteins | sample Plot25_FD_92538 | JGI IMG/M metagenome (GOLD analysis project Ga0126304, IMG submission 92538) | Serpentine soil microbial communities from UC McLaughlin Reserve, CA, USA - Plot25 | ecosystem: Environmental > Terrestrial > Soil > Grasslands | place: USA: UC McLaughlin Reserve, Lake County... | reverse complement strand
TAGCTTCTGCAATGCAGCCTAATACACACCTTCCATGTCTCTGACAGACATTAGTTTCTTTTTCGTATTTATTCTTAATTTCATTAAATGTTTCCTTTAGTTCCTGTGCTGTCATTTCCTCTACGTCTTTATCTAGTTCTAAAGGACTCTCTTTTGAGAAAAGCACTTGCGTATCTGGAATATCAGTTATCGACAGTTTTGCGTCAAGAGAGTCCTTATTTAATAAATTCTTGTTAACTGTGTTGGATTTCGCTGCATTTTGAAATACTTTTGCTTGTGGAAGTTTAAATTTTCCAATACCTGCGGTAGTGGTAATAGAGTTTATTCCTATGAATTTATTAGCCATTTCAAAATATTCAGAGCTCAATGGGGGTTTTCCGTCATTTTGTGTGGGCCAATCTTTGTAGACTGATCCATCCGGCTCCACTATTACATTATTATAAACTAACGAACCGCCTCCTACACCACTTGCCGTAACGATATTAACATTTCTCATGCCCATATAATCATAAACACCCTTCAAATTGTTAATAGCCTTAGAATTTCCAAAGAGAGTGAGGAGCCCTTTAGTATCATCAGGATAAGCCCAGGTACTATATGGCATATCATTTTTGGTGAGATAACCGCGTAGTGCTTGACTATCATCTATTGTTCCGCTAGTTTTATCTGGCATCTCATGGCTTATCCACCATTGACCTCTCTCTAAAACACAAACACGTCGCTTGAGTTTCTCTTCTTTGTTATTGTCTTCTCTTTGATATTTGTTTGATAAAGTAAGTGAGGTAATCGTACCTCCAAAACCAGAACCTATTACTACAGCCTCATATCCATCTGGTATTTTTCTCTTTTCAAGTACTATTGTAATATCTATCATATTATTTAGATTATTGATAACCTCTCCTCTCCATTTCAGGCCTTCATTGCCTTGGTTATCAAAGAATTCCTCTTTTTTGTATCTACTTTGACTATCTCTGACTGATGTAAATCTGCCCGTAGAATCGGTAATGGCTAAATAAACTTGAGAATTTTTGATATGTATAATTTCGCTGAGTATTATCTTAAAGTAGCCCTTGTTATCAGTTACATCTGCCGGCTGCGAAGTCAGTAGTAAATCCTGTCCAGGAAAACGTTGAAACACCTCTACAGGTACGCCTGACAGAGCATTATCTCTTGAATCGTGTATGTAACCTTCTATTAAAATCATCCTTTATAATCTCTTAAATGAGATTCATCTGGTATATAAAAGATTTATGCAGGGCAATGAGAGAGATCACATACATCGATCTCAGAATATGATGATGGTCGTTATTATAAAAAATTACTTGCTCAACAAGAAGAAACATTTCCTAACACGTCAAATTTATTCGAAGATATCCAGCAAAATAAAAGATGAAATTTCTTTTTATTATATTTAAACAATAGAGTACAGCCTCGCCTATATTTCTCTCAACAATATCAAACGCTATTCTGTATGCTAATGCAGTTATTGTTGTTAATGAGGGGTAAATCTATCAATGGATTGAGGAAGATAATCTCTATTTCTCTCAACAATATCAAACGCTATTCTGTATGCTAATGCAGTTATTGTTAGTGAAGGATTGACACCCACAGAGGTTGGAACTATAGATCCATCTGCAACATACAAGCCATCATATTTCGTTTTTCCACTCTTGCCTCTAAATATCCTTCCAAGACTATCCACCACTCCGTTAGCGGCGTCATCACCCATCGGACAACCGCCTAATGGGTGGGCTGAAATCTGCCTTTTAGATTGTGCATCCCATAAAGGAACTATGAGACTATTTTCCCCTTCTTTGCCTATTTTTTGCGCAAAAAGCTTCATACCATTTATGATTTGATCAAAAATAGGTTGCTGCAAATTGTAGTTACTGTCTAGATCAATTCTGCTTCTATTGTCAAGGGTCAGCTTGGATGTAGCATTGCCATCTCTTCCCATCCCAAATAAAACCAACATATTTGAAACACGTTCTTCTGCTGTCAGATTTGCTTTGTTTGAAAAAATGTTAAACATATTAGACAAGACAGGCCCTAAACTAGACAATAGGGATACATTAAAACCATGCATCAATTTTGCTAAAATGTCTTGTGTTTGAGGATTGTCTATATTCAAATTATTTAGGACAAGTTCATTAAATAATGTGATGAAAGACTTCCGTGGTATAAATGGAGCTGAGGGGATACTTCCTTTTTCTTCTCTCATTTTGTCAAATAAGGTGGCAAATACTTCTGCAAACATCTGTGGAATTCCGAGATCCTCTATTGAAAAAGCAAACTGCCCTTTATCATCATCTTCTTTAAAGAGAGCTATGGATGTCAGTAGTGGACCCTTATTAGCATCAACGTTGTATTTTGTAGGATTTATTATTCCAAAGAAATCTCCATTTGTTGAAAACTTACCTCCTAGTTGACTACTGAGGTCTAGTTTTCTCGATTTTAATAAGAGCTCAGTTGAACCAAGGGCACCTGCAGCAAGAATAACTCTATTTGTTTTTATTACCTTGGTCGAACTTACTTTATCCTGTTGTGTTAACTCATTGGTGGACGAAAAATCATCCTTATCTATGAGCTCTCTATAATCAAGGAATTTTACAGCATACTTATATCCTTGATCAGGCGGCAGCTCTTCTATTTCCAATACCTCGCATAAGGGTTGAACATCTATCGGTAATTGTAGTAAATTAATATGCATAAATATCTGCTTATCTAGGGTGTGTCTTGCATCCGGGATACATCCAAGGCCGCATCTTCCCTGACGTTCGCAAATGTTTGTTTCCATAGCACTAGAAAATTTTTCAATATCTCTTTGATTTGGGCCTCTATCTGAACGATCAAAGACATTGGTAGAAATATCAGTTATTGATAATTTCGCATCCAGGTCAGCAGGGTTTAAAATCTTGCTTCCGCCTATTTCCTTGGCGGCATCTTGAAACACTTTGGTTTTGGGTAGTGGCGGACCTCCAAATGCCGATGTACTTGTAATGGGACTGACCCCAATGAATTCTTCAGCTAAAGGGTAAAATTCATCTAAAGAAGGACTACCGTCACGTTCCGTTGGCCAATTCTCATATACATTACGCTCAGGTTTTTGGGTTATATTAAAATAGACTAATGAGCCGCCACCTACACCACTTCCACCAATTACATTAACATTTTTCAGCTGCTTTAAGTCAAATAATCCTTGAACTTTATTAATTACTCTAGAATTACCAATGGCTGCCAACATTCCTTTTATGTCGTTTGGATACGCCCATGTGCCAAATGGCATATTATTTTTGACCAGAAATGTCCTCAAAGCATTTGAATCAGGAAGCTCATGACTAATCCACCATTGGCCCCGTTCTAGTATGCATACTCTCTTATCTTCATTTTTACCTTTGTACATTTTTGCTATAGCAACAGAAACAATTGTTCCTCCAAAACCAGAACCTATAACAACTGAGTCATATGCAGCGGGAATTGATGATATCTGGTCTTGTTTCACCGCAACAATTTGAATAATCGTATTTAAATTAGTGATAACCTGGCTTCTCCACTTCCAGCCATAATTTCCTCCTATAGATAAGAATTCTTTTCTTTTGTATCTACTATACCTATCTCTAACTGATACAAACCTTTTTGACTCGTCTGTAACAACGATGTATACATTTGAGCTTATTTCCTCAATGTTTCTTTGAGGAATGATTTTAAAAAAGCCCTCATCATTTGTAAACTGAGGAAATGCTGTAAGAGATAAATCACCGAAGGGGTTTTGTTGAAAAGCTTCAACGGGTAATCCCACTAATGGCTGTTGTCTTGCTGAATCATGAACGTACCCCTCTATTGTAACCAATTATTCGGTATGTTAGTCTGTTATATTTAAACAGAAAGAAGATAAAGCTACAGTCAGCATAACGTGCTAACAGTCAAAGATTTGCTATCTATATGTTGGTGACATGATGTTATCGGCTAGATAGTTTTCTGCTCGGCTTTCCTATGTTCCAAGTTGCCACTCATCTCGGTAGTAGTCATTTTCATTTGCGCTAACAGGTCAGTGAAGGCAGGAGGGATTGCCAGATATCGTTCTCTAATAAAGATTGAACAGGGCCTAGCATTTCTTTTCCCTGAGTCCCAAAATTAACGGGAACAACTTTCATGTATTGAAGGATGTCGTCTTGTTGACCACTTCTCTGTACTTTTTGAAGACGTTCTTCCCAACGCGCTTGATTTGTATCGTCTTCTACTATTGAGTCGAGTTCATGTATATGTATTCCAGATTAGCTCCATCAACAAAAATGCTCCGAGGATTATAATTTCTTTCGCGCAGATCATTTACATGATGAAGCATGCTAATAATTGAAGATGTAGTGACTTCTTTGGCGTATATGATCTCTATTCTGTAGTTAGGGTTTTGTATTATAACTATAGCATGCTTTGAAGAGCCAAAACCACAGTACACCAAAACTCTTAAGAGAATATGCATTCTGGTGGTCAATATAATCAACTCTGCGGCCCATGTGTTCAGTCTTGTTAATAACTCCAAGATCAAATGCTGAACCACTTCTCATGTGTAGTTGCATTCATATTCTCGTAGGAATGAAGCGAGCTCTTGACTTCTTGCTGTACTTTCTCCTTAGTTGCTCGTATATTACACACACTATAGCCTAATAGGGCAGGGCTTGCCCATGAAGACCATCAGGAAACGAAGGAACTTATTTGCATTGAATGTTTCTAATACCGGGTCCTTAGGGCCCTTTCCTCCGCTCATCTTGTCCATGCTGCCTCCAGACGAGGCGATGGCCCAGGCCGTTGAGTCGTCAGGATCCTTAGCCATGTCTCGTTTCACAAGCTGCGAAAGGCTTAGCTGCGTATTAGACAGGAATGCTAGCTCGTCAAATCCACTCCGCTTTACGACAAGCCAGATATTAAACACGCCTTCACATCCAACCGACCTGATGCTAGCACATGGAGTTACTTTCGCGGTTTTATGCATTCCAGGGGGAATAGTGCCAGAGAAGATGCCTGGAACACCTACAAACATTGGGAACTTAGCACCTGGTCTATCGACCAACATAGCCGCGTGCTTCCCAAATTTCACCGGTCCCGAAACAGCACCAGGAGGATTGATCCATGGCTTCTCGGTGTCGCTGGGATTAGCGTCTCTTGATGGCGCAGCCACAACTCTCGATGCCTGCCAGTCTAGGGTGTACTCTGCATTAAACCTAAGAGATTCCACGCTCTGGATGAAGCCATAATCCCAGTCGTCATCGGGCACACTCTCCGGCAGACATGCCGTTACGCCTGCCTGAAACTGCCAAGTAGGGACTAGTGAGTTCGTTGTGAACTCGATGTCTGTAGCGGGTATATCCTTAAGCACCATTCCGGGTGTCAGAAACGGCCTGGCCGCAGGCTTAGTTTGGTCGAACTTTTGATCGAGCGAACAGACGGCAAAGGTGCCACCATGCTTGGAGACCAATCCAAACAATGGTACCTTACCCTTGCCACATAGATCTTTGCAGATCGAATCTTTGCCAGCCACTCCCTTCGCCTTCGTTCCTCCCCCAGCAGGTACTGGAGGAACTTCCTCCAATCGGGGTTTTGTTGGTGTAGGTGCCGCTGTGGCTTCCAATGATGTTTGCTTTGTAATAATCGCCCGACGGTTCGGCTCAAGTGTTGTGGTCGAGAACTCATCCGACTCTCCATGGGCCACAGTAGTGATCATTGCAGCTGGCACGCCCTGTACGATCAGTTCGGCCTTGACTACTTCCGCGCGCTCACAAGAGAGCCGCCAGTTCAGAGCTTGCGGTCCATCTACACTCGCAAACCCATCCACCTGCACATCATCCTTGGAACCGTCGGCGACCCATCCGCTTACGAAGGCGGCAATATCGGCCTTCTTACTAGCCGGGAGGGTAGAAGAGGATATGCCGAAGAACACGTCTGTGCCTGGTATGTGGCCGGCCTCGGTGACAAAGGCATTGCAAGGCAAATCCGGCGGCGCTTGGGCAATGTCGGCTTTGCGCTGGAGCGCAGGGAGTCCAAACCGTAGCTGTACCAAACCCGCTGCCTGAGTCTTATTCATACGAGCTGACCTTTTCATGCTTGCGCTGCGCGCTAACCCTGGCCGCTGGACCAGATTTCCCGCTGCCCCCTGCTGTATAACATGCGCCAGCTCATGCGACAGCAGTCTTCTTCCATCTGCCGTGCTGGGCATGTACATCCCTTCACTAAATATAATATCATTGCCTGTCGTATAGGCCGAGGCATAAATAGACTCGGCTGATCTTGCTGATCTTTTGTCTGTATGTAGACGTACTGCCGAAAAATCGTATTCAAACGCTGATTCCATAAACTGTCTAGTGTTAGTGTCTAGCGGAGTACCATTACTCGTACGAATTTGATTAATCTCTTCTGCCAGTTCTTCGGATGTTTCTACATTATTAGATGTTGGCGACTTTCTGCTAATTTGTAGACCCATCTTGATTTCCTCTTCTTTTTCCTTTATTCTACATGCTGAACATTTGCGGCCTACTCTTTCATCAATAGACGTCGTTGATAATTGCGCATGAGATTCAGATGGTAAGGATGGCAGACTCATCACTTGTTCTGCAGTTCTGTCTGCTTCTTGCTCGTACACATCGTCTGGATGACTAATCTTCAATTTCGGTTGGATAATGACATTTCTGAAGTCAAAGCTTGTATCCGAGCCGATAAGCCCCTGTATAACCGGATTGCCATTAGCTCGTTGCAAATAAAGTGTAGTCTCAGAAGAATCTCTTGCTTTCATGTTATTGGTATGTTCGTAGAAGGAATGCTTAGTAGGGGCAAAACCTCTGATATCTCTTACCTTATTCTTGTTGCTTTGATAGGCCGATGCAAAGGGCATTCCCTGAAAATATACTTCGCATACTAACAGAAAAACTTGTCCTTTTCCTGTTTGCTGTGGGAACTTCTTTGAACCTTTTCTACAGACTTTGGATTTTCTATCCTTTCTACCACTCTTTTCATTAATTCTGCAACAGGGAGAGGTAATTCAATGTCGTTTCGCGCAACCAAAAACATATTCTTGATCCTAACGGCCGTTTGTTCTTTGCTCCTAGAACCATTGCTTCTATGTAGTTGATCTCAAGTATCTCTGTGTACCATCTCCGCTACTACCCTCACTTTAGCCAGTTTGAGGACATTTAACCTATTAATATCATCAATACACCAAATTATATTTATAGTTCCCTACTATAGGAACACTTGTCAAATTTGTATATCGATATTCTCCAAGAGATGAACGGGATACTAGAAGATGTAGAAGTTTCAAAAATAAGGTTATCTTCTTTTCAACTTCGTTCGGATCTGTGCGGAATACATGAACTTTCAAAATCAATGCAACAGCAAGGTCTACTGCAACCGATTATTGTTAGAGCTAAAGATGAATATTACGAAATTGTAGCAGGGAATAGGAGATACAAAGCATGCAAGAGCCTGGGCTGGAGAAAGATTGCATGTCACATAGTGGAGGTGGGAGATAAAGAGGCTTTCGAAATTTCACTTGTGGAAAACGTACAGCGTGATACACTCAATCCATTAGAGCAAGCAAATGCATTCAAAAAGTATGTGTCAGATTATGGTTGGGGTGGCGTATCGTCGTTAGCATCGAAGATGGGAAAAAGCATCAGCTATATTGCCAAAAAAATGAAGTTACTGAACTTACCATCAAATGTTATCGGTTCAGTTATTGAAGGGAAAATAAATATCAGCGCCGCAGAAGAATTGTGCTTTGTAAAAGATGAACTTAAGCAGACAGAACTCGCAGAACTTGTATCCAGAGAACGTCTAGCTATCAGTGACCTTCGTGTCTTGATAAAAGATTATAATGCTGATGATTGTTATGACTGGAATTCCAATGTGCTGTGCCAAAAGGATCTCAATTCGAAAAAGGCTCAGAAAGCATTTGATAAATCGATAAGTACTTTTAGGGTTGCGATGATCAGATTGAGCACAATTATTGAGGCTTCGGAAGATAATTGGATTGTTTATAATGCTCTTATGGAGCAGAAGAACGCACTGCATTCACAAATAGATCAATTGATGGGAGAAAAGAGAAAATTTATTCGTAGCGATTTTAAATTCTAGAGTCTTTTGGTTCACAAACTTTTCGGTACCGAAAAAATAACAACTAGTCTTCAATAGGAAGTAAGTGCCAGTTTAACACGATTCTATAGCAGAATTGATTGGTTTGTGAAGTTGTGTAGTAGTAGAAGAAGTAGTAATAGGACTATTCAAGATATTATATAACAGACGTTATCCAAAGCACATATTTCTATGCTCCTCCTAACTGAAAAACATAGGAATTGGAGAGGGTATCCATCCATCATCCATTCATTCATTCAGCCAGCGTAAAAATAAGAGTTTCAGGCGAATGGCAACTAACTGTTGCGATATATTGTGGTATCAATTACGAAAAAACATTAACGGTCCCAGAATTGGTATAAAGAATAGTTAAGAACAAGCTAAAGACAAACGAGAATAGAGAATATGTCGGGATCTCTTGTTCATGTGAATGCCAATATCATGTGCCCTCATTCTGGACACATATCTGTCATCACCACAAACACTAGGGTTTCCGTAACCGGACAGCCTGTCGTAACCCAGACGGACATATATTCGGTTATTGGATGCCCCACCTCCAAACCCTGCGCTATAGCAGTATGGATTGTTCCAGCTGCTCATGTTTTGGTTAATGGTCAACCCGTTATTCTAAATACTAGTGTAGGCGTGTGTCAAGCTGCAGATACGACTCCCCAAGGGCCTCCAATCGTGGCAGCGACTCAGCCGAGAGTCAGTGGAGCCTAGAGGAAATGCAATTCAACTATCCTTTTAGAATTAATCAAAATGGACGCACTGCAACAACAACCGGAGATGAAGACCATATACATCAGCTTATAGAGCAGGTTTTATTCACTGTTCAGAGCGAAAGAGTTAATCGCCCTACCTTTGGTACAAACGTTAACCAGCTGGTCTTTGCACCCAATAGCGATGAATTGGCCACAGCCACACAGTTTCTCGTCCAAGGTGCATTGCAGCAATGGTTAGGGGACCTCATCCAGATTGAATCAGTCAAAACGGAGAGCGAAGAATCAACTCTGCGTATAACAATAGACTACATTATAAGGCGAAATCAGGAACACCGGACCCAAACATTCAGTAGGCAGACTTAGTTGAGGATTCAACTTATATGCGGAAGCGAAGAACGCCGACGAAAAATAAAAGATTCTCCGCTCAACGCTATTGATTATCTAGAAGTTCTGCCCCGAACTGATATTGTACCTCGCCCACTACTCTTGCTTTACTGCTTTAAACCGATATCAGAACTACTACTTCATACAGATAATCTATTCATTGAAGGAGGAGTTCGTATCAAAGATATCGGAGTTGCATGGATTGCACTTGCAAAAACAGTCGTAGAAAGTCTTCGTCTACACCAAGAGACTGAGGTTACAAAGGATCTCGTAGATCAAGAAAAGGATGCCCTTCAGAGTATTGCTAGTGATCGTGACCTTGAGAGGGTCTTAATCATCCGTCCAACTAGGGATGGTGATTTTTCATTATACACACTTCGATTAATCCGGGATCTGGACAATAAGGAATTGCCTCCTAAAGGCTTTGATATAGTTCTCTCACAGATTGACTTTACCTTCAAAATTGCATGTCCTACCCCATTTGATTGTAGAATTGAGAAGGAATGCCCACCGGAGACCCGGCCGGATCCTAAAATTGATTATATGGCTAAGGATTATGCGAGCTTTCGCCGATTGATGCTTGATAGGATGGCAACGATAATGCCGGAGTGGCAGGAAAGAAATGCCGCAGATCTTGGAGTTGTACTTGTCGAACTACTTGCATATGTTGGCGATCACTTGAGCTACTATCAAGATGCAGTAGCAACAGAAGCATATTTGGGTACTGCTAGGAGGCGTACCTCTGTCAGGAGGCATGCTCGCATGCTTGATTACTATATGCATGAAGGGTGTAACGCACGTGCATGGGTCTACATCAAGGTAAACGAAGAAGAAAGCAGAAAAAAATTACAAGTACAAGAGATGAGGCACATAAAGTTTTAAGACAATTTGCTTATACATAAGCCACATGTATCATTATGAGTATGGCGGCTTCCATTACGAGACAGCGCAATTGGACCCTGTTGTTCTTTGCGCTGTATAGACGTCAAAAGTATTCTTTTTTCCCTTCGCTCATCTCCTGATATTCTCCCTTTCCTATTGATATAATCATCATTATCATTATCAAAACCATCAATTTTGGCCTGCCCGGGCATTAGATTCTTTTTCTGCTGCATGATATGAGCCCTCTTCAACTTCCATGATTAAATGAGTTTACATTTACCAATGTAAAGCGGACTAGGCTAGGCAATTCTTGCACCCGTGAGAATGCACCACAAAAAATCTTTTGCACCACGCCATCTACTATCTTTATTACATAATTGGAGTGGTCATTTCCAAAGGTCCATTGGCAGCTTTGGCAGCAAAAGTAAAAGAAGAAATCCTTTCCCCGATAGGTTGCTTTCGCTACTTTTTTCCTATCAACCTCAAATGCCCTGCTAGATCGAGTCTATTTTCTGAAGGTTTTTCTGCCGGAACCCTCTGGACCCACAGTTTCACTTAACCGCTAGCAAAGACCATCTTGCCATTAAAGGTACGCTCATGAATATTTCAGATTGTATTTTCACATCATAGAATGCGATATTTAGATTCCGATTTTAGGTTTCTGC
>Ga0126304_10001585_pt1 | contig 10784 bp, 9 predicted proteins | sample Plot25_FD_92538 | JGI IMG/M metagenome (GOLD analysis project Ga0126304, IMG submission 92538) | Serpentine soil microbial communities from UC McLaughlin Reserve, CA, USA - Plot25 | ecosystem: Environmental > Terrestrial > Soil > Grasslands | place: USA: UC McLaughlin Reserve, Lake County... | reverse complement strand
GGGGGCGACCGGCGCCGGCGCCGGCGGACGCACGAGCAGTGGACGCCGGGGCGGAGCAGGCGGCGCCTGTCCGGTTTTCGGATCCTCGACGCGCAGTCGCAGCGTTGGAGGTACCAAGCGTCCTACGAGCGGAGCCGGGCGTGCCGCCGGCGCAGGAGCCGCAGCAGCCGGCGTCACGATCGAGGCCGGCGGGGCGGCTGCTGGCGCAACCGGCGCGGGTGGCGCGGGTTCTTCAACCATGGCCGGTGCCGATACCTCGGGTTCTGGTGCCAACGCGGCGATCAGGGGATCTTCGAACGTCGCCGGCGATGTCACTGCTGCGGGCTGGGCAGCCGCCGGTGCTGGTGCTTCAACCGGTTCCTCAGATACTGGCTCCGGCTCCGGCGCATGTACCTCTTCAATCGACGGCGCGACGGGCACTGGGACCATGACCGACTCGGCGGCGGCAGGAGGTGCAGCGGGATCGGCAACCGGCTTCGCCGTTTTCACGAGCCGCGGCGGTGGCAACGCGGGGGCGGTAGGCTTTGCCGGCTCCGGAGCCTTTCCACCCGGCTTCTTTCCCTTGACCGGCACCGGTGTATCCGCAAAGGACGCATTCGACGGCACGTTGAGGCCGCGCTGACGTGCGAGACGCGATACGAACTCCCGTGCGACGACCTCTTCGATCGTGCTGGATGCGCTCTTCACCTCGATGCCATGGTCGCGCTTGAGCAGCGCCATGACTTCCTGGCTCGTGGTGTTGAGTAGCTCAGCGACTTTATAAATCCGGACTGTTGCCATTAAGTATTCGACTCTCCGTCGCTTGTCTTCTCGCCAGTAGTTGCCTCTGCCTCGGGCCCGGTCGCCTGCGTGGCCTCGAGTTCGGACGCTGTTTCGGCGGCCATCGTTTCGCCGGCGGTCTCGGCGACATCGCCATCAGCCGCAAGCGCCGGTTCGTCACCCGTGTCTGCCCCGGCCTCATCCGCAGACTCGGGTTTTTCGAGCTCTCCGAACTGCGCCTCCACTTCCCGCCGTTTCTCTTCTTCGCTCTTGATGTCGATCTTCCAGCCGGTCAACTTTGCGGCGAGCCGGACGTTCTGCCCCTTCTTGCCGATCGCGAGCGAGAGCTGCTTGTCTTCGACGATCACTTCCATCACGCGTTCCGCGTCGTCGACAATTGAGACCCGCTGCGCCTTTGCCGGGCTCAACGCACTCGTCACGAACTGCACCGGATCCTCGGAGTACTCGACTATGTCGATCTTCTCGCCGCGCAGCTCACGGATGATCGACTGGACGCGCGTGCCCTTCATGCCGACGCAGGCGCCGACGGGATCCACGTCGCGCTCGCGCGAGTAGACGGCCACCTTGGCCCGGTCGCCCGCTTCGCGGACGGCACCGCGGATGATGACGGTGCCGTCGTAGATCTCGGGAACTTCCTGTTCGAACAGCTTGATCAGGAGAGCGGGGTCGGTGCGTGACAGCACGATCTGCGGACCCTTGGCGCTGCGGTTGACCCCGCGAATGACGGCCCTGACCCGATCGCCGACGTTGTAGTTTTCCGCGCGGGACTGCTCCTTCCGCGGCAGCTGGGCCTCGACCCGGCCGAGCTCGATGATGATGTCGCCGTTCTCGAAGCGCTTGACGATACCGCTGACCACCTCACCGACACGCTGGCTGTACTCGGCGTGAACGTTCTCACGCTCTGCTTCGCGGACCTTCTGAAAGATCACCTGCTTGGCGGTCTGGGCAGCGATCCGGCCGAGGTCCTCAGTGGGACGGGGGAACTCGATCTCCATGTCGACTTCCGCTTCGTCACCGTAGAGCTGCTGGGCTTCCGAGAGGGAAATCTGGGTAGAGGCGTCAGTGACCTCGTCGACGATCCGCTTGACCGCATAAAGCTCGAGCTGTCCGCTCTCCTGGTTGAACCGGGCGCGCAACGCTTCGCTCTTGTAGCGCTTGCGGGCGGCCGCCTCGAGGGCGTCCTGCACGGCGCTGATGATGATTTGCGGCTCGACTCCCTTTTCCTTGGCGATCGCGTCGATCTGCTGCAACAACGGATTTACGGTAGCCATATCTTAGCTTTCAGCTTCCTGCTTCCAGCTTCTAGCTTCCAACTCCAGGCCGCCACAGCTTCTCTGCGGCCGGAAGCTGGCAGCTGGCAGCTGGAAGCCTCTTCAAAATTCGACCGCGAGCTGCCCGCGCTTGATCAGCGCCAGCGGCACGCGATGGGTACGTCGACCTTCTTCGAGGACGACCTGCCCGTCCTCCACTCCGCGTAGACGTCCCGAAAACGCCGATTGTCCGTCGATCGGCCCGGTCGTGACGACTTTAGCCAGCCGCCCCGCGAACCGGCGATAATCCGCCTCGTGACGAAGCGCCCGATCCAGCCCGGGCGACGACACCTCGAGCGTGTACTGCTTGGCGAGCGATGCCTCGCCGAGTTCTTCCTCTTCGACGTCGAGCAGCGCACTGAGGTCGTGGCTGACCTGCTGGCACTCCACAATGCCGACCGCTTCCTCCGGAGTTTCGATGGTCCCCTTGTCCGGCCGGTCGATGATGACCCGCAGGACCGTCCCGATCGACTCGCGGCGCAGCTGAACGTCGAAAATCTCGAGTCCGTAACCGGCGGCCACCCGCTCGGCCGCGGCCCGAATATGTTCCGTGTTGTGGCTCCGCGGCGTAAAACTTCCCCTAAATGGAAAAAGTGGGCCTAGGCCCACTTTCGGGTTGTCCTCGAAGCGTTCCACCCACCAATATATCAGATTGGCGATGCGATCACGTCGTAACCCCGCGCGCCAACGATCCGGGCGTCGATCAGATCACCTATCGTGTGCTGTTCCGGATCACAGTCGGTCAGGATCACGAGCGGATCGATTTCCGGCGCCTGCCCGCGGAGGCGACCTTGAAGCACCAGCTCATGTTCAGGGGAGGCCCCGTCGATCAGCACCTGGACCACATTGCCAATTTTCTGCTTTTGCGCCCGCGCGACGATCTTCTTCTGACGCGCCATGATCGCGTTGCGCCGCTTTCGCTTGATCGCGGCGGGCACGTCGTCCACAGCCGAAAAAGCCCGGGTTCCTTCTTCGTGCGAGTACGTGAAGACGCCCACGTGATCGAACTCCACGTCCGAGATGAACCGTTCGAGCTCCCCGAATTCCTCGTCGGTTTCTCCAGGAAATCCGACGATGAAGGTGGTCCGGAGAGTTACGTCAGGCACCTGCCGGCGGATCCGGTCGAGGAGCTTGTCATAGGTGCGCCGGTCGCCGGGTCTCCGCATCCGCTTGAGCACACCGGCGGAGGCGTGCTGCAGCGGTAAGTCGATGTACCGGCACACCTTCTCGCATTCTGCCATCGCACTCAGCACATCGTCGGTGATGGTGGTCGGATACAAGTAGAGCAGGCGTATCCATTCCAGGCCGTCGATCGCATTCAATTCCCGGAGCAGTCGTGCGAGGGCTCCTCGTTCGCCACGGTCGATGCCGTAGAACGTGGTGTCCTGCGAGATGAGCAGGAGCTCCTTGACCCCTCTCTCCGCCAGGGATCGCGCTTCCGTGACGATCGAATGCGCTTCGCGGCTGCGGAACTTGCCGCGCAGTGTGGGAATGATGCAGAAGGCGCAGGTGTAGTCGCAGCCTTCCGCGACCTTCACGTAAGCGAAGTGCTTCGGCGTCGTCAGCAGCCGTGGAGTGTCGGCGTCGTAGAGGTAAGTTGGGAGATCGGCTGACGAGGATGGCGCGATCGGCTCCGCGACGGCGGCTGCGCTCCGGTGAAAGGTGAGCGGTATCGCGCGAGATGGGGTCTGACCCCGGTCTGACCCCGGTCTGACCCCGGTTTGACCCCCGAGCGCCGTCAGAATGTGGTCCACTTCGCCGGTCCCGAGAACGGCGTCGATTTCGGGGATTTCCTTTCGCAGTTCGTCTCGGTACCGCTCGGCGAGGCAACCAGTCACGACAAGACGCGAGCAGTTACCGTGCTTTTTCAGCTGCGCCATCTCCAGGATGGCATCGATCGACTCCTGCTTGGCTTTGTCGATGAACGCGCAGGTGTTCACGACCAGTACGTCGGCGCTCGCCGCATCGTTGGTCAACTGGTGGCCGGCATCGCGGGCCATACCCAGCATCACCTCGCCATCGACGAGGTTTTTCGGGCAGCCTAAGGAGAGGAAGCCTATTTTCATTACTTAAAGTTCAAGTCTAAAATCCAAACTCCAAACTCCAAATTCCTAACAAACTCCGTTTGCAGTTTGAGGTTTGGAGTTGACGGCGTCAGGGGTACATCCTGTAAATCATGCGCGGATAGGGGATCGCCTCGCGCAAGTGGTCGATGCCGCAGATCCAGGTGACCACGCGTTCGATGCCCATGCCGAACCCGCCGTGCGGGACGCTGCCATAACGGCGCAGATCGAGGTACCACTCGAACGCTTCCTGCGGCAGATCGTGCTCTTTGATCCGCCGCAGCAGAAGATCGAGGTCGTCGAGACGTTGACCGCCCCCGATGATTTCCCCATACCCTTCGGGGGCGAGCAGGTCCACGCTGAGCGACACCTCCGGACGATCCGGGTGCGGCTTCATGTAGAACGCCTTGATCGCGGACGGAAAGCCATGGACGAAGATCGGTTGCTCGTAACCCTCCGACAGGGCAGTTTCGTCCGGAGCACCGAAGTCGCCGCCCCATTCGAACGGCAGCCCCTTCTTCTTCAGAATTTCCGCGGCGTCGTCGTACGACACGCGCGGGAACGGACCCTTGACCCGCTCGAGCTTCGTGACGTCACGTTCGAGGACCTTCAACTCCGTCTTGCGTTTGTCGAGCACGCGCTCGATCACCGAAACGACCAGGCCCTCGGCCAGGTTCATCACGTCCTCGAGATTTGCGTAGGCAACCTCCGGCTCCACCATCCAGAATTCCGTCAGGTGGCGGCGCGTCTTCGACTTTTCGGCGCGGAACGTCGGCCCGAAGCAGTACACGCGTCCGAGTGCCATGGCGTTGGCCTCGTTGTACAGCTGACCGCTCTGCGTCAGGAACGCGGTGTTGTCTTCGAAGTACTGGACCGGGAACAGCGTCGTGGTTCCCTCGCATGCCGCCGGCGTGAAGATCGGCGTGTCAGCCAGGATGAAATGGCGGCTGTTGAAATAGTCGCGAACCGCGTTGATCACTTCGTGCCGGATGCGCAGGATCGCCTGCTGCCTGGGTGAACGAATCCAGAGATGGCGACGGTCCATCAGGAAGTCGACGCCGTGTTCCTTGGGCGTGATCGGGAAGTTCTGGGCCTCGGAGACGATCTCGATGCCGGTGACATCGATCTCATATCCGCCGGGTGCACGCGAATCTGAGCGCACGCTGCCGTGCACGACGATCGCGCTCTCCTGGGAGAGGTGATCGGCGCGCGTGAACATCTCCTCGCCGACCGCCTGCTTCGACATCACGCACTGAATGAAGCCGCTGCCGTCGCGGACCTGCAGGAAGTGAATCTTCCCGCTCGACCGCCGGTTGTGGAGCCACCCGCGGATGGTGACGGTCTGCCCTTCGAAGCGTGCAATTTCCTCGATATACGCAATCATCAGTCTGACAGCCCTCGTTCCATCTTCTGTCGCGCGCGCCGTGCCTCCTCGAGAACCGCCGCCGGAGTGCCGGTGTTGGCCAGCTCCATCAGGTAGGTGCCGTCGTAGCCAATCTTCCGCATCGTCACCAGCGCCGCCGGCCAGTCGATCGTGCCTTTGTAGGGAACGAGGTGCTCGTCTTCGCGTCCACGGTTGTCATGGACGTGGGTCGTGAGCAGGTGCTCGGCCGCAGTCTCGATTGCGTCGGGAACATCCCCCATCATGTGCGCGTGTCCGAAGTCCATGCAGATCCCCGCGTCGGTTCCCTCGAAATCCCGTTCCAGCATCGCGACGAGCGTCGAGATCGACGACAGGCTGTTGGGAATCACCTCCACCATCACCCGCGTCTTCAACGGCTCGGTCAGGCGGATGATCTCCTCGACACTCCTGGTGGCAGCCGCACGGCTGTTGTCCCCGGCGCCTGGCTGCGCGTCGGTCAGCCCGAGATGCAGGACCAGCACTTCGCATTCGATCTCGCGCGCGATCGCGAGTGCCGCGTCAACTTCCCGAACGGCCGCCGCCCGTGCCGCGTTGTCCTTCGCGGCGACCGAGTACGCGCCTGTGAATCGGCCGCCGGCGGCACTCTCCGCGATCGGCGCGTGGATCCCGTGAAGCGAGACACCGGTTGCGTCCAGCCAGCGGCGCAGTGAGGCGATCGCCGTGGGATCGTGGTAGTCGAAATGGCTCCGGGTCGCGAACAGCTCGACCACCTCGAAACCGTGCGACGCGATCTCGGCCAGGTGCTCCTGACTCAGCTGACGATCGTGATACAGGTGCGACGAGATCCCAAAGCGCATATTGGCTGCCAAGCGAATCGTCGATTATACCAGCCGGCGCTGACTGATGCCTTTCTGGCGTCTCGACGCGGGGTGGAGCGTCAGCGGAACTCTTCGACGTGCGCCGAGAGAAGGTCGCGGAGTTTGCCGAACTGCGGCAGCATGTCCAGATCGGTCCGTACGTAGCGAAGGGTTCGCGGGATGTATTGGATGTAGACCGGGTTACGGCGTGCGGTCGTCTGGTAGCCGAACGTGCCGAGTGCCTTCAGGTTTCGCTGGAGCGCCATCAGGTCGAACCGGTGGCGGAAGTCCTCTTCGCCCCCTGATTCACCTTTCTCACCTTTCAGCGCCAGGAAATAGGCGAGCAGTTCGTCGACGGTCTGGTCGGGGAGGTCGACATACGAATCCCTCAGGAGGGATACCAGGTCGTAGGTGTCGGGTCCCATCCGCGCATCCTGAAAATCGATGATGTAGAGCCGGCCGTCGTGCAGCATCAGGTTGCGACTGTGATAGTCGCGGTGACACAAGACCCGTGGTTCGGAGGCGAGGTCCTCGACCAGGGCGGCGAGTTCCGTCCGCAGCGCCCGGCGCGCGTCGGCAGCGAGCAGTACCCCCCGATACGCCTCGAGGAAATGCTTGATGAAGAAGTCCATCTCCCAGGTGAGCTTCTCGACGTCGAAAGCAACGCTGTACGGCAGGTAGTCTGGTGATGCCAGCTCCGCCCCGCGCCGCTGCAGCGTGGCGATGAGAGCCACCGACTGGCGGTACAGCGCGGCGTGCTCCGCCGCCGTCGCGGCGCCGAGATGAGCCTGCAGCGTCACGTCGCCAAGGTCCTCGAGTGCGAGCACGCCGAGATCGTCGGCATGTCCGAGCACACGCGGAATCGGGACCGGCATCTCGGCCAGCAACCTGGCGACGTTCACGAACGGAAGCGTGTCGAAATCGAATGCGGTGGCATTCAGCGCCAGCACGATCGACGGAGAATCCGGGAGCATCACCCGGAAATACCGCCGGTCGGAGGCATCACCGGTCAGCGGAACGACGCGCGGGGATTGTTCGGAGAGGCCACTGCGGGTGAGATACCCATCGATGCGCGCGCGTGTCTCGGCAGTGTCCGGCTGTCGCTTATCCATCTCGTCCGTCGGTTCTTCAGAGCGGTCTGTCTAGTTGCTTCAGAGCGGTTCGATCAGGAGGCCGGCCGCACCGCATACGATGGCGCGGCGATCGAACACCGCCCCCGCCGGAATCGTGACGCCGTCGGCGACAATGCACTCCGTCAATCGCGCGCCCGCTTCAACCGTCACATCATCCCACAGAGCCGAGCGCTCGATCAGCGCCGACTCATCGACAACGCAGCGCGCGCCGACCAGTCGCGCGCCTTCAATCTCCGCGAGTTCAAGGGTTGTGTGCAGGCAGTCGGCGGGAGTACCGATGTCGTGGAAGGACGCCGCCGAAATGAACGCAGCCACCGATCGCGGGTCTCGCGCGATCAGCTTCGGGTAGAGTTCTCCGACGGTGCCGGCCGATACCCCCTCTTCGAGCTCCAGCAAGGCAGCCGCTTCAATCACCTGGACACCGATGAAGTGCAGCGACCGCGGCGCCGCGCCGCGAGGCGTGAACGTCGTCACGAAGCCGTTTGAATCCACCAGCACGCCGCCGTACTTGTCCGGGGCCGGATTCGGAATCAGCGCCATCGTCACCAACGCACCGGACCTGGAGTGAGCGCCAAGAACCGCGTCCAGATCGACGTCGCTGAGCGTGTCGCCATTGACGATCAGGAAGCGCTGGTCGCCGCCGTCGGTGAGGAGGGGCAGCGCGTGCCGTGGACCGCCGCCGGATCCCAGCACCTCCTTCTCCCAGGAGTAACGGATGCGCACGTCGAGATGGGTGCCATCGCCGAGACATGCGGCGATGCTCTCCGGATGGTGATGCAGGTTGAAGACGAGATCTCTGAAGCCGTTTGCCGCCAGCCACCGTGCCACACGAATCGCCAGGGGCTGGCCGTTGATCGGGACTGCGGCCTTCGCGCGAGCGTGAGTCAGCGGGCGCAGGCGCGTGCCGAGGCCCGCGGTGAGTACAAGCGCCGGTGGACGCGTCATCAGCGCGTGCTGGGAAACACGAGATCCCGGCCGCTCAGCCCGAACTCGACGGCGCGCTGCAGGAAGAGGCCGCGGTACGAATCAAGGACGTAGTCAGAGCGATTCTTTCCGATCGCTGCCGCCATGGCGTCGATGCCCGCCTCGGTCCCCTCAATTTCGACGTACACGCCCACCGGCGTTTCATCGATCGCGATGATGACGTCTTCGTGGGTGAACTCCTCCCGGTACTTCTCGTAGCGGAACCAGACGTCGAAGCCCAGCTCCCGAAATACCTGCAGGAGCATCTCGCCGTCTCCGATGACGGTCTCGAGCTCTTCGCGCACCTTCATCGGGCCGGGTTGAACCGGTCCCTTGAATGTCAGGCGGCTCTTGCCTCCCTCCGCCCGGACGCGAAGCACGCAGCGTCTTTTGCGCAGCTCTTCCTCCGCGTTATCGAGCAGCGCGTCTTCCTGCAGACGCCGCCCCAGCAACGGTGTGCACCCGGCCGCCATGATTGCGGCGCGCGCATCCTCGACCGAAGGAAATTGAAGTTTGATCTCGCGTTCGACGTTGGTATCGGCTTGCATCAGCCCTCCACGCTGGCGGACGGTTCCCAGGGAGAAAACCGTCCGCCACGCGAAAAGCTGATCTTACCGCTTCGAGAGGGCAATGAAGATCTGGGCGCCATCGCGCCAGATCAGCAGGAATACCGGGGTGCCCGGCGTCGCGCTCTGGAGCGCACGGCTGACCTGACTGACGTTGCTCACCGGCTGCTTGTTGACTTCGAGGATGATGTCGCCCGGGCCGATGCCGGCATTGAACGCAGGGCTGTTGCGTTCGACATTCGAGACGACCGCTCCGCCGCGGTTACGGGGCAGCTCAGCCTCGCGGGCGATGTCCGGAGTGATCGGTTCGACCGTCATGCCGAAGCCCGTCTGCGTCGGTTCCGATTCGGGCGCCCGGCCGCCGCCTCGCGCGGTTCGTCCGCCCGTTTCGGCCTCCAGGTCGAGTTCCTCGATGACGACGTTAAGGGTACGGCGCTGCTTTTCGCGGACCACAGTGACCGGGACCGACGTGCCAGGCTTGGTGGCGATCACCATGGCGACCAGCGCTTCGTTGTCGGCAACGGGACGGCCGTTGTATTCGACGATCACGTCGCCAGGCTCGATGCCCGCCTTGGATGCAGCACCACCGGGCGGGACCTGAGAGATCAGCGCCCCGCCGCCACCCTTGACGCCCAGTGCCTCGGCCGATGACTTGGTGAAGTTGCGATCGACCAGCACGCCGATGACGCCGCGCGTCACCTTGCCCGTGCGCAGCTGCGGAACGAGATCGCGCAGCGTGTTGATCGGCGTCGCGAAGCCGATGCCGATGTTCGACGACTGCGCCTGCGAGGTGTAGATGGCGGTGTTCATGCCGACGACCTCGCCGCGAATGTTGAGCAGGGGACCGCCCGAGTTCCCCGGGTTGATCGCCGCATCGGTCTGCAGCATCGGCTGCTCGCGGCCGCGCGAAACGGTGGTGAACTCGCGGCCGAGCGCGGAGATCACACCCACAGTAACCGTGTGGCCGAGGCCGAACGGATTACCGATCGCCATCACCCAGTCTCCCTGTTCCATCTGGGTCGAGTCGCCGAACCTGGCTTCAGTCAGCGGGGTCGACGGCATTTCGGTCAGCTGGATCAGCGCCGAGTCGGTCAACGCGTCGCGGCCGACCACTTTTGCCGCGTAGCTTTCCGTCCGGCCGCCGCCGAACAGGCTGACCCGGATGACGTCGGCTCCTTCGACCACATGGTTGTTGGTCAGAATGAACCCGGCCTTGTCGATGATGAATCCTGTTCCTGCGCCCTGCGTGACCGGGCCGTCCTCCTCGCGCGGATTTCGACGCGGCGCGTTGCGTCCCTGCCCCTGGGGTGGAGCCTGCGGCGTTTGCTGACCGAAGAACCGGCGCAGCAGATCGTCGCCACCGGAGCCGCCCCCGAAAAAGTCCGTCAGCTCGCGCGTACGGGCGCGTGCCTCCGTCTGAATGTTCACAACTGTGGGGATCTGCGCCTTTGCGATGTTCTTGAACGTGGCGGCGTCGATCGGCCCGCTCAACGGAGCGGCATTCGAAGTTGGAACGTTGACCGTCTGGGCTGAAGATGCCGGCGACAGGTCCAGCCGCGACGCGATCACCATCCCGACCGCCACCGACGCCAAGGCTATGAGAACGGCATAAAATAACGTGGTCTTGCGCGTGGACATTTCTACCTGCTCCCTGTTATCGAACCATCTGTTCATCGATCATCTGCCATCGCGATGATCGCTCATCGTTCATCGGTTATCGGACATCGCTCATCGGACATCGCTCATCGG
>Ga0126304_10001583_pt1 | contig 10792 bp, 12 predicted proteins | sample Plot25_FD_92538 | JGI IMG/M metagenome (GOLD analysis project Ga0126304, IMG submission 92538) | Serpentine soil microbial communities from UC McLaughlin Reserve, CA, USA - Plot25 | ecosystem: Environmental > Terrestrial > Soil > Grasslands | place: USA: UC McLaughlin Reserve, Lake County... | reverse complement strand
GGGGCGGTTGTCTCGGTCATCGTGGCGTTGCTGCTGCTGTTGAACACCTTGGATGATCCGTTCCACGGCGGCGTCGGCGGGCTCGAACGGGGGCGATGGAGCGAACGCTGGTGCTCATCGACGAGGCGCTGGGCGCCCTCGGTCGGCAGGTGCAGATCCCCTGTGATGCCGCGGGGAGCGCGTCGTGACCACCGACGCGAGCCCGACCAACGGGCTGCTCGAGCTAATCGCGACCGTGTTGCTGGCGGTGGCGACGGTCGCGACCGCGTGGAGCGGCTACCAGGCGAGCCGCTGGAACGGCGAGCAGGCGACCGCGTTCATCCGCGCCGGCGCGGCCCGCGTGGAGTCGGCGAAGGCTGCCTCCCTCGCCAACGCTCAGACGCAGGTCGACGTGGCGACGTTCACCCAATGGGTCGACGCGTACGCGCAGGAGCAGACCGAGCTCGCCGACTTCTACTACATGCGCTCCCGAGGAGTTCCGGCCGGCCATGGACGCCTGGGTCGCCACCAGGCCCCGGCTCAACCGCGACGCACCGCTGACACCGTTCGTCATGCCCGAGTACCAGCTCGAGGCGCGGCAGGAGGCCGACCGGCTCGAGGCGGAGGCGGAGAGCTTGTCTGCGACGGCGAGGACGAACGTCCAACGGGCCACGAACTACGTGCTGTGCGTGGTGCTGTTCGCCGCGGTGCTTTTCTTTGCCGGGATGAGCACGAAACTCCGGTCGTCGCGCCTACGGTGGGTCCTGCTCGGCTTCGGCGTCGTCGTCTTCGTCGGGACCGTCGCCTGGCTGGCGACCTTCCCGATCAGCCTCAAGATATGAGACATGCAGAAGGAGGCTCGTAATGTCCGATGCACTACCCGCGGAGACCGTCGATTCGACGGTCGCGGCGCGTCCGGGCCGCGGACGGTCGGTTGCGGCAGTGGTCTGCGTTGTGTTGGCGGGGTTGCTGACGGTGCCGGCGGCGGTCGCGTACTGGGGGCAGCGCACGCTGAACGACGCGCAGCGTTACGTGGACACGGTCGGTCCGTTGGTGGATTCGCCGGAGGTGCAGGACGCCATCGCGACGACGGTCACCGACGCCATCGAAGCGCGGGTGGACGTGGAGGCGATCCTGGACGAGGTGTTCGCCGGTGTGATCACCGACCGGCCGCGGTTGCAGCGGCTGGTCGGGCCGTTGGCCGGTGCGATCAACGGGCTGATCGACCGTGAGGTGCGGGCGTTCGTGGCCTCCGACGTCTTCGCCGACGTGTGGGTCCGGGTGAATACCCGGGCGCAGCAGGCCCTGGTGCGGGTGTTGGAGGGGGACGAGTCCGGCGCGGTGTCGGTGCAGGGCGAGCAGGTGGTGCTGGATGTGTCCGAGGTCATCGACGAGGTCCAGCAGCGTCTGGTCGCGCGCGGGTTGACGATCGTGGAGAACGTGCCGATCCCGGACGTGGACAAGCAGATCGTGCTGCTGGACGCGCCGCAGCTGGAGCAGGCCCGCACCATCTACGCGTTCGCGAACCCGGTGGCCCGGTGGCTGCTCCCACTGGTGGCGGGGCTCTACCTGGCCGCGTTGCTGCTGGCCCGCCGCCGGCCGCGGATGACGGTGATCATCGGGCTGGTGCTGGCGGCGAACGCACTGTTGGTGGCGTGGGCGCTGTCGGTGGGCCGTCAGCTGTTCATCAACGAGTTGGCCGGCACCGTGTTCGGCCCGGCCAGCTCGGTGTTCTACGACACGCTGCTGACCTACCTGCAGCGCGGCTGGCAGGTGTTCCTCTGGCTGGGTGTGATCCTGGTGGTGGTGGGCTGGTTCGCCGGGTCCAACCGCTCCGGCACCGCGGTGCGCACGACACTGGCCGGCGGCCTGCAGACCGCCGGCGCCGGGCTGGCCGACGGGCCGGTCGGCGGCGCCGGCCGGTGGGTCGCGGCCAACGCCCGATGGCTGCGGGTCGCCGTCGGAGTGCTCGGCGCCGTGGTCCTGCTGTGGGGCAACGACGTCTCGCTGCCGCGGCTGTTCTGGTCGCTGGCGCTCGTTGTCGTCCTGCTGGGAGTCGTACAGGTACTGGTAGGCGCTGGCCGCGGGACCGGTGCCGCCAGCCCCATGCCGGCAAGCATCAACGGCGAGGAGTTCACCGGGTACGCAGAGAACTGACGTCCACCATGCTGATCGCATTACTCGCTCATCGGCGTTGATCTCATCCTCCTGGTCGCTCGACCGGGAGGACTTCCGCGCGCCCGGCTCGCCCTGCAGGGGCCGCGCTGGGAGGTCATGGGCATCAACTTCTACCGTTCCGCCCAGATCGCGTGGCCGGCACTCCAGCCGGCCGCCTGAGCGGGGGATCAGCTGCGTACGGTATCTGGCTGTCGCACCCGTGTCCCACGCGTCAGCGAAGGCACATTGCCATACACGGCGGGGCAGAGATCAGGCGGTGACCCCCGGGGCGCTGGTCTTGGTCGCAGGACGCGGCTGCCGGGCCGCCTCCGGGCCGCCGGCGCGCCGCCGCTCGCGGCGACTGCGAGCGAGTTCGGTCTCCAGGGCGTCGAGGGGCTGGGCGAAGGCGTTCGGGAAGCGCGCGAGCCAGTCCCGGACGACGGCGAGTCCCGCGGTGTCGACGCCGTAGATGCGGTGTGTGCCCTCGGCGCGGACGGTGACCAGCCCGGCCCCGCGCAGGACGCGCAGGTGCTGGGAGGCGGCCGGCTGGGAGATCCCGAATTGCGCGTGCAGGGCGTGCGCGATCGCTCCCGCCGGCCGCTCGCCGTCGCCGAGCAGCTCGAGGATCCGGCGGCGCACCGGATCGCCCAGAGCGTCGAAGACGGCGCTGACCATCAGTCCTCCGGGGTCGCCTCTGGCGGCGGCGTCGTGTACGCCGCGACGGCGCGTTCCGCTGCGGCCCGGGCCTGCTCGGGGTCATCGCCGTCGCCGATCGCGGCCTGCGCCCAGCCCTCGCCGGCCAGCCGGACGAACTCGGCGCCCTCGGGGCTGGTCGGCCAGGTGGCCGCCTCGGCCGGGTCGACGGCTGCGCCGCTGGCAAGGTGCTGGTCGAGGCCGAACAGGCCGAGGTCCCAGCCGACACCGACCGCCCCGGGGCCGAACTGCGCCCACAGGTCGGGGTCGACGGGCGCCTCGTGGACCAGTTCGAGCGTCGTACAGCCGTCGGCCTCGCTCAGGTGGACCTGCACCCACGAGACAATGCCGCCGAACTCCGAGGTCACGGCGAGGCTCTCCGGCTGCTCGCAGCTCTCGACGACGCCACCGGCGTTGCCCTCGAACTGGTAGCGGCCGCCGACGACCAGGTCACCGCTGAGCGGCAGGAACCAACGCGGAATCCGCTCGGCGTTGGTGAGCGCGTCCCACACGTCGGGCCGCTCGGCGGCGTACCTGCGGCGCGCGACGGCAATCTTGGTCTGCTTGCCGTCGCGCGAGCCGGTGCGGATCTCGCGGGTCACCAGCCCGGCGGAGCGGACGGGGTCGATGGTGCGCATCATGATCGCCTCTTCATAAGGCACGACTTATATTAGAGGAGATCGGGCGGCGGTGTAAAGGCTCAGTGGCGACCTGCTTCACGGGCGGGGTGACCGGCTCACCGCACCCAGGGCGCGGACGCGAGAGGATCTTCTGGCGACAGGAACCAGAACCAACGTCGTCTGACGCTCAGGCTGGACCGCCGGCTCCCCGATAGAACGTGACGGGCGACGATTCAGCGGCAGAAAGGCGCCGATGTGACCCTTACGCGTCCGACTCTGCGGCCTTGACGAACGCGTCCAGGACAGCGGTCCAGCCGCCGCCTTGGCCGATGGTGTCGTGGATGATCTGACCGTCGACGAGGCGGTCGAGGTGTCGGTGCTCGAGCTCGACGGTGGTGTGGTCCGGGTCGTCGGCGGTGAACTTCACCTCGATCTCGCCGGCGTGCGCCGGGTCTGGATCGAACTGCCACTTGCCGTTGATCTGCCAGGTGACGACCAGCCGACGCGGCGGCTCCCAGGTCAGGACGCGACCCCAGTCGCACTCACTGCCGTCGACGCCGCGCTCGTACACCGTCCGCCTTCTCGGGGCTCGAGAATGGCGTCGGCCATGTCGGCCTCGCCGATGTGGTAGTCGGCCGGCCACCAGCTGCCGAACGAGTCGGTGAAGAACGCGAATGCCATATCCGCCGGCATAGCGACTGTGGCTCTTCCGTGTAGGGCGGAGATGACGGATGCGGTGCTCATGTCTGTTGTTCCTCCCGTTGTTCGGTGACGGCCGCCTCGGCGGCCTTCTGAAAAGCGGTCAAGGCGTCGTCCCAGATGCGCTGGAAGTACGCCTGCAGCGCGGCCACTCCGTCGGGGTTGAGCCGGTAGATGCGGCGGGTGCCGTCGGGCGTGGCAACGACCAACCCGCCGTCCTTGAGCACCCGGAGATGCTGGGAGACCGCCTGCCGGGTGATCGGCAGGTGCTCGGCCAGCTCCCCGACCGAGCACGGGCGCCGGGCCAGGAGCTCGAAGATCGCCCTCCGGGTGGGGTCTCCGAGAATGCCGATCTGGCGGTCTCCGTAAGTGGCCACGTTCGTAAGTCTAGGGTTTCGAAGTGGCCTCAGGCAAGTCAGCTCCAACCACGGGGGTAGACCTGAGCCCCGACATCGCTGTGCACCATTCCAGTCCCGGCCGCATCGATCATTGAAATGAAGCGAGTCCTGCGTCCCGGCGGACAGCTGCTGCTCCTCGATCACATCGGCAGCAGCTGGTGGCCGATCTGGGCAGCCCAGCGACTCATCGAGCACTTCACCATCCGCGCAGCCGGAGAACACATGACTCTCCGGCAGCATCGCCGCCCGCAAGCTCGTCACTGTCGACGGCTGATCAAGTCAGCGCGGCAGTGCATTCGTCCTCAGTACGCTCACGGGGCTGTGGACTCAGTGACCGGCGCTGAGGCTGCTAGACGATCGCCCCGCATAGTCCCGTCCATGCGCGATGCGGCGGCGAGTGCAACCACGGCGGTTTCGACGTCATCGTCGGTCGTCCAGCGGCCCAACGAGAGGCGTATCGCCGCGAGCGACGAGTCGTCAGAGACCTTCATGGCGCGTAGAACGGGGGATGGCTCGTGGGTACCGGCGTGGCACGCGGACCCGGTGGATGCCGCGATGGCCGAGCACCTGGCGAGCAGATCGTGGCCTTGGGTGCCGACGATGCTGAGGTTCAGCGTGTTGGGCAGCCGGCGGACGGCGTGACCATTGAGCCCCACTCGACCCGGGAGGCCCGCTGCCAGCGTGTCGTGCAGCCGGTCTCGTAGCCTCTCCACCCGGCTGGGGACGTCGAGCGCGAACTCCCGCCCCGCGAGCTCAGCGGCCGCGCCCAGGGCAACCGCGCCCGCGACGCTCTCGGTGCCGGCACGCAGGCCGCGTTCCTGGCCGCCACCGCCCACGAGTGGTGCAAGCCGAACGCCCGAACGGACATACAGCGCCGCGATCCCCTTGGGGGCATACATCTTGTGCCCGACCAGTGTTAGCAGGTCGACTCCCAGGCTGTCCACGTCGACCGCGATCTTGCCCACGGCCTGCGCCGCGTCGGTGTGGAACAGCACCCCGTGCCGGCGGCTTAGGGCCGCGAGCTCCGCTATTGACTGAATGGTGCCGGTCTCATTGTTGGCGAGCATGACGGAGACCAGCACGCTGTGCGGGGTGAACGCCGCCTCCAGGGTGGCCGGGTCGACGAGCCCGTCGTGATCCACCGGCAGGAAGGTGACCTGGACTCCGTGCTCGCGCTGCAGAGCTCGACAGGTGGCCAACACTGCGGGGTGCTCGGTCTCCTGGGTGATGACATGGGCCGACCCATGGATCGTGGGAGCCGCCGCCAGGACTGCGCCGCGGATGGCCAGCACATCGGCCTCTGAGCCGCTGCCGGTGAACACGATCTCCTCGGGTCGGGCGCCGATGAGCTCAGCGACCTGCCTACGGGCGACGCCGAGGGCCTGCTGGGGAGCGGCGGCGTAGGCGTGCGCGCTGGAGGGGTTGCCGAAGTGCAGAGTGAGGTACGGCAGCATCGCCTCCACTACGTGCGGGTCGACCGGCGTGGTGGCGTTGTAGTCGAGGTAGATCAAGTTCGGCGTGAAGCCGGGGTGCCTGGCGACCATGCGTACTCCTTCGAGCAATTCAAACATTCCCTTGAATAGGACTCAGGCTACGCCACCGGTCAAGTCCCTGAGATGGTCGCCCGGGAACAGCCGCGTCAGTCAATGAGGCGCAGGGCGGGATTGTCGACCTCCGCTGCCAGAATCCGCGCTGCTTCTGCCGCGTCCCGGTCTCCGAGCTGGCCACGGTAGGCGTAGGCGCGAGCGATGAGCTCCCGCATCCCGGTACGCGTCGCCAGCGCCTCCAGGTCGTCGATCCACTGCGCGGCCTCCACAGGCCGGTGCTTGACGGCAAGCGCACACAGGGCGTCGAGGCAGTAACCCTCCACCCACAGATAAGCATCGGACAGGCGCACGCAACGCTGACGTGCCTCAGTGGTCCAGCGCAGTGCCGCGGCCGCATCGCCCCGATGTGCCGCGACCAGGCCCAGTCCGCGAGCCGCGCAGCCCTCCCAGCACGGATCGCCCAGCTGTAGTGCGAGGGCATGCGCATGCTCGTACGCCGCTGAGGCCGCGTCCACATTGCCTTCGAGGAGATCGACCTCGGCAAGCAACGACTCGGGCAACGGTACAAAGGCAGTCCAGCGAACGGCACGTGCAGAACTCAGCCCGTTGTCGAGGCACTCCCGGGCCTGCTCGAGGTCTTGACGCAGCAGGTAGAGACGGCCGGTGAACGTCCACGCCCAGGCCTCGACCTGGGCAAGCTGCCCCGCCTCCGCCAGCCGCAATGCTTCCCGAAGAGCGCTCAGCGCATCGTCGTTGCGACCGACGTCCGTCAACACCGCACCCTGGACCGCCAGCGCCCAGGCCCGCTCGGTTGGTTCCTCGCCGGCCAGCGTGGCCGCGCTCAAAAGCCACCGCTGGGCGCGGTCGTACCGGCCACGCAGCAACTCGACGTACCCCAGCTCGCGATGAGCCTGGGCCGCCGCCTCCGGGGCCCCGGTCCGATCGGCCACGCCGATCGCCTCGTGCAGCACCCCGGCACCTTCGCCGTCGCGTCCCCGCACACTGTGGACAAGGGCCGCGCCGAGCGCGATCAGCGCACGTACCTGGAGTGGCCCATCGTCGATGGCGTATGCCTCGGCCACCGCCTGGCGCAGCAGGCTGATGCCGGCATCTGGGGCTCCTGCGTCAAGGGCGCCGAGACCAGCCTCGAGGCGAGCAACCGTCGCGGTCCGGGTTGCCGGCCGATCGGGGAACGCGCGCTGTTGCTGCTGAGAGTCGGTGGCGTGAAGAACGGCAACGCCGGGGTCGGTCCCGAGCTCGCGGCGGAAGACCATGACGCACGCGTCTCGTTGGGCCTCGGCCGCGGCCTGATCTCCGGTCGCCACGTACGCCCGGATGAGGAGTTCTTGAGCGTCCTCGTCGAGCGGGTTCGCGGCGACGAGCCGACTGGCCAGCTCCACCGACCGGGCACCGTCACCCGCCGAGAGCCTTGCCCGCGCCGCCTCCCGAAGTACGCTCTCCGCGGCCCCGGCCAGGTGCCGGCGGCTGGCGAGCAGCCACGCCTCGAAGCCTGGGCAGGCGGAGAACGTCATACCCTCCAGGAGCTCCCTGCCCAAGCCCGGAATGTCTATCGCCTGCATCCAGGTGCCTGCAGTCAGGGCACGAACGTCCACGAATGTGCCGGGAGGCAACCGAAGATGGACGGGGGCGCCCCCGACGCTCGACTCGTGGCCGAGAAGTCTGCGTAGCTGGCTCAGGTTCCAGCTCAAGGCGTTGAGCGGATCGTCCGCGTCGGAGAACAACAGCCCTGCGAGCCACTCGCGGCTGGGGGCGGACTCGGTCGTCAGGAGATACGCAAGCAGCGCCCACGCCTTCCGGCCGCGGGGTTGGGGCTGCCGATGCCCGGCCAATGCCACCTGGGGCTGCGGTCCCAGCAGGTGAACGGCCAGCGGTACCGCCATGGGCAGATTCTGTCATTCAGGCGACTGGTCACAGGCGGGGTCACAGACCTTCGGTCAACCCTTTGGCAAAGCCGATGGTCCACAACGTGGCAGGAGGACGCGGAGATGACCATGAGCAGGCACATCGGTCAATCCATCGCGATCGCCCGGAACTACCTGGTCCAACATCCCGATGAGGCCCGTTACACCGACTCCGCCGCGTACGCGGTGGTCGAAGACGGGCTCCGCTGCCGGGTCGAGGGCCCAGACGGGGCGACCATATACACAGACATGCCGGCAGGCGTCGGAGGGGAGTCGAGGGCGCCCTCGCCCGGCTGGTACCTCCGGGCCGGCCAGGCGAGCTGCACCGCAAGCTTGATCATCATGCGTGCCGCGGAGCTCGGGATACCTGTGCGGCACGTCAAAGTTGTGGTCGACAGCGAGTCCGACGATCGAGGGATCCTCGCGATGGACGGCGGGGTACCAGCGGGCCCGCTGACCTTGGCAACCAGGGTCCGGATCTCGGCCGGCCGCGTCGAGCCGCAGGCTTTGCGCGAGCTCGTCGAATGGGCCGAACAGCACTCGCCGATCTCCGACGCGCTCCGCCGCGCCGTCCCGATGAGTGTCGAACTGGAGTCGGTCGTGGGGGACCCCTCGTGAGCGACCTGGTCGAGGTGGTTGACAACGACCCCGACAGGCGAGTCCAGGTGCGGCTGCTCGGCGGCTTTAGCGTCCTGGTGAACGGCGCACCAAAGCCGACGGGTCGGTGGTCCCGGCGTCAGGCGGCCGCATTGGTGAAGCGTCTCGCGCTGTCGCCCGGCGGGAGACTGCACCGGGACCGAGTTGTCGACGCGCTATGGCCCGACGCCACCCTCGACGTCGCGCTACCCAGACTGCACAAGGCCGCTCATTACGCGCGTCGCGACCTGGGCGACCGTGACGCCGTCGTACTACGGGACGAGGTCGTCGCCCTCTTTCCCTATGCGACGCTCGAGGTGGACGCCATCACGTTCGAAGCGGCCGCCGACGCTGCGCTCAGGGCAAAGCCAGTCTCCCCCGAGGCCTGCGCCAATGCGCTGAAGCTCGCCGGTGAACTACTCCCCGAAGACCTGGCCGCGTGGTGGCTGGACGAACCCCGAGAACGCCTGCGGTTGCGCGCCGCGCAGTTACTGCAGGGCGCACGCCGGTGGGCTGACCTGCTGCGGGTGGACCCGGCGAATGAAGCGGCACATGTCGAGTTCCTCCGCGAGGCGGTTGTCTCGGGTGACCGGACAAACGCGTTCCGCCGCTATGCCCGGATGGAGCAGGTTCTGGGCACGGAGTTCGGGATATCTCCGGGTCCCGAAGCCATCGCGCTGCGCCAGCGTCTGCTGGCGAGCTAAGTGGCGTCGTCTTCCATGCCGTGGGCGCCGGACGCCGTGGGCGTGCTCGGGCGGCGCAGGGTCTCGTACATGCGCACCGCGACCAGCACACCGGAAGCCGCGGTCAGTCCCGCCACCGCCCACACGGCGACCCGTACGCCGAAGGCGTCGGCGAGAACACCGGATAGGAGCGCGCCGACGGCGAACCCGCCGTCGCGCCACAGCCGGTAGACCCCGATGGCTCGTGCTCGCCATGCTGGGTGGGCGACGTCGCCGACGGCGGCTAGCAGCGTTGGGTAGACGAGCGCGGTGCCGGCGCCGAGCAGTACAGCGGCGATGGCCCACACAGCGAACGTGTCACCAGCGGCGACGATGGCCAGGCCGGCAGCCTGGATGAGCATGCCGGTGACGATGAGCGGCTTGCGGCCGATCCGGTCCGACCACGCGCCGGCGACCAGTTGCCCGAGGCCCCAGACCGCCGGGTACAGCGCGGCCAGGATCCCGATACAGGTTACGGAGAGACCGGCGGCCGCGAACAGGATGGGGAACAGACCCCAGGCCAGGCCGTCGTTGAGGTTGTTGACCATGCCCGCCTGGCTGGCCGCGGACAGCGCCGGCTCGTGCAGACTCGTCTGCACGAAGACGGCGCGACCGTCGAGCTCGCCGTGCAGGTGGTCGTGCCGTGCGTCGCTGCGTGCGGTGTGGCTGGCGGCCTCGAGCCGGGCGTGCCCGCGGGTCTCGTGGATGGCCAACGTCGAAAGGCCGAGCCCGAGGGCGGCGTATGCAAGGCCGAGGTAGAACGGCTCGGGTTGCAGCCCGTACCGGGCGGCGATGTAGCCCGTAGCGAGCGCGGTGACCGCAACTGCGCCGTAGCCTGCGGCCTCGTTGAGCCCCATCGCCAGGCCGCGGCGGGACGGCCCGACGAGGTCAATCTTCATGATGACCGTGGTGGACCACGTGAGGCCCTGGCTGACGCCGAGCAGCACGTTCGCGGCTACCACCCAGCCCCAGGTGGGCGCCCAGATGAGCAGTAGCGGAACCGGAACGGCAATCAACCAGCCGGCGACTAGCACCGGCTTGCGGCCATACCTGTCGGACCAGGCGCCGGCCAGGTAGTTGGTGACGGCCTTGGCGATGCCGAACGCCAGGATGAAGGTGAGCGCCGCGGTGTAGGCCCCCAGGTGGAACACGCGGTCGGCGAGCAACGGCAGCACCGTGCGCTCCTGGCCGAACAACCCGCCGACCATGGCGTTGACCGCGACTAGCAGGGCGAACTGTGCGGCATTGGCGCGCAGACCCAGGCGTGGTGCAGGTCCCCGCGGGTGGGCGTCGGTCGTCGGTGAGTAAGTCACACCCCGGACTCCAACGCGGAGCCACGGGCTTCGGCCCACTCGGCGGGGCCGCCCACGACGACCGCGACGTCGCGGCGCCCGGCTCGCTCGAGCAGGCTGGCGGCGG
>Ga0126304_10001582_pt1 | contig 10793 bp, 10 predicted proteins | sample Plot25_FD_92538 | JGI IMG/M metagenome (GOLD analysis project Ga0126304, IMG submission 92538) | Serpentine soil microbial communities from UC McLaughlin Reserve, CA, USA - Plot25 | ecosystem: Environmental > Terrestrial > Soil > Grasslands | place: USA: UC McLaughlin Reserve, Lake County... | reverse complement strand
TCGATGCCGAGGTCGACCCAGATCTCGAGATCACGGAGGTCGTCGACAGGACGGTCAAGGCCGGCGGGCCGGCGCTCCTCTTCACCAATCCGAAGGGTTCTCGGCACGCGCTGCTGATCAACCAGTTCGGCACCGAGCGGCGCATGTGCCTCGCCTTCGACGCGCCGAGCCTCGACTCGGTCGCGACGAAGCTCGGAGACGTGCTCGAGATGCAGCCGCCTCAGGGGCTCGCGGAGAAGGTCAAGGGACTCAAGAAGCTGAAGTCGATCGCGGACTCACGGCCGAAGGCGGTCCGCTCCGGCCCCGTCCACGAGGTCGTCCTCACCGGCGACGACGTCGACCTCGACCTGCTCCCGATTCAGCGCTGCTGGCCCGCCGATCCCGCGCCGTTCATCACGCTGCCGGCCGTCATTACTCATGACCCGAAGACGCGGACGCGGAACGTCGGCATGTACCGGATGCAGAAGGTCGACAAGCGCACGACTCTGATGCACTGGCAGCTGCACAAGGACGGGCGGATGGACTACCTCGCGACCGACGGACGGCTCGAGGTCGCCGTCGCGCTCGGGCTCGATCCCGTGGCGGCGTACTCTGCGAGCGCTCCGCTGCCGAAGCACATCGACGAGTTCATGCTGGCCGGGTTCCTGAAGGGCGAGCCGGTCGAGCTCGTCAAGGCGAAGACGGTCGACGTCGAGGTGCCCGCGAACGCGGAGATCGTGCTCGAGGGCTACGTCGAGCAGGGGGACGAGGCCCCCGAGGGGCCGTTCGGCGACCATACGGGCTTCTACACGGGCGTCGAGCCGTTCCCGGTCTTCCACGTGACCGCGCTGACGATGAGGCGCGATGCCATCTATCCGTCGATCGTCGTCGGCAAGCCCCCGCAGGAGGATGCGTGGCTCGGCAAGGCGACCGAGCGCATCTTCCTACCGGCGGTGAAGCTGACCGTGCCGGAGATCGTGGACTACGACCTGCCGGTTGCCGGCGCCTTTCACAACCTCTGCATCGTTTCGATCCGCAAGGCGTTCCCCGGCCATGCGCTCAAGGTGATGCACGCGCTCTGGGGCCTGGGGATGCTTTCACTCACGAAGGGGATCGTCGTCGTCGACGAGCACGTGGACGTCCACGACTACGCCCAGGTGATGTTCTACGTCGGCGCCAACGTCGACCCGAAGCGAGACGTGCACCTGACCGAGGGCCCGCTCGACCATCTCGACCACGCGCCGACGCTGCAGTTCGTCGGCGGGAAGATGGGAATCGACGCGACGGCGAAGGGGCCGCTCGAGGGCACGCGCGAGTGGCCGCCGGAGATCGAGATGGACGCCGGGGTGCGTGCGCTCGTCGACCGTCGGTGGGCCGAATACGGCCTGGCGGGCGTCGACGGATCCGTCGACGGCACTCGCCGCTCGTTGCGGCATCTGTTACGTCGTTGACACCGTGACCACCGCGACGGTCTAATCCGTTTCGTAGACTCGCGCCGCACCCGGCAAGCGAACCGAAGGGAGCGAGTGGAGCCGCACGGAGAAAGGCCGCACGTCCCGGGGCCGAGCCTCTGGCCGATCGGGTTCGCCGTCGGCATCGCGTGCGTTCTCGTCGGCCTCGTCGTCAGCTGGCCGGTGGCTGCGGTCGGCGCGGCGATCGCGCTGATCTTCGGCTTCCTCTGGATCCGCGAGGTGACAGGCGACTACCGCGGCGAGCCGCGCGAGGTCGCCGGCGCGGCCGCGGCGCCGCCGCCCGTCGTCGTTGAGGAGCAAGAGCTGTCCACGTACTCGCGGAACAAGTTCCTCGAGCTGTCGACGCTCGGGCTGGGCGGGCTGATCACGGGCATCGTGACGGTGCCGATCCTCGGGTTCGCGGTCCTGCCGGCGTTCTCCAACCAGGAGCTCGACGACGTCGATCTCGGCCCGCTCGAGAACTTTCCCGAAGGCAAGTGGATGGAGACGACGTACCTCTCGAACCCTGCGGAGGGCGAGGTCTCCAGGCGCACGGCCTACATTCGCAACAACGGCAACATCCCCGACCGCCCGAACGTGCCGAGCTTCACGATCATCTCGAACCGCTGTGTCCACCTCGGATGCCCCGTCCAGGCGAGCGGGCCGCGCGCCAAGCAGGAGAAGAAGGTGAAGACCGACGCCGGTGAGATGCTGATTACGGAGGTGACGCCGGCCGCGTTCAGCTGTCCATGCCACGGCGGCGCCTACGACACCGAGGGCAACCGCACCGCAGGCCCGCCGGTTCGCGCCCTCGACCGCTACGCATACTCGATCAACGGCGACCGCCTCGTGCTGCTGCCGGCGTACAGCGTGGCGTGGGTCAAGGGCGAGGGACCTTCGGCCCTGATCAAGCGTTACGGGCACACGGGCCCCGGCATCCACGTCGACGGCGTCGAAGCCTGGCTCTACCCGATCCAGCCGACCGACGTGGCCAGCTGATGGCGATCGCGGCGAAGAAGAAGAAGCAGAGCAGGCTCGTCGAGCTCGTGAACGTCCCGCTGGACTGGCTGGAGGAACGCTCGGGGATCATCGGAGGGGTCAAGTACTTCCTCTTCCGGAAGGTCCCGCGCGATACCAGCTGGTGGCACACGCTCGGCTCGGCGACGCTGACGGCGTTCCTCGTCCAGCTGGGAACGGGCGTCATACTGGCGTTCTACTACAAGCCCCACCCGGACACCGCGTTCGAGTCGGTGCAACGAATCACCAACGACCTCACGCTCGGGTGGCTCGTGCGCGGGATGCACAAGTGGGGCGCGAGCGTCTTCATCATCCTGATGTTCTTCCACATGGCGCGCGTGTTCCTGTTCGGCGCCTACAAGTACCCGCGCGAGCTGAACTGGATCGTCGGCGTACTTCTGCTCGTCCTCGGGATGCTCGAGGGCTTCGCCGGCTACCTGCTGCCCTGGGACCAGACCGCTTACTGGGCTACGGTCGTCGGCATCAACCTCAACGGCACCGGCCCGTTCGTCGGGCCGTTCCTCGCCTGGTTCCTGCAAGGCGGCGCCGAGATCGGAGGCAACACCCTCACGATCTTCTACGCCCTCCACATGCTGCTCATTCCGGGGGCGATCATCGGCCTGATCCTGCTGCACCTATACCTGGTCGTCCGCCTCGGCGTCTCCTCGCCGCCGTGGTCGGACGAAGGCGCGGGTCGTGATCGCTACGTCGTCACCACGAACGGGCGCGCCGGGCTCGTCAACCCGGCGCCGCGGTCGGGGCGGGTCAAGTGAGCCGCATCGTCGACGAGCGGCGCGCGCAATTCACGCGCTACAAGCACGACGTCGAGGACGAGGGGAAGCCCTTCTACCCGTACGCGATGTTCCACGACACGGTCATGAGCCTCGTGGTCGTGTGCACGATCGTCGCGCTCGCGTGCATCTGGTACTTCACGGCCGATCCCGACCAGCCCGGCGAAGAGGGAACCGGCTGGCTCGGCGTCATCTACGAGCACGAGGCCGACCCGGGGACGACGAGCTTCACGCCGCGCCCCGACTGGTACTTCTATTTCCTCTTCTACCTGCTCCGTATCTTCAAGTGGCCGAACTCGGTCATCCTCGGGACGGTCGGAATTCCGACGGTCGCGCTGGTGCTTCTGCTCGCACTGCCGTTCTACGACCGGCGGCGTGAACGACGTCTCTCGCGGCGACCGCTGGCGGTGGTCGCGTTCCTCCTGACCGTCGCCGCGATGGGGATCCTTACCTACAAGGGCGCGACGGCGGAAGAGGCGGGCGCCGCCAGCAACGTCACCGTCAGCCGTTGGCTGGAGGAGAACAACCTGCCCGAAGGGGTTCAGGAGGGCGCGAGGCTGTTCGCCCAGTCGGGGTGCTTGAACTGCCACACCTACGCCGGCGACGGCGCATCGAACCTCGGCGCGCCGGATTTGACGGGCATCGGCTCGCAGTCCGGCAAGGACGTCGACTACCTGACGCGGTACATCAGCGACCCGAGCAAGTTCGGCAACAACGTGATGCCGCGGTTCCAGTCGCTCGGCGAGGAGCGGGTCAGGCAGATCGCCGAGTTCCTCGCTGCCTCCAAGGGCGGCTAGGTGAGGGTCTTCCTCGGGATCACCGGCGCGTCTGGTGCGCCCTATGCCGCACGCCTGCTCGACGCGCTGGTGGGGGCGGGGTGCGAGGTGGGGATCTGCGCGTCCGGCTCGGGGGTCGAGGTGCTCGCGACGGAGCTGTACGGCGACGCCCGGCTCTCCCGCGACGAGGTGCTCGCGCGCTTCACGGAGGGCACGGGCTCGTCGGTGGCGCTGTACGACGAGCGCGACTGGCGCTCCCCCTACGCGAGTGGCTCGGCCCGGGTAGACGCGTATGTGATCTGCCCGTGCTCGATGTCGACGGTCGGGACGATCGCGTCGGGCGCGATGCAGAACCTGATCCACCGGGCGGCTTCGGTGGCGCTGAAGGAGGAACGACGGCTGATCCTGATGCCTCGCGAGACGCCGCTCTCGCTGATCCACCTCGAGACCATGGCGACCCTCAAGCGCGCCGGCGCGACGCTGCTCTTCCTCGCCCCGGGGTTCTACGGCGGCGCGGCGAGTATGGGCGACCTCGTGGACTTCATGGTCTCCCGTTGCCTCGACCAGCTCGGGCTCGAGAACGTGCTCGCCCGGAGGTGGGGCGAATGACCGTAGAGACGGGGCGCCTGCCCGCCGACGCTGTGCGCGCGATGTTCGATCGGATTGCGCCGGTCTACGACGCGATGAACCGCGTGATGACAGCCGGGCTCGACCAGCGGTGGCGAGGTATGACTGCCCATGCGGTCGTTCGTCCCGGCGACTCCGTGCTGGACGCGTGCTGTGGCACCGGCGACCTCGCGGTTGCGGCTGCGCGGGAAGGCGGCCGGGTGACCGGCCTCGACTTCTCCGAGCGGATGCTCGAGCGGGCGCGGCGGAAGGCGCCGGAGCTCGAATGGGTCGAGGGCGACCTCCTGGCGCTGCCCTTCGCGGACGGGAGCTTCGACGCGGCGACGGTCGGCTTCGGCGTCCGGAACGTCGATGACCTCGAGCGCGGGCTCGCCGAGTTGCGTCGCGTCCTCCGTCCCGGTGGGCGGGTCGGCGTGCTCGAGATCACGCAGCCGCGAGGGGCGCTGAGGCCGTTCTACCGGCTTTGGTTCGACCGGATCGTGCCGGCGCTCGGTCGAGTGCTGCCCGGTGGCTCGGCGTACACGTACCTACCCGCGAGCGTCAGGCGCTTCCCGGGCCCCGACGAGCTCTCGGCGATGCTCGAGCGTGCCGGCTTCGGCGGCGTGCGCTATCGCAGCTTCGCCGCAGGGATCGTGGCACTGCATACGGCGGACGCTCGGTGACGGCGCTCGCGACGGCACGCGCCGCCCAGGGGCTCGACGCGTACCTCGACGAGGTCGAAGCTCGGCTCGAGGTCGCCGTAGGGCGGTACCCTGGGCTCGCCGCGCGCGCGGGGTCGGATGCGCTGGGGGGCGGCAAGCGGCTCCGTCCGCTGCTCGTCTTCCTGGCGGCCCCGATGGGAGTCGTTCCGCCGGTCGAGGCCGGCGTCGCGGTCGAGCTGGTCCACATGGCCACGCTCCTGCACGACGACCTGGTCGACCGGGCCGCGCTCCGACACGGCCGTCCGGCCGTCTGGAGCGTTCACGGCGACGACGTGGCGGTGGCGACCGGCGACTACCTGTTCGCCCGAGCGTTCGGCGAGCTCGCGGACACGGGCGAAGTGCGCGCCGTCGAGATCCTCGCGGAGGCGGCCGTCTCGCTCTCCCGCGGTGAGGCGCTGCAGAACCGCCAGACGCACGATCCCGATACGACGGTCGAGAGCTACATCGAGCGCTGCGGCCTCAAGACCGGCAAGTTGTTCGAGGCGGCATGCCGGCTTGCGGGCGGCTCCGGACCGTTCGGCCTCGCCCTGGGGATCGCCTACCAGATCGCGGACGACGTCCTCGACTGCACGGGGGACGCTGCGGACACCGGAAAGGTGCCCGGCACCGACCTGCGTGAGGGGACGCCGACGCTGCCGCTGCTGCTGGCTGCGAGTGTCGATCCCGTCGTTCGCGAGGCGCTGGCCGGCGGCTCGCTCGAAGGTGCACTCGTTCGTGTCGCGGCGACGGGCGCGCTCGAGGAGTCGCGTGTTGCCGCACGGGACTACGCAGCCCGCGCCCGCGCGGCGCTGAACGGCGCGCTCTGGCGCGATGAGCTCGAGGCCCTGACGTTCGCCGCAGTGGACAGGACGCGCTGATGGCGGTCGCTGTCGACACATTCGAGCCCATCCGCGAGAAGGTCGAGGCGGGCGAGCGCCTCGACGTCGAGGACGGGCTGGCGCTGTTCGAGTCCGACGATCTGCTCGCCCTCGGCGAGCTGGCCGATCGCGCGAGGCGGCTGCGCGGCGGCGCCGACGAGGCCTACTTCGTCCAGAACCTCTATTTGAACCAGACGAACGTCTGCCGGGTGAAGTGCAAGTTCTGCGCGTTCGCCGTCACGCAAAAGCAATCGGGCGCCTATACGCACACCGCAGAGGAGCTCGTCGAGGACGCGCTGCGGCAGCGGGAGCTGACAGGCTTCACCGAGATCCACATGGTCGGCGGCGAGTCGCCGCATGTCGACTTCGACTACTACGTCGAAATCGTGTCCCAGTTGCACGAGGCGCTTCCGGACGTTCACCTGAAGCTCTTCACCGCGAGCGAGATCCATCACATGACGACGCTGTCAGGGCTCGCGCACGAGGACGTGCTGCGGGCGCTGAGGGACGTCGGGCTCGGCTCGCTCCCCGGCGGCGGCGCGGAGGTCTTCGCCCCCCGTGTACGACGGCTGGTGGCGCCGGGCAAGGAGGCGCCCGAGATCTGGCTGGAGACGCACCGCACAGCCCACGGCCTCGGGATCCCGACCCACTGCACGATGCTGTACGGACACGTCGAGACCTACGAGGAGCGCGTCGACCACCTGCTGCGGCTGCGCGGGCTGCAGGACGAGACCGGCGGCTTCCTGGCGTTCATCCCGCTCGCGTTCCACCCGGAGAACACGGTGTTCGAGCGGCGGGGGTGGAAGCACACGGCCGGCTCGGATGACCTGAAGCTGATCGCCGTGTCCCGGTTGCTCCTGGACAACATCGCCCATGTGAAGGCCTACTGGATCATGATGGGCATGCCGCTCGCGGCCGTGGCGCTGCACTTCGGGGCCGACGACGTCCAGGGGACGGTCGTGCGCGAAGAGATCTTCCACGCTGCCGGCGCACGCACGGCGACCGAGCAGAAGGTCGACGAGCTGGTGCGCCACGTCAGCGACGCGGGGCGGATACCCGTCCAGCGGGACACCCTCTACAACGAGCTGCACCGGTGGGAGTGAGTCGCGTGTCCGCGGGTGGGCTCCCGGCAAACTTTCGGCACATGTCGCCACAGACGCGTGCCCTTTTCGGGGCTACGCTGACTCCGAGCAGGGGGGCGGGTCGGGACCCGAGGTATGACGCGCGCGCGTCTACATCTACGGGGGTCGGCGCTCCATGAGCCGCCTCGGCCAGACGATCCCCGCGCTGCCCGTGCGCGACGCGCGGGCCTCGGTCGCCTTCTACCGCGACCGACTCGGATTCGACGTACTCCACCACGACGGCGGCTTCGCCGTCCTCAGGCGCGACGAGGCCGTCGTCCACCTCTGGGAGGCGAGTGACGACAGCTGGCGCCGGGGCGTCGACCTCGAGCGGCCGATCGACTCGGGCGCGGAATCCTTCATCGCCGGCACCGCGAGCTGCCGTATCTCCGTGGACGGCATCGACGAGCTGTACGCCGAGCTCCAGCCGCGAGACGTCCTGCACCGGGTCTCGCAGGCGGGCGTCACCGACACCGACTTCGGCACGCGCGAGTTCGCGACCCTGGATCGCGACGGCAACCTGATCAGCTTCTTCCAGTGGGTCGAGCAATGATCCGTCTCGGGCGCATCGGCTACGCGAACATGGCGCCGGTCTTCTTCCGCCTCGACGCGGACGTCGAGGAGGTCGTCGGCGTTCCGACCGAGCTCAACCACCTGCTTCTCGAAGGCGGCCTCGACCTCGCGCCGATCTCATCGATCGCCTACGCCCGAAACGCCGAGCGGCTGCGCGTCCTCCCGCACCTCTGCGTGTCATCCGAGGGCGCCGTCGACTCGATCCAGCTCGTCTCCCGGACGCCTCCGGAGCGCGTTGGCACGATCGCGGTCACGCCGGAGAGCGCGACTTCTGTCGTCCTCGCACGCATCCTTTTCCCCGACGCCGAGCAGGTTCCGCTCGACGAGGACGCCGAGGCGACGCTGCTGATCGGAGACGCGGCCCTCCGCAGCGCGTACGAGAACCCCGCTCCGCACCATGACCTGGGCCGGCTCTGGACGGAGCGCACGGCGCTCCCCATGGTCTTTGCCGTCTGGGCCTGCCCCGACCCGGTCGTCTCCGGTATCGCAGAGCTCGAGGACCAGCTGATCGCCTCGGTCCGCCTGGCCCGCGCCGATCCCGAGCAACTCGCCCACGAGGCCGCCGAACGCTACGGCTACCCGGCCGGCTTCCTGGCGCGCTACTTCGACAAGCTGCGCTACAGCTTCGGCCCGCGCGAGCGAGCCGGCCTGCACATGTTCTTCGAGCTCGCACGCGAGGTCGGCGAGCTGCACGAGATCCCGCAGCTGCGCTTTGTCGAGCGCGAAGAGGTCACGGCGTGAACGCGACCAGGGACGTTCTCGCCAGGGCGCTCGACGGCGAGCGGATCACCGACGACGATGCGGTCACCCTTCTCCGCTCGCGCGACCTCGTCTCCGTCGGCCGCGTCGCGAACGAGCTGCGGGAACGCCGCACGAACGCCGAGCACATCACGTTCATCGTCGACCGCAACGTCAACTACACGAACATCTGCGTCACAGACTGCGACTTCTGCGCCTTCTACCGACGGCCGGGCGACCGCAACGCGGGCTACCTGCTGCCCAAACCGGTCATCTTCAAGAAGATCGAGGAGACGCTCGCGATCGGCGGCACCGGCGTCCTCATGCAGGGCGGTCACCACCCGGACCTCGGGATCGACTACTACGAGGACCTGTTTCGCTCGATCAAAGCCCGCTACCCGATCCACCTGCACGTGCTGTCGCCGCCCGAGATCCAGCACGTCGCGCGACGCTCGAAGCTGACGGTGCAACAGACGCTCACCCGCCTTCGCGACGCCGGCCTCGACTCGATCCCTGGCGGCGGCGCCGAGATCCTCGTCGACCGCGTCCGCGACGTCATCGCGCCGAAGAAGACCCGCAGCGCGGAGTGGCTCCACGTGATGCGCGAGGCGCACCGGCTCGGAATCTCGACGACCGCCACGATGATGTACGGCCACGTCGAGAAGCTCGAGGACCGTATCGAGCACATGCGCCGCATCCGTGCGCTCCAGGATGAGATGCAGGGCTTCCGGGCGTTCATCTCGTGGACGTTCCAGTCCGACGGCAACCGGCTGGCCGCGAAGGTTCCGAAGGAACGGATGCCGACCTCCTTCGACTACCTGCTCACGCAGGCCGTGTCCCGCATCTACCTCGACAACGTCGAGCACATCCAGTCGTCGTGGGTCACCCAGGGGATGAAGGTCGGCCAGGTCGCGCTCGAGTTCGGCGCCGACGACCTCGGCTCGGTGATGATCGAGGAGAACGTCGTCTCGGCGGCCGGGACGACCCACCGGGCGACGACAGACGACTTCGTGCGCGCGATCAAGGCGCTCGGCAAGGTCGCCGTTCAGCGGGACACGCTCTACCGCGAGATCAAGGTCTGGAACTGACCGGCCGACGCGGTCCTTAGGGTGACCGCGATGGAAACTGCCGGGCCGAAGCGCGTGGAGCTTCTGCTCCCGATGCGCACGGTGCTGATGACCGCGGCCGCGATCGGCGTCATCGCCGCGTTCGTCGCGATCGGATCCACTTTCCTGGTCGTCTTCGTGGGCATCTTCCTGGCGCTCGTGTTCGAGTTTCCGGTGCGTCTCGTGATCAACAAGACGGGGTTGTCGCGCGGCCTCGCGGCGACAATCACCGTCCTCGGCGCTGCGCTCGTCGTGCTCGTGCTCGCGCTGCTGCTGCTGGCACCGATCGTCGGCGGCGTCCGCGACTTCCTCCACGGCTTGCCCGCGACGGTCGAGCAACTGAGGGCCTCCGACGAGCTGTCGTGGCTCGACACTGGAGCGGGCGAAAACGTTCAGTCCGGCGCCGAGAAGGTCTCCGCCTCCGTGCCGGACGCCATCTCGGAGGTCCTCGGCATCGCCGGCAGCTTCTTCTCGGTCTTCGTCGCCTCGTTCACGATCCTGTTCGTCTGCCTCTTCCTCCTCACCGACGTCGGGAACCTCAAGCGGGCGCTGGCGAGCGTGTTGATGCCGGGCGAGGACGAGCGCTGGCTGAACGTGTGGGAGCGCGTGACCGAGTCGGTCTCCCGCTGGGCGATCGGCGTCGTCGTGATCGCGACGATCGCGGGCACCACCCAGGGGGTGACCGCCTGGCTCCTCGGCTCGAGCTTCGCGGTCGGCCTCGGCGTCATCGCCGGGCTGCTCGACATGATTCCCAACCTCGGCGCGACCATCGCCGGCTTCATCCTGGTGCCCGCCATCTGGGCCGAGGAGGGGATCGGGCCGGCGCTGATCATGCTGGCCGTCGTACTCGTCTACCAGCAGGTCGAGAACAACGTGCTGACGCCGAAGATCCAGGGCAAGGCCGTCAACCTCTCCGGCTTCTTCATCATCGTGGCGGTCACGCTCTTCGGCGCCCTGCTCGGCGTGCTCGGCGCGCTGACGGCAGTTCCGCTGGCCGCGATGATCCAGATCTTCGTCCAGGAGCTGACGAAGGAGCGACGTATGAAGGTGGCGGCC
>Ga0126304_10001581_pt1 | contig 10793 bp, 11 predicted proteins | sample Plot25_FD_92538 | JGI IMG/M metagenome (GOLD analysis project Ga0126304, IMG submission 92538) | Serpentine soil microbial communities from UC McLaughlin Reserve, CA, USA - Plot25 | ecosystem: Environmental > Terrestrial > Soil > Grasslands | place: USA: UC McLaughlin Reserve, Lake County... | reverse complement strand
ATATGCACTCCATTGAACTGTAACAATAATAGATCGCGTTGGTTGAAAAACTTTAGCGAGCCTAAAAATAAATAAACTATGTTAGACAAGTTAGAAGCCATAAAAGCAAGATTTGATGACCTCGGAGTGGCCCTAACCAATCCTGAAGTAGTAAACGATAACAAAAGGTTTACGCAGGTAAGCAAGGAATATCGAAGCCTCGAAAAAATTGTCAACGCCTATAACGACTACAAAAAGCTTTTGGATGATATCGACTTTTATAAAGAAGCATTGAATGGCGATGATGAAGAAATGCGTGAATTAGCGAAGGTTGAGGCGCCAGAGCTTGAGCCTAAAAAAGAGCAGATCGAGTCCTATATCCGCCAACTGTTGATTCCCAAAGACCCACAAGATGAAAAGAACGCGATTATTGAAATAAGAGCTGGCACCGGCGGCGACGAGGCAAGCCTCTTTGCAGGGGATCTTTTGAGAATGTACCTGAGATATTGCGAAAAAAGAGGCTTCAAAACTGCCATTTTGAGCGAAAGTGAAGGAACAGTTGGCGGATACAAGGAAGTGCAGGTAGAGGTAACAGGTGATGATGTTTACGGTACCCTCAAGTTTGAGAGTGGAGTTCATCGTGTCCAAAGAGTCCCAGATACCGAGACAAGTGGACGGGTGCATACGTCCGCTGCCACGGTAGCAGTAATGCCTGAAGCAGAAGAAGTTGATGTAGAGGTAAAAGACAGCGAAGTAAAGATGGAAACGGCCAGGAGCGGCGGTGCCGGAGGACAAAATGTAAACAAAGTGGAAACAAAAGTGCTACTCACTCACATACCAACCGGAACTGTTGTCATATGTCAGACAGAACGCACGCAACTAGGCAACAGGGAAAAGGCTATGCAAATGCTTAGAACCCGTTTGTATGAAGAGCAGGTGCGAAAACAGGAAGCAGAAATTTCACGACATAGAAAAAGTCTGGTAAGTACCGGTGACAGGAGTGCCAAAATCCGCACCTATAACTATCCGCAAGGACGGGTTACTGACCATCGCATAGGACTTACTATATACAATCTTGACTCTGTCATGAACGGTGACGTTCAGGAGTTTATTGATGCTTTACAGTTTGCAGAAAACGCGGAAAAGATGGCGAAACAGAACTAACGATCCTCTCATGCAATGTTAATACTTTGAGAAATTGGTTCTGCGGTGGGGGAAACAAATCTACACGTACATACCTTGCATACGCAAAATCGAAAAACATCTAAGATCTTCGGAAAGAATGTTTTAAACCTTATTTAACGAAATAGAGTATACTAATGGCATTGGTTTTGCGTTGTATATAAGAGTTCTTCAAATTTTATTTAAAGCAGTCAATTTTCTCATAAGCAGTTAGTTTTGGTTACGGCCTCTGTTTCTACAGAGGCCATTCTTTTTTTAGGGCCCTCAAGTTCGCCTGAAATAAAAGAAAATGCCGAACACGATTGCGCTCAAAGAATTGGCCAAAATATCTCCTTTATCGAATGATCTATTTGGTATATAATTGAGTTGAATATACTCCAGGCAGACTCCTAAAGCAACTGTAAAGAGGGCTATCAGCAGAACTGTTCGGCGCCCGTTCCTGTTCCAGTCTTTCTTTTGTAGATAATATAGACACCAGAATAAAATAATACCTCCGAACAGGATTACATGAATGATTTTGTCCAGATGCGGAATGTCCAGATTGAATAAACCTTTTGATGGGAATGCAGATCCTGGCAAACAAAGCAGGATAACAGTTAGTAAGGTCCAACCGACAGGAACGAGAATTGAAGATGTAAGTTTCCTAATAAATGCCTTCATACGGCTGAAAGATAAAATAAAACCGCGAGTCTGCTAAGACGCTTTCCCCATAACGTACATTGGACCCTGTGGGGTAGTACTGCCTCCTCGTTTTTCAAGTGTAACAGCAAAAACCTGGGCACGCGGGATATTTTTCATACGCAATAGTCCCGCGGCATTTTGTACTTCAAAAACACCAGCATCGATTGGTTGGCCATCAACAATCGCCCACAATTGGTATTGCTGGTCGGATGGAGGCTGAGGCAGATTGTTGACCATCAGGTATACGTCTTTTGACCTCGTATTCCAATAGACGGTAGCAACACCATTTGAATCCGGACTTGTAGGAACGTTTGTACCAGGCATTTTAATCACAGCCATATCAGGATCTCTCAACATGGCAAGCGTACTTTCATAGGTATCGAGCCTGGCGCGAAGAACATCGTTATTCTTTGCCATCTCAGTTTGCTGAGCCATCAGTGTTTCATATCGGTTACTATAGCTTTTGTACTGGTCGAAGAAATAAAGGTTAAGTGCCGTGCTGATGAGTAATAAACCAATTGAAGCAGCGGCGATATAGCGTTGCCAACCTATCGAAACTACTTTGGTGGCTGGCCTGGTCGCTTCTTCAGATGGCACAGAAAGCATTTGGTTATTGGTAGTTGCCGAAATGTTTTCTGCCGCAATTTCTATCTCAGCGAAAATTTTGCTTTTGGTATTTTTTGGTGGCGTGATAGCGTTCATCATAGCCTGTTCCTCCAGTGCAAGCTCAAACAATTGCCTGGCCTTTCGAACCTCAGCATGAGCAGCACACATGCGCTCGAACTCAGCCCGCTCCTCATGATCGGCCAATCCGAGTACATAGCTTTCGACTATCCCACTTGATATGTATTCCTGAATATTCACTTTAGATGATCTCTTAACTGTATTAACGCATTTCTTATTCTTGTTTTAACCGTACCTAACGGAATCGTCTCAATTTCTGCGATCTCTTCATGCGTATATCCCTTAAAATATGCCAGTTCAATTAGTATTCGGTGTTCTTCTTTCAATTTTTCAAGAACTTTCTTTAATCCAATGTTGTCGATGTTTATTTCAGATGATGGTCGGTTAGCCAACGCATCTACGTTATCCGGAAACGAGCGGTTCTTTTGACTGTTCTGATACGCCCTGGATCTAAGTGTATCTATGGATGCATTACGGGCAATATTCAACATCCAGGTAAATAAGCGGCCTTTTGTAGGATCGTAACTTTCTATTTTTTTCCAGACATTGATAAAAACCTCCTGCAGTACGTCATTTGCGAGTTCAACATCATTGAGTATCTGGAGAATAATAGTGTTCAAGGCACCCGAATAATTGTCGTACAGATATCCAAAAGCCTTACTGTCCCTGTCTTTTAACAGGGAAACCAACTCGTGTTCGGTATATGTGACTGCTGTACCCAAGATGTTATTCCAAATCCTGCCCAATTGTGTGATTGGAATCTACGCCTAATTTACGCACACTGACTCAAAACAGATTTATGCGCCAACTACATTGCTGTAGGCAGCGGCATCCATAAGAGATTGTACATCGGCTGGATTATCGACTTTCATTTTGATCATCCAACCTCCATTGTATGGATCAGTATTTACCAGTTCAGGAGATGATCCTAAGGCAGGATTTGATTCTGTGATCTTACCTGCGACAGGCAGATACAGGTCAGAAACGGTTTTAACGGCTTCCACAGTCCCGAAAACTGTTTCTGCAGCAAGTGATTTGCCGACAGTTTCGACCTCCACATACACGATATCGCCCAATTCCTTTTGTGCAAAATCAGTGATTCCAATCGTAGCTATGTCGCCTTCCAAACGAATCCATTCATGGTCTTTTGTATAACGAAGATTTTCGGGAAAATTCATGAGCGTAGAATTTTAGTGAGTGCAAAGATTATGAAAACCGCTTGAAAAAGTTACAACTTGAAAAAGTTTGCCAGGGATTACAAAGGATTCACACAGAATTATCCGTCTAATTCTGTACAAAGATTTCATAATTTGTTACTGCACGGATTAGCCGGATTAAATCCCGGGAATTATCTTTAGTTGGGTATGGAAATCATCTTTTCTCAAGATGTTGGCATTCGTGTCGGTTCGTGTAATTCTGTACAACAAGAAGATGCCTTTGTTTCAAGACTTTCTGATTTGCATGTTTGTTTACATAAATCATCTCCTCCAAGACGCTGGAATCCGTGGCAACAGTTCTTCAAAACCCATGATTGCTGAAGTAAAGTAAAACATGATCTTTAAGAAAAGTTTCCTGCTCCATCATATCGAACTCAGGTAATGCTTTCAATTGCCTGAAATGTGGCCATCCATCGTCATCATAACCCGCGATTTCATAGTAGCCGCTTTGAGAAAGCAATGAACAAACCGCAATGTGCATTAGGTCTTGCTTTTGCTCCTTTGTATACTTCGGACGGATATCTCCGAACTCCTGAATGCCGATCAAAAATAAGATCGCTTCCAGATCGGGTTTCTTTCCAAAACGCTCCATCATTTTCTCCTCGAGTTTCCACCATCTTGTTTGAAGATCATCACTTGCCTGCATGCTGCAAATATAATCATCTGGAAAAAAGCGTGTTGATTTTCTCTCCAAACAACGATGTATCAGAATTATCTTTGAAAAAACTTCTGCCTTGGATTGGAAGAAAGAAAATTTTACAATCAGCACTGATAAGTTGCGGTTAGATATTACGTATATACATGATTATCTCAGTAACAGATCATACTGGGCGCAAAACATTCCTTTGGAGGTAGTTCGAAGATCCATTGAAGGTTCGCTATGTTTCGGAATATTTTCCGGACAACAACAAATCGGTTTCGCTCGTGTCATCACTGATAAAGCATGCTTTGCATATTTAGCCGATGTATTTGTTGACGAACAATATCGTGGTTTGGGCTTAAGCAAGTGGCTGGTTGAAGTGATATTAGGGTATCCGGAACTACAGGGACTTCGCCGCTTTTTGCTTGCCACAAGAGATGCGCATGGCCTGTATGAGCAATTCGGCTTTTCTCTTTTGACGTTTCCTGAAAAATGGATGCATATTCATAATCCTGATGTTTACAAAAAAGAAACCTGATGCCATAATCAGTGACTCAGCGATTATCTTTGCCGCAAATTGACACGGGATGTTACAGCTTAACTATATCCGGCAGAACGCGGAAACAGTAAAACAGAAATTGGCGGTTAGAAATTTCAAGGAATTTGAACTCGTAGAAGAGATATTGCGCCTGGATGACGAAAGAAGAAAACTTCAACTAGAATCCGAACAGATCCAATCGAAACTAAATAGCGCTGCCAGAGAAATTGGCCAGCTGATGAGCAAAGGCGCCAGCGATGAGGCTGAAAAGAAAAAAGCTGAAGTCGCTAACCTGAAATCGTCCATACAACCTCTACTCGATCAATTAACTTCTCTTGAAAAGCAGGTACAGGACACTGTTGTAAGATTACCAAATCTTCCTCATGATAAAGTTCCTGCTGGCAAAACCCCGGACGATAATGTGGTGGTGCGAGAGGGTGGTAAGAAACCGCGTTTGCCGGCAACCGCTGTACCTCATTGGGACCTTATCAGGAAGTATGACATCGTAGATTTTGAAACAGGTGCAAAAATAACAGGAAGCGGGTTCCCTCTTTATAAAGGAAAAGGTGCGCGGCTTCAGCGAGCGCTAATTCAATACTTCCTCGACTATAACACAAAAGCTGGCTACACGGAGTACCTTCCACCACTTATGGTAAATGAAGCCACTGCTTACGGTACCGGTCAACTGCCTGATAAAGAGGGACAGATGTACCATATCACTGAAGACGAATTCTATCTTATTCCAACGGCTGAAGTTCCGTTAACCAATATTTACCGTGATGAAGTATTGAAGGAAGCTGATCTGCCTGTGAAGATGACCGGTTATACGCCTTGTTTCAGAAGAGAAGCAGGAAGTTTTGGAAAAGATGTTCGTGGCTTAAATCGGGTTCACCAGTTCGATAAAGTTGAAGTAGTACAATTAGTGCATCCAGACAAAAGCTATCATATTCTTGAAGAAATGGTTAGTCATATCGAAAAGCTCTTACAATCTTTAGAACTGCCTTACCGCATTTTGCTTTTGTGTGGAGGCGATATGGGATTTACGTCCGCGATGACTTACGACTTTGAAGTGTACAGTGCTGCGCAAGATAAATGGCTTGAAGTAAGCTCTGTTTCAAACTTTGAAACGTATCAAACCAACCGCATGAAGATCCGCTTCAAAGACGGCAATGGAAAAAATCAATTGGTTCACTCTCTTAATGGGAGTTCGCTTGCTTTACCGAGAATAGTAGCCTGTTTACTTGAAAACAATCAAACTGAGAATAGCATACAGCTACCAGTTATCCTACATGATTATTTTGGTGCCGGCTCTCTGACGTGATGTAAAAACTAAAGGTTCAAATCAAGCGTAGTCGAATCGCTGCGTCACTTAATACGTTTGCCGTTTTCTTAACAGTATACTTTGTTAAACAGATCACAGTCCATTTCATTACTCAGATTTGGCCTATCGAAACTAACTACGTTAAAAGAAAACTCTACACCGTTATTTTGGTGGCTGTTCTATAGCAGTTGGAGTAACATTCCTGCTTAACAAAGCCGGCAATAGTTAATCTGATTTGTTTAGATGCGCCCTATTTTTTGATGCTGCAAAACAGATGCTACTGAAGATTTGAATACTTGATTTCAGTTGTCGGCAGGGCCTTTTCAAGTCCTTTTATTCTTCTATTCATTATATAAAACCACAGCGGAGGAATCAATGTTAATAACATCATGCCCGGATACCCGGCGGGCATTTGCGGCGCATCTTCATGATGTCTTAAGACCTGGTATTTTCGACTGGCGAGGTAATGGTGATCACTATGCCTCGATAATTCAAACAACATCATACGGCCAATCACATGATTGCTATTCCAGCTGTGAGCGGGCATTGCCCTTTCATATCTTCCTTCTGCGATTTGCCTGCGGGATAGTCCATAATGTTCAATATAATTTACCGTCTCTAATAATAGAATACCCATCGTTGCAGCAACCACGAAATATCCCAGTGTCGGAAGCCCGAAAAGAAAAAAGATCAGCAATAAAAACGCGCCCTGGATAATATGTGCCTGTAACATTTCATTCATTAAACTCCATTTAGACAGTCCAGGTTTTTCCATTTCGTGATTTGCAATCTTCCATGCGCTCAAATAACTGTATACAACAGTTCTATACCAAAAATTGTAAACAGGCTCGCCATATCTCGCACTACTTGGGTCTTCAGGAGTTGCCACATTCTTATGATGCCCTTTATTATGCTCAATGAAGAAATGCATATACAAAGATGTCATCAATGATAATTTAGCAAGAAACCGTTCGAACGTATTTGTTCTGTGGCCAAGCTCATGACCTACATTAATCCCAAATGTTCCGCAAACCATACCCATTGTAGCAATCCGGCCAACACGATCAATCCAGCTTAAAGATTGCTCCTGCATCGAATAAACAAATAATAAAAGCATTGGAACCTGAAGCAATGCAATCCCGTACAAAATCAAATCATACAGTCTGTCGTTTTTAGCGATTTCTTCTTCGGCTTCATTCATGTTGTTCACGTCCGGATCCATAAATAATTCAAGAAAGGGGATGATGATCCATGAATATATCAATAATGCAAAGCAAGCGAGTCCATGAGAGGTGAAGGCCTGGAACGCCCCCAGGTATATCAACAGCGGAGTAAAATATTTAATGGCACGAAATCGCATGATAGCTTTCTATCCCAAAGATAATCAAACGGCGAAAGTGACTTCTACTAAGCGATGAATATAACGGGCATAGGTGGAAATAATTATCATCGAATTTAAACTTTACATTTGCGGTTTGGTCTTAGTCCAAATTTACGACCCCGCATGGTAACCAATCAATTGAAAAACCAGCATTTGCTATGGCGTGCAGGGTTCGGCCCGATGGCTGAAGAATTCCACCAACTTTCAAAATCTTCTCCCCAATCATATCTAACGGCTTTATTCAAAGCTTCATCTAAACATCCCGGTACAATCGATGTTGCTAGTAACGCCTTGAAGGGATTGGTCATGGGAATGGATGAGGTCGCAAGGCAATCGAGGCAGCTGAGTGATGAAGACAAAAAAAAGCTTCGTCAGCAATCACGGCAGGATATAAAGAACTTAAATCTTACATGGCTTAATGAAATGGTAAATACGGAGCAGCAGATGCGGGAAAAGTTATCGCTTTTCTGGCATGGCCATTTCGCCAGCCGCAATCTCAACATACTATACCAGCAGCAATTGCTGGATGTGATACGGCAAAATGCACTTGGAAATTTTGGCGATCTTCTTACAGAGGTTAGTAAGAGTGCAGCGATGATCAACTTCCTTAACAACAATCAAAATCGAAAGGGTAGTCCAAACGAAAACTTCGCCCGGGAGGTTATGGAATTGTTTACACTGGGAAGAGGGAATTATACCGAGAGCGACGTCAAAGAAGCCGCACGTTCATTTACGGGCTGGGGTGCGAATTTTAGCGGTGAGTTTGTTTTCCGGAAACCGCAGCATGATAATGGACAAAAAACAGTTTTGGGGAAAACAGGAAACTTTACAGGAGATGATGTGTTGAATATCCTGTTGGAACAAAAACAGACTTCACGTTTCATAGCCAGAAAGATCTATAGATATTTTGTCAATGAAAATGTAGACGAAAGTAAGATCACCTGGCTCTCCGACCGATTTTATCAGCGCAGTTACAACATACAATCGCTGATGAATGATATTTTCTCGAGCGATTGGTTTTATGATCAGAAAAATATCGGCGCCAAAATCAAATCTCCCGTCGAATTGATCGTGGGGATCAGGCGCACGCTACCGATGAACATTGAGAATGAGGATATACAATTACTTCTTCAACGACTGTTAGGCCAATTGTTATTTTATCCGCCAAATGTTGCAGGATGGCCGGGCGGAAAAAATTGGATAGACAGTTCTTCCCTGATGCTAAGGCTAAGAATTCCCCAGATGATCTATGCTTCAGAACAGCTTCATATGAAGCCGAAAGACGACGATGACCAGATGATGGGAAGAATGGACTCAGCAACTGCAAACAAGTCGCAGAACAAAAAAGTTAGAGCAGAAGAAAGGAGGCCCGGACAAATTATTAGCTCTGTAGACTGGAACATATTTCTGAAGAAATTTGAATCCGTACCCCGTGAACAACTTCTCAGTCGATTAAGCGACACCCTCCTCCAAACTACGCAAGAAGTGAATGAGGAAACAATGAAAAAATTTACAGATTCAAGTACCCGGGAAACTTTCATCAAAACCACAACCATTCAATTGATGAGTACACCGGAATACCAGTTATGCTAGAGAAAGATGTACTATTTGAAATGTACGATATACAATGTTTGAAATAAAAAAGATTGTATTAAGCTCATACATCATACATCGAACACCAGCACATCTTACATGGCAACTTACTTCGTACATCTAACATCGTACATATGCTGAGACGTCGTGAATTTTTACAAGTAGGATCGCTGGCTAGTGCTGCTTGCATGGTGCCGAATTTTTTAAAGGCCTTTGAAAAAAAGGCGATGGTTCCTCCCGGCAATAAGGTATTGGTACTCTTGCAGCTAAGCGGCGGCAATGACGGCCTGAATACCGTTATACCTTTTCGTAACGATATTTACTACAGGGCGAGGCCAAAAATTGGGATTCTAAAAGACCAGGCCCTGGCATTAACCGATGAAGTTGGATTGCATCCCGCACTGAAAAGCTTCAAGGATCTGTATGATGAAGGAGGTCTTGGTATTTTAAACAGTGTTGGTTACCCAAATCCTGACCGTTCACATTTTCGAAGCATGGATATATGGCACAGCGCGAGTGAAAGCAATGAATACCTGTACACTGGTTGGTTAGGAAGATATCTTGACGCTCAGTGCGCCGGCTGCGATAAGCCAACGTACGCTCTGGAAATAGACGATGTACTCAGCATGGCTCTTAAGGGCAACGAAGCCAAGGGGCTTGCCATGAAAGACCCAAAGAGGTTATATACTACGGCTAACCAGAAATACTTCAGGGAAATGATTTCGTCACACAGAGATCGGGCTGTTGAGCAGCCGGTTGACTATCTCTATAAAACGATGGCTGAAACGGTTAGCAGTGCCGATTATATTTACAGTCAAAGCAGGTTACACCCCAGTTCATCAACCTACCCCAAAACAGAGTTAGGAAAAAGCTTTCAAACCATTGCTTCTCTCATTTTTTCTGATATCAACACGAAGGTTTATTATGTTTCCCTCGGAAGTTTCGATACACATATCAATCAGGGCGGTCAACAGCAAAGGCTGTTTACGGAAATGAACGATGCGATTTCTTCCTTCATAAAAGATATTAAGTCCAATGGAAGGTTCAATGATGTACTGATTACAACGTTTTCTGAATTTGGAAGAAGAGTTTCTCAAAACGCCAGCGGCGGCACTGATCATGGAACAGCTAACAATATGTTCTTTATTGGAGGCGGCTTAAAACAGCAAGGCGTATTGAATCCGCTACCGGATTTAAACGATCTGCAGGATGGCGATCTGAAACACAAAGTAGACTTCAAAAATGTGTATGCCACCATGCTCAAAAACTGGTTGAATGCGGATGACCACAAAATCTTAGGCAAGCAATTCGATCATTTGAGTTTTGTGTAAAATTCTAACGGCCCGTTTTTGTGCTTACCCGAATTAGCCTTCTACAATCCAAGAAGGCTTTTTTATTTGCTGTTTTCGGTCTTGTGCTATCGGTGATCGAACCGTAACAATGAAGCGCTGCTCACCGATCGATAAATACCTGTATCGGTTGAAAGAACAGTTAGAACGGGGCCGAACGTGAGCGAAACAAAAAGCCGTTCATTCGCTTTGTTGGCATGAAAGGAATGAACGGCAAAAGGATTATAT
>Ga0126304_10001580_pt1 | contig 10794 bp, 11 predicted proteins | sample Plot25_FD_92538 | JGI IMG/M metagenome (GOLD analysis project Ga0126304, IMG submission 92538) | Serpentine soil microbial communities from UC McLaughlin Reserve, CA, USA - Plot25 | ecosystem: Environmental > Terrestrial > Soil > Grasslands | place: USA: UC McLaughlin Reserve, Lake County... | reverse complement strand
CGTCTCGCCGACCTCTGTACGCCTGGTCGGACGTTCCGGGATCGAAGCGACCATCGCCTACCCGGAGCTCCAGGGTCTGTCCCGGAGCCTCGGTGGGCGTACTGCGGTCCTCGACGGTGAGGTGGCCGTCCTGGGCCCGGACGGGCGGTCGAACTTCGGCGCGCTCGCGCCGCGGATGCACGTCCGCTCGGCGGCGCGGGCCGCCCAGCTCGCGGCCACCATTCCCGCCACGTACCTCGTGTTCGACATCCTCGCCGTCGACGGCCTGCCGACGACGTCTCTCCCGTACGTGCAACGTCGGGAGCTGCTCGAGGCAGTCCTGGCAGCCGGGCCGAACTGGCAGGTGTCGCCGTCCTTCGTCGGCGGTGGTGCCGACCTGTTGGAGGCAAGCCGCCGGATGGGTGTGGAGGGCATCGTGGCCAAGCGGCTGGACTCGCCCTACCGCCCGGGTCAGCGCTCCGCCGAATGGATCAAGATCAAGAACCTCGCGATCCAGGAGGTCGTGATCGGCGGCTACACGGTCGGCCATGGACGGCGCGAGTCGACGTTCGGCGCCCTGCTGCTGGGATTGCCGGCACCGGGCGGGATGACGTACGTCGGCAGCGTGGGCACCGGGTTCGACGACCACCTGCTCGACGACCTGGCCGGGCGCCTGCAGCGGCTCGGTGCGAGCGCCACGCCGTTCACCGGCCCGGTCGATCCGCGGCAGGCGCGCACCGCACGCTGGGTCCGCCCGGAGCTGGTCGGCGAGGTGGCCTACGCGCACTGGACGGACGACGGACGGATGAGGCATCCGGTCTGGCGGGGCCTGCGCCCGGACAAGCGTCCCGATGAGGTGGTCCGGGAGGGCTGAGTGCCCTCAGGCCACCTCGAGGGGATGGGCCTCACCCTGGAGGGGTGCCATCAGATCGCCGTCCTGATCGACCCGGGCGAGCGTCTCGGCGTAGTCGAACCGCAGGGGCAGCCTGGTGCGTGCCTTCGACCGGGCAGTTCGCTCGACCTCCTCCCAGGTGACCGGCGCCGAGACCGTCGGTCGCTCACGGCCCCGCATCGAGTACGGCGCCACCGTCGTCTTCGCCGCGTTGTTCTGGCTCCAGTCGACGAGCACCTTGCCGGCGCGCGCCCGCTTCTCCATGCGCGAGATCACCAGGTCCCGGTGCTCGATCTCGAGACGCTCGGCAAGCCGGCGCGCATACCCGTGAACGTCGTCGACCGGGGCCTTGCCGTCGAGCGCGACGTACATCTGCATCCCCTTGGAACCGCTGGTCTTGGGGTAGGCCAGCAGCCCGTCGTCGGCCAGCGCCTCGGCCAGCAGGAGTGCCACCTGACAGCACTCGATGACCGTCGCGGGAGCACCCGGATCCAGGTCCAGGACGAGGCGGTCGGGGTTCTGCGGCTCGTCCCCGGCGACTCGCCACTGGGGCACGTGCAGCTCGAGGACGGCCAGGTTGGCCAGCCAGACCAGGGTGGGCAGGTCGTCGCATACGACGTACGTGACCGTCTCGCGGTTGCGCGTGCTGCCGGGCGAGGGCAAGGTCACCGTTCGGACCCACTCCGGAGTGCCACGTGGCGCGTTCTTCTCGAAGAAGCTCTCCGCCTCGACCCCGTCGGGCCACCGTTTACGGGTCAGCGGCCGGTCCACCAGGTAGGGCAGGAGGACAGGCGCGATGCGGGTGTAGTAGTCGATGACCTCGCCCTTGGTCGTCCCCGTCTCCGGGTACAGAACCTTGTCCAGATTCGAGAGTCCCACCTTGCGGCCCTCGACCTCCACGCTGACCTTCTTCGACGCCATGACGCCCAGTCTTCCCCACCTCCCGTTCGGTCAGGGTGCGGCTCGGCGCGTGTAAAGCCGTCATGGGATGGGCATGTACGGCGCAGCACGTGCATGAGTCCATCGAGGATGGAGCAGCCATGACGCTCGAAGACGACGACATGCAGACCAGCGGCCCGACCGGAACCGGCGAAGGACCCGCCGATCGCGGTGCTGCCGATGGCCCGCTCGACGGAGGTGCCGGCGAGGGTCCGGCCGACGGTGGCGCGAACCCGACCGGGGTCGACGGTGGAGCCGACGGCACCGCGGGCGAGGGTCCGGCCGACGGTGGCGCCGACGGCACCGCGGGCGGCGAGGGTCCGATGGACGGTGGAGCGAACCCGACCGGCGTCGACGGTGGCGCCGACGGAGGCGCGCGCTGACCGCAACGCCCGATCCGACCGCGGCACCGGGCGGCGTTCCCGGACACGCGGTGCTGCGTCGATGCATCTGCGTCGACCCGGACGACTTTTCCCGACAGTACTGGGGGCGGCAGCCGCTGTTCTCACGCGCCGCGGAGCTGACCGTGGCGTGGGGCGAGCCGTCCGGGTTCGGGGACCTGCTCAGCCTCGACGACGTGGACGAACTGTTGTCCCGGCGCGGCTTGCGCACCCCCTTCCTGCGTCTCGCGCAGGAGGGCCGGGTCCTGCCCTCCACGGACTTCACCGGCGGGGGAGGGGCGGGTGCCGAGATCGCCGATCAGGTCCTCGACGAGCGGGTGCTCGACCTCTACGCCCGCGGTGCCACACTGGTCCTACAGGGACTGCATCGGCTCTGGCCGCCGCTGATCGACTTCGCCAGCCGGCTCGCGGCGGAGCTCGTGGTGCCCGTCGGGGTGAACGCATACCTGACCCCGGCCGGCAACCGCGGCTTCGCCACCCACTACGACACCCATGACGTGTTCGTCCTGCAAGTGGCCGGCCGCAAGAGGTGGCGGGTCCACGAGCCGGTGGTGCCGGACCCGTTGGACCGCCAGCAATGGGGTGGTCATGCCGATGAGGTGGACGCGGTCGCGAAGACGCCTCCGGTGCTCGACGAGGTCCTCGCCCCGGGCGACGCGCTCTACCTGCCGCGCGGCTGGCTGCACGCGGCCGAGGCGCTCGGCGAGCAATCGCTGCATCTCACCCTCGCGCTGCGCGCGACCAATCGGTTCGCCCTGGTCGAGGCATTGCTCGCCATGGCGGTCGACGAGCCGGCGCTGCGCGCAGGATTCCCGCTCGGTCTCGACGTCACCGACCCGGATCAGCTCGCTCCGCACCTGGCCGGGACCGTCGAGGCGCTGCGCCGATGGTTGGCCGGCGACGATGTTGCCGCCGCGGCCATGGCCCACAGGCTTCGTCAGCGCGAGTGGAGCTCCACCCGTCCGGCTCCCATACGCCCGCTCGCACAGACGGCCGCGACGACGGCGCTGGACGCCGACTCCCTCCTCGCCCCCCGGGACGGTCTGCGCTGGCGAATCGTAACCGTGGGCGCTGACCGGGTCGCCTTGGAGCTGCCCGACCGCACTCTCACCGTCCCGTCGTACTGCGAACCGGCCGTGCGGGCGCTCCTGGCCGGTCCGCAGATCCGGGTGGGCGACCTGCCCGAGCTGGACGAGGCGGACCGGTTGACCCTCGCCCGTCGCCTGCTGCGCGAGGCCGTCGCCGTCCCGGCCGACAAGGTCCGCTGACGAGGCCCGCGCCGGAACGTCCGTCGTCCGGTCGGGTGCGGAGATCGCTTTTTGGGGTACAGGCCTCGGGTGGGATCGAATGTCATCCGGATCGTCCGAGCAGACCACCGACGCATCGAGGACCTCGTCGAACGTCTCGGCCGCCCGCACCGGGCCGATGACTCCCTGCGGCGGCGGCTGGCGGCCGAGATCGCCGGTCATGCGGACGCGTCCGCCCGCGCACTGCTGCCGTTCGCGGAGAGCCGGGTGAGCGATCTGGGTGACGCTCGACGGTCGCTGGAGGAACTCACCGACCTGGCACGCAGGCTCGATGAATGTGTCGACCCTGTGCCGGCCGACCTGCTGGAGCGGGCACGGTCAGTCCTTCACCGACACGTCGAAGTCGAAGAGGGCGCGACACTGCGGCCGCTCGACCACGTCGCCAGGGTGTCGCGGCTTCGTGAAGTCGGCGACGCCTTCCGCCGGCGCAGCGCCGCGGTCGTCGCGGCCCGCCGCCCAGCGAGTCCACGGGCGACCGCCGCACGCGCAGAGTTGTACGAAAGGGCCCGCCGCTACGGCATCGCAGGCCGGTCGAGCATGTCCCGCGACGAGTTGCACGCGGCGCTACGAGACAGGACGTGCTGACATCGAGGGCTCCCGAGAGGCCCTCGCGATCGCCATCGTCGCCGAGGGGGAGGACGTACAGGCCGCTGAGCTCGCGCACGCACTGCGCAGGCGAGGTCACCGGGTCGACGTACACGCATTGACGAGGGCTACCGCCGACCAGGCTGCTAGCGCTGCCGACGAGCTGGGCGCTTCCTGGATCGGACTGCGTCCGGATGTGGTCCACGCACGCTCCTGGACGTCGGGTCTCGCGGTTCACGCCGCCCACATGTCACTGCAGGCTCCGGCGCCCTTGATCGTCGTCCAGGGGACGGTGGGCGGCGCACCCCTGACCGCAGTCCAGGCGCCCGAAGAGTTCATAGCGACGCTGGCCCGACGTGCCGTCCGGGTCATCGCAACGTCCGGCCGGCAGATCGAGGGCCTCGTCGCGTCCGGCGTCCGCCGGGAACACATCGACCTCGTGCCGGTGGGTGTGGACATCGAATCATTCACCCCTCGCGGCAGCATGCTCCCTCGCGGATCGGGGCCGAGACTCGTCACCGTCGGGCCGTGGGGCCGGGGATCGGGCCACGACACGGCCATCGCCTCACTTCGACATGTCCCCGGCGCCGAGCTGCTGGTCGCCGGAGGACCGCCGGCTGCATCCCTGGAGAAGGATCCTGAAGCCCGCCGGTTGACGGACCTGGCTCGCCGCTGGGGCGTGACGGCCAGGGTCCGGCTGCTCGGCCATGTCGCGCAGTCCGGCCTTCCGGCCCTGCTGCGCTCCGCCGACGTCGTGGTGTCCGTTCCTTCGCACGACGTCGATGGTGCCGTCGTCGTATACGCGATGGCCTGCGGCCGCGCCGTCGTCGCCACCGCCGTGGGCGGCCAGGCCGATGCGGTGGTGGAGGGTGCGACGGGTGTCTTCGTACCGGGAGAAGACCCGCGCGGGCTCGGCCGTGTGCTCCGAACTCTGCTCGGCGACACGGTCCGGCTCGACGGGTTCGGGCTGGCAGCGACGGAGCGCGCGCAGCTGCGTTACGCCTGGAGCCGCGTCGCGCAAGAGACCGAACGCTCGTATCGGAAGGCAATGGGCGTTTCGTGACAGAGCACTCGGGGAAGCAATGTCCAGGTCACAGGTAATCTCGAGGAGGTGTCCCATGTCCACTGCGTTGGCCGACTACATACCTGTTGCGCCGGCTTCGGATCCCGAGTCCGCAGCCGACCTTCTCGTCGAACGGCACCTCTCGCTGGCGCGCCGGGTCGCGACCCGTTACGTGGGCCGGGGAGAACCCCTCGACGACCTCGTCCAAGTCGCCATGCTGGGGCTGGTGAAGGCCGCCCAGCGCTACGACCCCACCCGTGGCACGGAGTTTCCCGCGTACGCCGTCCCCACCATGCTCGGCGAGCTGCGCCGGCACTTTCGCGACTCGTGCTGGGCGGTCCGGGTGCCGCGTGGTCTCCAAGAGATGACGTTGCGGGTACAGACGACCGTCGACCGGCTGGCCCGCTCTCTGGGGCGGTCGCCGACCACGAACGAGGTCGCCGTCGAACTAGATGTCAGTGAGGACGAGGTCCTCGAGGCCCTCGAGGCAAACTGGGCCTACTCCACGACGTCGCTCGACGCGCCGTTGAAGGCCGAGGGGGGCGATGGTCCCACGGTCGGTGACCGCATCGGCGAGGTGGACGGCTCGCTGGATGACGTCGAGGCGCGGGAATCCGTGCAACGGGTACTTGCCAGGCTTCCCGAGCGCGAGCGTCGCATCCTCGTCCTGCGGTTCTTCGGGAACCGTACCCAGCGCGAGATCGCCGACGAGCTCGGAATCTCCCAGATGCATGTCTCCCGGCTCCTCGCCCGTACCCTCACCCGGCTCCGCGACCATCTCGTCGACGAGGTGCCGCTACCGCCGGACTGGGTCGAACGCAGCCGGTGGTCCCCGCGCGTGGCGGGGGGCGGGGGCTAAGATCGTCGCGCTGTGCGGCGCCGCCCTCGATCCCCAGCGGTCACGGAGCGTCACACGCGCCGCGCAGCCCGGCTGACAGGAGGCACCTGATGCTGCCGACCTCGGCCGATGCCGTGGTGGTCGGCTCCGGTCCCAACGGCCTGGTGGCCGCAGCGCTGCTGTCCGATGCGGGCTGGGACGTCGTCGTGCTCGAAGCACATAACCATCTCGGGGGGTCGGTGGCCAGCGCGGAGACCACGGCCGCGGGGTTCGTGGTCGATCTGTGCAGCGCGTTCTACCCGTTGGCGGCGGCCTCACCGGTTCTGAACGAGCTCGAGCTCGGGATCAGCTGGGAGCACGCGCCGCTGGTCCTGGCCCATCCGTTGCCCGACGGCCGGTGCGTCACGCTGTCCCGCGACCTGGACGAGACGGCGGACTCGGTCGGATCGTTCGCGGCCGGCGACGCCGCCCGCTGGCGGGCAATGGTCGAGGAGTGGGTGGACGTTCGTAACGATCTCCTCGACGTCCTGCTGCGGCCGTTTCCTCCGGTCCGCGCGGGTGCACGGCTGGCCCGCACACTGGGCCCGTCGGGGGTCGCGCGATTTGCCCGCCGTGCGGTGATGCCGGTGCGCGCTATGGCGGCGGAGGAGTTCGACGGCGAGGGTGCCGGGCTGCTGCTGGCGGGCAACGCGTTGCACGCGGATCTGTCCCCGGACAGCGCCGGTTCGGGAATCTTCGGGTGGCTGCTGGCCATGCTGGCGCAGGAGATCGGCTTCCCGGTGCCAAGGGGTGGGGCCGGCGTCCTGGCCGAGGCGTTGGCCGACCGGGCCCGGCGGCCGGGTGCCGTCGTCGTCACGAGCACTCCGGTCGAGGAGGTCGTCGTCCGAGGAGGACGGGCGCTCGGGGTGCGCACGGCTGGCGGCGACGCGGTCCGGGCCCGGCGGGCCGTGCTGGCGGATGTGCCCGCTCCTATCCTCTTCGGCGACCTGGTCGGTCGAGACGTGCTGCCCACGAGGGTCCGTGTCCTGATGGAGCGCTACCCGTGGGACGACGCCACGCTCAAGGTGAACTGGGCGCTCTCCGGGCCGATGCCCTGGAAGGCGGAAGCGGCGCGCCTGGCGGGCACGCTGCACGTAGGCGCAGATATGGACGGGCTGTCCTGGGTCTCCGCGTCCCTGGCCCGCGGAGACGCACCCGTCGAGCCGTTCCTGCTCGTCGGACAGATGACGACGACCGACCCTTCCCGATCACCTGAGGGCACGGAGTCGCTCTGGGCCTACACGCATCTGCCCCAGGAGTTGGCCGGTGACTCCGCCGCCGCGGACAAACAGGTCCGAAGGGTCGAGGCCGTACTCGAGGCCTACGCGCCAGGCTTCGGCGACATCGTGTTGTCGCGGCACGTACAGAGGCCGACAGACTTCCAGCACCGCAATCCGTCGTTGTTCCGCGGTGCCATCAACGCCGGTACGGCCGCACCGTTCAACCAGCTGGTCTTCCGCCCGTGGGCAGGGCTCGGCCGCGCGGAGACACCCGTCGAGCGGCTCTACCTCGCATCTGCCTCGGCGCATCCGGGCGGCGGCGTTCACGGCGCATGCGGCGCCAACGCGGCACGCGCCGCCTTGCTCGAAGCGCGCGGAACCCCCGGACGGGCTGCTTCCAAGCTGCTGCGCTCGGTGATCCGGGCTGCGAACTCCTGATCATTTGCCTCACGGCTGGAGCACTACCTTGAGGCAGCCGTCGCGCTTGCCCTGGAAGGTCTCGTAACCGAGCGGTGCCTCGGACAACGGAAGCCGGTGCGTGGCGAGATCCTCGACGCCGAGCGGGTCGTCGGGGCCGGTCAGGAGCGGCAGGATCTCGTCGACCCAGCGCCGTACGTGGGCCTGGCCCATCCGCAGCTGAACCCCACGGTCGAACATCTCCATCATCGGCATCGGGTCGAGCTGTCCTGCGTACACGCCGACGACGGACACCGTTCCGCCCCTGCGCACCGCCTTCACGGCAGTGTGCAGGGCGTCCAGCCGGTCGACCCCCAGCCGCTGGGTCAGCGGCCGCGCGAGGACGTCGGGAAGCAGTCCGGCCGCGGTCTGAGCCACTTTGGCCACCGGAGCGCCGGTGGCCTCCAAGCCGACTGCGTCGATGACGACGTCGGGACCGCGGCCGTCGAACGTGTCGAGCAGCGCCTCGGTCAGGTCGTCGACCCCGGTGCTGTCGATCCCCTCGATGCCGTGCATCTGCGCCGTCTCGACCCGCGACAGGACGGGGTCGACGCCCACGACGCGTCCTGCACCCATCTCGAGCGCGACCCTCGTGGTCAACTGTCCGACCGGACCCAGTCCCAGCACCGCGACCGTCGAACCCGGCGTCACATCGGCGAAGCGAACGGCCTGCCATGCCGTCGGAAGGATGTCGGAGAGGTAGAGCCATCGTTCGTCCGGTCCGCAGGTGGGAACGGGGATCGGACCGAAGTGGGCCATGGGCACCCGGAGGAACTCGGCCTGACCGCCCGGCACCGCGCCGTACAGCGAGGTGTAGCCGAACAGAGCGGCACCCTTGCCGTGTTGGCGAACCTGGGTGGTCTCGCACTGGGCGTACAGCTGCTGCTTGCACATGAAGCACGACCCACATGCGATGTTGAACGGTACGACGACACGGTCTCCGGGCCGGAGTTGCGGAACCTCCGCGCCCACCTCCTCGACGATCCCCATCGCCTCGTGGCCGAGCACGTCGCCTTTCTTCAGGAACGGCCCCATGACCTCGTAGAGGTGGAGGTCGGATCCGCAGATCGCCGTGGAGGTCACCCGCACGATGGCATCGGTGGGTTCCTGGAGCCTCGGGTCGGGCACCTCTTCCACCCGCACGTCGCGTTTGCCCTGCCAGGTGACTGCCTTCACCCGCGTGACCTCCCCGGTCAGCCGCGGGCAAGCAGATAGATCACGAGCATGATCCCGACACCCACGAGGAGGGCAGTGGTGACGACCGGCAACAGCCGGTAGCTGCGGGACGTACGGTTCTCGCCACCGTCGTCGTGAGGCGGTTCCACCATCGTGTCCTCCTGGTAGGACGTGCAACGAACACCTTCGGGTTGGCACTACCCGGATTCCGATCACCGAACCGCTGCCGCCATGTGACCTGGTTGTGTGTTTCGCACAGGTTCGCCGGGGTATCGAGGCCGGGTAGTCGGAGGGAGCCGTCCGATGCCGAACCCGAAGGTAGACCGCAACCAGGGCGCCGCTCGCCAGGCGTCCGACCGCAACCGCGATCCGGGAGCCGATCCCGACGCCGAAGGCATGCCCGACGTCATGGACGACAGGACGCCCGGGATGGGCGACGTCCCGGAACCCGAACAGCCGTCCGTCCCCGCCGAGGAGCCGGTCGTGTCGACGGCGTACGGCACGACGCAGCGCGAGCAGGCCGAGGGCGAGTGGCTGGACGCGAAGCTGGCGAAGGAGGAGCCCGAGGAGTGGGCCACCGAGGACGAGCGGTCCGGCCTGCCCGCCGAGGAGGCAGCCGTCCGGGTGGAGCAGGAACCGCCGGAGTGACGGCCTGCTGTTGACACCCACGACCGTCCGACAAGGAGCAGACGACCATGGTCGAGGACCGCACGGGCAAGCCGCCACAGGAGCAAGCCCGTCCCGGGCACACCGGGCCGATGGAGCCGGACCCCCGTGACGAGATGGCCGACTACCTCGGCCGTGGGCTGCTCGAGGGCCGGCGGGCGCTGGTAACCGGTGGGGATTCGGGTATCGGCCGGGCCGTCGCGATCGCCTTCGCCAAGGAGGGCGCTGACATCGCGATCGCGTACCTCTCCGAGGACGACGACGCCCGCTACACCGCGGAGCTGATCGAGAAGGCCGGCCGGCGGGTCGTCCTGCTCCCCGGCGACCTGAGCGAGCCCGCCCACTGCCGTGAGGTGGTCGCTCGCACCGTGGAGGAGCTCGGCGGACTCGACATCCTGGTGAACAACATCGCCTATCAGGAGCCGCAGGACGCGCTCACCGACATCGACGACGACCAGTGGGACAGAACGTTCCGCACCAACATCCACTCCTACTTCTGGACCACGAAGGCGGCGCTCCCACATCTTCCGGACGGCAGCGCGATCCTCAACACGTCGTCGATCAACGGCTTGCGTGGCAACGACTCCTTGATCGACTACTCGGCAACCAAAGGCGCCATCCTGGCGTTCACGTACTCGTTGGCACAGTCGTTGGTGCAGCGGCGGATTCGGGTGAACTGTGTCGCTCCCGGACCGGTGTGGACGCCGCTCATCCCGGCGACGATGCCGACGGAGAAGACCGAGAAGTTCGGGCAGCAGGTGCCGATGAAGGAAGCTGCCCATCCCGACGACATCGCCCCGTCGTTCGTGTTCTTCGCCTCCGAACGGCTGTCTGGCTACTACTCCGGGGAGGTCCTGGCCCCGATCGGGGGTGAGACGCTGCCGGGATGACGTGTGCCGCGGCGTTGTGACGAGCGACTTGACGATTAGTTGTGTGCGCGGTACACAGTGGGGCGTGACGACGTCCGGGACCGCTGGTGGTCGCTGATGGCAGAGCTCGAGGTCCGCAACCAGGCGCTCGGGGGCTGCCTCATCGTTCGAGTGGTGGGAGAGCTGGACGTCGCCACGGCCCCCGTGCTGCGTGAGCACATCCTCGGCCAGCTGGCTTCGGGCCAGACCAGGATCGTGATCGACCTGAGCCAGGTGCCGTTCGTCGACTCGACCGGGCTGAGCGGGCTGATCGTCGCCCACCACGAGGCAAAGGCTCGCGGTGGCAGCCTACGGCTGGCCTGCG
>Ga0126304_10001579_pt1 | contig 10794 bp, 6 predicted proteins | sample Plot25_FD_92538 | JGI IMG/M metagenome (GOLD analysis project Ga0126304, IMG submission 92538) | Serpentine soil microbial communities from UC McLaughlin Reserve, CA, USA - Plot25 | ecosystem: Environmental > Terrestrial > Soil > Grasslands | place: USA: UC McLaughlin Reserve, Lake County... | reverse complement strand
GGAGAATTGCGGCTACAGGGAACCTCCTGCTACTTCTCAACAATTGTTTTGGGGGGGAGAACAGCAGGGAAACGAATGCGGTACTGCTTTGCATGGGATAGGGCAGAAAAGAGGAAATGCCAAACCAACATTGTTGGTGGACGTGCTGACTCAAGAAGATGTGCTGCCGAGGCGCTCGCGCTGATGCAGGGCTACAGAACTTAGATACCTAAGAACTAGTACTAAAGGGAGGAATGAAATAGATGTTCTCTAAACTTAGAGGTGGTGGGACGATGTTCTCGAGAATGCATGACAAGCTCGGGACTGCTGGGTTGATCGTGGCCGTCGTGGCCCTGATCGCCGCCCTCACCGGTGGCGCGATCGCCGCCTCCGGCGGCTCCGGCGGCGGTGACCAGACGGCAACCGCCTCCGCTACCAAGCAAGGACCCCCCGGCCCTCGAGGCCCCCGCGGCAAGCGCGGTAAGCCAGGCCCGGCCGGCCCGGCCGGCGCAGTCGGACTCGCAGGCCCCGCTGGAGCCAAGGGCGACAAGGGCGATCCCGGCCAGGCCGGCTCCGACGGCTCCGACGGCTCCGACGGCGCACCGGGCGACCCCGGCAAATCCGTAATTGTGACCCCCGTCGCCGCCGAAGAACCCGAATGCGAAGAACGAGGCGGTGCCATCGTCGAAGAAGAGGGCTCGGGAGAGCAGGTCGAGGTCTGCAACGGCGAGGAAGGCTCTCCGTGGACCGCAGGCGGAACGCTGCCGAAAGGGGAGACCGAGACCGGTGCGTGGTCTGTCGGCATCACCGCCTCTGGCGTGTCCGAAGAGTGGGTTCCAATCTCCTTCACTCTCCCCCTATCGGAGGAACTCCAAGGCAACGAGGTCCACTACATCAACGCGGCGAACAAAGAAGTGTCCGTTGACGAAAGCACGTTCGAACCGGTGGAAACCACCTCAACCGCCTGTAAAGGCAACGCCGCTGTTCCCAGCGCTGAACCCGGGCACCTCTGTATCTATACGGCCCAGGCGGAAAAAGTCACCGCCTACAGCAACTTTTCCATCGTCCCGGCTGGAGTGGGAGGAGACTTCTCCTTGGGCGCGAGCGTTTCCGGAGCCACGCTGAAGCTGTTCACCGAAGCAGGTGCCAAGGGTCGCGGCACCTGGGCGGTCACGGCTCTGTAGGAATGCGACCGGTATCTCGGTGGTGCCTCAGTACTGCAGAGCTGGGGAACCGCCGGGTTCCGGTGCGCGCACGCGCACCATCGGGATGCTGCGTTTTGCAGGACAATTGCCCGGCCGTTGGCCGGGGACATTACAAAGTGCTCCCAACTGATCAGGGTTTTTTTTGCCGAGAATTGCTTCTCCGGCTATGGCTGTAAGGCGTTCCCACTCGGGAACAGAAGCCCGTCGAGCTGACGGGTGACAGTCATAAGAAAGGAAAAGCATGAATCGCAAGATCAAGGCCCTCGGTCTCGCCCTCGTCGCGGTGATCGCGATGAGCGCCCTTAGCGCATCCGCGGCGTCGGCAGCCGACGAATTCACAGCGGCGGCATACCCGGCGCTCGCGAAGGGAAGCCAGGAGGGAGCAACGAATTACTTCGAAGCTACACCTGGCAACAAAACCGAATGCAAAGTGGCCACGTATCAGGGAACACTGGCCGCCGCAAGCAAAACAATCACAGTGACACCGCACTACGCGGAATGCACCGCTGCTGGTTTGCCGACGACGATCCACCTGAATGGCTGTGATTTCCTGTTCCACACCACGGGAACAAATGCCAGCAACAATGTAATTGGCACTGCGGACGTTGTATGTCCGGTAGGTGGGACAATCGAAATTACAGTCGGGAGCGTGTGTCAGGTCCATGTCAAACCGCAGACCGGCCTGACTGGAGTTACGTTCAAAAACGTCGCTAATGGTGACGTGACAGTCGAAGTGGATATCACAAATCAGATCAAATACGTAGATACAGACACACCCAGTTCTCTTTTCTGCCCGTTCACGAACCATACGTTCGAAGGTGCAAATGGATCCTTCGTCAGCAATGTGCTCCTCGAAGGATTTGAAGATTCTGGCCTCACGACCGGACCGACAGGCGCAAATACCACATACAAAGAAGGCCCCACTCGGAATATTGACGTTCTCTAGTTAGAGGCCGATGAGCGTTGTCCTTAAAGGAGGGCCCGCGTGGCGGGCCCTCCTTCTTCCATATTCAGGAGAAAGCTAATGGGGCTTGGAATCAAAGCCTTCAAGCTTGTCCTCGCTGCGATGCTCGCGCCGAGCGCCCTCACCGTCTCCGTGGCTTCGGCGGCCGATGAATTCACAGCGACGGCGTACCCGACGACGGTGAAAGGGATTCAAGAGTCGAGCCCCAGGAAAATACTTCGAAATTACACCTGGGAGTAAATGGGAATGCAAAGTAGGGACCGATGTTGTCTGTCCAGAAGGCAAACAAATTGAAGTTACAATAGGCAGCATCTGCAGAATCGACATCAAAGCCCAAACCGGGCTCAGCGGCGTCACCTTCAAAAACGTCGCTAATGGCAATGTGACAATCGAACTTGACATCACAAACAAAATCAAATATTCGGATGCAGATTCACCGAGCGCGTTGTTCTGTCCCTTCGCGGGTAATACCGAAGCCGCTAACGGGTCTCTCTTCAGCAGAATACTGCTGGAAGGATTTGACGATCCAGGTGGTCTCGAAGCAGGCCCGACAGGCGCAAGTTACGGCCTATAGAGCAGGTGCCCCCCGGAACATTGACGTTCTTTAGTGGTGGCACGCGAGGGGATTTGAGCCGCTCCTCCCAGAGTCGTGGCATAAGCAACGTGCAGGTGCCTTGACAAGTACTCGTCCGTTCCCGTAGGATGACCGCGAAGCAGGGAGGCGGGAGACCCGAGGGGGACATTTATGATGCGGGGTTTTGCATGACTAAACGTAATGAAGGGTGGGTCTGCCGGCGGAGAGGTATCTCGGGTAGAAGCGCTACTGCCGCTGTGTGTGCTCTGATCGGCCTCTTGGGGATCGGCCCCATAGACCTGACGAGCAGTGCGGTGGCCGATTCGATCATCTGCACCAACGGGCCCGGAGCAGGCGAGTGTAGTGCCCCCTCGGCGGTTGCAGCTGATGGCACGGAAGGACTTGTCTATGTTGCCGACAGCGGCAACGCACGGGTGGAGGTCTTTGAGGCTGATGGCACGTTCCTCAGAGCCTTTGGCTGGGGAGTAGATACCGGGGCCTCAGCGCTGGAGGTCTGCACTGCCGCATCTGGCTGCCAGGCTGGTCTTCCCGGAAGTGGACCGGGCCAGTTTGCCTCGCTAGATGCAATTGCCGTTGACAACGATGGTTTCAGCGCTGCGGTTCACTCCGTATATGTTCTGGATCGCACCAATAAAAGGGTTCTGAGGTTTGCATCTTCCGGAAGTCTTCTAGGTGGATTTGCACCAACCGATCTACGTGCATGGCCTCAACTTGCTTTGGCGCCGGGCGGCCTTGTCCTCATTGGTGATAGTAAAGAACTTGCTGGAGGAAGTGCAGAAAACCGGATCCGGTCCTTCGATCCCGATGGAACGGAAACAGCCCAGTGCCTTATCGATACCGAGGGGGCGGGCCGCCTGACGGCTATCGCTGCCGATTCCGACGGTAGCGTCTACGCAGCATATGCGGCTAGCGGCGGTTCGATCGGGGGGGTCAGGAAGTACGCGAATGACTGTTCGCTCATTTCTTCGATTGAGCAATCGTTCAACAGCAACGCCCTCGGTGTTGATGCCCTAAACGGAGTGTATGTTGCTGACAAGACCTCTACCGAGGGTGGGGGACACACGGCGATCTACGGATATGACGATGCCGGCGACATCTTCACTGTGACCTATGGCAACGGCACCCTGATCGGAGAGCCAATCTCTATTGCTCCCTATACGGATGCGGCCGGGGATCTCTTTGTAGTTGAAGGCGACGGGTCCAACCGTGTCGCTCATGTTGCTCTCCCGGATCCGGGGCCGGTTGTGGTTCCAGACCCCGCACTCACCAAGGCCGATCCGGTGGGCAACGTTAGTGCTGTGCTGCGGAGTGTCATCAATCCCGAGGGAAAATCCGCCGAGTTCTTTTTCGAATTTGTGGACGACGCAACCTACAAAGCCGATCAGGCGTCTGATGGAGACGGCTTCAAGCACGCGAAGATAGCGCCGACGGAGGAGCTGGGCCCACCTGAGTTGCCGCAGCCCCCGGATGATCCTCTATTCAGATTTGCGCCCGCTTCTCAAACCATTGGGTGCGGTAGTGCTACTCAAGCCTTGGTCGCAGAAGGGAAATGCTTGAGCCCGAGTACCGTTTACCACTTCCGACCCGCAGCTACGAATGCCGATGTTCCTGCGGGGGAAGTGCGTCTTGGCCCAGAGGCGACCTTCGAAACGCGGCCGCCATTCGAAATCCTCGGGACCTTCGCGAGTGGGGTCAGCGACGACGCCGCGACGCTTCAAGCGGAAGTAGATCCCGAAGGGATACCGATGAGTGGACACTTCGAATACGTTGAGCAAGGGAAATTCGAAAACAACGGCTTCGAGGAAGCCACGTCAACCCCGGTCATAGATTTTGGGTCAGGAAGCGATCCGATTATTGCAAGTGTGCAACTGGATGCACTGGAACCCGGAACCGTGTACCGCTACCGGGTGACGGTCGAAAATTTTTTCGCGAGCGGAGAGGGTGAGATCGGAGCGATTAGGACCTTCCTCGCCGCAGAAGATCCAAAATGTCCGAATGCAGCCGTCCGGCTCGGGCCCTCGGCTGGCCTCCCGGACTGTCGAGCCTACGAGATGGTCTCTCCAGTCGCCAAAGGGGGAGGCGAAATATCGGTTCTAACTAGCCCAATCCGTGGTGCCCAGGCTGGCTTGACCCAGAGTGCCGCCCAGGTTCCGGAGGAAGGCGAGGGCCTGGCGTACTCCTCGGTCCGCTCGTTCGGCGATGCGGTTGCCGCTCCCTACACTTCACAGTACCTAGCTAATCGTGATCCCCAAGCGGGATGGTCAAGCCACGGAATCTCTCCATCGCGTGAAGGCCCGTTGTACTACTCGATCATTGGGTTGGATACCCAGTACAAGCGCTTCTCGGAAGATCTTAGCGCCGCATGGCTGCGCACCGACGCTGAACCGATCCTTGATTCCGCAGGGATCGAGGGGTTCAGCAACCTCTATCGCCGAGACAACTTGAGTGAAACCTATGAGGCGATCTGCCCCGTGATGCCGCCGAAAACGGCGTCGGAAATTTATGTTCCAGAGCCACAGGGCAGCTCAGCGAACGAACAGTTGATTGTGTTCCGAGCAAACGACAAGCTGACTGGGGATGCCTCGGACAAAGCCGGGATCTATCAACTCTATGGGTGTGCGGATGGGACGCTTCGGTTGGTTAGCGTGCTACCGCCGGCGCAAGGCGGCAAAGCGAGCGGCGAGAATTCCTCGGCGGGAACGGCGATCAACACCCAGGGCGACCACCGCGAGCTCAGTATCTCGAACGCCGTCTCAGAGGACGGCAAGTATGTCTATTGGACGAACTCGGGGACGGTCGGCTCCGGTACCGGCAAGATCTACCTACGCAAAAATCCGATGGGGGCCGGAGTTCCTTGCTCAAGTGAGGTCGCGCGCTGCACGGTCCCAGTTTCAGAAACGGTAGGAGTCCCCGGAGCGACGGAACCGGCTCAGTTCTGGACGGCGGCGGCAGACGGCACGAAGGCGATCTATCGTTTCACCAGCGGCCCGCTGGCAGGGAGCCTCTACGAATACGATGTCGAGGACGAAGCCTCCACCCTGATCGCTAAAGGGGTCATAGGGGTCTCTGGCTGGAGTAAGGATGCCTCGCGAATCTACTTCGTCTCGACGAATGACCTCGGAGACGGGGGGGAGGCGGGAGCACCGAACCTCTACCTGCGCGAGGCGAGTGACGGAAGCGTAAGGCTGGTCGCGACGCTTCAAGCCAATGACAGGGACTGTGTGTACGTGTCACAGACTCCTTTCCGCCGCTGTAGCCGCACGACGGCGGATGGATCCCGCTTCCTCTTCGTCTCAAGGGACCAGCTCACCGAATACGACAACCGGGATGCGGCGAACGGCATAGCAGACACGGAGGTTTATATCTACCACGCAGACGAAGGTGGAGGAGAGCTTTTCTGTGTCTCCTGTAATCCGTCTGGGGGGCGCCCGGAAGGGCAGGCAGTACCCAGTGAAGGTACTACTGCCCTATCTTGGGTCGCGGGGCGGATCCCCGACCAGCGCGACGGCTTTTACGCTTCGCGCACCCTCTCCGCCGACGGCCGTCGCCTCTACTTCGAGAGCTTCGACCGGCTCGCGCTCGAGGACACCAACGATGCGCTTGATGTCTATGAGTGGGAGGAGGCTGGCAAAGGCAAGTGCGAAATCAGCAGCCACCGCTACTCCGAGAGCGCCAAAGGCTGCATCGCCCTGATCTCCTCGGGCCAAAGCTCAAGCGATAGCCACTTCGCAGATGCCTCAGCCGACGGCGAGGACGTGTTCTTCACCACCGCCGAGAGCCTCTTCCCCACCGACCCGGGTCTGGTCGACCTCTATGACGCCCGGGTCGGCGGCGGCTTCCTGCCGCCACCTGCACCCACCAAACCGTGCGACGAGCCGGAAGGAGCCGTCTGCCAGTCGGAGGCCGAATCCCCGGGCTTGGAGGCACCCGCGCTACCCAGCGGCGACAAGCCGTTGTCCCCGTCTCCCGATTGCGGCGCTCTCGCCCGCAAGGCGAAGAAGCTCGCGGGGAGGGCGGCAAAAGCGCGTCGGTCTGGCAAGCGCCAGCAGGCTGTCAAGCTCGTGAAAGAGGCGAAGAACTTGCGCAGCAAGGTAAAACGTTGTCACGGTAAGGCAGGAGCCGGAAAATGAAGCGTCGCGCGCAACTGTTGCTTCTCGCTCTAACGCTTCTCGCTCTAGCGGCCCCGACCTTCGCGCAAGCGACCTTCGGGCTCGACGAAGTGGGGGTGGAATTCGAGGATAAAGAGGGCAACCCGGTACGTGATGCAGGTTCCCACCCCTTCGCTATGGCAACCACGGTCGATGTCAACACGGCCGTAGTTGAAGACGCTAATGAGATCCCAGATGGGATGCTGAAGGATCTCGTTGTCGATTTGCCACCGGGGCTCGCTGGAATCCCAAAGGTAGTTCCGGCTTGTCTGGCAAAGGGGTTTGCCGAACTCGATGATGGTCGCCCGCTCTGTCCGAACGAGGCAGTTGTCGGGATTGCTTCCGTCAAGGCCGCCTTCTTCCCCTTTGCCCCCGCCGACGAAGAATTTCTCCATGTTCCCGTCTACAGGCTTGAGGCTCCGCCCGGAGTAGCAATGAAGCTGGGGTTCTATGTCTTGACTGTTCCCGTCACCGTCGACGCCACTGTCAACCCGGACCCCCCTTACAACGTCCAGGCCCGTGCCACCAACATCGCCCAGACGGCGCTCTTTTACGCATCGGTGTTCACCCTTTGGGGTGATCCGGCATCCGCAACTCATGACCCACTTCGCGGAAGCTGTCTGAGTGATGAGACGTCGGGCCTTGGAGAATTTAAATCCACCGGTAAATGCCCTGTTTCCCAGGAAGAACATAAGAGCTTTCTAACCCTTCCGCGGAGTTGTACTGGGCCTTTGAGTGTCAACTTCTTCGCCCGCGCTTGGAACACTGGTGGAATTGACCAGAAAACGACGCTGATCGCGCCGGGAATCGAAGACTGCCAAGCGCTCGAATTCGAACCCGAGGTATCTGCAAGTCCCAGTACGAACCGAGCCGACAGTCCGAGCGGTCTTGACTTCGCCCTGCAGATCGAAGATGAGGAGTTGACCAGCACGGAACCGGGAGCGCGGGCCCAGTCGGATGTCAAAGGGGCGGTGGTGACGCTTCCAAAGGGAGTGACGATCAACCCCTCGCAGGCCGAGGGGCTGAAGTCCTGCAGCGAGGAGGATCTGGCGCGGGAGAGTCTCACCTCGCAATTCGGCGAGGGATGTCCTGCGGGCTCGAAGATCGGCACTGTGGAAGTCGAAAGCCAGCTGCTGGAGGGCGAGGTACTCAAAGGCTCATTATTCGTCGCCGAGCCCTATACGAACCGATTCGGCTCTCTGCTTGCGATCTATCAGGTAATCAGGAGCCAGAAGTTCGGCATTGTCGTCAAGCTCGCCGGCCAGGTTGAACTCGACCCAGTCGCGGGCCAGATCACTACTACCTTCGAAGATCTACCCCAGCTGCCGTTCTCCGACTTCCGTCTGCACTTCCGCGGCGGCGATCGCAGCCCGCTGGTCACCCCCGATCGTTGCGGGAGCTATGAGGTTCAAGTTGTCTTCACCCCCTGGGCCGACCCCGGCGACCCCTTCACCGCGACCGCGCCATTCACGGTGAGCGAAGGGATCGGCGGTGGCGCCTGCCCCGTCTCAACGCCCTTCAACCCCGCCTTGCCACAGGCCGGGACCCTGAATTCCACCGCCGGCGCTTTCTCCCCCCTCTACATGCGCCTGACTCGCGCCGATGGGCAACAGGAGTTCACCCGCTTCGACGGTGTTCTGCCAAAGGGTCTCGTCGGGAAGATCGCTGGCGTAGAGCGCTGCTCCGACGGGGCTCTGGCCGCCGCTGAGGTAAGGCCCGGCAAGGAGGAGCTCGCCAATCCTTCCTGCCCCCAGGGCTCGAGGATCGGTTCGGTCGAGGCGGGCGCCGGGGTCGGCCCCTCCCTCACCTTCGTCCCCGGCACGATCTACCTCGCGGGACCCTACGATGGCCACCCGCTCTCTGTCGCCGTGGTGACCCCCGCGGTTGCCGGGCCTTTCGATCTCGGCACGGTGGTGGTGCGGACCGGCCTCGACCTCGACGAAAACACCGCCGAGGCCACCGTCGACGGCTCTGCCGGCCGGATCCCCCGCATCCTCGAGGGCGTTCCACTCGAGTTGCGAGACCTCCGCGTCTTCCTCGACCGCGAGAACTTCACCCTGAACGCAACCAGCTGCGAGACGGGAGAGATCCGCGCCACCCTCCTCGGCTCTGACGGCACCAGCTCCCTACTTACCCGTCCCTATCAGGCTGCGAACTGCAGAGCCCTTGGCTTTAAGCCGAAGTTGAAGATTGCGCTCAAGGGCGGCACCAGGCGCACCCAGCACCCCGAACTGCGTTCGGTTCTCACCCCCCGCCCGGGCGACGCCAACATCGGCAAGGCGGCAGTGACCTTGCCGCCGACGATGTTCATTGATAACGCCCATATCTCGAACCCCTGCACGCGGGTGCAGTTCAACGAAGATGCCTGTCCCAAAGGCTCGGTTCTCGGGCAGGCGAGGGCGATCACGCCGCTGCTGGACGAGCCGCTGGAAGGCCCCGTCATCTTCCGCTCCAACGGCGGCGAGCGCGAACTTCCGGACATCGTCGCCGACCTCAGGGGCCAGTTCCACATCGTCGTCGTCGGCTGGGTCGACTCGGTCAAAGGCCGCACCCGAACCCGCTTTCAGGCGGTCCCGGACGCACCGGTCTCGAAGTTCGTCCTGAACCTGAACGGCGGCAAGCAGGGCCTCCTGCAGAACAGCGCCAACCTCTGCAAGAAGAAGCGTTACGTCTCCCTGAAGCTGGCCGGGCAGAACGGGAAGCGTTACGACTCGAACCCCGTAGTAGCAACCTCCTGCAAGAAGCAGGGCGGGAAAAAGCGCGGGCGCTAGCTATGCAATATCTCACGCAGATTTCCAAAGTTTCTCAGGGAACGCCTTAAGTACTTGACAGGTACTCCGCAGCAGTTTAGGTTCCGACTGATTAATAAATCTTGAGCAAAAGCGGGGCAACCCGGCTGCTCACGACCACAGTCGGGAGGACATCGTGGGGAGGATTTTCGGAGGAATCGCGCTGGCGGCCATCGCCTTGTCGATGGTCGTAGCTGGCTGCGGAGGAGGCGACGAGGAGCAGACGCTGACCAAGGCAGAATTCGTCAAGCAGAGCAGTGCGATCTGCAAAAAAGGCGAGGAAAGGAAGAACGAGCAGCTAACCGCTGCCTTGAAGGCTCAGACCGAATCGGGCAAGCCGTTGAAAATTGGCCGCACGGGTAAAGAAGCTCTTCTCTCCACCGTCATCCTGCCTCCGCTCCGGCAGATGTCGGAAGAACTTGCCGAGTTAGGCATTCCCGAGGAACGCTCCGAAGAGGCAGAAGCGATTATCAAAGGGTTCGAAGATGTGATCGCCGAACTCGAAGAGAATCCTGGGAGCGCTTTGAAGTCCCAAAACCCCTTCACTGAGGTTAACCAACTCGCGCTTGACTTTGGAATGAACAACTGCGGCGCGATTTAGGTGCAGTAGGCGCGCGCCTCTGACGCACCGCAGCCTGCGGTAGAAGTACCAGGTGCTGATCGACGGCCTACCGCTTGAGGCCCCCGCCGCGCCGCTGAACGACCTGCTGCGGGTCGGGCTGGATGCGAAGGCCGATGAGACGGCGCTGGTCTCGGCGGAGCGCTCGATGAGCTGGCGCGAGCTGGAGGAGGAGGCCGAGCGGCTGGCCGGCCGTTACCGGGGGCTGGGCCTGGGGCCGGGGGGACCGGATCGCCTGATGCCGAACCCGGCTCGACCTTCTAGTCACTACCTCGCCTGCTTCAAGGCGGGGCTGGTGGCGACGCCGCTTAACCCACCGCGAGATCGACCACGCGCTGGAGGTCAACGGCGCCAAGGCGCTGCTGGCGCACGAGGAGCGGGGCGAGGACGTGGGGGAGAGCAAGCTGGCCGGGCAGTTGCCGATCAACCTGCAGTGGCCGCGGGATTTCGGCCCGTTGCTGGAGAGCGCGCCGCTGCCGGAGCACCCGCCGTCGG
>Ga0126304_10001578_pt1 | contig 10798 bp, 13 predicted proteins | sample Plot25_FD_92538 | JGI IMG/M metagenome (GOLD analysis project Ga0126304, IMG submission 92538) | Serpentine soil microbial communities from UC McLaughlin Reserve, CA, USA - Plot25 | ecosystem: Environmental > Terrestrial > Soil > Grasslands | place: USA: UC McLaughlin Reserve, Lake County... | reverse complement strand
GTGTCTATGACCACGTGCTCGTAGTCGGGGGCCACGGGTCCCAGCCTGCGATGAACGTCCCGAGTCGGCAAGCCCACCACGGCGAAAGGCAGCACTCCACCGTCCTCCTCAGCACCAGCCGCCCACGATAAGGCCGAACCCTGCGGGTCGGCGTCAACCACCAGGGTCCTCCCCCGCCCGGCCAGGGCCGTCGCCAGAAAGAAGCTCGTCAGCGTCTTGCCGCTGCCACCCTTCAAGTTCACTACCGCCACCTTCATCGTTGCCCCCGGCTGGGTACGTACTGACCTCAGTTCGTAAGTCTAGCAGTGTATACGTATGTACGGCGATACGTATGTCAGTATATCAGTATCTCAGTACGCAGTTGTTTCCGCCTCCGTGTCCTGTATGGTCTCCCCGTCTTCGGCTCTCTCGGGCGCGATCGTGCTCCCTGTGAGGGATTCCTAATGGTCTGTCGCACGGGGGCCAAGAAGAAAGGGCTGTGAGGGGAGAGGGGGGATGGGGGGTCATGAGCCCAACCAGTATTCGGCATTCATCACCGGGGGAAGATCAGTTAGTATGCCCCTCAAGTATTTTGTAAAACTTCGACGAGGGGGGGAAACTATGGACGAAAGGTTCTCAGCCTACCTGGAGAGAAAGCAAGCTGGACCTCTTTCCTGTCCTATATGTGGACAGACAAACACCTTCGAGCCGAGAGGCAGCCTAGCAGCGACTCGCGCCTACCCCTCTTTATCCCCGACCCCTCAATTCAACTACGCCGCATGCACCAATTGCGGATACTCTATTTTCTTCGACGCACAGACTACCGGCTTCCTACACGACCTTGCTCTTTTGGAAGAGGAATAGAGATCCGTCTCTAGCCCTGCGGCGATAGCTCTGTCAGATGGAGATAACGTACAAGGTGGGACGCTCCCACTAGCCTATAGCCCATCTCTTCCGGTCCTGATGGTCGAAGACAGGCGTGAAGGCCTGCGGTAAGGGTATGCTGCCAATGTGGAGGAAGACACCTACACGACCGGCCAGGCCGCCCGGATCCTCAGGGTAACGGACCGGGGCGTTCGGAAGATGATCGACCGCGGCGAGCTCGAGGCCCACCAGGACGAGCGAGGCCGTCACCTGATACCCCAGAGGGCGGTGCACGCCATGCTCGAGGAGCGCCGGGAGGCGGAGGTAGGGGAGAGGTCCCCAGAGGAGACCCCCAGGGGCACCGAGGAGGCCAGGGAGCTCAGGGAGAGGGTCGAAGGCCTCCAGAGGGAGCTAGGGCGCCTGGAGGGGCGTCTGGAGCTCACTGAGAGGACGGAGAGCACCATGCGAGAGGAGCGCCAGCGCCTGGAGCAGCTCCTCGAGGAGGAGCGCTCCGAGCGCCGGCGGCTTCAGGAGCAGCTGGATGCCGAACGCTCCAAGGGCTTCTGGCAGAGGCTCTTCGGGGGATGACCACAGGAGCTCTGCCAGAGCAGGGCTCTGGGAAGGCCCAGGGAGGACCTGCAGGCGACGATGTTCGCCACCGAGAACAAACGCGCAAAGATCGTGATATCGAGCAGCTCTGGTTCCGGGGATTAGGGGAACAGTACCGAGTGTGTTCCGGTTGCGGTTTTCTTCTCGAAACCCCATTACTAAAGGTTTGCGGGCCTCGCAAAACGCCGCTTGTGTGCAGTTCGCTCCGGTCTTATCGGATTCGGTTCCGCAAGAGTTCCGGTACTGTACCGGAAGAGTACCGCTACTAAGAGACACCGTATCATCCCACTCCGACGCCGCGGACGCTCATGGAGGCGCACGGAGGCGCTGGTGGGGGAGGATTCTTGGACGGTGAGGAACCTCGCAGAAGGTGAATTCCAAGGAGTTCGCGCCGAATGCGTGCGGCTGGCATCATGCAGGAGCTGGGCACACCTCGAGCGAGGAGAGGACACTTTTTATGAGCATCTTTCCAACCAGGATCCTTCTGGCCACCGATGGATCTACAGAGGCCGATTTCGCTGCCCGAAGCGCAGCGGAGCTGAGCCAGAAGACCGGCTCAGAGTTGCACATGGTTCACGCCTTCGGCATCGCCCCCGTAGGACCTCCGGTCTATCCGGAAGCCACAGAGCTCCAGAGTGTAGAGTTCGAGGCGGAGAGTGAGGAACGCCAGCGGCTCTCCGAGCGACGAGCAAGGGAGGTGCTCCAGGCGGAGGTGGAGAAGATACGCTCTTGGGGGGGCACGGTAGCTGAAGAGCACCTGATAGAGGGACGGGTGGCCCCGCAGATCGTGGCGTTAGCGGAGGAGATAGAGGCAGGGCTGATAGTGATGGGCAGCCGGGGCTTGGGAGGAATCCGGAGAGCGCTGATGGGCAGTGTCTCTGATTCGGTTGTGCGCCATGCCCATTGCCCCGTGATGGTGGTGCGCGAGGAGTAAGGTCGCTACCTAGGACCTTACCCACCCTCCTCTATTCGCTCTGGTGCCCAGATGAGTCGTTCATAATAAACAGATAATTCCTCCGGTACGTTAGCCCTTCGGACCGGGGATCGCCATGATCTCCGAAGTCAAGAAAGCACAAGGCAGTCATGCCGAAATAGGAAGGTCAGGGCCGCTATACGTTGGTGCCCTTCGCTGAGATCGGCTTCCTTCGGGCGGGCTGCGGTCCACGGCACGGGGATTGCTGGCCGAGCGGCCCGGGGCTGAGAGTTGCGCTGTAGTTCCTACAGGGGGTAAGCTCTTTACCACACGTTATGTGGGGCGGGGGTCTTCGTCTACCCTGGCTTCGCAGCAGACGAGAAGGGGTAGGAAGGCATGGTCGAGCAGCCGGAGAGATTTTGCAGCAACTGCGGACATGAGTTGAAGCCCGAAGACCAATTCTGTTCAAACTGCGGAATGCCGGTTCACAGGAGCGCGAGGGTTCCTACCTCCAACGCAGATAGAGAAGTGCCTCCGCTACCTCCACCAACACAAGAGGTTGGCAGGAGGAGACGCTTGCCGGGTTCCGGCGCCTTGAGGGGTCGTTGGGGGAAAGTGGTGGTCCTATTAGTTGCGGGAGTGCTCTTGCTCTACCTGGTGCTTCCGCTCGTGCTCGAGAGCCTAATCGCGTGGAGGCTGCAAACGGCATTCGGGACGCCGACGAGGCCCAACGTCGACGTTTCTTCGAACTTTCCGCCCGAACTGCTCCTGGGCCGCATCGACCGAATCCAGGTTAGGATGGAGCAGGCAACTCTGCAAGGAGCCGTCCTTTACAACGCCGAGGCGGATCTGAAAGGCGTAAACGTCTCGGTGGCGAGTCTCCTTGGAGGGAATCCCACGATCGAGACCCAGAGTTGCTCCTTGAGTGCGGAAGCGCCAGCGTTTTTGATCAACCAGAATGAGGCGTGCCTTAGCTACCTGGGTCTTGGAGCTGGCTATTGAATCAGCGTGGCCCTTGCCAGCTTTACGATTAAGTTTCGGGAACCAAGCGTAATGCAAGAGCCATCAGAGTTGGCGTGTTAGACCCCGGCCCTCCATTTTCTTGCCCCTTTTCACCCCAGTGCCTGGAAGGTGAATTCTCAGAAGTGAACTTCTGCTTTACGGAGTACTCAAGAAGTTCGCAGCCAGAAATAGCCACCTGGCATACGAATCTAGCCCATATGGGGGATGTACCAAGTGCTTGTAACCCGCTAACCTCAAGAACCTAGGCCCTGCTGAGCCAGCGGAAGGAGCATATGTTGAGGTCCTGGGTCAAAGTAGCACTCGTCACTGCCCTGTTCGCCGTCCCGACGATGGCCCTAGGCCAGGTGATCTGGCCCCCGGCCCCCGGCAGCCCCGAGCCCACCGCCGGGCAGTTGCCCTTCTTCCTGTTCCTGGCCGTCTTCGAGGCGCTGACGTTCGGGCTTGGTATCTCGTTCTTGCTCTTCGGTTTCGTGCCCTTGAGGCGGGCGCTGGGGGGCTCGAGTTGGAGGACATGGGCGGCGTACCTGGCCATAGGGTGGCTCCTGGTCTCCTGGTGGCCCCACGACAACATGCACATCCACAACGGTAGCGACCTGCAGGGTCTCCTCTACATCGAGTACGGCTTCCACCTGACGCTGATGGCGGCTGGCCTGGTTTTGGCCTACTCGCTGTTGACGATGCTCAGGCCAGGAGACGCCGGAGTTCAGGCCAGCGGCGCTGCGACCGCCCGCGTTCGGTAGGTTCCCAGTAGTTCCTTTACACCACGTCAGAAGGTAGGCAGCGAACGTGAGGTCGAGCAGCTACGCGTCCCCGGGGACCGTCGCAACGGTGCGTACGGCGGCGGCCCTATCGCTGTTAGCGGCGGCAATACACTTGTGGGTGGCGCCGGAACACTTCGAGGAGTGGTGGGGATACGGGGCGTTCTTTGTGGTGTTGGCCGTCGCCCAGGGGCTCTACGCCCTCGGCCTGCTGCGCTGGCCCACCAGATCAATCCTCTTGTTGGGCGCGGCGGGTAACTTGGCCGTGGCGATTCTCTGGCTGGTGACGCGCACGACGGGGGTGCCGCTCCTGGGGCCGCACGCCGGGAAGGTCGAGGGTGTCGGGGTGTTGGATCTCGCCTGCACGCTCGGGGAAGTCGGGATCGTCGCCGGGCTCGGAACGCTGGCCATGAGGGGTCTCCCGACGGAGAGGCGCATACAGATCGCGGTCGTTCTGGCAGCCTCTTCGCTGCTGTTCTGGCACCTGCTGCACCTGCTGGCCGCGTCCTCCTCGCACTGATCGATGAGAGCATCTTGTGACCTACGAGGCAGCTACGGTCCTCCTTATTCACCCAACGTCTCAAGAAGGAGAATTCTCAGAACTTCGCATTGCCGAATTTTTCGGAAGTTGGGAATTCCACTTTACGAAGTTCTAAGAAGTTCATTCCTTAGATAGCTCATATGGGGGATGTGTCGCACCTCTCTCACGTGGCATCATGCCCCAGCATGGAAGAGGGCAACCCGCTTGGTCCAAGCGGGGAAGGGAGCAGATGAGCATGTCTAAGGAAGAGTACAAGGCCCTGGTGCAGCGTGGTTGGGAGGAGGTCATAAACCGAAGGAACCTCGACTTCCTCGCCGAGGCCCACCCGGACGATGCTCTCTGGCACGAACCAGATCAAGACATCCAAGGTATCGAGGAAATGAAGCAGTTTCTCGCCCTGAACTTCGAAGCCTTCCCCGACTTCAACGTTACTGTCGAAGATGTGATAGCCGAGGGTGAGAAGGTGGTGAGCCGCTACACCTTTCGAGGCACTCACCAAGGAGAGACGGAGGAGTTTGGCCCTCCTACTGGAAGGCAATTCGAGCTCGAAGGCATCAGCATGCACCGCTTTGAGGACGGCAAGATAGTGGAGGATTGGGAGCGCTACGATAATCTGAGCGTCCTGCAGCAGCTTGGGCTCGTCCCAGAAGAACATTAAGAGCAGAGGACGATGCAGATTGCTCTCAGACGGTCAGGGTTTCATGTTGGCTCGGACCGGGTTTGCTGCTGCCTTCCTACTGCAGCGCTTCCTTGCGGGCACTTCGGATCTGCACACGGATGTGCCGAAGGGCGGCTAGGGCCTCCTCTCGCTCATGCCGTATGCGCCCAAGGTATTCCTCGTCCGCCCCCGAGCTCCCGTTCTCTTCCAGCCACCCGTCCATCTGGAAGACACTCCCGAGCACTGCTTCTGCCCGGTCCTCCAACTGGAGCAGTGCTGCGTGAGGCCTGCACAACAGGAGTATCCCCTTGTAGCGCACCTCGCCTGGTCTCTGACATTCTCCTTCTAAAGGGGTTTTCTCTATTTCGCAGCGAGGCTGGGTGAGGGGGCTATTGCCGGCGGCTTCTTCTCGGCGCATCAGAGGTCACGCTCCTCCATATTGGTTCTGGCTACCTCGCCAGCTAACGGAGCGAGACCCTGAGGGCTCTCGGGGCGAGAGGAGAAGCGCGTCCGCGTAAGGGCGGCTTCGGCCCTAGTAAGGCATCCACTTATATTAGCGACTATCGTATCATACTGAGACAGCGCCTCTATTCACCGAAGAAGTGCCAAGAAGGTAGATTCTGCGACGAAGAATCTACCTTCCACGCACTCGGGTGAATAAAGGGTGACTCTTGCTTGACTTGGCAGGAGGAACAACGCCTTGAGCTTCGCCTATCGGAGGAATTCTCTGATCACGGCAGCGGTCTCGTCGGGTACCTCGAGTGTGGGGAACTGGCTCACCCCTTCTAAACGGTATACAGAGTACCAAGGATGCTCCCTGGCGAATGACTCTTGTACCGCAAGGAACTCGGGTGCGCGGGGTTGGCAGTACACGTGGAGCACAGGCACCGGTGGGCTGAAATTGCTCAACACCCTAAGCGGCTCACCTTCGAGCGCATACATAGCGAGAATCTCACGTCCCCCTCGTGACCACATCTCAAAACCCTGGCGTAGCATCTGCTCTCGTATTTGTGTCTCCACGAAGGCGGGCGCACGGCTCAACCACATCGTCAACAATTGCTCGGCGCCCTCGCGCCAGTGTTCGTAATACTGCAACGCCCGGATTGCATTCAGAAAGCGGGATGCAAGTGGGTTTCCACTGGGGGAGATGACCGGCCAGCTGCTGATCACCATCTTTGGCATTCGCTCGCCCAGTAGCCGATGCAATTCGACGGCTGCCCAAGGAGCCTGGCCTTGGGCGATAGGAATAACGGACTGTGCACCGCTATCTTGCATGACGGCAACGGCATCCCTGGCCATCTCAGCAAAGCCAAAGTCCCGGTCGGATGCCTGAGAGTGACCGTGTCCGCGCCAGTCGATAGCCAGCACCCTATGGTCTGCACTCAAGCGCTCGGCCAAAGGCGCGAAGATTGCGTGGGTGTTGCACCAACCTGGTAAACACAGAAGGCCAGGCTCGCCCTCGCCAGTGTCATCGTAGTAGATTCGTATTCCCTGTGAATCAGCGAATGGCATGGTTGTTTCTCCTCTCCTACGCTCCCCACCGGAACGGTTGAGCCCATTGTAGCGAGACCTGCGAAAGCGCGGGTACTTCGGAGAACTCCGTCAACGCGAAGTTCTACGTACTCGGGCGATTAAGGACTGAAGAAAATCATCGTGCTTTCATCGGAGCGTACTTCACTGAAGGCTGATATGAGCGAAACCAGAACCATCAGGGTAATGCTGGTTGAGGACCACATCGCCTTTCGCCAATCCCTCGCCTTCTTGCTGATGCGCGAGCCCGACCTCGAGGTGGTCGCCCAGGCTGGTTCTCTAGCCCAAGCCCGACAGATGCTCGACACTCCGCTGGACGTGGCGGTGGTAGACCTAGGTCTACCCGACGGGGACGGGAGGGATCTGATTGACGAGTTGCGCCGGACGAATGCAGGGATCTCTGTTGTGGTGTTGAGCGCGACCATAGCGCCTGAAAACCTCGAGGAGGTCCTGAAGACGGGAGCCGATGCGCTGCTCCACTAGGTAGCCTCACCCACGACCATCGTCGAGGAGGTAAGGCGCCTGGCTGGACGATAAGCCCCAAGAGAGCACGACGACCGCGTATCGTGGCTTCTCCTTCCAAGCGCTTGGGTAATGAGGCCTTACTCAAGCGATTCATCCGAAGATTCATCGCCAACTCATCGCTTTGTGTTCCCCTTCTAGGCATGAGCGCTACACGAGTTCACAACGCTAGCTTCAAAGCAAGCCGCAACAAACAGCAGCGGCTCCCCATCGTCTTTCGGTTGTTGGCTCAAGGCTCGGTCTTGATGGTGGTCATGGCATACGGGTGGTGGGGGTTGTGGAATGTTGGCAGCGATTCGCTTGCTTCAGATAGCAACACCCTCACAGCAATGGGGGACCCGATGCACGTGGCTGGCTGTCCTGTGCCTGATCCACTCGAGGAGGGCTCGACGCGAGGAGGTATTGACGGGAGCAGGGACTGTACCGAGGAAGGTTCCTATCATCAAATCAGCTCCCGCCAGCCGGGTGTGAGACTAGGCGGGCAAGCGCATGGAGCCGAAAGGCACAGCGACGATAGAGTACTTCCCCGAACTTCGGAGAGTCAACCTTCTACGTCGTTGGGCGAATAGCGTAGGCTTAGTGGGCGGGACATGATGCTACGCAGGAGGTACCTAGATGCCCTGGATGCCCGAGGTCTTCACCGCCCCGATAGCCGAAGTTCGACGCGAATCAGATGCCCCGAGGGCCAACGACGCCGTACCCTACTACGAGGGGATCATGGCCGAAGAACCCGACGCGCTCGTGCGCTCCTTCGCCAGGCAGCAGCCCGTCCTCGACGACCCCCGCTCGGGGCACGTGGAGGGGACCGGGGCGTTCGCCTCCTTCGTCGCCGACCAAACGGCATGGCTGCGTGGGCGGGATGCCGTGGTGGAGAACGTGGCCCTCACGCGCACCCTCACCCGCACGGTCGAGGAGGTGGTGCTGCGCATGCTCTCGGATCAAGGAGAAAGGGTCGAGCTTCCAGTCGCCGTCGTAAGCGACCGCAACCCCAACCGCACCTTGAAGGCGGTCCGCGTCTACCACAGCATGTGGCCGCTCACCGGTGGCCACCGCGTTCGCCCTGCGCTGCTGCCTAAAGACCCGAGTGTGGTGGTGCCCGACGTGGTGGGCGAGTACCAGCGGGCCTTGGCCGCCGGGGACCTGGAGGGTGTGCTTGCCACCTACGAGGAGGACGCCTACGTCCGCGAGCCCAGCGGGGGCGAGTACGTCTACCGGGGCAAGGAGCAGCTACGCAAGGTCTACGCTGCCCAGTTCGCCAACGGGGGCGGGATCCCGCTGGAGCACTGCACCGTCACCGACGACGGGGTGCGCTGCGCCATCGAGTTCAACTCCGTACGCTGGGGGGTGACGGAGATCCCGCCCCAGGCGGGCGTCGCGGTCTACGAGTGTGGAAAGAGCGGTCGCCTGGCCGCAGGGCGCATCTACGACGACGTGGCCCCTCCGGCCGTCTCGGACACTTCTATGGATTAGCAGGAACTTCGGAGAATCCGTCAAGTCGAAGTTCTAAGAATTCCCCTTCCACGCACTTCGGTGAATATGGGCTCGAGAACCCCCTTCTGTGGGTTACATTGAGCCTCCTCGGGGTAGAAAGGGATATTACAAGGGAAGGAGGACGTGCCGATGAGCGAGCAAGCCAAGAAGGTGAAGCACAAAAATATCCCACAGTGGGCCCAAGGGCTCTACTACAACAGCGGGCTAATGTCGGAGGTCCTCGTCTACTATGACGATGAGGCCATCTACTTCGAGCACAAGGGCAAGGAGAGCGGCATAGTGCGCTTCACCTTCGAGCAGATCGAGGGCTTGAAGATCGTCGAAGAAGAACAGTCCCCAGACTCGCGGGATTAGTAAGAGCCCACATTTGGAGAAACCCCCTTTCATACACTCGGGCGAATGGGGCAAGAAGAGAAAGTCCCGGGACTCCGCTATGCCATATGCTTGCAAATCCGCTCGGGGGCAGCGTGGTAACGAATAGAAGGTTTAGCATCCCCACCGATGTGGCAGGCCACATGTAAAAAGTGGTAAGCGACCACCCCTTTTCTGGGTGGTCGAAGTAGCCATGGGCGTTGCAAGGACACCTTGGAACTCGTGGAGGGGAGAGAACCTTTCTATAGAGCCAAAGCTCATCGGGGCGAACCTCTCCGAGGCGAATCTCGTCCAGGCTGACCTTTCCAGGGCAGAGCGCTTCGAGGCGGACCTCTCCAAAGCAATCCTCGAGGGGGCAACCCTCACTGGAGCAGACCTCTCAACAGCGAGCCTCACCGAGGATGAGTTGGAACGGGCAACCGGAGGCGAGAACACCCGGCTCCCTCCTGACCTTGACCTCCCCGCGCACTGAGGAGTGAAGACTGACGAACAGGCTAGGGAGGATTGAGCTTCTGAGGGCAGAGGGCGCCAAAGAAGTATTATGAGGAAGTCAGGATAATATCCCAAAGAAGCAGGACTGAGTCAGGTACGCTCATGGGTGTTGGACCGGGGCTATGCGGAACTTCTGAGAATTCCGCCAGGGCGAAGTTCGCAGAATCTATTTTCTAGGTGCTTCGGTCACTAGATGGAGGTTAGGCAGTATCGCCCTTTCCCCTGGCTGGTTTAAGGTGTGCACACGGGTCTGCCTGCATAGAGCGCGCATGCCCGCAGAAGTCAAACGATGTGCAGCTAGTGAAGGAGGAGTAGAAGTTGAGCGCCGAAGTGTTGGATAAGTTCGCTGAGTTGATCACGTTCGCTCTGGGACTCGTGGCTGCGCTGGCCTGGAACGAGGCTATCCAGCAGCTGTTTACCCAGCTGCTAGGTGAAGCGGGAGGCGCCTTGGCCGCCAAGTTCGTCTACGCTGTCATAGTGACGCTCATAGTCATCTTCGCCACCATCGCGGTGAGCCGGGCCGCTGAGCGGGCGAAGCAGCGTGAGGAGGAGAGAAGGAGAGCCTGAAAGTTCGGGGGCGCACTCCTAACTTCTGAGAATTCATCTTCCACGCACTTCGGTAACAGAGAAGGAATCTTCCGTAGCCCGCTGGGCTACCCCAGAAGGCCCATGCCCTGCTCACTCCTCCTTCGGTAGGTCTCCTCCCGGCGGTTCGCCTGCGCTGGAGGAAGGCCCCCTTGGCAGACCTTGGCGAGGGAGCCCTTCTTCCTGCGCTTGCTCTCCCACCTGGCTCAGGACCTCCTGAAGGGTGTCTCGAACATCCTCTAGCCTACCTTTCAACAACTCGTCTACTGTACCGTCATCCTCCAAGCCCCCAAGGACATTCTCGACGGTGCCTAGAGCATCCTCCACCCTGCCCGTAACAAGCTCGTCCAGGGCACGGGTGAGGATCCTGAGTATCTCTGGATGCTCCGCCACAGTCTCCAAGGCCTCCTTGAGAATGGCACGAACGTCATCGAGACGGACCTTCAGCAGCACCTTGGCCC
>Ga0126304_10001577_pt1 | contig 10798 bp, 11 predicted proteins | sample Plot25_FD_92538 | JGI IMG/M metagenome (GOLD analysis project Ga0126304, IMG submission 92538) | Serpentine soil microbial communities from UC McLaughlin Reserve, CA, USA - Plot25 | ecosystem: Environmental > Terrestrial > Soil > Grasslands | place: USA: UC McLaughlin Reserve, Lake County... | reverse complement strand
CCGCCGGCGCGAGGAGAAGATCGACCGGATGCTCGCGGCGGTGGGCCTCGACGGGTCGTTCAAGCCGCGCTACGTGCATGAGCTCTCGGGCGGGCAGCTGCGCCGCGTCGTCCTCGCCCGCATTCTCGTGCTGCAGCCGCGGATCGTCATCCTCGACGAGCCGACCTCAGGGCTCGACCTCTCGGTTCAGGCGACCGTCCTTAACCTCCTGGCCGAGCTGAAATCGCGCCTCGGCCTGACCTACCTCTTCATCTCGCACGACCTTTCCGTCGTCGCGCGCATGTGCGACCGCGTCGCCATCATGTATCTCGGCCGCATCGTCGAGCTCGCGCCCGCCGGCGCGATCTTCACCGCACCGAAACATCCCTACACGCGCGCGCTTCTCGCCGCCGCGCCGCGCCTCGAGGGTGACCGCGAGATCGGCGGCGGCATCATCGAAGGCGAGCCGCCGAGCCCGCGCAATCTCCCTTCGGGCTGCGCCTTCCGCACGCGCTGCCCCTACGCCGCGACGCCGTGCGCCGAGGTGGTGCCGGAGCTCTCGCCGGCCGGAGCCGCGCACGAGGTCGCCTGTCTGCGCTGGCGCGAGATCGAAGCGGACGCGCCCCCCGCACGCGCGGCGAGCGAGGTACCGGCATGAAGGCGGCCTTCTACACCGGATACGGCGCCGCCCGCGCGGTGCTGGAGATCGGCGAGCTCCCCGAGCCGCAGCCCGGGCCGGGCGAGGTGCGGGTGCGGGTGCGCTTTTCCGGCATCAACCCGTCCGACTGCAATCGCCGCCTCGGCATCCGCGACCGGCCGGGCCATCCGCTGATCATCCCGCACAGCGACGGCTCCGGCGAGATCGACGCGGTCGGCGAGAGCGTGAGCCCGAGCCGCCTCGGCGAGAAGGTCTGGATCTGGAACGCGCAGCGCGGGCGGCCTTTCGGCACGGCAGCCGAATACGTCGCTCTGCCCTCGCGCCAGGCGGTGACGCTGCCGCCGGGCGCGACGCTCGAGGACGGCGCCTCTTTCGGCGTGCCGGCGATGACGGCCTACTACTCGCTCTTCGACGACGGGCCGCTCGAAGGCAAGGATGTGCTCGTCACCGGCGGCGCCGGCGCGGTCGGATTCTACGCCGTGCAGTTCGCGAAGCTCGCCGGGGCGCGGACGCTCATCGCGACGGTGAGCAGCGACGAGAAGGCCCGCATGGCAGCGAGCGCCGGCGCGCCAGTGGTGATCAACTACCGCACCGCGGATGTCGCCGGGCGCATCATGGAGGCAACGGGAGGCCGGGGCGTCGACCACATCTCGGAGGTCGATTTCGGCGGCAATCTCACGACCACGCTCGCCGTCATGAAGGTCGGCTGCGCCATCGGCGCCTATGCGTCCAAGGGCGCGCCGGAGCCGGCAGTGCCCTTCTATCCGCTCCTGTTCAACAACGTCGTCGTCCGGTTCATCCAATGCTATGCGATGCCGGACGACATCCGCGAACGCGCGCATGCCGATCTCGCCCGCTGGTCCGCGAAAGGCACGCTCAAGCACCTGCCGACCAAGGTCATGGCGCTCGAGGAGGTCGCCGCCGCGCACGAGCTCGTCGAGCAGAGCGGCTTCATCGGCAAGGTGATGCTGCGTCTTTAGAGCGCGATGACTTCCCTTCGATTCGTCATCCCGCTCTACCTCTTTGTTTGAGCATGATCTTTTCCGAAAACCGGTAGCCACTTTTCGGGATCATGCTTCAGGCGCCCCACGCCACTCGGGCCCGAGCGGGCGCAGCCGAACGCCCGGGCGCAGATGCCGGTAGGGGGTAGCGTGCCGGGTCGGCAATGTAGCCGCCCGGCGCGATCACCACGATGACCTTCTCGGCGATCGGTTCGAACTCGGCACGGAAGTGACAGGTGCTCTTGAGGACGAGGATCTTCTGCTCTTTCGGCTCAACGCCGAGATGCCGGAACGGCGCCTGGTCGAGCGCCTGCATGCGCTTCGAGGTCACCGCGATCGCGGTGCCGCCGATCCTGAGCAGCGCCATCGGCCCGATATCGATATCGCGCCCGCCCGATACCGCCCCTGTGGTGCGCATCTTGCCGTCGCCGAGCCGCTCGACCGTGAACCGGCCTTTAAAAGGCGTCACGCCTTCCGGCCCCGAGCGTCCGCCGAGCGCGAGCGTCACCTCGGCGCTCTCCCCGGCGGCGTGCGCCGCCTTCGCCGCCTCGGCATCGCAGAGATAGCCGATTACCGCGCGCTGAGCGCCGAGCGCGACGAGCGTTTCGAGGACGCCGGTCGTATCCGCCGTGGCGCCGCAGCCCGGATTGTCCTGCGTGTCTGCAAGCACCACCGGGCGTGAGGCGGAGCGGGCAAGCGCCATTGCCGCGCGCACGCCCTCCTCCGTCGCCATCATCGGCACGGCAAATTCAGCCTCCCGCGCGGCGATCTCCCGGGCGAGGGCATCGGCGGCTCCGTCGGCGCTCTCCTGGTCGAAGGCGTGGGCGACCACGGCCGGTCCGCACCAGTGGAGGTCGGAGGGCGGGAAACCCGCAAGATGGGAGAGATTGACGAGATCGCCCTCGGCCACGGCGGTGCGGGCAACGACGCTCCTCGACGGCTCGACGAGCGTGCATTGATCGTTCAGCGGAATGAGGAAGGGCAGCTTGCGCAGAGCGCGCCCCGCCGGACGGCCGCGCTCGAGGAGGAGGGCGAGAGCCTTCGCCGCGAAGGCGCCCGTCTCGGCCCGGTCGACATGGGGATAGGTGCGATAAGCGACGATGCTGTCCGCGTGCTCGACCATCTCGGGCGTGACGTTCGCGTGGTAGTCGAGGCTGATCGCGATCGGCACACGCCCACCGACCGCCGCCCGAACGCGCCGCAACAGCTCGCCTTCGCCATCCTCGAAGGATCGCGTCACCATGGCGCCGTGGAGGTCGAGATAGACGCCGTCGACCGGCATGGTCTCCGACAGGCGCCGGACGAGCTCGCCCGCGATGCGCTCGAACGCATCCGCCGTGACCGTCCCGCCTGCGCCGCCGCTCGTCCACAGCAGCGGCGCGATCTCGTGCCGGTGGCCGATCGCATCGAGGAAACGGGACAGCGCGAAGCTGGTATTGCTCAGCGCGCGAACGACCTCCGCCCCACGCACGAGCGGCGGCCGGTCGCGATGGCTGGTGAAGTACGCGTAGTCGGTATCCGGGGAGACGAATGAATTCGTCTCATGCTGAAACCCGCCAACTGCAATCCGCGCCATGTGGTGCTCCGCAGGATAGGGCTTCCGAGTCGACCACAAAAGCGCAGGCCTTTGTACTGACGAAAGAGGAAAACCTACCCTGGAAAATCCCGGAGGAGCGAGATGTGATGAAGCGAGCTGAAGTAGCTGATCGTCGGTGCGAGCCGCTCAATCGAGCGGCGAGAGCGTCATCGCCATGCCGTCGAGACGGGCCTGAACCGGGCGGCCGCGCAGGCTCGGGTCGAGATTTTCCGCCACGCGATAGCGGCCGTCGATGGCGAGAAGCTCGGCCTCGAACCGGCGGCAGAAGATGCGCGCCGTGCCGTCGCCGGCCGTCCCGGCAAGGGCCCTGCCCCTGAGCGTGCCGTAGACGTGGATCGAGCCGCCGGCGATGATCTCGGCGCCGGAACCGACCGAGCCGATCACCGTCACGTCGCCGTCCGGGAACTCGACCGTCTGTCCGGAACGGACCGAATCGTCAATGAAGAGACACGGACCGCGAAGCGGCTTCGCCGTAGCCGGCGAGGCGTCGGCGACAGCGGGCTGCTCCGGCGCCGGCCTGCCCTGCGCCTGCAGCTCCGACACGAGCGCCACGAGCTCGCTCTTGCACAGGGCACTCAGGTTCGCGGATCGCCGCGACGAAGCCTGAGGGCCGGACGAGCGACGTCGACGCTTCGCGCTACTCTGTGGCATCACAAGTCCCGAGGTGTTCCGCGCCGACTCTGGTGCGTCGTGGTTAACGGGAGGTTGCGCATCGCCGGGCGTTGCGATTGTTCGTAGGTGTGGCCGCGCAACACTGGCGACGCGCTCGCAAGCGAGCACTGCTCAAACGCGCTTCAGGCGCGATTCGAAAGGGCAACAGTGGCCAAGCACTTCATCACCGGCGCGGCGCAAAGCGTCACCGACTCGGTCCAGCGAATCGCCGCCCTGCGCAAGGATCATCCGGAGTGGGAGCAGCGGCCTAACCCGAAGGTGGTGGCGCGCGTTGCCGCCAAAGCCGCCGCACCGGCTCGATCCGCCGACCAGGATAACGACCGGCAGTCCTGACCAATCTCTCGGCGGCGCCGCGATTTTTGTTTGCGCCGCGTTCAGAGCTGCGCGGCGAGCGCCGGCTCGGTTGCGGGCTCGCGGTTGCGCCGCGGGCGAGGCGATGCAGCGCCGATGCCGGCAAGCGTCGCGAGCGCGTCGTTCTCGAAGGCGTGCGCTTCCTCGGCGATCTCGCGCGCGATCAGGCGTCCCCGTTTCCCGGCGCGGGTCCCGGCGTGGGCTCGCAACGCCGCCGCAAGCCACAGCGCCGTGTCCTCGTCGACGATGCCGGTCGGGCGCTCCGCCCAGACCACGAAGTCGACGATGGTCGTGACGAGCCAGCGCTCCCAGGCCGCGTCGGCCTTCGTCACCGCGCGGTCGAGCCCGAGGAGCGCCTCGGCCTGCCCGCGCGAGGCGATGCCGTCCGGCAGGATGTCGCGCTTGAGCCGCCGCACGTCGCCGAAGCTGATGCGGTCCTTCGCCAGGATCTTGTCGGTGAAGTCGGAAGGAAGATTCTTAGCCATCTGCTGACGCCTCCCCGGCCATTGCTGGACGCCGGTGTTCCTGTGTGCCGCGACCTTGCGACCGGCGCCGGTTCCGGCCGGTTAATGGCCAAATCTGAATCGCGGTTCAGGTAAATCGAATCTGAGCGGTCGCGTTTACCGCTCGTAAACCCTGCGCGGCCGGCTTCGGCCTAAAGTCGCTTCGCGAAATGGAAGCGCCTGATGCCGCCGCCGACCGTCTTGTTCGTGGCGGCGGTCGCGAGCTCTTCGCCGAGCGCCTCGTAGCCGGCGCCGCGATAGAAGGCGAGCGCCGCTTGCTGAAGCTCGGAGGTGCTCAGCACGAGGCGCCGATAACCGGCGCGCCGCGCTTCCGCTTCCGCGTGGGCGAGCATTGCCCGCGCGACGCCGCGGCGCCGGGCCGACGGCTGCACGTACATGCGCCGCAGCTCCGCGGCCCCATCATCGCCGGCGCGCTCGATCCCGAACGTCCCCAGGAGCGCGCCGTCCTGATCGCGGCTGACCCAGAACCCGCCCTGGCGCTCGGCATAATAGGCCGGAATGCGGTCGATCTCTTCGCGGAGCGAGCGCACGATATAGGCCTCGAACGCCGCGCGCATGGCGGGCGGAGCGAGGTCGCGGTTGACCTGCACGAACAGCGCGCGCACCGCCGGCAGATCGGCGCCCACGAAGGGCCGGATCACGAGCGCAAGCGGCTCGTCTCTCATCTCGTCGCGAGCGCCTTGCGGATCGCGTGCGGCGTCGCCGGCATGTCGATGTCGCGCAGGCCATGGCCGCGGTCGAGCGCGTCGACGACGGCGTTCATGACCGCCGGGCACGATCCGATCGAGCCCGCTTCGCCGGCGCCCTTGATGCCGAGCGGGTTCGTCGTCGAGGGCACGTTGCGGGTCTCGAAGCGCAGGAACGGCACATCCTCGGCCCGCGGCAGAGCGTAGTCCATGAAGCTCGCCGTGAGCAGCTGGCCCTCGGCGTCGTAGACCGTGCGCTCGTGCAGCGCCTGCCCGATCCCCTGCACGACGCCGCCATGCACCTGCCCTTCGAGCAGGAGCGGGTTCACGGCTCGTCCGAAATCGTCGCAGACGGTGTAGCGCGTGAGCGCGGTCACGCCGGTGTCGGGGTCGATCTCGACCTCGGCGATATGCGTGCCGTTGGGATAGGTCGCGTCCGGCGGCACGAAGCTCGCGGCGCCGGTGCGCGCCTCCTCGGTCGCGCCCGGCAGGCGCGCGAGCTCGGGAAAGGCGATCCGCCGGTCGGTTCCGACGACCCGCACCGCGCCGTCCGCGATCTCGAGATCCGCGGCCGCGGCTTCGAGCTCGTCGGAGGCGAGCTCCTTGAGCTTGCGCGCGAGGTCCTGCGACGCGGCGCCGACCGAGACGCCGCCGATCGGGATCGAGCGCGAGCCGCCGGTGCCGTTCCCGGTCCGGACCCGCGCCGTGTCGCCCTGCACGACCCGGATGCGATCGAGCGGCACGTCGAGGTGCTCGGCCGCGAACTGCGCATAGGCCGTCGCATGGCCCTGCCCGTTCGATTGCGTGCCGGAGAAGACGGTGACGGTTCCGTCCTCCTCGAGCCGCACCTGCGCGTCCTCGCCTTCGCCCCAGGCCGTGCATTCGATGTAGGTGGCGAGCCCGATGCCCCTGAGCTTGCGCGCCTTGCGCGATGCCCTGAGCCGCTCCTTGAAGCCGCTCCAGTCGGCGAGCTCCATGGCCCTTTCCATGTGGCCGCGGAAATCGCCGGTGTCGTAGGTGCGATCGCCGATCGGCGTCTTGTAGGGCATCTGCCGGGGCTGGATGAAGTTCCGCCGCCGGAGCGCTTCGGGCTTCGCCCCGAGCTCGCGCGCGGCACGGTCGACGAGGCGCTCGAGGAGGTAGGCGGCCTCGGGCCGCCCGGCGCCGCGATAGGCGTCGACCGGCACGGTGTGGGTGTAGACGCCGCGGACCCGCACATGGATCAGGGGCGTGCCGTAGACCCCGGTCATCATGGTGGCGCCGAGATAGGGGATGTAGGGTCCGAACTGCGACAGATAGGCGCCGAGGTTCGCGAGGATGTCGAAGCGCATCGCGAGGAAGCGCCCGTCGGCTGAAAGCGCGACCTCGCCGGTGGAGAAATTGTCGCGCCCCTGCGAATCGCCGGTGAAGTGGTCCATGCGGTCGGCGACCCACTTGACCGGGCGGCCAAGGCGGCGCGCGGCTTCGGCGGCGAGCGCGTATTCGCGGTACATGAAGCTCTTGGTGCCGAAGCCGCCGCCGACGTCGGGCGTGATCACCCGGACCTTTGCCGGATCGACCTTCAGGACCTGGTTCGCGAGCGTGTCGCGCAAGCTGTGGACGCCCTGGCTCGAGATCGTCAGGGTGAAGCTCTCGGCCGCGGCGTCATAGGCCGCGATGACGCCGCGGGTTTCCATGAAGTTGGTGATCAGCCGGTTGTTCTCGATCGCGATCGCGGCTCGGCGGGGTGCCGTGGCGAAGGCCTCCTCGACGGCGGCCTTGTCGCCGAGGCTGGCATCGAAGGCGACGTTGTTCGGGGCTTCGCTCCAGACAGCCGGCGCGCCGTCCCGGATCGCCCCGCGCAGGTCGACCACCGCCGGCAGCACCTCGTAGTCGACGCCGATCGCCTCGACGCCGTCCCGTGCCGCCGAAACGTCCTCGGCGACGACGAAGGCGATGGCGTCGCCGACGTGCCGCACCGTGTCGCGGGCGAGCACCGGGATGTGCGCCAGATGCCCCTGGCTGCCGCCGTCGTTCGGCACCGGCGCCTGGCAGGGAACGTCGCCGAGATGCGCGACGTCGGGCGCCGTCAGCACCAGCCTCACGCCGGGGATGGCGCGCGCCGCCGCAAGGTCGGTGACGGCAAACCGGGCATGGGCGTGAGGGCTGCGTAGGACAAGGGCATGCAGGCAGCCCTCGGGAGCGTCGTCGTCGAGATATCGCCCCTGGCCTGTGAGGAGCCGCTGATCCTCGACGCGGCGGACGGGCTGGCCGATTCCAAACTTCGCGACGGACATCCTGGCCTCACGATTCGCGGCTCGAAGATCCGGCTGCATCGCGAGCGCCGCCGGCAGGGAGCCAGATAGGCATTGGCGGGAGAGGGTAAATGAGGATCGGCCGGAAAGTCACGCCGACGATGAACTCCGCCAGCGCCGACGCCGACCTGGGTGGATCGCGCACCGGCGCGCAAGGCCGGCGCCAGCTTGTCGCCTGGCCGATTGACAGCGGCGCGGCAGCCGTGCCCTCAATCGTCGCCGGGGGAACGGCGTGGGCTATCGCTTCAATTTTCGCGACGTGTTCGCGCAGCAGAGCTTCCTTCTCGAAGGCCTGCTGCTGACGCTTCAGCTCTCCTTCATCGCGATGGCGCTCGGGCTCGCGGTCGGCGTGACCTGCGCCGCCGTGCGGGTGTACGGGCCCCGCCCCGCCCGGCTCGCCGTCGCCGGCTATGTCGAGGCGATCCGCAACACGCCGCTGCTGGTGCAGCTCTTCCTCGTCTTCTTCGGCCTGCCGAGCCTCGGCATCCGGCTCGATGCGACGACGGCCTCGATCATCGCGCTGACCGTGAACCTCGGCGCCTACGCGACCGAGATCGTGCGCGCCGGCCTCGAGGCGATCCCGCGCGCCCAGATCGAGGCCGGGGTCTCGCTCGGGCTGTCGCGCCTGCAGGTGTTCCGCTACGTCGTGCTGATGCCGGCCCTCCAGGTCATGTACCCGGCGCTCGCGAGCCAGTTCATCCTCCTGATGCTGGCGACGAGCATCGTCTCGCAGATCTCCGCGCCGGACCTCTTCCACACCGCCTCGATCATCCAGTCGCGCACCTTCCGCGACTTCGAGGTCTACATCGTCGTCGCGGCGCTCTATCTCGGGCTCGCGCTCGCCTTCCGTCTCGCCTTCTCGGGATTCTACCAGCTGGCCTTCGCGCGCCGATGATCCGCGAGTTCGGGCTGATCGACATCATGTACCTCCTCGGCGCCGCGCGCTGGACGGTCGCGCTCGCCGCCGTCGCCTTCCTCGGCGGCGGTCTCGCCGGCCTTCTGATCGCCCTCTTGCGGGTGACGCCGCTCGCGCCGGTGCGCTGGCTCGCGATCGTCTACGTGCAGGCGATCCAGGGCACGCCGCTGCTCGCCTGGCTGTTCCTGTTCTATTTCGGCCTGCCGCTCATCGGTTTCGTGGTCAACCCGTGGATCGCGGCGGCGACGGCGTTCGCGATCTATGCCGGCGCTTTCCTCGGCGAGATCTGGCGCGGCGCGCTTGCCGCGATCCCGCCGACGCAATGGGAGGCGGGAGCGTCGCTCGGCCTCGGCTTCCTCGACCAACTGCGCTACATCATCGTACCGCAGGCGGTGCGGATCGCCATCCCGCCGACGGTCGGCTTCCTGGTGCAGCTGATCAAGAACACCTCGCTCGCGGCGGCGATCGGCTTCGTCGAGCTCACCCGCGAGGCGCAGATCACCAACGCCTCGACCTTCCGGCCGATGACCGTCTTCGTCATCGTCGCGGCGATCTATTTCGCGATGTGCTTCCCGCTCACCCAGTGGAGCCGATACCTGGAGCGCCGCCTGCATGTCGCTCGTTGAGCTGTCGCACGTCGTCAAGCGCTTCGGCGCCAACACCGTCCTCGACGACGTATCGCTCGAGGTCGTGCCGGGCGAGATCATCGCCGTCATCGGCCGCTCGGGATCCGGCAAGAGCACCATGCTCCGCTGCATCAACGGCCTCGAGCCGATCCAGGACGGCCGCATCCTGTTCGACGGCGTGACGGTGAACGACCCGCAGACGGACCTGCGCGCGCTGCGCCAGCGCGTCGGCATCGTCTTCCAGAGCTACAACCTGTTCCCGCACCTCTCGGTCGAGAAGAACATTACGCTCGCGCCGCGCGTCGTGAAGCAGATGCCGGAAAGCGAGGCGCGGGCGCTCGCCCGGGAGGTCCTGCGCAAGGTCGGGCTCGAGGAGAAGATCGCGGCCTACCCCGATCAGCTCTCCGGCGGCCAGCAGCAGCGGGTCGCGATCGCGCGCTCGCTTGCCATGCGCCCGCAGCTCATGCTCTTCGACGAGATCACCTCGGCGCTCGATCCCGAGCTCACCGGCGAGGTGCTGAAGGTCCTCGAGGCGATGGCGCGGGACGGCATGACGATGCTCGTCGTCACCCATGAGATCGGCTTCGCCAAGCGCGTCGCGTCGCGGGTGCTGTTCATGCACCACGGCAAGATCTGGGAAGAAGGCCGGGCCGCGGATACGTTGAGCGCGCCGCGCACGCCGGAGCTCGAGACATTCTTGAACGCGGTGCTTCATTAGCCACGAGATGGACCGGAATGAAGGACTCCGACAAAGAACGGACCAGCTATCCGCCACCTTCCTCAGCAACTTGGGGCTCGCCGTCATCGTGGCCGGCTTCGTGGCGCCGTTTGCGACATTGACCTTCAGGACCCCGAGCACCTTGCCCGCTGACTGGATCACCACGATCTTCAGTCTTGCTTGGCTCTTGACGGGCTTCGCCATACATTTCGTGGCAAGGCGTCTCTTACGGAGATTGGACTGATGACCGTGCTGGAGACCTACCTTCTCATCCTCCCCGCGATCCTGCTCGGTCTCGCGGGAGTCGTCTATTATGTCGCGAGCCGGGATGGGCGCAGCGACCGCGCCCCGGCGGAGTGAATCGGCGGCGACGCAGTCTTCCGTCGAGTCGCCAACTCGATGCCGGCACTCACACCGGGATTGCCGTCGTTCCCCTGGGCGGTGATAGTGCCCGGCGGCTCATGAGACGCGCCTGGCGGCGTCCGACATCGGCGGCCAACGCCGGACCACGAGGGGAGAAAAATGCGATGAGGTGGATCAGGACTCTTGGGCTCAACGGCCTTGCCATGATGGCGCTCGGCCTGTCGCTCGTCGGGACGGCGGTCGCGCAAGGCGCCGACAAGTTCCAGGACATTCTCTCGAAAGGGGTGGTGCGCATCGGCGTCCCGGTCGACGCGCCGCCGTTCGGCTCGGTCAACCAGCAGCGCCAGCCCGAGGGCTTCGACATCGAGCTCGCCGAGATGGTGGCGAAGGCGCTCGGCGCGAAGCTCGAGATG
>Ga0126304_10001575_pt1 | contig 10800 bp, 12 predicted proteins | sample Plot25_FD_92538 | JGI IMG/M metagenome (GOLD analysis project Ga0126304, IMG submission 92538) | Serpentine soil microbial communities from UC McLaughlin Reserve, CA, USA - Plot25 | ecosystem: Environmental > Terrestrial > Soil > Grasslands | place: USA: UC McLaughlin Reserve, Lake County... | reverse complement strand
GACCTTATCTCAATTCTCTATAGTTGCTAACATTTTTAGAGATATCGTAAGCATCTGTAGATATCATTCAAATCAGCTCTGTTGACTTCTCTGTTTTACAGAATAAATAAACATGGCTTTCTGAATATATGAGATATGAACTGAAAGAATTCGGTATCAATATTGTAATAATAGAACCTGGAGTTATAAAGACAAACATTGTGGAGAACTTAAAAACTGCTGACATAAGGTCGAAATCGGAATCTCCATATGCAGATATAATTGAAAGAGTATCGAAAGGATTTGGAAAGATAATGGATAACAGCTCTTCTTCTCCTAACCTAGTTGCAGAAGCTATCTTAAATGCTATAACCTCAAAAGAGCCTGAGATAAGATATCTAGTTGGTGACGATGCCGAGTATATAATGAAGGTTAGAAAAAGTACCTCTGACAAGGAATTTGAGAACTGGATGTATGGGAGACAAAAGCCAAAGCCCGAAACTATGGATTACCAATATTAGCAGATTATGGTTCTAATATAGCTAATTATCATGTTAAATTACAATCAGTAATAACAGATACCATAAGAAATGGAAATAAGGACAAAGCATTTGGTGGAATTATATTTTACATATCGCCTTGTAACCAAAGAATCAAAGAACTACGCACCTTAAAACACAGATGCCATACTCGTCAAATATCAAAAAGTCAAAACCTAACTAGTACAATAGTATGGATAGAAACCCTCTTTCAGACACCATTGCAAGAACATAGAAAGTTTGCTATATGGCGTATTCTTGCACCCATATGGCGTAGTAGCTAACACGGTGCATGCAGTCATGAGCTTAGCCTTACCAAATACGATATTGAATAACTGGCAATACGGTCTAAGGAAAAACGAATATGAAAATGTAGTGCGAAGAATCAAAAATGACTCTAAACAAATCGTGGATGATGTTTTAGCAGAAAAACTGGACTGGGTTAGAAGAGAGAATAGAGACCTCCCTCCAAATTTTGAGGATGATGTTCGTGACAGGTTCCATGGCCTAATGGTGGGATTTGCAAAACGTATAATGAGAAAATATCGTCAACCAAGCCGTGTTTTCACGGGAATTACGATAACCAACACCAAGAGTTTTCATGAAGGCAGGCCAGATGCGATATTAGATGGGTACGTAGTCATAGACCGGAAAGCATATGATTTAGACAAGGTAAGCAGTAATGAATATGAGACCAAAACTGATATTACCTGAAATATACTTGAAGACAGCTGTTTGAATCTATTTACCTCAGAACCTATGACTAACTATTTCTGAAAATAAATAATTTAGGTTAAAATTACACTGTAGAATAAACCTCTTCATCCTAGAGGACAGTATTTATGTTGGTAAAAATATACCCTAGTAATTCAAGCATGACAAATTCACTTCTAATGGTAGTGGTAATATTTATGACAGTAGTATTTGGTTTTCACATTGGTACTACTTTTGCAATGCATGACTCAACGTTAGACGTAAATACGTGGATTGCCAGCGACAATAGTACTCAACTTCATACTATTGACTTGAATAAGGGTCCGGTAAGTCCTACTACTGCAACAGGAGCTAGTACGCCAGAAGAAACAACCGGTGAATCAACAGAAGGAGGCCTATCGGCAGCAGATGAAAATGGAGATGAAACAACAAGTTCTGACGGAGATGAAGAGAATGATGATGGAAACACAATATTTGAGGATGAAAATGGCGACGACGGAAACAGTGAAGGAGAGGACTAATTGCACCTACTATCTCCTCTTTAATCATTGATAATATTGACATATCACCAGTTGTTACAATAGCTACTAAGTCGATATTTATTGTATGAAAATATTTTGATAAAGCTTCTGGAATATCTCTCCAGGTAGCAGATGAATCTCCAAGTCCATGTATAAATAAAACAAGCTTACTATTCTTAGGATCTCCATACTCTTCGTAATATGTATTGATTCCTTTTACCTCTGTAAATGGCATTTTATTGTGAGAATGAACATTGACTGCAACCTCGTTATTATTTGTTGTTTATGACTTTGCAATTTCTTCTAAACTTTCGAACTTGGTAGATTTAGCATAATCAATGATATCAAGAGAATTTATAATTCCTATACTTTGGGCCTAACAATTTCTAAAGTAAGCTTTAAGGCAGGCCACCACTGAGGGATATGAACTGAAATATCTAGGGTTCTTTGAGGTTATTCAAATCACTGAAGAACCGCCAGAAGAATGAATCAGAATAGTAACCGGAAGAAGAAATATCCCGAACAGAAGAACCAGAGCAAGTATTGGTTGACTAGACTAATCTCCTTTCATCATTTCATTAGAAAAAATATATCGGGAGAGTTTATGGATTGTGGTAGTAGCGTTACTCATGGTATGACTATACAACTCTACAGTTGGCCACTTGTGTTGCCATATTTGTTATAATAAACCAGCTCCCTAAGAGAGATTCTTTCAATCCTTTCAGGTTCTTCGTCAGGATAGCCTAAACATACGATTCCGATTGGTCTAACTTGCTTAGGGATCTCTAGTATTTTAGACACTTTAGCATCTTCAAATGCACCAACAAAACAAGCCCCAATTCCTTCGTTTACTGCAGTAAGTAATATGAGCATTGAAGCAAATGCTCCATCTATTATACTATAAAAATCTCTTCCTCGAATGCCATATCGACCTACGGAGCGAGAAGTATTAGAACACACTATAATTAATACAGGAGCATCCTCAACATATTCTTGGTCTACAGCTGCTATTCTGAGCTTTTTCTTTATTAGAGGATCTTTTACTATAATAAATTCCTGAACCTGTGTATGTCCTGCACTAGGTGCTCGATGAGCATTTTTGATTAGTTTTGTTATTATCTTATCGGATATAGGTCTATCTTGCTTATACTTCCTTACCATTTTTCTCCTTCTGATAACATCCTCAAAGTCCATAGCAGTTATTGACCTACATACTTATTGAAACCATGGAATTAAAGTTGCACTAACTTTATGCGCTGTCTCCTCATAGATACAAAACTTCTTTCTAAGAATACGTTATTATTACAAATGATCTTATACTACATCATCATCTTCAGTCTAGTAATTTTTTTATAATTTTGTAAAAGATGTTAGTTAATATTATATACTTGACCATGCATTAGGGTCATGTATAGCTTTTATTGAAATTCTAAGCAACATGAAAAAGATTATCAAGCTACTATACATTCACGCTCCTTGTCCGGAGACCTATCCAATGAAACACAACTAATAGCAACAGAATCAGATACATGCTTTTTTGTCTGAGGTAAAATTTACAAATAGACTTACACTGGCATAGACTTAGGACAGTTCTTGAATTACCTTAACTGCTTCTTCCACTAAAGCTATTGTTAAGTTTTCATTATTATTATTATGATGAGTAAACCTCACAACTTTTTTAATAGGAAATTATTTGGATTGGACCTGTTTTTCATCACTCAATAACAATTTTCGTCTCTGTACTATCAATACTCAGCCAAACATCGTAAACTGATTATTTATTATCTAGGATGATGAATATTTACATTTATTACTGTGGAGGCCTACTGAAAATGAGAAAGGAAGCATGATCATTCACGTATGATAAACTAAGAATATTTTAATTTTTTATTGTTTCAGGAACACTATTAGTCTAAGATGTTTTAACTTTTTTCTTCCTTATTTCAAAATAATCTCTATAGGAACTAGGACTATATTTATGACGGCTATATTTATGTGACATTGTAGTTCTAACATGAGAGGTACTGCTCCCATTGTCGTTATTATTATTTTTTGTAGCGCTATCAGATATAGCTTTACTTAAGTCTGTTACCTTTTCTCTTTGTTCCGTCTCCTTAGCTAATTCTTTTGTTGTCTTCCATCTATAAGCATACTTTCCAGCTATTAATAGCCCTACAACAATAGCCCATACCCACAGCGGAGGATTTTCCATTTCTCCTTCTTGCCTCTTTTCCATCTTCATAACGGTAATAATGTAATATCAATCTTATTTGTCATAGGTTTTCTATATCCATAAAACGGATCCGATTGGAATATACATTGATATCAGAAGAGGAGTCAAATTTCTCATGTGAGTGATAAATACCTCTTCCATCCAGTAAGGAATACTATTGATGTCCTTATAGCGTAGAACTCACAGCAAAACCAATTCCTTTTCGAATTGTGCTAATGTCATGTTTGATGCAATGTTACTGTCTTCTTATATAACCTTTATATTGTAATAAAAAAATTGTTGTATGTAATGTCAGACAGTGGCTTTGCTTGTCCCAAATGTGACTTGAAGTTTCCAACTTCAGAGCAAGTTGCAGAACATTTAAGAAATGAACACGTAGATGGAAGTCAAACTGAAAGACTTCCCCGCTGACTAATAAAAGGGTTGAACCGTATTACAGAATACGTGTAGTATCGATACACTTTCACTATAAACAAGGATCCTTGGATTGTAAAATTAAGCCAATTTTGGTCATTCGACTGCATATATCAAATCTGTTTTGGATCCCAGAAAACCTAACTATGTTAGCAAAGCAAAAATTAAATAACAAGAAAATATCAGAACCAATATATATGCAGTGACCTAATCCCACAGAATAATCACTTCGCCTATATAAGAAACGACTCTTGACACCATCCATCCGACCCTGATAACAATATTTATCCACAAATTGATTAATAGTTATAAAGTGGGAGAAAAAAATAATTGGCTCACAAAAGAGAATGTTCGCGTATACTTGTCAAAAAACAGACAGTTATAGAACTATTGATGGCCTTCACTGAATTATCTTTCTTGGGCTGTGGGTCTTATTAATATCTCATTGACATTAACATGATTTGGTGCTTGTATTGCATATAAAATCGCATTTGCTATGTCCTCTGACTGTAAAGTTTCCATATTCTTTGTAGCCTGGATAAATCCTGTCATAGATTCGTCTGTTATTGACTCCAATAGTTCTGTTGAAACAGCTCCTGGTTCAATACATGTAACTCGTATGTTATATTTTGGGCTTAGTTCCTTTCTTAATCCTTCGCTAAGGGCAGTAATGGCATGTTTTGTTGCACAATAGACACTTCCTCCGGCAAATACTATTCTCCCTGCAACCGAAGAAATATTGACTATGTGTCCTGATTTTTCATCTAACATATGCGGAATTACTGCAGAAGTGCAGTATAGGACTCCTTTGATATTTACGTCAATCATCCGTTCCCATTCTTCTACTTTACCATTCTCAAAATAACTTAACGGCATTAAACCAGCATTGTTAATTAGAATATCAACTTTTCCCCATTTTTTAACTACGGCGTCAGCAAATGAATCACAATTTGATTTGTTCGTGACATCGAGTTTTTGAATAAGGATTTCTCCATTGTTTTTGATAATTTGCTTTTCTAGCTCTTGTAACCTGCTTGTGCGCCTTGCTCCAACTGCTATTCTTATACCAGCCTTTGACAATGTTAAAGATGTGGCATATCCTATACCACTACTTGCCCCAGTGACTATTGCAACTTTATTTTCCAATACTTAAAAGATGCCAATATGATTAAAGAACATACTTATTTATGATATCCTTAAGACTGGTAAGGATATCCTAACAGTTTAGACAGTCATATGAATGCCAAAGTCGTTACGCATGTCATCACTGTTATTCATATTCATTTTGAAACTAACCTCTTTCAAGTATAATGATGTCTGTTAGTATATAAGACAAATTTTGCTATGACCAAGGATATGTTAAATGTAGAAGATCAAATTGTGGTCTTTGCGGGCCATATTATTATACCTATGAAAGAAGGTCCTTTTTGTTTTCTGATAGAACTTAAGTGAGTATTATATTGGTTTGCCAAGTTTTAACTCAAAATCCCTCCTAGTGTTCATTCTTAGAACCTATTCTATAGCCAACATTTCTACTTCAAATGGTGCTAGTAGTGGTACAACTCTAGCTCTATAGCTGGATACAATATATTTGCCTATCTTGACACTGTTGTAAAATAAAGATTAATTTATCTACTTTATCTTTGAAGTAATATTATTGGAAGTTTGCAGTCGATGTGGGAGCAAAAGTAACAATACTTATTCTTGTGAACATACGGATGAAAGACAAATGTGCAAAGAATGTTATCAATTTATTCATTGGCTTATTAGTAACAATGATGCTCGTATAAAGTAAGGTCTAATTATACCAATAATAATGATGATCTTTTTAAAATCAAATTAAGAATTCCTGGAACTTCTCGATTGGAAGAAAAAATCTATTTTTTATCTATTTCAGAGTATTAGCTAATATGTATGCTTAATGCATAACTATTTAGGAAATACTTAAATCGACTGGCAATAATTATGTCATGTGAAACTAGTAGCAGTAATATTTTTTGCTATTGGAATTATTTTTACTAGTATTCAGGGAGGAAGGGGAGCTCCTTTACCGCCTCCTGAAGAATTACTGAGTACTTCAACGGTTCCGCTTGAAAATCTCTCATTAGCTCCAGGCGATTTCATTATATTGGCAGATTTAACGCCAGTCCCAATAGAATCGGCTCATGTAAGTATGAATATACCATGCCGCCAGGTAACAGCTGAAAGTAATAATAATAATACCACGACAAGGACTAAGACTAATCAAGTACCATCTTCAGATATTAAGGTAATAGCAGGAATAGCGCCTAATCTACAACCTACTACTCCAGAATACGTAGCTGAATTATCACGCCCAGAAAATAACAAATGTACATATCATGTACAATTACCAGAACTTGCAGACCAGCAAATAACAGATATAGCAATTATAAACACCAGTAACCAAACGGTGAAGTTCAATAGTGGTAACTTTGCAACAATTTCTATATCTACTGGTGGTCCTTTAACTTAATGAGAATATGTAGTCAATACTATTCCAATATAAAGGGTTTGATTTTGCAATGTATCTTTTAAAGACATGTCTTAACATACTTGTCCAGATCTCGACTGCATATCTTTTCGTTTTCATTTATTATTATTATAAACAGAAAACTTACACTGTGCTTTTTGTACATGCTCTATAGTATTGATATATATCTCATTAAGCTGTTTACCAAGAACGTAAAATTCTATACTATGACCATTTGATTTCTTATAATTCTCTAAAGCTGGTATAATTATATCGTCATACAAGAGATTCTAAGACTTATATCGACGTCAATTGAGATAATTATTTTACAACATGGACAACTAAAGTTGCTATCGTCATATTTTTAATGACAAGAATAAATACATCGAGTAACTGGGATTTACACCTCGTTATCCAATCTTCTTCTATTCTACAAGCAATCTACTTGTTATGTCTTTTACTACTATTGATTTTATGTTCACAAATTCCCTTATACCAAATTCTGATAACTCTCTACCAATACCAGAGGATTTCACTCCACCAAATGGTAGTCTAGGATCTGATCTTACTATTTCATTTACTTTGACTATCCCACTTCGAATTTCTCTGGCAAGATTAAGTCCTCTTTCAAAGTTGCCAGTCCAAATACTAGCACCCAATCCAAATTCTGAATTATTTGCTTCCTGAATAGCTTCTGCTTCATTTTCTACTACAATAATAGGGGCTACAGGACCTAATACTTCTTCCCTTAGAACATCCATTTCACGACTTACATTAAAAATTATAGTTGGTTCATAAAAGTATCCATCCCCTTCTATTATATTACCACCTGCTAATATTTTGGCTCCTTTTAACTTTGCATCTTCGACTTGTCTTATTAATGCCTGTCTTTGACTCTCTCTAACTAGTGGTCCAATAGTAGTTTTGGAATCCATTGGATCTCCAACTACTTCTGCTTCTGTATTTTCTACAAATAGTTTTGTAAATTTATCTGCGACATCCTTTACAACTATAAACCTTTTTGCTGCAACACAACTTTGGCCAGTATTCAGTAATCTAGAATGTGCTGCTTGGCGAGCGGCATGATCTAAATAAGCATCTTCTAGTACAACAAATGGGTCGCTTCCTCCTAATTCTAGCACACATTTTTTCAAACCTTTTGCTGCAAGTTCTGCAACTCTTTTGCCAGTATTGATACTACCTGTAACTGATACTGCATCAATCTTTGACTTGACAAGTGCCTCACCAGTTCTGTAATCTCCAATGGCTATTTGAAACACATTTTCTGGAAATCCGGCTTCATTTATTGCATCTTTAATATCTAGGGCACAACCAATACACATACTAGAGTGCTTTAGGATTGCTACATTACCTGCAATTAATGTTGGAACTACATATCGCATAACCTGCCAAAAAGGAAAGTTCCATGGCATAATACCTACTACTATTCCAAGTGGTTCGAAGGAAACAAAGCTCTTGCGAAATTCAGTTGGTATTATTTGATCTTGTAGAAATGGTTCTGCATATTCCGAGTAGTATTCACACAACCATATACACTTGTCAATTTCTGCATATGACTGTGTGATAGGCTTACCCATCTCTTCTGTAATAATCTTGGTGTATTGCTCTCTATTTTTCTTCAACAGTTTTGCTAAACTACTTAAGTGGGCACAACGTTCCGGTATATCCTTCTTTTTCCATTTTTCAAAAGCAGTTCTGGCATTGTTGATTATTTGAGATATTTGTTCATTCTGAGTCATATTGTATAATGCAATAACTTTTCCTGTTGCAGGATTAATAGTAGAGATTTTATTTTGGACAACGTTTACTTGCATATATTGTATACACAATCGTGACTAATAAATTGCATTATTAGACAGAAGTATTAAAATATACTTTATACTTAGGATAGTAAAATACAAATTTGAGCATAAAACTAGGTATAAATATTAAAAATTTATATATGTTGAAAGAGGTTAAATTAAGTTACATGAGCACTAACGAATTTGATATTCCTGAAGAGATAAACGTCCATAAGCAGATTTGGGGCAAAGATGCAGATGAAGTTATTTATGGTAGAGGAGAGATAGCAGAAGATGACGATGAATATAGATGCCCTATTTGTATTTCACGAATTGATGAATTTGGGTATTGTGCTTGCGGTGGCAATTTAGGGGTGAGTTGATTAGTTCATTATTTTGTAAGGTATTCTTCTGGTTTTGAATATGCTTTACGAGAAGAGAAGAGAACAGGATAATATTTAACAACACGTTAGGGAATATGCTAAAGCAGTTATAATACTAGAAGTGAATCTTACTCCTCCGACTTGTTGTGTATGGTTTTAATATTTCAGCACTAGAAGTAGGGAACTGATAGATTTATGGAGGGTTCGTTCTAACCGATAATATATAAATTCATTATAGTTTATTGTTAGCAAGTAGAAGTTGTTGTAACATTTAAGCTACTAGATGCTTTTCTTTGGAACTATATGTGGTATTGCTGGGATCTCTGTAATTCCATGAAGGATTACTATTTAGATATCCTCTTTCAAGAAGTGCTCTATAAATCCACTTTGCATAACCCATAATGTCTTAAATATTTCTCTGTAAAGCATTCGTTAACTGCCCAATCTGTTTTTGTGCTATAAAAGTATACTATCTACGTATAATTTATTGAGCGCTTATTACATCATCGCAATGTTTACTTTTGTATTTGCAGCCATAGGTGCAAATTAATTGGTAAGATCAGTTCAAATATGGGTTCATGTATATAGATAATGTCCAACTGACCGAAATAGTAGATGATACGTCATTTTGGCCACGAATACAAGTAAAGGCTAGTATTCGCTTCAGAAATGATGTATATCATTCTATGTAGTAGGTTCTACCTGCCCTTCGAAGGTAGGGAGTAAGAGCATAGGATAGTATGGGAAAACCACAGGACTACCTCTTAGCCTACAAAAGTAGCCTTGCAGGGGAAGCCACATATCTTCGAATGTCAGTTGGATGTTAATCCAATTTTTACGATAAATTCGAGAATATACTCATTTCTTTACAATAATAGTTTGTCTATTAATGCCCATTGTAAGCAATATTCTTTCATATATGCTAGTATCAGAGTTATCAGAAGTATAATTCTCTACCTTTATAAGTAAATCGTATGAGACTCAGCGGCTCTGTAGATCTGGACCAGCTATGAAGAACGATAAGATATTTTATTTACTGCAGGCAGCTCAAGGGTGACTCGGAGAATAATAGTATGGGATATGATGTCATTAGGTGTCACATTCTACTCCTGACAGAATGTTGTTACTACTCTCAGTCATGCCCTCTATAATCATATGACATATAAGTAAATCCACAGGAGAAATAACCATAAGGATCGAAGTCATTAATCTACAATATGTTAAACGATAAAACGAGAGAAGCCCTTGAACAGCTTATTGGTATTGTAATCTCTTCCCTTCCCTTAATACTACCTTCTTTACGAGCAGGCAAGGAAGATTTTCACATCCAGAATGAATCAGATTATATACTAGGCTTGGTCCACGGGATGGTTATAAGTGGTTTTTTATCCAGTTTTTCGCTTTCAACTGGAGAGGACCCAACCAAGAAGAAATGATGGAAGTTAGTAAGGTTCTTTTCAATAGAACAGCAGAACTGAGGGAAGCCATATTTAAGGCCCTAGGGAAGCCCGAAAGGTAAAACTAAAAACTGCAGGAGACCCAACCCTTTGTATGGCCGAGTTGAGTCTAGGCCTACCTGCAGTTAGCTATGAACACCTGTCAACACCTGCATCAACCGTTAAATGGTAAACTGTCATAAGTCTAAATAAGACCAGAATCACAAATTAATTAACTTATGAAGGTTGAAGATTTACAAGGTCTCTGTAACGATATACTTGAATCTG
>Ga0126304_10001574_pt1 | contig 10801 bp, 11 predicted proteins | sample Plot25_FD_92538 | JGI IMG/M metagenome (GOLD analysis project Ga0126304, IMG submission 92538) | Serpentine soil microbial communities from UC McLaughlin Reserve, CA, USA - Plot25 | ecosystem: Environmental > Terrestrial > Soil > Grasslands | place: USA: UC McLaughlin Reserve, Lake County... | reverse complement strand
GTGACTAAAATTGGTGGAGAAAAGGTGACGAATATACCAAATTCAACTAAATCGATCTTACAAATAATTGCCATAGCAATAGCGGTGATAGCTCTCTATGAGTTCATTTACAATTTTATTATTTGGAGTTCTCTTATTACTGACAACGCACTGAAAGGAATGCTCAATACAGATCAGATAAACATACCTTATCCAAATCCAGAGACTCCCTGGAATCTAGTATTTGCAACAAAAATGAACCTAGCTGCTTTCCTTATTTCATCACATGCATTTTACAAGATTTCAAAATTTGGAGACAAAGAATACATAGTTTGATATAATACAATTTTGATTCTTATTTCAATTCAATTCTATACTGATTCTCAGTCCATTCAATTAATGATTGAATATCATTGGCAACATAATCCGCTCCAGTAGTTTCTGATAGTGAGAGCAGATCGGGTGTACTCAATAATATCATTTTAATTTCTGCTTTTAATTTTCCTTTAATTGATTTTATAGTGGCAGACAGAAAGCGTAAGGAGCCTTCCTCCGATGAATAAATGAAGATGATCATCAAACCCTTCTTGTTATTCCATATTTTAGCAACATATCGTTGAAAGTCAATATCAAAGAAAGGATCTATATAATGTTCGACATTGCCGATATATGAGGAATTCCAACCTAAAATTTGCAGAGCCAAAGCTCCAATCTTAGCATGACAGATTCGATCCTCTGAGCCGACAACACTGATGGCATGTGCATTCGGCTTAATTCTATCTGGTCGTATGCTAAATTTTAGTAAATCAACTAACTCCGATATCATGTTTAAAAGGGAAATTCGTTCTGTTACACCCAATCTTCCTCTGTTGTAAAGCTCATTAAGAGTGTTAACAGTAGGTAAAATGACATCAGTTACTATTCTAATTTTTTCAATATTTGTATTAATTATATTTATTATAATTCTATGTGCTTGATTTTGATCACCAATCATTATTGCATTCATAAATTTTTGCTGTACTTCAAGATAGTTAATTGGAAATTCAAAATCTGTTACTCCTGTTTCTAGAAACCACACATTTACGGAACCTACTTTTTTTTTCTTGATCAAACCGATTGTATGTAATACATCAAGATATTTTGTTATTGTAATTCTGTTAATCCCAGTTTCATTAGAAAGTTCAACTCCTGACAGACCCGTACCATTACTTTGTAAAACATCAATAATCTTACGTTTTACTTCCTCTAATGTGTACCGTCTGTACATGATTTCGTTAAGCTTTTGGCATAATAAAATCTTTCTTTATCGCCTTTTTTAGACTTTCAGCATTCAATACTCAATATGTTATTTCATAAAATGTTTTACCGACATCAGCAATTTTTAAGAGTATAGTAGTATCTGATCGACAAACCAATGTCACTAGCGCTTTAATTTAGGTCATCACTGACCAAAAAATTATAAATGTAGTGTGGCGAATGACAGCGCGTACCATTGGCAAAAGAAAAAGTAGTTTTGGCATTTTCGGGTGGGCTTGACACCTCTGTGTGCGTCAGATATTTACAGATCTTGCACAAAGTCGATGTCATAACTTTGACAGTAGATTGTGGACAAAATGAAGATTTTGAAGCAGTTGAATTAAAAGCAAAGAAAATTGGTGCCCTAAAACACATCTACATTGACGCACGAGAAGATTTTGCAACAAAATATGTAATTCCAAGCATCAAAGCAAACGGATTGTATCAAGGTAAATATCCTTTGGCAACAGCTCTTGCTCGTCCTTTAATTGCAACCAAGGCAACAGAACTCGCGGCTAAGGAGGGTGCTACTGCTATTGCACATGGCTGTACAGGAAAGGGCAATGATCAAATAAGATTCGATGTTACAATACGCGCTCTGAATCCAAAGTTGAATATTATTGCTCCAATAAGAGACATGAATCTTACAAGAGATATTGAAGTGAAATTTGCCAAAGAGCAAAATATTCCTGTTAGCGACGAAGCAAAGAAATACAGCATAGATCTCAACCTTTGGGGAAGAGCTATAGAAGGAGGAAATATAGAAGATGCTTATTTCGAGCCACCAGAAGATGCATTTCAATTCATTAAGTTCAATAATACCGATGTCGGCTATATAGAAATAGAATTCAATAATGGTATTCCAATCTCAGTAGACGGAAACCAAATGCAGATTAGGGACTTGATAGATTACGTCAACAACAAGGCTGGTTATTACGGAGTAGGAATAACTGACCACATAGAAGACAGAGTTGTAGGAATAAAGTCAAGGGAAATCTACGAAGCACCCGCCGCTATCTCCATACTCGAGTCGCACAAGGATCTAGAAAAGTTGGTCTTAACCAAACATGAACTCCGATTCAAACAAATCGTAGACGAACAATGGAGCTGGCTAGTTTATTCTGGGTTATGGCAAGATCCACTTCGTTCAGATCTGGATAGATTTATAGATGCCACTCAAAAAAGGGTTAGCGGAAAAGTAAAGTTAAAAATGCATAACGGATCTCTGAGAGTCGTAGGGCGAGAATCAAAACATTCTCTTTATAAAAATGATTTGGCTACATATGCGATGGGCTCTACTTTCGATCAAACTTATGCGCAGGGATTCATTAAGTTATGGGGTTTACAAACCATAACTGCAAATTCAATAGCAACTACCATAGATAAAGCAGGCGAAGACCTAAAATGAAAATAGAATGCCGAGATTGTTGGGCAGAAATTAATATTCTAGAGAATATAGTAGCTGAGGGAATTTTATCAAATCCGGATAATGGTGCTGATTTTGTGATCAGGTCAACAACAAAAACAACAAAAGATAAAGTGAAATCTAGGCTTGCTAAAAATGTAGACAAAGACAGGGAACAATAGATGGTGGAACTCTGCATAATCTATGATAAGGTGCGTTTTGAAGAAAAAGCACTATATGATAAAGCCTTGAAGAAAGGGCTAAAGGCACAGATTGTTGATGCTAAAACTATTACGATAAATACAGAAAGCAACAGAAAAGACTTTCGCCTAGGTGATGTGGTGTTACAGAGAAGTATAAGCCATTACAGAGGACTGTACTTGACAGCGTGTTTGGAATTTTTAGGTTTAAGAGTAATCAACAAATTCAAGGTTGGAGAAATCTGTGGCAATAAATTAATAACTTCCCTTACACTTGCTAAACACAATATACCAACTCCTAAAACACATCTTACATTTAGCGCAGAATCTGCAATGGAAGTAATTAATAAGATTGGATTTCCCCTTGTTTTGAAACCAATAGTTGGATCATGGGGAAGGGGAGTTTTTCCGCTCAGAGATGAGGAAGTAGCAAATATGATTGTAGAAATGAGAGAAGAAAATGATAGTCCTCTCGCACGTATATATTATGTCCAGGAAATGATTAAACGGCCACCACGGGACATTAGATGCATTGTAATAGGAGAAAAGGTTGTAGCTTCAATTTATCGATACTCTGCTGAAAATGAATGGAGAACAAACGTTGCTAGAGGAGGAAAAGCAGAAGTAGCTCCAATCACAAAGGAACTCGAAGATATTGCTTTGAAGGCTGCAAGAGTTGTAGGAGGTGGCATTTTGGGAGTAGATTTGATGGAAGACGAAAAAAGAGGCCTGTTAGTTCATGAAGTAAACAATACCGTCGAATTCCGAGGCGCCGCTAATGTTTCTGAGGCGGACATAACAGGTGCAATCATAGACTATGCTACAAGCATAGCAAAAAAATAATACCAATTCTGGTCGTTAGATCTATGATTGATATAAAGAGGAATAGGCATAAATGAGATATAGATGAACAACTTTCTTCATAACAATTAGAAAATCTATAATAAAATTCATAAAGTGTACCATTGCCAGAGAAATTGAGAAATTATAGATATGAAGGTTGGCGTAGTGGGTGCATCTGGTTATGTTGGCGGAGAGCTTCTGAGATTACTTGTCGTACATCCAAAAGTTGAAGTCAATATGGTAACTTCAAGGCAAAAGGCTGGAGAATATGTTCATCGTATTCATCCAAGTCTGAAAGGATTCATTGATCTTACTTTTTCACAATTGGATATGGAAAAATTGGTAAACTCTTGTGATATTGTATTTACTTCAGTTCCTCATGGAAAATCGAACAAAATTGTTAAAGAGCTTTATGGCAGGGGAATGAAGATCATAGATTTATCGGCAGATTTTCGTTTGAAGAATCCAAAAGATTATGTCAAGTGGTATGGCTGGGAGCATCCTTTTCCCGAACTATTGTCAAAGTCTGTGTATGGAGTTCCAGAATTACATAGAGAAGACATCAAGAAATCACAATTGGTTTCATGTCCTGGTTGCATGGCTGTTACTTCATTGCTTGCACTCAAACCGTTAATAGAAAATAATTTAATTGACACAGAGCATATAGTAGTCGACAGTAAAATTGGCTCATCGGGTGCAGGTGTAAAAGCGAATGCGGGTACGCACCATGCCATGCGATACGGGGTAATCCGTCCGTACAAACCAGCAAAGCATAGACATACAGGTGAAATTGAACAAGAATTAGGATTTATCGCTAAGAAGACAGTTAAAGTGAGTATGAGCCCTCATGCTGTTAATATTGTTAGAGGCATACTTACCACTAACCATACTTTTTTGAGAAAGCCTATGTCTGAGCTAGAACTCTGGAAGGTATATAGAAATTCCTACAGGGGTGAACCTTTCCTAAGATTTATTCGAGATAAAAAAGGGCTCTATAAATTTCCAGATCCTAAATTTCTAATTGGATCAAATTTCTGTGACATAGGATTTGATATTGATGAAGACAACCAGCGGCTAGTATCACTCTCTGCATCAGACAACTTGATGAAAGGAGCTGCGGGATCCGCTATACAAAACATGAACATACTCTGTGGATTTGATGAGACGGAAGGTCTAAAGTATACTCCTCTGACTCCAGTATGATAGTACTCAAAATCGGTGGAAGTATAGTTGATGGGTTGCATTCAACTACATTTCCAGATATCCGAACTATATCTGAAAACAAGAAGTTAATTCTTGTACATGGTGGTGGGAAAGACGTTACTAGTATAGCAAATAAACTTGGTAAAGAGCAAAAGTTCATTATATCTCCTGGTGGTGTGAAGAGCAGATATACAGACAAGGAAACTGCTGAAATCTATACGATGGTTATGTCCGGGAAGATAAATAAGGCAATAGTAGGGATGCTTTTACGTGCGGGTATTAAGGCTGTTGGGATTTCGGGGATTGACGGTAGTATGTTGAAAGCAGAAAGAAAAAAGAAACTAGTAATAATTAATGAAAAAGGAAGAAAAATGGTAATTGATGGAGGATATACTGGACGAATAAATTCAGTTGATCCGTCTTTATTAAACACCGTAATAGAAAAAGGATATGTTCCTGTTGTTTCACCTATCGCATTAAGTAATGAATTAGATTTTCTCAATGTAGATGGAGACAGAGCCGCTGCATACGTTGCAGGTGGAGTAAAAGCTCATTCAGTAATTTTTATAACAAACGTAAATGGTTTGATATTGGATGAAAAATTAGTAACATATATGACATGTGAGCAAGCAAAAACAGCGATATCAAAGATAGGTTTTGGTATGCAAAAGAAAGTAATTGCATGTATCGAGGCATTAGAAATGGGTGTGAGGGAGGCCATAATTGCATCAGGACAGGTAGAGAATCCCATCTCTGCATCAATTGCACATTATAATTGTACGGTGATTACTCCTAATTGAACGAAGAAGATCAATATCTTGCCAATCTATATCAGAGATTTCCAATTAATATAGCACGTGGTAAAGCTGCAAAAGTATGGGATACTTCTGGTATAGAATACATCGACTGCTTGGCAGGTTATGGCGTCGCTCTTGTTGGGCATTGCAACGAGAGAGTTGTCAATGCTATAAAAAATCAAGTAGAAAATCTTATTGTATGCCATATGTCTGTTTACAATGATACTAGACTAAAGTTCCTTCAAAGGCTTGCTGGTATTGCCCCCGTAGGATTGAATAAAGTATTTTTTAGCAATAGTGGTGCAGAAGCGATAGAAGCTGCACTTAAGTTTTCTCGAAAATATACCCAGAAGACAGGAATAATTGCTATGAGAGGAGGATATCATGGCAAAACGTTTGGAGCATTGTCCGTGACCCACCATGAAAAATACCGAAAATCATTTATGCCGCTTTTAGAAGGTATTAAATTTGTTCCTTACGCTGATCCATCAAGAATAGAAGATATGATCGATAATAATATTGGAACTCTAATTATAGAGCCTATTCAAGGGGAAACAGGAATCATTGTACCGCCAGATGGATTAATGCAACATATTCGAGAAATCTGTAATCGACACAATTTAGTCCTAATATTTGACGAGATTCAAGCAGGTCTGGGGAGAACAGGTAAAATGTGGGCGGGACAAAATTGGTCCACAACGCCTGATATCATGTGTCTTGCAAAGGGAATCGCAGGCGGTCTTCCAATGGGTCTAACATTTGCAAAACCAGAGATCATGGAAGCAATGAACATCGGCGAGCACTCTTCGACATTTGGAGGAAATCCTGTGGCATGTGCAGCTGGAACAGCCACTATTGAAGCTCTGACAGAAGACAAATTAGTTGAAAACGCCGCAAAAGTCGGTAAATACTTTAAAGAAGGCCTCCTGATGTTAAAAGACAGTCATAAGATAATCAGGGACGTTAGAGGTCTTGGTCTGATGCTTGCTGTCGAGTTGCGTTTCGATGTGAAAGATGTGCTTTTCGATGGAATAAAAAATGGATTACTGATGTTATATTCAGGAAGAAACATAATCAGATTACTTCCTCCTTTGGTGATTGACGAAGACATTGTTTCCATCATTTTAAAAAAAATGGATGAATTATTTACGAAGGAGGAAAGAAGGAGAAATGTTTAATAATATAGATTCGCTTGATGACAAGATTATAAGGATTTTACAAAGTGATTCTCGCAAATCATTTGTTGAAATTGCTGACGAAATAAGATTGTCAGAATCGGCGGTTAGAAGGCGCGTAAAGAACCTTATAGATAATGGTATAATTAAACGATTTACAATTGAATTAAACGCCGGTAATAAAACAAGCGCTATAACTCTCATTTCAGTAAGTTCTACAGCAGATTCATCTATTGTATCCTCAAATCTAATGAAACTTAACGGAGTGGAAGTAATATATGAGATTACAGGTCAATATGATATCGCTGCAATCATTGTTGCTCCTACCATCGCAGAGATTAACCAGTATATTGATGATGTACGTAAAATAGAAGGTGTCTCAGACACTAATACGGTAATAATTCTAAAAACTATACGTTAATTTCTCATATGTTATTGTTATTCTTTCTTAAAATTAGATATTTATCTGGCTACTCGTCAATAAAAGCTAACAAAAACGTTGCATTGTGGTATTTTGATCGCGATAAAGTTTATATTGAATGCGAAAGGGGTTGTTTATTATAAAAAATGTCACTAAAATCGGATGATCCGAATTACTTTGCGCATTTCTATAATCAATCAAACAACAATAAAAAAAGGATTAGAATTCTTGATTCTACGCTTAGAGAAGGAGAGCAGCATCCTGGAGTAGCTTTCACTATAAAGCAGAGAATTCAAATCGCATGGATGCTAGACTCTTTTGGAGTTGATCAAATAGAAATTAGTCCCATAGTATCGTCAGATCATTACCAGGCTACTAAAACTATTATAAAACAAGGTTTAAGGGCCGACATTTTGGCCCATGTACGGGCAATAAAATCTGATGTAGATGTTGCCATCGATTCCGGGGCAACATGGGTTGCTACATATATGGGTATTTCCGATATTCATCTGTCCGCGAAATTAAAAATTAACAGAGAAGGTGCCAAGGTAAGAGCATTGGAAGTTGCTGACTACATCAAGTCTCATGGATTAAAGTCAAGATTTACAATGGAAGACGCAAGTAGGACTGATCCATCTTTTTTAATTGATATGTGCAAGGAGATGAACAAGCGAGGGATTGAAAGAATTAGTATTCCAGATACTGTAGGGATATTGAGTCCCCGTGGAATGTATAATTTAGTCAAGATGGTTTATGATAATATAGATATATCAAAAAGTTCACTTGATGTTCATTGTCATAACGATGTTGGATTAGCATTAGCAAATGCCCTAGCAGGATGTGAAGGAGGTGCGGACCAAATTCATACTACTATAGATGGATTAGGGGAACGTAATGGTATTCCTGCATTAGCTGAAACTGCGGTTGCACTCACTCTGATTTATAAATCAAGTAACGATTTTCGACTGCATATGCTAAAAGACTTGTCGAAAACAATCTCAGAATATACTGATTTAGAAATCCCAGAATCAAAGCCGATCGTTGGAGATAGTGCATACACGCACAAAGCAGGCACTCATCTTGCGGCAATTCTAAGGAATCCATCAGCATATGAGATAATAGAACCTAAAATAGTAGGTAACAGACGTAAAATAGTATTTGGAGAACTGGCAGGAAAAAATGGGGCATCTTATTTATTATCGTTACTAGGATTAGAAACAGGTCTGCACGAAGCAGAAACTATGGCTCGTGGCTTAAAAGAACTTCGTATGGGAGACATTTTAAAATTATACTTAGACGATAGATTAGAGAGAAAGATACTTAATGATGCTTCTCCGAAAGTAAATACTAAGGAGTAAATAATAAAATGATCAAATGTCCAGAATGCGATGCTGAAATCAAAATTCCCTCTGACTCGATCGAAGGTGAAATTGTAACGTGTCCAGACTGCGGTGCAAGTTATGAATTACTGAAAGCAGATGAAGGATTTAACATTAAACCCGCCCAAGTAGTCGGCGAGGATTGGGGGCAGTGACAAAAGGCAAATCAATATCTTCTCTTACCATTCTTTATGACAATATTAGATGGGAAGAAAAGGCACTCTATGAAGCTGCTAAAAAGAAAGGAGTTGAAATTAATAATGTTGACTGTAAAACTCTCTCGATTGATCTAAATAATAAAAATTCAAAATATTTGGATGAAATTATCATTCAACGTACCGTTAGCTATTTTAAGAGTCTTCATTCGACTGCTGCACTTGAAGGACTTGGAGCGCATATAATAAATTCACTCCGTACTGCTATTCTTTGTGGTAATAAGTTATTCGCCCATATGGAACTTCAAAAGGCCGGAATTAAGACACCTAATGCATTTACCGCATTTTCTGCAGAATCTGCTATATCTGCCCTCAATAGTATAGGCTATCCTGCCGTTATTAAGCCTACAATAGGAAGCTGGGGAAGGTTAATTGCTCTTCTACGTGATACGGAGGCAGCCAAGGCCATAATAGAAGATCGCGAGCATATGTTTCCACTTTATCATGTATACTTCTTTGAAGAATTTGTCAAACGTCCGCCAAGGGATATTAGAGCCATTGTAGTAGGTGATGCCGTCATTGCAGCCATTTATCGTTATTCTAGTCAAGGAGAATGGAAAACGAACATGGCCTTGGGAGGCTATGCCAAAACTTGTCCTATTACAAAGGAACTAGAAGATATCTGCATAAAAGCCACAAACGCAGTGGGTGGGAATATAGTTGGTGTTGACCTAATGGAAAGTGAAGAGACTGGTTTAGTTGTTCATGAAGTTAACAATACAACTGAATTTAAAAATACGGTTAGAGTGACTGGTATAGATGTTCCAGGATTAATGATTGATTATGCTTTAGAGCTGTCAAATTAGTATAGTGTATAGTATAGAAATTGGTTTCCTCCAATTATGCGGTTGAATTCTTAAGGAAAGCTCTGGAACAATATACACCATCAAGATCTGAAGCTTCGTTAGCAAACCTGATAAAGGACAAGTGCGTTAACGAACTTGGGTTTGAACAAGTCCATATTGACAATGTAGGAAACATCATTGCTGCTAAAGGGAACGGCGAACCTAAAATATTGCTTTGTGGTCATATGGATACCGTTCCAGGGCAGATTCCTGTCAGAATACAAGATGGATTTCTTTATGGTCGTGGAGCATCTGATGCAAAGGCACCCCTTATTTCCATGCTATTAGCTGCCGCAGAATTTCCAAAACAAACAGGCACAATAATTTTCGCTGGTGTTGTGGATGAAGAAGGAAATGCAACAGGAATAAAGCAGTTAGTGAAAGGCAAACTTTCGGTAGATTATGCAATTTTTGGGGAACCAAGTGGCATCGAGAACATAACGATCGCATATAAAGGCCGATTAGCAATCAGACTTACATGTGATGTTGGCAATAGTGCCCATGCAAGTGCTCCGTGGTTAGCTAAAAATTCAATTGAAGAAACATATGATTTTTGGAATGCAATCAAATCGGAGATAGAGATACTACATGTAAAAGAAACCAGAGCAAATTCGATAAGCTGTAGTCTAACTGAAATAACAGGAGGTTCAAGCCATAATGTTACACCTCAGACATGCAGGATAACAATAGATATCCGAATACCTACAAATACTACATGTGGAAAGGTTCTCAAATTGATAGATGATGTTATTAATAAAGTTGCTATAAATAAAGGAATAAAAGCAGTTTACAGAATTGAAGATAATACAGAGCCCTTTGAAGCAGATCTTACTTCTCCGTTGGTTAGAGCCTTGTCACTTTCAATTCAAGATGTTAAAAAAAAAAGACCAATTCTTTTAAGAAAGACTGGCACAGGAGACATGAATATACTAGGAAATGCATTGAAGGTACCCGTTGTTACCTATGGACCCGGTGACCCCCATGCCTCCCATACGGCAAATGAAAGAGTTCATATTGAAGAATATGTTTCGAGTATAGATGTT
>Ga0126304_10001572_pt1 | contig 10807 bp, 11 predicted proteins | sample Plot25_FD_92538 | JGI IMG/M metagenome (GOLD analysis project Ga0126304, IMG submission 92538) | Serpentine soil microbial communities from UC McLaughlin Reserve, CA, USA - Plot25 | ecosystem: Environmental > Terrestrial > Soil > Grasslands | place: USA: UC McLaughlin Reserve, Lake County... | reverse complement strand
TATGTACCGAACCTCCGCTGGGGAAATAAATATGGCAGCACATCGCTCGTTGATGGACTCGCGAATGATGGCTTGACAGATGTTTATAAGAATTATGCAATGGGAAACGCCGCTGAGCTATGTGCAAGTGAATGCGGAATCAGCCGGGAAGCGCAGGACGAATTCGCGATCGAAAGTTATAAGCGTAGCCAATCTGCTGCTAATAACGGAAAATTCAACAATGAAATCGTACCAGTAACCATCCCTCAACGCAAAGGCGAACCGATCGTTTTTGGCAGGGATGAAGAACCCTTTAATGTAAAATTTGACAAGATTCCGGAATTGAAACCAGCATTTCAGAAAGATGGAACGGTAACAGCTGCCAATGCAAGTACCATGAATGATGGCGCCGCTGCACTGGTACTCATGAGTAAGGAAAAAGCAGAAGAGCTGGGATTAAAGCCCATCGCAAGGATAGTGAGTTTCGCGGATGCGGAACAGGCTCCTGAGTGGTTTACGACATCGCCGGCACTGGCAGTTCCGAAGGCCGTTGAAAAGGCCGGCCTAACGATGATGGACATTGGCTTTTGGGAACTCAACGAGGCATTTGCGGTGGTAGGTATTGAAAATACAAAAAGAATGAAACTGGATCCTGCAAAGGTAAACGTGCATGGAGGTGCCGTAGCTCTCGGACACCCCTTAGGAGCAAGTGGTGCCAGGATCATTGTAACGTTGATCAATGTCCTAAAAGAAAATGCGGCCAGGTATGGCGCCGCTGGCATCTGTAACGGGGGAGGAGGAGCCAGCGCCATGGTGATCGAAAGACTTTCCTAATAATTCAAAACAAGCATATTCGTCATCTACGGGTTAACCCTCATAGCACAATATACGTTAGCGGGTACAATTCAAAGAACCAAATGTCTTGATAAGGAAGTGCTCATGCTTTTGAATAGAATTCTTTAATATTCACTTTCAAGACCTAATTTTTCTTTGTTTATTTGTTTAATAAAATTAACCCAGACCCGTATGAAAAACATTCGCTTACTAAGCATTGCGTGCCTATTTTTTAGTGCCTCGTTTTCTCAAAACTTTATGCACGGCGCCGGCATATCGGTTTTCGTAACGAAAGTGGAATCGAGTGACATTGCCGCTTACGGCGGTTTCACTTATTCGCCGCGAATCAACTTTTTAGAAACCGAAAGTCTTTCCTTATCGTTAGGAATTCCTCTGAGCGTTGCTACTTCCGGCAGTTATTCTTATAACAGCAGGACCGGGTACACATCAGAAAATGATATGCGTTTTCTCTTCAATGCCCCGTTGATCGTGAATGTTAACGTGGGCGCCGGTTCGACAAGAGAAACGGAAAGCCGTTTTGGCGCCTTTGCCGGGGGCGGATTTGGATACAATTATGGAAATTTTAATGTCACAGAAACGGATGAATACGGGAATACGTATGAAGAGGAGGCGCTGTTTGGTACTTATGGTCCCGCAGCCAATGCCGGATTTCGTATTGCGGTTGGAAGTCAGCAAAAGAATATTGAAACAAGATTTTCCTACATGAAGGGAATCACGCATAGCAAACCCGCAATTTTCGGACTGGCGGCACTGTTCAATTTCTAATCATAGTCTCTCTTATGCCGGATATCTGGAGGCCTACTGGCATCAGCCTTTGAATTCTGTAATATCTCGTGATTTATGCCAAGAAAATTATTGCTTAATTCGTGGAGCCGTCCCACAAAAAAACATTGTAAAAAATTCCTCCATCATGAATCCAGCGATAACAGTGCGTCCGGCAACCAGGGAAGATGCTGAACTCATAGCTGATCTTAGCCGGGAAACTTTCTATGAAACATTTGCATCCCAGAATACGCCTGTGGACATGGATAAGTTCATGCAGACACAATTTGCAAAAGATAAATTGATGCAGGAATTGAATGAGCCGGAAAATCTTTTTTTCATCGCCTACAATGAGGATCAGGTAGCCGGCTATCTAAAACTTGGGGACGGCAAAAATCCCATGCAACTACAAAATGTTTCGGCAATTGAAATCGTGCGCATCTATTCTGTCACCTCTATGATAGGGAAGGGAATTGGCAAAGCGTTGATGCAAACCAGCATCAACACGGCGATTGAGAGAAACAAAGACATTATATGGCTTGGAGTTTGGGAAAGAAATCAGCGGGCGATAGCGTTTTATCAGAAATGGGGTTTTAAAAAATTTGGAGAGCATGATTTTATTCTAGGTAATGATATACAAAGCGACTGGCTGATGAAAAAGCATCTCAACGTATAGCCTAAAGGTCTTTTGATAAGCGGTTAGCAAAAGTGGCATCTGCAGATTAGCTTAGCTAACTAAACAGCTGCTAATGGTTATGAACTTGTTCATTTTTTTGTTTGCATTCCTGGCTTTGTCTTGCAATGAGAAAGTTGACTTACAAAAAGAGAGAAGTGCGATCCTTGATTTACTCGCGAAGGAAAGAAATGCGCACTTTGAAAAAAATGTGACCCTGTTTATGTCTGAGTTCTCTGATGGTATGATTTCCGTAAATAGGGGAGTAGTAATGGCTGCCAGTCGTGATACCACATATAAGCGGATCGACAAATATTTCAGAAGCGTTGACTTCGTAAAATGGGATGACCTCGTTCCACCGCAAATAAATTTCTCGAAAGACGGAAGTCTGGCATACGCGATTGTTCAGAAGCAGGTAATCCTTTCACTAAAAGACAGCCTACCTAAGGTTGTTCTCGATACAAAAAATTTTGCATGGGTTTCTATCTACCGCAAAAAAGGAAACGAATGGAAAATTGAATGTAACATTTCGACCAACAAATAGAATACTTCATTACCTCTGTGCAACGCCGTCTGTGTGAATTCTGTTGTGAGCAGATGGAATTCAAGCAAGTCCGCTCTCCGCCCTTCTATGCATTTCCGTGTGGTTCAATTGGAGCAGCACACAAGACTTCTTTTTACCACAGAGGTTCACACAGGTTTGGCACAGAGGGAAACGGACGGAGTTCGTGAGTTATTAACTTGTTTAAATTTTATGCAAAAGCAGATTCCTGCTTCAGATAGTGAAGTGGCCTCCTTTGGATCAATGAATGGATGAGAGTAAACAGATCAATGTTTCTGTTGTTATATCGAAATTCGCTCTCCTTAATATGTAGATAAGTGGTGCCAGTGTTTAATCCGCGGAATTTCACGATGCGAGATTTCAATATTCCCCAGAAAAGGTCTATTTCGTCGATTTTTGATTTGCCTTTTATAAAGTGTTCCGCGTTATTGACCCGGTAAAGTTTCATTTTGCCAAAATCCGCGATCGCATCGAAGATGTGAAGATCGTTTTGTTCGAGGATGCTCTTATCGGCGGTCACCTTGCCTCGTAGCCAGTTATTCAACCAAACGGCATCCACATTGACGATATGCATCGTATATATCCCCTGATCGGTTCTGAAAGTTCCATAAAAATTATTGTCAATATTTGCATCCCCGATTTGTTTATGAGAGATTACAGGGAACTGTCGTCTATGTTGGTAAAATGGATTTTGTTCTTCACAATATTGTGCAATCTGTGTCCGGATAAGTTTGAGATAGGCATTTACCGTTATACGGCTGATGCCTGATATATTAGCGATTTGGGTCGCTGTTAGGTCCTCGCAAAATAGATTCAGCAATTCTCTTACCTTTTTTTCCGGAATACGTGCATTTTTCAGATACCTGTTTTTCATGCCTGCGGCTTTTTTCAATGGCTTTTAGTACAACTGTAACAGTACTCGTCAACAATGTGTCACAATAAACAGAGCAATTTAAGCAGCGGACTGCTGCACTGAAAAGTCGGGTTTATACAGACGGAGATTTTATGTCCATCAGCGGAAAAAAAACCGGCATATATAGCTTTGGAAAATCAGAATGCTTGATTCGTGGGACGAAAACTGTTGTTCATCGGAGCTCATTATTTTGAGTATGGGCCAAGTAACGATTGCACAAGTTCTTTATAACTTCTTCCAACCGGAACCTGTTTGCCATTGATTTCAATGTCGGTTGCTGTGAACGCTTCGATTTTATCTTTCGCGACAATAAAGGATCGGTGAACGCGAATGAAATTCGATTTATCCAGCATCTCTTCAATTTCGCCTAGCTGGAACTTGGTTAGAATGTTGCGACTTTTTGTATAAATTCGGATATATTCCTTGAGGCTTTCGATATATAGAATTTCATCGAGATATATTTTTACTCGTTTCTTGCTAACATTAAAAAATAAATATCGTCGCTCCGCATCCCGGAAGCCTGCGGGTATTAGCGATTGCGGAACCTCCCCTTTCAACTTGTTCACACCCGCCAGGAACCGACTAAACTCAATTGGCTTCAGGAGGTAGTCAACTACGTTATATTCATATCCCTGTAAAGCATATTCATGATAGGCAGTGGTTATGATGATCTGAGGTGCATGCTTCAATGTTTTTATGAAGTCGAGCCCTTTCAGTTTTGGCAGATTGATATCAAGAAATATCAGATCAATCTTTTCTTTCTGTAGAATTTCGAGGGCGAAAATAGCATCACGACATACAGCTTTCAGAGTGAGAAAGGAAACCTGGCCGATGTAGTCCTGTAGCACTTCTGCGGCAAGCGGCTCATCTTCAACTATGATACAGTTAAATTGCGGCATTGCTGTTAAGGTTGAGCGTCAGTCGAACATTAAAGGTATTTTCAAGGCTTTTGATTTTCAAATCGTAGTCCATGTACATTAGTTGTAATTGCCGTCGCACATTGCTTAGGCCGATATTTTCCTGCACTTCGTTGACTTCAGTTTCGTCTTTTGAATTACTGATATCGAATTGAAGTAATCCATCATTCAGCTTGAGATCGATAAAAATAAACGACTCAAAGCGTGTTTCTCCAGCACCATGTTTAAACGCATTTTCAATAAACGGCAATAATATCATAGGCGCAATCTCCCGTGATGGATCATCCACCTGCTTGTTGAAACTTATCTTGAGTCGTTCGTTGTACCTGATTCCCTCCAATTCAAGATAGCTGTCAATCATATGAATTTCATCAACAAGCGAGATACGGTTTTTCCTGGCTTCATACAACATGAAGCGTAAGAGTTTAGACAACTTCATCACGACATCAGCAGTCTTGTCCGACTTCTTCCTCGCAAGCGCGTAAATATTATTGAGCGTGTTGAAGAGGAAATGCGGATTGGTTTGCGTTTTAAGAAACTTCAATTCTGACTCAAGCTTCTCGGCAACCAGCGCCTTCTCGCGTTCCTTACCGAGCAGGTAAAGACGCAGTAATTTCATGGCAACCGCACCCCCCGCAACAAAGCCAATGTCAAGCACAGCAGACAGGATACGCGTTGCATCAAAAAAGCGAGAAGCGGCTACCGGCTCATCATATACATAAGGACTCAGATAGCAGGTTGCTATTAAACGATGAAGCAATACGGAAAAGACCAGCATCGTTGACACTTCAATCACAACCAGTACTATTTTTTTGTTTTTTCGAATGCCCCGATCAATTGCATAATAGATGATGAAGTAGACAAAAAGCAATTTAACTGGAAGCAGAGCCAGATTTGCATGTAAGCCTTTTAGGAAAAGTTCTGTCTCTGAAAGGGCTGGAAAGGAGCTTTTAATCCAAAAATACTCAAGAAGGGTATCTTCCAGCAGGTAGATCAACCAGAAAGCAATATGTAGGAGCAGCCGTGTTCCCATCCCTTGTAAAAATCTAAAAAAACATGCTCACTTCAAATAAAAGTGTATGAATGGAAATTAACTAAGTATGAACAACCATTTGCGAATGGTTCACTTGTTTTCGCGGAATAACACGCAATTCATACTGCATTCCCCGGTATTCATTGAATTATTATTCTCTCCTCCGGGGAAGGGCTTACTTTGAGATATCAAACCACAGCCATGAAGAAATATGCAGTCCTTCTTATATCAGCAATAATGTTTTGGATACAATCACTTTCTCAACAGGCGGCAAAGAACCTGCTATCTGCAGGCACGCCGGTTTTGGCTACTGATATATTGATCAACACTACCATGAATGAAAGGGATATCGCGATTTCGCCCGACGGAACGGAAATGTTTTATTCGGTGTATTTACAGCCATCTCTATTCCACGCCATTATTTATTGCAAAAAAGATAAGGGAGGAAAGTGGTCATCTCCACAGGTCGCTTTGTTTTCTGGAAAATATAGTGATATGGAGCCGGCCTTTGCACCTGATGGAAAGAAATTATTTTTCTCATCGAATAGGTCCGATACATCTTCCAAAAATAAAAACTATGATATATGGTATGTTGAGAAAGTCAATGGACAATGGTTGAATCCAAGGAATGTTGGCGCGCCGATAAATACTCCGGAGAATGAGTATTATCCATCAGTAGCCGCAAATGGTAATCTCTATTTTACTGCTGCATATAAGAAAGGAATCGGTAGGGAAGATATCTACGTGGCGAAGTGGGAATATGGTAAATACTTAGATCCGGTTGCTCTTGACACAGGAGTTAACAGTGCCTTGTATGAATTCAACGCATTTGTTTCACCGGATGAAAAGTATATCCTGTTTACATCATATGGCAGAAACGATGACAAGGGCAGGGGAGATATTTACCTGAGTACAAGGGATGAAAAAGGAAATTGGCGTCCCGCAAAAAATGTGTGGATGATCAACTCCGATAAACTGGATTATTGTCCATTTGTTAGCTTTGATAGGAAAACTTTATTTTTTACAAGCGAGCGACACTCGATACCCGACTCATTCATTGAAGAGCAGTTGACTTATCAAAAACTAAAATCGCTTCATCAACAGGTTGAAAATGGCGCTGGAAATATTTACCAGGTAAGTTGGGACGCAGTTATGCAAAGCTTGCATTGATGTTAACAAACTTATTATGTCAGAACATGATTGGTCCAGGTTTGTACTTCGCATTCCCGTTACAGCGTCGCGTGAAAAAATCTATAACGCCTGGACTACAAAGCAAGGAATCGAATCCTGGTTTCTACGAAGTGCGGACTTCTTTACACCTCAAAACACACTACGTGGCGAGCAGGAATTCATCCAAAATGGCGACCGATATACATGGTTATGGCATGGATATGATGACGAGACGGTCGAGCACAATGATATTCTTGAAGCAAACGGAGAAGACACAATAAGCTTCGTGTTTGCAGGCCATTGTATTGTAACGGTAGTCATCGGTATGATCGATAAGGAAACAATTGTTCAACTAACACAGAAAAATATTCCGACGGGCGAAGAAGGAAAAGTAAACATCCATATCGGCTGCATGGAAGGGTGGACCTTCTACCTAGCCAATCTAAAGTCAGTTCTTGAAGGCGGCATCGACCTTCGAAATCGGAATGTGAATATTGGCAAAGTGGTAAATGCGTGAAACAGAGCTCAGAATTCTGAATTCTGCATTCTCCATTCATCTCTTCAAAAGCTTACTATTCACTATCCTTTCCATCACTTCATCTTTTTGATATTTTGAGATAGGAACCTTGAACGAATGGATATGAATAATGTTTCCTTCAATGGAGTTAATACTATCGATCGAGACAATGAATGATTTATGAGGTTGAATGAATTCTTTTGCAGGAAGCTTCTCCTTCAATGAAGCTAAGGTGAGATGAGTGATGATCCTTCTGTCCTTGGTTTGAATGGCAACATAATTTTCAAGGGCCTCAACAAACAGGATTTCCTGAAAATGTATTTTCTCCAGCTTATTGTCTGCCTTTACAAAGAAGTAATCATCATTCGCCACTGCCTCTTGCGACTGGAAGTACTCGTACGCTTTGTTGGCAGCCTTAAAAAAACGTTGAAAGGAGATTGGTTTGAGCAGATAATCCAAAATATCAAGATCAAATCCCTGTACTGCATATTTCTCGTATGCAGTGGTGAATATTATCTTAGGAGCGCTGGAAAGATTTTTTAAGAATTCAATGCCGGTCATGTAGGGCATCTCGATATCCAGGAAAAGCAAGTCTATAGATTTGTGCCTGATAAGCTCGTTCAGTTGCAAAGCATCTTCACATACTCCTATTAACTCGAGGAAGTCTATCTTTTCGATGTAACCCTGTAAGCCTTTCCTGGCAAAGGGTTCATCATCTGTAACAATGCACTTGATCATCATGGGTGTCTAAATTAAAAAGAGTTTTTAGAACATACCTATTCAATTATTGGTTGCACAGCATTCGCATTCAATTTCAACAGCGCGATAAAATGCGAATTATTTTTTTGCAAGGTAAGTTCGTGCTTTCCGGGATACAGTAAATGAAGGCGTCTTTTAAGATTCTCCAGTCCTATTCCCCCTTCTCTTACAGGAACTTCCCCAACAGGAATAGAATTGACCACTTCGAAATCTATGCCCGATGCACTCTTCTTAGCTGTTACACTCATCTCATATTCACCCCCGATATATTTAAATGCATTTTCAACAAGCGGCAAAAAAAGCAATGGATATACCTGTTGTCCTTTCAGTGAAGGATCGAAACTTACCTCGAGTTTTAATTTGTCTGAGCTCCTCACCTTTTGCAACTCGATAAAATTTTTCAGATAGTTTATTTCCTGTCCCACGGAAACGGTTTGTTGCTGGTCGTACAATTGGTAACGCAGCAGATCTGAAAATTTCTCTACGCTCTTTTTAGCATCTCCTACATTTTCATCCATCTGGAAATAAATAGTGTTCAATGCATTGAATAGAAAATGTGGATGGTACTGTGCTTTTAAAAATTTTAGTTCGGTCTGCAACTGGTCGTTCGTTATTTTTTCCAGCTGCAGTTTATTATCAACATATGCCTTAAGATAGTAGTTGCCGCGAACGATGGCAAAATACAGCAATACATAAAGTATGGGAAGGATATTTGTAATTACAAAATCGTTTAACTGCAGGCCATCATCTGTCAGCGCCACCATCGGAATTATAGTGCAATTTAGAAGAATCGCGCAGGCGAGATAAACGGTTACAAATTCCCGAAGGATTGTTCTTCCCGTAATGCCCGGACTTGTTCGCTTATTAAACTGACGAATAAAATAGTCCAATAAAAATTGGATCATGTAGCTGACTATGATCACTGAACCGATCTCTATCGCATTAGTGTGAAAAGGCCTTTTCCAAAATTGGAACCCTCCCTGGATATCATTTACCAGGCGGATACTCGTGTAAATAATCAATCCGAATAAAATAGGGAATATGTATTTCCAGAAGACTTTCATGTAAGACAATTTACAACATTCATGCGCCGGTTTCAGCAGGTATCATCAACACATCATGCGAAGTTGTTTTCGGAAGGGGCTTTGCTTCACCTAACTTTTTGAGAGGCGACATTCCGAAAAGATATCGCAGCACATTATTCGGACGTATAATCAAATGATAGATGAGCATGCTTAGCGCAAAGGTTACCAACACTATGAAAATATACTTGGATAAAATGGAATCCGACACCTGAACCACGTAATAAGCCAGGATAACAATAATAGTTTGATGAAGAATATAAAATGGATAAACGGCTTCATTCACATAGTCTAATATCTTGCGTTTTTTGTTGATATATTTTTTGCCATAACCAATTAAGGCAAATATCCAGAACCAGGCTGTTGCAGGATAAAGCGCAAGGAAGGCATAGGTTCGCCAGTCGGTTTTCCAGTTTGCAAGTGTATCCCATGGCTCTATGCCGTTCCACCTGACGTAGTTGATGGAGATTATTGTTAAAAATGCCAGGAGCAGTGATGTGCGCCGGTTCCTCTGAAGGCTTTCAGTTATCCCTCCAAAAACAATACATACGAAGCCAACAACCAGAAACAAAAACCAATATGGCAGACTTGCCCAATCATGGATAAGATCATTTGTTTGCGGAAATTGGAGGGTTACGGCAGTATAGACAATCACACTTGGGAGAATAAGGAGATACGCCCATTTTCCTCTTGCCACCAACTGTAAGCGCCCGCTCCATATTCTTTCTTTGTTCTTCATAACCCATATAAAGAAGGGCGCGGCAACAAGGTTATAGATAAAAAGATAGAGGATAAACCATAGATGGTGCCAACTAGTGTTGCCCTCCGGATAAGGTTGCCCTTCAAATATGCGCGGATAAAAATCAAAATAATTCCCGGTGAATCCCTGGGTTAATCGCTCCATGTATATCTGAGGAGGAACGATCACCAACATACCAAACAAAAGCGGTATCATGAGGCGGTGAAACCTCACTTTGATAAATTGACCGGCATTCTTTTTCATTAGAATGAAATAGGACACTCCACCTGATATAAAAAACAATAGTGGCATCCTGAATCGGCTTAACCAAAAATTGAATTCTGTAAACAGGTAACTAGTGTCTTTATTTTTGATATGCCATCCTTCCTCCGCGGCAAATGGCATCGCAGAATGAAATACGAGTACACCAAGAATGGCCAACATCCTTAACCAGTCCAGATAGCTTTGGCGGTTGGCTTGTGAGTTGTGAGCGGTGAGTGGTGAGTGCTCAACAGAGTCCATCGTTTTAAATTTTCACAAAAGTATTCCGCCTGTGCACCTTCAAAAAATTAGTTTGACGTATAGACGGTTGTGAGTGGTCAGTGGTCAGTTGTGAGGACCCAATTGTGAGCTGTGAGGTGTGAGTCGTGAGTGTTCAATGCGAATGGTCGATGGTGAATAATCGCTCATCGCGCATGATTGAGTGCAGTGCACAAAGTTTCAAATGATGAAATTCAAGTGAATTACCATTCAGCATTCACCATTCACCACACCGACTCACAACTGACAATTGACCCCTTCACAACTGACCACCCACAACTGACGACTCACAACTCAATTTGTTAT
>Ga0126304_10001571_pt1 | contig 10811 bp, 10 predicted proteins | sample Plot25_FD_92538 | JGI IMG/M metagenome (GOLD analysis project Ga0126304, IMG submission 92538) | Serpentine soil microbial communities from UC McLaughlin Reserve, CA, USA - Plot25 | ecosystem: Environmental > Terrestrial > Soil > Grasslands | place: USA: UC McLaughlin Reserve, Lake County... | reverse complement strand
GAGGCGGGGGGCCTGCTCGGCAGTCACTGGGTCGTCGACCACCATCCGGACCTGTTCGAGGGCTGCACCGAGGGCATCAGCGAGGTCGGCGGCTTCAGCCTCACCGTCCGCGACGACCTGCGCCTCTACCTGGTCGAGACGGCCCAGAAGGGCATCAACTGGATGCGCCTGACCGTCGAGGGCACGGCGGGCCACGGGTCGATGGTCAACGACGACAACGCCGTCACCGAGCTCGCCGAGGCGGTTGCCCGGCTGGGACGGCACGACTGGCCGCTACGGGTCACCCCGACGGTGCGAGAGTTTCTCGACGCCGCGTCGCAGGCGTACGGCGTAGAGCTGGACGCCGCCGACCCTGAGGCCCTCCTTCGTACGCTCGGCGCCATGGCGAAGATCATCGGAGCCACCCTGCGCAACACGACGAACCCGACCATGCTCAAGGCCGGCTACAAGCACAACGTGATCCCCGGCCGGGCGGAGGCGTACGTGGACGGGCGCTTCCTGCCCGGCTACGAGGAGGAGTTCCGCGCGACGCTGGACAAGGTGCTCGGGCCTCGAGTGCGCCGAGAGGTGTTGGTCTCGGATATCGCCTTGGAGACCGAGTTCGCGGGAGACCTGGTCGACGCGATGGTTGCCGCCCTACGGGCCGAGGACTCCGGCGCGCTGCCGGTGCCCTACTGCCTGTCCGGAGGCACCGACGCCAAGGCCTTCAGCCTCCTCGGTATCCGAGGGTTCGGGTTCTCGCCGCTGCGACTGCCGCCGGGGATCGACTTCGCCGGCATGTTCCACGGCGTCGACGAGCGGGTTCCCGTCGAGGGGCTCCGCTTCGGTGCCCGCGTGCTCGACCGGTTCCTCGACCTCGCCTGACCGTTGCGATCCTCGCGTGACCCGCTAACGTCGCACGACTCCGCGACTAGTGTGGGTCATTACACGTCAAACCACCTCGGGATACGTGCAAAGACCCCCACAAGTCGAGGATCACCAGGTGAGTGCGGCGGCTGGGCGGCGAAAGTCGGCATCGCGTAGTTCGGCCAGCGGCCGCAGGCCGGTCAAGGCGGAGATCTCCGACACGATCACATGCCGCTCGTGCAGGACGGAACGTGCCCCGTAGCGCAGAAGCGGCAGTCCGGCCCGAGTGAGCAGCGTGTTCTCTCGTCGGTTGTCTGCCTGACGTTGGTCGGCGTCGTCGTGGTACGCACCGTCGTACTCCAGCCCGAGCACGGGGCATCCCACCACGATCACCAGATCGGGATATCCGCACAGGACCATCGGCCTTCCCGCGTACACCGGTGGGTTGACCAGTGGCGGCGGAAAGCCGGCCAGCACGACCACCATGCGGAGTCGTGTCTCACCGGCCGATCCACTCCGTGGTGTCGCCAGGTCCACGGCCAGCCTGGCGGTACGCACGCCCGGCCAGCGACGATGGGTGTCCACGTAGGCCGACAGCCAGGGCAGTTCGCACAGTCCCGTGTGGGCGAACGCATCGACCACGACGACGGCCTCGACCAGCGACGCTCGCCGCACGAGGTCGAAGCACGTCCGCATCGGTGACAAGACGGCGACGCCGCCGATCTCCCAGACGTCACGCCACATGTCGCCACCGTGGTCGAGGACGCGCCTCGTCAGCCCGGCGCCGGATATCCCGCGCCCGTCGGCAGACCTGGGCCGCGCGTACTCGAGTGGTACGACATGGCCGGGACGAGGCCGCCAGACTCCGTAGATCCAGGCAGCGGTTCGTCCGGCCACCACTGCGTCCGGCGGCATGACCAGCAACAAGGCACGGCCCCGGACTGTGTCAGTGATCTTGACGTCGCTGTGGACGAAGACGTCACGCAAGACTTGCACCCAGGCGCGGGACTGCAGCTGGCGCCTACTGAGCAGTCCGTCCGCAATCGCTCGGCTCCCGCGGAATGGAGCCTGACGGAGCCGGTCTGGGACATGCGCCTGCCTGGGCATGGGCCGAACCACACCACAGCGTGCCGCTTCGGCCAAGTGCGGCTGTGGATAACCTTGGCGGACCGACGATGGCGGCCTGCTCTGCCGAGGTACCCGGCCAGCTGACCGTCATAGCGGCGCGGGCGTTGGAACCATCCACCCACTGCATCAATGCCGTCGTCGCCCACTTGTGGGGGGTTTTTCACGCCACACAGGGTCCGGATGCGTGCTCAGACCCCCACAAGTCGGCATGACGGAGCGAAGCGGCGCGGCGAACGGGTCAACTGGCGCGGGCGACCCGGAGGATCTTGCGGCGGAGCCTGACCTTTCGGGTTCCGTCGGGGTAGAGCAGCAGCCGATCGAGCTCCCAGTGGCCGTATTCGGCATGCTCGGTGAGCAGCTTGCGGGCGGCGCCACGCGACGTTCCACGCGGCAGCAGCAGGTTGTGGAACTCGTACTCCGACGTGCGTAGGGCAGTGGGCGTCGCGCTCGCCATCGGCACATGGTGCCACGACGCCGGTACGGTCGGCACCGTGACCACCTTGCCCGAGGACCAGGCCCGTTTGACCGCCGCGCTCGACGACCTGACCGACGCACTCGAGGCTCATCTCGTCGCCTGCACGCGGAGCACGGGGGAGGCCGACCCGGCCGTTCAGGCGGCGTACACCGCGCTACGGGAGGCCGCCTCCCGGTACGACGATCTGCTGTTCACATTGCTCGACGAGGTGACGCCGTGGGAGTTCGCCGAGGGTCCGCACGTCGAGGTCGAGCACGACGAGGCCGACGAGGCCGCGGTGGAGACGCTGGGCGTGCTGGTGCGGCGCGACTACGCAATGGAGGACGACGACGCGCTGCTCGCCGCCGGCCGGGAAGCCTTCGCTGAGCTCTATCCCGACGACACCGAAAGGGCGAGCGCCGATGTCAGCAGCGCCGGGCGTGCCCTGTACCAGCTCCTGCACGCGTACGGCGTCGACGGCCTGTTCGAGAGAGCGGAGCTTGCGGGGCTTCGCCCGCTCGGTGGCACGATCTGGGTGCAGGTGCTCGACGACGAGGGCGCTGCAGCCCTCATCGAGGACCCGTTCGCCGTCGCGGACGGGGAGATGCTGATCTACCGCCTGGACGAGGTGTTCACTCCAGACGATCCGATGGCTGAGTGAGGCGTTCCGGGTACCCGACGGCGGGGGCCGAGACTTCGTCGAGGGCGGCGGTGATCTCCTCGGGAAGGGTGAGGCCCTCGCTGGTCAGGATGCCGCGCAACTGCGGTGCGGTGCGGGCTCCGACGATCGCCGCGGTGACCCCCGGCCGGTCCCGAACCCAGGAGAGAGCAACCTCCAGCGGCTGGACGCCGAGCCCTTCGGCCGCGGTGCACACCGCCTCGACGATCTGATGCGAGCGTTGGTCGAGGTAGAAATCGACGAACCCGGAGAAGTGAGGCGAAGCCGCGCGAGAGTCCGCGGGCGTGCCGCTTCTGTACTTGCCGGTCAGCACGCCGCGTCCCAGCGGTGACCATGCCAGGACGCCAAGCCCGAGCGAGTCGGCGGCGGGGAGGACCTCGCGCTCGATCCCCCGCTGCAGGAGCGAGTACTCCATCTGGGTCGCGACGATCGGCGCCCGGCCCGGGGCGGACGCCTGGTGGGACGCCGACCACCCGGTCTGCCAGCCGCCGTAGTTGGAGACGCCGACATATCGCGTCCGGCCGGTCGCGACGGCGTGGTCGAGGGCGGCCAGAGTCTCGTCCGGCGGGACGTCGTCGCTCCACGTGTGCACCTGCCAGACATCGACGTAGTCCGTGTCGAGCCGGTCCAGTGAGGCGTCCAGCTGGTCGAGCAGCCCCTTGCGAGAGATGTCCACGAGCCGACGACCGGTCGTCCTCGAAACGCCGGCCTTGGTGGCCAGCACGACGTCGCCGCGTGGCATGACGGTCTCGAGAAGGTCGCCGAGGACGCGTTCACTCTGGCCGTTCCCGTACGACGCGGCCGTGTCGACCAGCGTTCCGCCGGCCTCGACGAACGCCTCGAGCTGCTCACGGGCCTCGTGCTGATCGGTGTCGCGTCCCCAGGTCATCGTCCCGAGGGCGATCCTGGACACCCGAAGCCCACTGCGGCCGAGCCGTCGATGTTCCACGGTGCGGAGGTTATCGAGCGCCCGGCGACACCGGGCGCCGACCGCCGGTACGCCTCGCCGGTAGAGTCGCGCGGCGACGGTTGGACCGGACAGACGAGCCTGAGAGGTGACGATGCGGCTCGGGCTCAACCTCGGCTACTGGGGCGGCGGCAACCGGGACGACCTCGTACTCGCCAGGGAGGCCGACCGGCTGGGCTACTCCGTCGTGTGGGCGGCCGAGGCGTACGGTTCCGACGCCCCGACGGTGCTCTCCTGGGTGGCCGCCCGGACCGAACGGATCGACATCGGCAGCGCCGTGATGCAGATCCCGGCCCGGACGCCGGCCTGTACTGCGATGACCGCCGCCACCCTCGACAGCCTGTCCGGCGGCCGGTTCCGTCTGGGACTCGGCGTCTCCGGCCCCCAGGTGTCCGAGGGCTGGCACGGCGTGCGGTTCGACCGGCCGCTCGGCAGGACCCGGGAGTATGTCGACATCGTCCGGATGGCGTTGAGCCGTAAGCGCCTGTCCTTCGACGGCGAGCACTGGACCCTCCCGTTGCCGGACGGACCGGGCAAGGCGATCCAACTCACCGTGCATCCGATGCGGGAGCGAATACCCGTGTACCTGGCCGCCATCGGCCCGAAGAACCTCGAGCTGACCGGCGAGATCGCGGACGGCTGGCTGGCGATCTTCTTCTCGCCGGAGCATGCAGCCGAGTCGCTCTCCCACGTCGAGCACGGCAGGTCGGCGGCCGGCCTCACCATGGACGGGTTCGACGTCGTGCCGACCGTCCCGCTGGTGATCGGCGACGACCTCGATGCCTGCGCAGCACCGGTTCGGGCCTACTCGGCGCTCTACCTCGGCGGCATGGGGAGCCGTACCCAGAACTTCTACAACCGGCTCGCCGTCCGGATGGGCTACGCGCAGGCCGCTGAAGTCGTCCAAGCCCTTTTCCTTGATCGCAAGCACCGCGAGGCAGCGGAGGCGGTGCCGTTCGAGTTCGTGGACAAGACAGCCCTGGTCGGACCGTTCGAGCGGGTGCGCGACCGTCTGCAGGCGTACGCGGAGTCCGGCGTGACGACCTTGTCCGTTGCGGTCCACCAGGGAGGCATCGAGGAACGTGTCGGCGACCTCAGGGCTCTGGTCGGCGCGGTCGAAGCAGCCGGGCTGGCGGGCGGTTCGCCATGACGGAGTGGTTCCAGGCGGTAGTGCTCGGCGTGCTTCAGGGTCTGACGGAGTTCTTGCCCATCTCGTCGAGTGCGCATCTGCGGATCTTCCCCGAGCTCGTGGGCTGGGACGACCCGGGCGCCGCATTCACGGCCGTGATCCAGATCGGCACGGAGACGGCGGTGATCCTCTACTTCGCGAAGGACATCTGGCGGATCCTCGACGCGTGGGCCCGGTCGCTGTTCGATCAGCGCTCCGTGTGGGCGGATCTCCGGCCGCTGGAGGTCCCGGCCGGCCGCCGGGGGGTCCCGCCCGCAGAGCGGGGATCTCATCGCCGTCGGGGCTGGGACCCGTTCGACGCGCGGATGGGTTGGTACATCATCGTCGGGACGCTGCCCATCGTGGCCGCGGGCGTTGCACTCAAGGACGTCATCGAGAATGACTTCCGCTCGCTCTGGATCATGGCGACGACGCTGGTCGTGCTCGGTGTCGTCCTCGGAATCGCGGACCGCGTCGGCGCCAAGGACCGACCGATCGAGTCGCTCACGCTGCGACACGCGCTGACACTCGGCCTGTCGCAGGCCCTGGCCATCGTGCCCGGTGTGTCGCGTTCCGGCGCGACGATCAGCATGGCGCTGTTCCTCGGCTACGAGCGTGCTGCGGCCGCACGGTTCGCGTTCCTGCTGGCCATCCCGGCCGTGCTGGGCGCCGGAATCTTCGAGTGGCCGTCCGCACTGAGCGAGGACAGCACCTACGGCGTCGGGCCGATGCTCCTCGCCACGGCGGTGTCCTTCGCCGTCGGCTATGCCGTGATCGCCTGGCTGTTCAGGTGGCTGGAGCGGCGTTCGTACGCCCCGTTCGTGGCGTACCGGATCGGCCTCGGCCTGCTCGTGTTCGCCCTGCTGGGGAGCGGGGCCATCAGCGCGTAGGCGTTGGGCCTAAGGCTGGGCCGCAAGCGGGTAGGGCGCGTCCCAGATCAGCGGCCACGGGTCGACGGGCACGCCGTCGCGCCGCACCTCGAAATGCAGATGGGGGCCGGTCGAGTACCCGGTCGAGCCGACCACACCGATCCGGATGCCTTGGCCCACCCGGTCACCGGCCCTCACGTACATGGTGGCCTGATGGGCGTAGAGCGTAGCGACTCCGTGCCCGTGGTCGATCACCGTCATGTAGCCGTACGCAGGGTTCCACTCCGCCTTGACGACCGTTCCCATGTCGGCGGCATACACGTAACCGTCGCCCGGGCTGAGGTCGGTGCCGGTGTGGAGCTTGACCACTCCGGTGATCGGATGCCGGCGGATGCCGAAGTGCGAGGTGACCTCTCCGGTGCCGGGGCGGATGAACTCGCCGGTGCCGAACACTGTCGACGAGCTCTGCGCCAACAGGCCGGACAGGTCGAGGATGACGTATCGCAACGCCTCGGATTCGGCGAGAAACTCCTTGTAACGCTCGTAGTCCTCCAGCCGTGCCTGCTCGGCGGCCGCCAACGCGGCCAACCGGATCTGTGCGGCCTTGCCGAGATCACGCTGAGCCGCGGCGGCAGCCGTCTCAGCCGCTGCCTTCGTGGCAAGCGCCTGAGCGGCCTGGTCGACTGCTGCATCTGTCTGCTCACGAAGGTCGCGTAGCCGTTCGCGTGCATTGAGCAGATCCGCGCGTTCGACCGCGAGGCTCCCCAGCGTCGAGTCGCCGGCCCGCAGGACCGTACGCATGCCGACATAGCTGTCGGCGTACTCGGCCGGCGTGTCGGCGTCGAGGACCACCGAGAGCGGTGCCAGCCCCCCGGTCTGGTACGCGTCGCGGGCCATGGCACCGACGTCGTCCTTGGTGTCCGCGATCTGTTCCAGGATGTCGCCCAACTGGCGCTCGGCACGTTGCTCGACACGGGTCGCCAGCTCGGCCGCCCGCGTGGCATCGGCGTGCGCCGTGCGGGCGGCATCTGCTTCGGCGACCGCCTTGGCGACCGCGACTTCGGCTGTCTTCAGGTCCGCGAGTGCCTGTTCGAGGAGCGCCTGGGCTTCGGCGACGACGTCGGCGTGTGCCGACATGACGTCGAGGGCCTGCTCGGACAACGCCCCGTGGTACGGCTCGGCGGCCGGGTCATCGGCGGGATCGGCCGGCGGTGCCCAGGGCGCGTCGGGCGGCGAGGGAGCCGATGTCGTCGTCGGCAGCGGTGTGGAGGGACTGGGTGCGGGCGACGGCGGCGGCGGCGGAGACGCCGTCTCCTCTGACGAGGGCGTGGGCTCGGGCGTGGCCGAAGGCGTCGTCGTCTGGGCCGAAGCCGCGACGTCCATGGAAGCCAGGATGAGCACGGCTGCGGCGACCGCGCCGGTGGCTGCCCGCCACGAGGGAGTCCACATCGCCGGCCCTGGCCTCCCTCCTCGACCCGTGTCCTACCCATCCCTAGCTCATGAATGCTCTCCGCGCGACCCCTTTGAGAGCAACGGATGGCGAGGAAAGGCGAACCCGGGCGACGTACGCCGCCCGGCGACGCATGGGCCTTACGTAGGCTCCGGCCTGTGCCCACCGTTCTGCTGGTCCGCCACGGCCTGACCGAGGCGAACGTCTCGGGCGTCCTGGTTGGTCGCACCCCGGGAGTCCGGCTCGACCGGCTTGGCCACGACCAGTCGCGTGCGTTGGCTGCCCGCCTGCGGAGCATCCCGTTGGCCGCCGTCGTCTCCAGCCCGCTGGAGAGATGCCTCGACACGGCTGCTGCGATCCTCGCGGGACGGGACGGGCTGGCGGTCACCGTCGAAGACCGGCTGACCGAGTGCGGATACGGGGAATGGACGGGCCGGGCGCTGAAGGACCTGTCGCACGAGCGGTTGTGGAAGGTCGTGCAGTCGCACCCGTCGGCCGTCACATTCCCCGGTGGGGAGTCGTTGCGCGCGGCACAGGCCAGGGCGGTGGATGCCGTCCGCGAACGCGATGCGCAGGTCGTGGGGGACGTCGGCCCGAACGCGGTCTGGATGGCCGTCTCCCATTCCGACGTGATCAAGGCCGTCGTCGCCGATGCCCTGGGCATGCATCTGGACCTTTTCCAGCGGCTGGTCGTCGATCCGTGCTCGGTGACTGCGGTGCGGTACACGGATGGACGTCCCTTCGTCATCCGTCTCAACGACACCGGCGACGATCTTTCCGCGTTCCATCCGGGCAGGCGGCGCGGGCGACGGCCGGCGGCAGACGCGCCGGTGGGCGGGGGAACCGGAACGCCGTAGGGTCGTAGACGTGCCGCGCCAGGTCTTCCAGTTCGATCCGCCCGAGAGGTTCGTCGCGGGGACGGTGGGCGAGCCGGGCCAGCGCACGTTCTTCCTGCAGGCGCGCGACGACGCGCGGTTGGCGAGCGTCGTCGTCGAGAAGGAACAAGTCGCTCTGCTGGCGGAGCGACTCGACCTCCTGCTCGACGAGGTCGTCCGGCGGTCGGCCGGAACCGCCTCGGTCCCGGCGCTGCCCCCGGAGGAGCTCGACGATCGGGATCCGCTCGAACAGCCGATCGTCGAGGAGTTCCGGGTGGGCACGCTCACCCTGGCCTGGGACGGCGCCGATAACCGGGTGGTGATCGAGGCGTTCGCCGTCGCCGAGGGTGGTGACGACGAGGAGGAGGCACCCGCCACGGACTCCACCGACGAGCGCGACGTCCTGGTCGTGCGGATCACCGGCGCGTCCGCCCGGGCATTCGTACGGCGGGCCCAGGCTCTCGTATCCGCCGGTAGGCCGCCGTGCCCGCTGTGTGCGCTGCCGCTCGACCCGGAGGGCCACGTGTGTCCCCGGCAGAACGGCTACCGGCGCCGGGACTGAGGCGTGATCGACCTTGCGCCCAACCTGTTACGGGAGGGCTCGCTCACCGTGGAGGCCCAGTTGGTGTCCGCGTCCAACGCGACCCTGCTATGCCGGCTCGGCGCCGCTGAGCGAGGCGTCGAGGGTGGTGTTCGGTGCGTCTACAAACCGGTGGCAGGTGAGCGCCCGCTGTGGGACTTCCCGGACGGCACCCTCGCCGGCCGTGAGGTTGCGGCCTACCTGGTCTCCGAGGCCGCCGGGTGGCACGTCGTTCCGCCCACCGTTCTTCGGGACGGGCCGTTCGGACCCGGGATGTGCCAGCTCTGGGTCGAGGAGGACGGCACCGGGCTGGTCGACGTCGTCGATCGCGAAGCCGTGCCCGACGGATGGCTGCGCGTGCTGGACGCACGCGGTGCCTCCGGAGAGCCGGTAACGCTCGTACACGCGGACGACCTGCGGCTGCGCCGGATGGCCCTGTTCGACATCGTGATCAACAACGCTGACCGGAAGGGTGGGCACGTGCTGGTCGAGACGGACGGCACGGTGTTGGGGATCGACCACGGCGTCACCTTCCACGTCGAACCGAAGCTGCGGACGGTGCTGTGGGGCTGGTCGGGGGAGCCGGTGAGCGACGCCGAGCGCGAGACGCTGAACCTGCTGGGCCGCGTCCTGCAGGGGGACCTCGGCCAACGGCTGGCCTCCCTGCTCACCGATGACGAGGTCGCGGCGTCTGTGTCGAGAGTCGAAGCGCTTCTGACGGACGGCACGTTCCCGGTGCCAGTCGGCGACCGGATGCCGATCCCGTGGCCACCGTTCTGACAAGGCCGCATAGGCTCCCGGCCATGCACGCGTGGGCCGCACCGGACCTGCCGCGCCTGGCCGGTCAGGGCCCGCCCGTCCGCGTTCACGACACCGCGACGGCACTGGTGCGCCCGGCCGCGGTGCAGTCGACGATGCGGATGTACGTCTGCGGAATCACGCCCTACGACGCCACACACCTCGGGCACGCGGCGACCTACGTCGCCTTCGACGTGCTCAACCGGACCCTGCGAGACCGAGGCCACGACGTCCGGTACGTCCAGAACGTCACCGACGTCGACGATCCGCTCCTCGAGCGTGCCAGGGAGATCGGCCGGGATTGGCAGGTGCTGGCTGCGAAGCAGATCGCGCTCTTTCGCGACGACATGGCCTGGTTGCGCGTCATTCCTCCCGACCGCTTCGTCGGCGTCGTGGAGTCGATGCCGCTCGTGGCCGATTTCGTCGACCGGCTCCGAGCTACGGGCGCCACCTACGAGCTCGACGGCGGTCTGTACTTCCCGGTGAAAGCCGATCCCCGCTTCGGCGACATCTCGCACCTGGACCGTTCCGACATGCTGGTGCTCTTCGCCGAACGGGGGGGTGACCCGGATCGGCCCGGCAAGAAGGATCCACTGGACTGCGTGCTCTGGCAGCAGGCCCGGCCCGGCGAGCCGGCCTGGGACGGTGCGGTCGGTCGTGGCCGACCCGGGTGGCACGTTGAGTGCGCAGCGATCGCACTGGAGCTCCTGGGCGCCGGCCTGGACGTGCAAGGCGGCGGCTCGGACCTGGTGTTCCCCCATCACGAGATGTCGGCTGCGCAGGCTCACGTCGCGACCGGCACCTGGCCGTTCGCGCGCGCGTACGTCCACGCAGGCATGGTGGGGTTGGACGGCAAGAAGATGTCGAAGTCGGAGGGCAACCTGGTCTTCGTGTCCGGGCTCCGGTCCGACCAGGTGGAGGCGCCGGCCGTTCGGCTGGGACTGTTGGCCGACCACTACCGTGCCGACCGCGACTGGACGCCGGCGCTGCTGAGCTC
>Ga0126304_10001570_pt1 | contig 10812 bp, 8 predicted proteins | sample Plot25_FD_92538 | JGI IMG/M metagenome (GOLD analysis project Ga0126304, IMG submission 92538) | Serpentine soil microbial communities from UC McLaughlin Reserve, CA, USA - Plot25 | ecosystem: Environmental > Terrestrial > Soil > Grasslands | place: USA: UC McLaughlin Reserve, Lake County... | reverse complement strand
TTGAGCACCTTGGCTATCGCCGGCAGGTCGGCTTCGTGGTGGCTCACCACCCCGAGCCGCTTGCCCGCGAGGTCGCCGAGGTCGTCGATCTTGGCCGCCTTCGGGGCTGCGAAGATCAGCGCCTCGTCGCGCAGGATCGCAACCGTGCCGCCGTTGTTCGGCAGCAGCACGTCCGGGCGCACGACGGCAAGATCCGCCCTCGCGCCCTGAAGCGCTTCGGCGCTCTTCCTGACGTCGTCGAACGGCAAGACCCGGAGCCGCACGTCGCGCTTCTGGTCGACGAGCGCCTGGGCGAAGGCCCGCATCAGCCGCTCCTCGACCCCGCCGCGCGGCCCGACCGCGACCGCCAGCGTTGTCGGCGAGACGAAGTACCAGTAGCCGAGCGCGAAGACGCCGGCCAGGACCGCAAGCCCGAGCGATGCGAGGAAGAAGACCCGGTCCTTGCGGATGCGGAAGAGACGCCACATGGGCTCAGAAGCTTTCGGGCGAGGCGCTCTCGCGGGGCGATCTCAGGAAAACTGACCAGCTTGGCAATCGTTGCACGGCAATTCGTCGCTGCAGAGAGGCGAGCGCCCAGGAACGGGCAAAAAGCCTCGGAAAAGCGCGTCAAATTGGGCACACTCCACAACCTTAAGACTCCGTAAAGGGTTGCAGGCGTTGAATTCCCGACCTGGAACCATACAGTTGGGCACACGGTTAGTGGCAGGCCCGGCTCGCGCGAGCGAGGGAACAAGGGCCCCGACCATGGGGGTGCAGATGGACCTCGCGTACTACTGGTACGAAGCCGCGCATCTGATGTTGTCGCCGGCCCGCGCCGCCTCGGACGTCGGCCGCCTGATCTTCAACAATCCCGCCAATCCCCTGACCCACACGCCCTACGGCCGCACCGTTTCGGCGGCCTGTGAGCTCTTCGAGCGCACGACCCGCCGCTACGGCAAGCCGGCCTTCGGACTCAACCAGACGAGCGTCAACGGCCAGCGCGTCCCCGTCACCGAGCGCGTCGTGTGGGAGCGTCCTTTCGGGCGGGTGATCGCCTTCGACCGGGCGCTCAATTTCGCGCACCGGCCGCAGCCCAAGATCCTGATGGTCGCGCCGATGTCGGGGCATTTCGCGACGCTCTTGCGCGGCACCGTCGAGGCCTTCCTTCCGACCCACCAGGTCATGATCGCCGATTGGGCCGACGCCCGCATGGTGCCGCTGTCGGAGGGCGGCTTCGACCTCGACGACTACATCGACTACCTGATCTCGATGTTCCGGGCGCTCGGCCCCGACCTCCACGTCATGGCGGTGTGCCAGCCGTCGGTGCCGGTGATGGCGGCGATCGCCCGCATGGAGGCCGAGGACGACCCGCTGACGCCGCGCTCGATGATCCTCATGGGCGGCCCGATCGACACCCGGCGCTCGCCGACGGCGGTCAACAAGGTCGCCCAGGAGCGCGGCGTCGACTGGTTCCGCCGCAACTGCATCGTCAAGGTGCCGGCGTCCTATCCCGGCTTCTGGCGCGATGTCTATCCCGGCTTCCTCCAGCTTTCCGGCTTCATGGCGATGAACATGGACCGGCACCTCACCGCCCATTACGACATGTTCAAGCATCTCGTGCGCGGCGACGGCGATTCAGCGGAGAAGCATCGGGAGTTCTACGACGAATACCTGGCGGTCATGGACCTGACCGCCGAATATTACCTTCAGACCGTCGAGAAGGTCTTCGTCGATCATGAGCTTCCTAACGGCACCATGATGCACCGCGACAAGCCCATCGATCTCAAGGCCATCCGCCGTTGCGCCATCATGGCGATCGAAGGCGAGAAGGACGACATCTCCGGCGTCGGCCAGACGCTCGCGGCGCTGCAGCTGACCCCGAACCTGGCCGTCGAGAAGAAGGTCTACCATCTCCAGCTCAATGTCGGCCATTACGGCGTCTTCAACGGCTCCCGCTTCCGCTCCGAGACCGCGCCGCGGATAGCCGATTTCATCCTCAACGAGGAGATGGGCGTGAACGCCGGCCGGCGGGCGCCGCCGCGCCTGCGCAAGGTCGTGGGCTAGCCGCTCATCGCTGGCGGGGCGCGGCTAAGCAGAAAAACAAAATCGCGCAAGATGACATTGCGCGCGGCTGACAAGGCTGAAGCCTAGCTGCAAGATCGCGGGCGATGGGATTCGCCCTTTTCCGCCGGCCTCCGGACCCGCCCCACCTCGACGTGAGCCACGCCGGGAAGCGGTTCCGCGTCGCCTTGAGGCGGCGCAACACCGCCCGGCGGATCACGCTTCGGGTGTCGAGCGCGACCGGCGACATCGTCCTGACCCTGCCGCAGCGCACCGACCTCGACACCGCAAGGCGCTTCGCCGACGCGCATGGCGACTGGATCGCGACCCGGATCGCCAAGGTGCCGCGGCGGGTCCGGCTCGCCCATGGCACCAGGCTGCCGTTCCGCGGCGTGCCGCACCGGATCGTGCACTGGTCGGCGATCCGCGGCGTCACCAGCGCGACCCTCGACCCCTATGGCGAGCCGGTCATCGCCGTCACCGGCGAGCCGGCCCATGTCGCCCGCTGGGTGCGGGAGTTCCTGGAGCGGGAGGCCCGCCGCGACCTCGCCGAGGCGGTGATCCGCCACACCGCGGCGCTCGGCGTCCCGGCGCGGCGGCTGACGGTGCGCGATACGACGAGCCGCTGGGGCTCGTGCTCGGCCAAGGGCTGCCTGAGCTTCTCCTGGCGGCTGATCCTCGCCCCGCCCTTCGTGCTCGACTACCTCGCCGCGCACGAGGTCGCGCACCTCAAGGAGATGAACCACTCGCACCGCTTCTGGCGCATCGTCCACGGCCTGTGCGAGCGCACCGAGGAGGCCGAGCGCTGGCTCAAGCGCCACGGCAGCGAGCTGCACAAGTTCGGGTAGGCGGCGCGCGCGGGCAGCCGGGCCCGCCTCAAGAGCAGCGCTACCGCGTCGCCGGCTGAAGCTCCTTGCCGAGGAGCGTCTTGAGGTCGATCGACGTCGCGATGGCGAGATAACCGACGCGGTTCGGGTGCAGCTTGTCGCCGGGGCCGCCGGCGGTGCTGTCGGGCACGAACTCGGGCTTGAGGCCGCCGGTCTGCGGGTCGAGGGTCGCCCGGTCGAAGTCGAGCACCGCGTCGAACACGCCGGACGTGCGGATGAACTCATTGAGGCGCTTGCGCTTCTCGTCCTGCTCCGGGAAGCCGTGGGCGGCGCTCGTGCTGGCGAGCGCGGTCACGACGGTCGCGCCGAGGACGCGGATGCCGGGTATCTTCGCGCGCAGCCGCGCCACGCCGTCCCGCATGCCGGCCTCGACCGCCTCGACGGCGGCGTTGCCGTTCCGGCTGAAGTCGTTGATGCCCTCGAGCCAGATGAAGGTCGTGATGCCGGAAAGGCCGATGACGTCGCGATCGAGCCGCGCCGCGGCCGACGGCCCGCCGGGGAACGGCTTCTCGGGCGAGTATTCGGGCGGGCCGGCGACCTGGTTGCCGCCGATGCCGGCGTTCACCACCGCGACGCGGTTGCCGTAGGCGGCGCGCAGCCGTCGCGCGAGGACGTCCGGCCAGCGGTCGTCCCCATTCATGGTCGAGGCGGTGCCGTCGGTGATCGAATCGCCGAAGGCGACGATCGCCTGCGCATCGGCTGCGGCCATCGCGTCGACGGCGTCGAGGAAGAACCAGGATGCGGTCGGGAACGGGAACGCCGCCTCCTCTTCGACGGCGTCCTTCGCGCCGGCGCCCGGCGCCGTGACGTAGGACGTCTGCAGGGCCTTGGCGTGCCAGGTCATCGGCCCGCTCTCGCCGGCGACGTGGAAGCTGACCGCGAGCTTGCGGCCGGACAGCTCGGCCGGCTCGCGCACGAAGGGCAGCGTCACGGGATCGCTCCACACCCACTCGCCGGGTTTTACGGTGACGCTGTCCTGGCCGCCGAAGCGCACCGGCTGGTTCGTGCCCGGCATCACCGCCGCGGCGCCGAGCTGCAGCCCGACGAAGGCGCCGTCGAAGGTGACGGGCTTCGTTCCGAAGGCGTTCGAAAGCCGCAGGCGAACCTGGCGGCTCCAGATGTCCGGGCGGACGATCAGCCGGAATGACTGATCCCGCGCACCGGTCGCTGCGGCCGGAAAATGGAAGCTCTGGTTCGGCTGCACCGACGGATTGCCGATCGGGTAGGGCCCTTGCGGCGAGGCGGCCCAGCTGGTGACCCACTTCTCGGCCCCTTGCGCGAAGGCCGCGGAACCGAGCATGCCGACGAACGCCAGCGAGACGAGCGTGCGCATCATTTCCTCCCGATCTGGTCCGACAATTCACTATGCACGCCGGATCGGGCGCTCTCAAGCATGGCCCGAGGCGCGTGCCTCAGGCCATGACCGGCGTCGCGCCGCCGGCCTAGTTTCCGAGGAGCCGGCTCAACAGTCCGCGGTCCTCGCGCGACGGCGGCGTCCAGCCGCTGTCGGCGGGCTGGCGCGGCGGGAGCGCGGCCAGCGGGCCGGGGCGCAGGCTCGCCGTCGGCGGGTCGGATGGGCGGCCTCCGGATGCCCCTGAGCCGCCGGGCAACGGCCCGGGGCGCTGGCCGGCAAGCGCGGTCTTCATGAAACGGGCCCAGGTCTCGACCGGCAGGTTGCCGCCGGAGACGCGCTTCGTCGGCTCGCCGTCGTCGTTGCCGAGCCAGACGCCGGCGACAAGCGTCGCGCTGTAGCCGACGAACCAGGCGTCGCGGAAATCCTGGCTCGTGCCGGTCTTGCCGGCGAGATCCCAGCCCGGGATCGCGCCGGCCCGGGCGGTGCCGGTCGCGAAGGTCTCGCGCATCATCGCATTCATGGCGGCGACCGCGCCCGGCTCGACGACCTGGCCGAGCCCGCCCTCCTGGCGCCGGTAGAGCACCTTGCCGGCGCCGGTCTTCGCCTGGGCGATCACGTAAGGGATGACGCCGCGCCCGCCATTGGCGAAGGCCGCATAGGCGCCGACGAGCTCGAGCGGCGTCACTTCCGAGGTGCCGAGCGCGATCGAGGCGTTGGCCTGGAGCGGCGAGGATATGCCGAGGCGTTGCGCCGTCTGCACCACCGCCTTGGGGCCGACCTCCATCCCGAGCCGCACCGCGACCGTGTTGAGCGACAGCGCCAGCGCATTGCGCAGGGTCACCGGGCCGCGGTAGTCGCGGGTATAGTTCTCCGGCGCCCAGCCGCGAATCGACACCGGCGCGTCCTCGCGCACGGTGTCGGGCGTCAGCCCGCGCTCGATCGCGGCGAGGTAGACGAAGGGCTTGAAGGCGGAGCCCGGCTGGCGCTTCGCCGCGGTCGCCCGGTTGAACTGGCTCTCGGCGTAGTTCCTGCCGCCGACGAGGGCCTTCACGGCTCCGTCCGGGCGCATCGCCACGACCGCGCCCTGGCCGACATTGTAGCGCTGGCCCTTGGCGGCAAGCTCGTCGACGAGGGCGCGCTCGGCGGCGCCCTGCAGCGTCGGCTCGATCGTCGTCGTGACGACGATGTCGGTGTCGACCGCGCCGACGAAGTCGTCGAGCACGTCCATGACCCAGTCGGCGGCGTAGTTCGCGGTTCCGGCCCCTTGCGGCCGCACCGCCTTCGCCGGATTGGCAAGCGCCGTCCTGAGCTGCGCCTGGCTGACGAAGCCGAGATCGGCCATCGCGGCCAGAACGAGGGCGCCACGCGCCTTGGCGGCCTCGGGGTTGCGGCTCGGGGCGAGGCGCGACGGCGCCTGCACGAGGCCGGCGAGCACCGCCGCCTCGGCGAGCGTCACCTCGCGGGCCGGCTTCGAGAAATAGCGCTGCGCCGCCGCCTCGACGCCGTACGCGCCGGCGCCGAAATAGACCCGGTTGAGGTAGAGCTCGAGGAGCTGGTCCTTGGCGTAATTGCGCTCGAGCCAGAAGGCGAGGATCGCCTCCTGGATCTTGCGCGAGGCGGTGCGCTCCTGGGTCAGGAACAGGTTCTTGGCGAGCTGCTGGGTCAGCGTCGAGCCGCCCTGGGCGACGCCGCGCGAGGTGAGGTTGCGCATCAGCGCCCGGGCGATGCCGACCGGATCGACGCCGAGATGGTCGTAGAAGCGCCGGTCCTCGATCGCGACGAACGCCTTCGGCAGGTAGGGCGGCAGCTCCTTGATCGCGACGGTGCGCCCGCCGGTCTCGCCGCGGTTCGCGAGCAGCGTGCCGTCGGCGGCGAGGATCGCGATGTTCGGCGGCCGCTTCGGCACCGCGAGCTGATCGATCGGCGGCAGCTGTGCGGCGTGGTAGGCGATGATGCCGGAGACGGCGATCACGCCCCAGATGCCGGCGACCACCGCGCCATAGACGAGGCGGCTGAGGATCGAGCGGCGCTTACACGGCGGCTTGCCGCCGCGCTCTTTCCTGGCCCGCCCGGCGCTGCGCGCTTTCGGCATCTCTCCCCCGGCCCGGTCCTCACGCCACAGGCGCAGGTTGAGCGCCGACGCGTCGCGCGCATCGAACACCGGTTCGCGCCGACCGCGGCCCTCCGCCATCGAAAAGTCCCCACGCGCCTTGGCTCAAGCGCCGGTTCGCCCGGCCTTTCACGAAGGCGCCGACGGGCACGCTAAATGCGGCGGTTTAAGGGGTGGTTAAGGATTGGCGCCGGGCGCGCTTCGGGTCAGGCTGCCTTGATGGTCGGGATGGCGCTCACATCGATCTCACGCTCGGCGTGCCGGGACATTCAAGCCTCGACGAAGCGCATGCGCCCCGCCCGCTCGCCTCTCGCCGCCTTCGCCTTGATTTCGATGTCAGCGCCGAGCGCCCTGGCATAGCCGAGCAGGCGCTCGAGCGAGAACCCGCGGAAGTGTCCTCTCAGCAGCTTGGATAGATCTGGTTGCGAGATCTTGATCCTCGCCGCAGCCGCAGTCTGCGAAAGGCCTTTTTGCTGCATCAAATGCCCGATGAGCATCACGACCCGCGCCTTGATCGCGTGCTCCTCCGCGTCGGCTACGCCGATGTCGGCGAAGACATTATCGCTCCCCCGCGTAATCGTGAGATCGTCCTGGGCCATGTCTTATCTTGCCTTCTCTGCTCCGTGGCTTGCGTCATAGTGCGCTTGCGCGGTGCTCAATCGCATTTTGATGCGCTCCATGTCGGCCCGCGGCGTGGCGATGCCCTTCTTGGACTTCTTCTGGAACTCGTCCAGGACATAAATCGCGGCGGCGAAACGGACAGTGTACACTGCGCGGTACGTGCTCCCGTCGAAGTCAGCCACGACTTCGAGCACACCTCGGGATTTGAAAGCCTTGTCCCCGGCGAGCGGCTTCGCATTCGGGTGCTTGCCGCCCTCCTGGGCGAGGCCGATCGCAAAGCCGAGCACATCTTTGACCTCCTCGGGAAAGCCCCGGATGTCTTTAAGGCTGGAGCCCATCCATTCGACGGGCCTTCGTGAACTCATCACGGAACAGCGGCCGTATGCTTATGGTAAAACTACCCTAAGAAGCTCTTGCGCGTCGCACAAGGGGCTTGGCCCAGCTCATTCCGCCGCCGCGACCCGTCCGCGCGGGTGATCGGCGGCGATCTCGCGCACGCGCGCCATATCGGCGACGAAGGCGCGGTAGGCCTGCGCCTTCGCGTCCTCGTCGGGCAGGCGCAAGAGGTAGGACGGGTGGACGGTGATGTAGCCGTCATAGCCGTCGGGGAAATGTGCCGGGCCGCGGGCGCGGATGATTGGGATCGACTTGCCGGTCATGGCGAGGACGGCGGTGCCGCCGAGCGCCACCACGAGCTTCGGCCGGATGAGCTCGAGCTCCTTCTCGAGCCACCAGCGATAGTGCTTGACCTCGCCGGCGGTCGGCTTGCCGTGGATGCGGCGCTTGCCCCGCTGCTCGAACTTGAAGTGCTTGACGGCGTTCGTGACATAGACCCGGTCGCGGTCGAGCCCGGCGTCGCCGAGCGCGCGGTCGAAGACCTTGCCGGCCGGGCCGACGAAGGGCCGGCCCTGCAGATCCTCCTGGTCGCCCGGCTGCTCGCCGACGAACACGATCTCGGCGTCCTCCGGGCCCTCGCCGGGGACCGCCTGGGTCGCTCCCTTCACCAGCGGCTCCGAGCCTTTCAGGAGCCTGTTGAGCTGCGCCAGCGACTTGATCTCGCGGTCGCGCATCGCCTCGAGCGCCTTCTCCGGGGTGCGTTTCGTCGGCATCGTCGGCTCCTGCTCCAGCATCGAGGAAACGCGCGAGGCGGCACTTCGGACGAGGCCCGGAATCGCCGCGGTCTCGGGCAGGTTCTGCCAGTACTTCTTCGGCATGTGCGCCCGCATGAGATCGGGGTTCACCCGGGCCGGGTTGAAGGTGCTCTCGTAATAGCCGCGCCAGCCGGCTTCGAACGCGTCCTCCCCCGGCGCGTCGGCGCGGCAGCCGGGCAGGCCGAAGGCCAAGCGCTCGCCGTTCCAGTGCGCCGAGCCGATCGGGGTCAGGATCGACCAGTCAAGCGCCCGAAAGCGCTCGACGAAGAACGGCGCCGCGGCCTCAAGGATGAAATGCTCGGGCTCGAAGAAGGTGACATAGCGCTCCGGCTCGCCGGCGGTGCGCCGGAAGCGCACGAAGGCATGCATCTTGTGGATGTCGCGCCGCACCGCCTTCGCCATGAGCTCCAGGCGGTGGACGAACGGGTCGGAGGCGACCTCGCGCAAGGCGCGCTCGCCGTGCAGCACGCGCCAGACGAGCCGGTACAGAAGCGCGTAGCGCTCCGGATCGCGGTGGCAGACGATGCTCTCGATGAGGGTCGCGACGGCGCGGGGGAGGCGGAGCGGCGCTGGGCTCGTGGGTTCCGGGTTCTCGCCGTCGGCGAGCCCCGGGGCGACGGCAGCGAAGAGGCCCGCGGCGCTCGCCAGCGACCACGCGACCTCGTCCGGCGGAACGCCCTCTGCGACGAGCGCCCGCACGGCATGGCGGAAGCCGTCGAGATCGGCGCCTTCGGCGAGATGGATCGTGCGCATCAGAACAGGCTCAGCTGCTTCGGCGGCACGGCGAGGCGCTGGCGCAGGTCGGCCCGGTCCGTGAGCCCGATCGGGCGGTGGTCCGCCGCGATCAGGAACGGGCGCGCGCGCTTGAGGCTCGCGGTGACGCGGGCGACGTCGTCGAGGCGCAACCGGCAATGCCGGCGCGCCGCGACGATGCGCTCGACGGCGCGGCTGCCGAGGCCCGGAACGCGCAGCAGCATCTCGCGCTCGGCGGTGTTGACGTCGACCGGGAAACGGTCGCGATGCTTGAGCGCCCAGGCGAGCTTCGGGTCGATGTCGAGCGGCAGCATGCCGCCGTCGGTCGCCTCGGCGACCTCATCGATGGCGAAGGCGTAGTTCCGCATCAGCCAATCGGCCTGGTAGAGCCGGTGCTCGCGCCGGAGCGGCGGCGCCGTCGCGGGGAGGGCCCGGCTTGCGTCCGGGATCGGGCTGAAGCCCGAATAGTAGATGCGCTTGAGATCGTAGTCGCGATAGAGCGAGGCGCTCTTGCGCAGCACCGTCTCGTCGCTTGCCTCGTCGGCCCCGACGACGAGCTGCGTCGACTGCCCGGCGGGCGAGAAGCGCCGGCCTTCGGCGCGCGCTTCGTCGATGCGCTCGCGCATCCGGCCCATGGCGCGTCCGATCGAGCCGGCATCCTTCTCCGGCGCCAGGCGCCGCAGGCTCGCATCCGTCGGCAGCTCGAGATTGATCGAGAGCCGGTCGGCCCACAAGCCCGCCTGCTCGATGAGCCACGGGCTCGCCTCGGGGATGGTCTTGAGGTGGATGTAGCCTTCAAAGCCGTGCTCGCGGCGGAGCGTCTTCGCGACGAGCAGAAGCTGTTCCATCGTGTGGTCGGCGTCGCGGACGATGCCCGAGGAGAGGAACAGCCCCTCGATGTAGTTGCGCTTGTAGAAGGCGATCGTCAGGTCGACGACCTCCTGCACGGCAAAGCGTGCCCGCGGCACGTTCGAGGAGCGCCGGTTGATGCAGTAGGCGCAATCGTAGAGGCAGTAGTTGGTGAGCAGGATCTTGAGCAGCGACACGCAACGCCCGTCCGGCGTGTAGGCATGGCAGATGCCGTTCGAGGTCGAGCCGAGCCCGTCCCTGCCGGCGGCGCGCTTCGGCGCCCCGGAGGAGGCGCAGGAGGCGTCGTATTTCGCGGCGTCCGCCAGGATGCGCAGCTTCGTCGCCAGCTTCTCGTCCATAAGCCATGAACGCCTGAGTTCCTGTTTTGTTCTAGCACGAAGAGTGCCGATCCGCCAGGACAGGAGGTCGCAGCTCGGGTGCGGCGCGGCCGCGAGGGCTGTCGAGCGTGCGCTCGCGGCTCGGGAGCCTCGCCGCCCCTCAAGCCTGCGCCTTCTCCTCGCGCAGCGCCGCGATGTCGGCTCTGAGCGCGGCGAGCTCGGCAAGGACGCGCTCCTCGCTTCCCGCCGGGTGCGTCAGCTTCGGCGCGTCCCTGGCGGTCTCCTCGTCGAGGGCGCTCACCACGACGCCGATGAACAGGTTCAGGACCATGAAGGTCGAGAGCAGGATGAAGACGACGAAGAACAGCCAGGCCCAGGGATGCTCCGCCATCAGCGGTTTCACGATTCCGGCCGACCAGTCGTCGAAGGTCATGACCTGGAACAGGGTGTAGGCGGCGGCGCCGAAATGTCCGAACAGCTCCGGGCTCGTCGCGCCGAACAGCTTCGCGGCCATGACCGAGAAGACGTAGAAGATGAGGAGAAGCAGGAGCAGGATCGAGCCCATCCCGGGCAGCGCCGTGACGAGCCCGCCGACCACCCGCTTCAGCGACGGCACCGCCGTGACGAGGCGCAGCACCCTCAGGATGCGCAGCGACCGCAGCACCGAGAGCGAGCCCGTCGCCGGGACGAGCGCGATGCCGACCACGAT
>Ga0126304_10001568_pt1 | contig 10813 bp, 4 predicted proteins | sample Plot25_FD_92538 | JGI IMG/M metagenome (GOLD analysis project Ga0126304, IMG submission 92538) | Serpentine soil microbial communities from UC McLaughlin Reserve, CA, USA - Plot25 | ecosystem: Environmental > Terrestrial > Soil > Grasslands | place: USA: UC McLaughlin Reserve, Lake County... | reverse complement strand
CTCTGGATGCCGAGGTTTCGAGCCGCAAGCTCGTTGTGAAGCTGGTACGCCGGATGGGCGCAGCAGATCATGAGCTCATTCTTCCCAGGGAGCATGTCGGAACCCTTGTTTGACGGCGAAGAAACGAAAACGATGGCAGAGCGTAGGCGCGAACTCCGCAGATAGCAGACCGCCGGCATATAGCGAACGGGCCTGTCTTCGATCGTTCTTCCGCGGGAGGCTCGGTAATCGCCAAGCGGCGTCAGGCAGCCCTCAAGGCGCCCTCGGTAATCATGCCCAGGATCTGGGCAGCGGGCCGCGGACGGCTAATCAGGAATCCCTGGATCTCGTTGCAGCCGAGCGCGCACACCCAATCATATTGGTCTTGGGTCTCCACCCCCTCCACGCATACCGGCATGCCAAGCGTCGAGCCCAGGCTGACGATCGTGCGGATGAATGCAAGCGACTCGGGATTCTCGGCGAGTTCGCGCACGAACGAGCGATCGATCTTGATCTTGTCGAATGAGAACAGGCGCAAGTAGCTCAGGCTCGAGTAACCGGTTCCGAAATCATCGAGCGCGATCCGGACCCCGAGTGCTCGCAGCTCGCCGAACACTTTGTTTGCGGCCTCGGGATCATGCATCAGCACCGTCTCGGTGATTTCGAGCTGAAGGCGCTCGGCAGGCAGGCCCGATTGAGCGAGGGCGCCCTTGACCATCGGGACGAGGCCGCGGCTCGCGAATTGCGCTGCGGAGACATTCACGGTGACGTCGATCGGCTGTCTCCAGCCTGCCGCCTCGCGACAGGCCTGGCGCAGGACCCATTGCCCGAGCTCGACGATCAACCGGGTTTCTTCCAAAAGCGGGATGAACTCCGTGGGCCCGATAAGCCCACGTTCCGGGTGCCGCCAGCGGACGAGTGCCTCCAATGCCACCACCCTGCCGGCGCCGGTCTCGACAATCGGCTGGTAATGAATCTCGAATTGCTCGCCAGCGAGCGCCGTTCGCAATTCCAGCTCCAGGCCCCGACGGGCTCTGACCTGCTCGTCCATCTCGGGCTTGAAGAAGCGGAACACGCCTCGACCGTCCGCTTTGGCACGATAAAGGGCCAATCCGCATTCTTCAGCAGTTCATCTGCGTCGGCGCCGTCAGCCGGCCAAAGCGCAATCCCGACGCTGGCTCCGACATGGATCTGATGGTGCTGGACGTCGAACGGCCTCGAGAGCTCCTCGACCAGCCGTCCGAAGGCTCGCCGCTGCCGCAGGCTGCTCCCCAGCGAGCTCGAGGATCGCGAACTCGTCACCGCCGAGGCGTGCAACGACGTCCCCGTTTCTGAGACACTGGCGGATTCGCTGCGCCACGCCGACAAGCAGGGCGTCGCCGACGATATGTCCCAAAGCGTCATTGACGGCCTTGAAGCGGTCGAGGTCGAGCCACAGCACCGCGAAGGATTGCCGGGACCGCTCTGCGCCCGCGAGGGCTTCCTGGAGCCGTTCCCGGAAGAGGAGCCGGTTTGGAAGGTCCGTCAGGACATCGTGTCGGGCCGTGTGAAGGATGCGCGACTCGGCCGATTTCCGCTCCGTCACGTCGGAGTACGTCCGAACGGCGCCGCCTCCAGGCAGCGGCGTCGTGCGGATCTCAAGGACTCTGCCGTTCGGGCGCTGCCGCTCATAAACATGGTCGATCGGCTCGAAGCCGAAGTTCTTGACCCAATCCTTGAACTCCTCCGAGCACTTCCGAACTCGTTGCGTTCGAATTGATAACGGGTCACGTCCTGGAAGTTCGGCCGAGAAAGCATGAGCGCGGCGGGCAGCTCGAGAAGCTCCATCGCGCGTCGATTGCACACCTGAACGGTCGCGGCGTCATCGAACATGATGAGCCCCTGGTCCATGTGCTCGAGCGTGCCTTCCAGGAACGCGGTCTTCTCCCCAAGGATCAGCTTGCTGTGCCGGAGCTCGGCATCTCGGGCCGCCAATTGCTCGGCCATTCCGTTCAGCGCGTCGGCGAGCATGTGAAACTCGCCGGCGGACGGCGGCAGGTCCGGCCGGACGAGCAGATTACCCTTGCCGATCTGGTCTGCCGCATTAGCGAGCGCTCTTATGTTGCGCAATAGGAGAAACTCGGCCCCGAACCATACGGCGAGGCCGGCGAGGGCGCCGATGAGCAGGAGCACGCCGATGCTCCGGAGCATCGCCCAGCGCGCTCCCGCCAGCACATCTGCCTTGGCGACGCCCACGGCGATGACGCCCTCCGGTTGGGAGAGCCGCGCAAAACTCCAGATCCTTTCGACGCCGTCGGGGCCTACCGCCTCCCCTTGTCGCGCCGCGCTGTCCTTGAGGAGCGAGGAAAGCGGCCCCTCCGGAATGCGCTTGCCGACGATGGCCTCCGGGCTGTGCTCGCCAGCGCCTCGCCAGGAAATGGTGACGTTCGCGCTGTCGACCATGAGGATCGCGTGCGAGCCCTGATCGAGCGCCTTCATCGGGTGTTCCGCGGCCTCGACATTCAATGTGACGAGCGCGACCATCTCGACGTCGCCGTAATCGTCGAGCGCCGGCAGCGCCGCGATGATCGCCGGCTGATTGCGAACGCGCGTCGTCACATAATCACCGACGACGAATTGTTTGGTTTGAAGCGCCCGCTGGAAGTAGTCGCGATCGGCGATGTCCAAGTCGGCTCTCGGCGAGTGGCTGCCGCATCGGGCTCTGCCGTCCGTGCCGACGACCCAGATCCGGCGTTGCCATGCCGCGCCGCGCGCGAGGTCCCGCAGCAGGATGTGGCACTGGTCGACCAGACCGTCTCGGACGGCCGGAACCCGAACGAGGATGTTCAAGAGCGTGCGCGTTTTCGAGATCAGCTCGTGATGCTGGGTTGTCGCCAGATCCGCGAGCGCCGAGACCTGCTCGCGCGCGGCAGCGACGGAGTGATCCGCTTCGCGCGTGACCTGCCAAAGCCGGCCGGCGAGGAGAGGTCCGATGGCGAGAAAAATCAGCAGGAGGATGGGTAAGCGTAAGCTTCGACGCGGCCGCGACGGCCGTCCGGTCCCATCGTCAACTCGTAGCACCGCAAACACTCAAGATGTTCCCCACCCGACCTGCGGAGTGTGCGGAACTTCGCTTAATTTTCAGTGGCCGAGCGACCGGGCGTTAAGCAAGCCGCTTCGCTGGAGCGGGCTGCGGAGACGGTGCGCGAGCGGTCTGCGCGTACGCGAAACGGGCCGAGCCGAGCGCTGAACCCTCCAACCAGGGCTAAGTCTCTGAATTCTCTCGCGTTAGGGAGTAGGCACAAATGCGATGGCCCACGACGAGCATGGTGGTGGAGGCAGTCAGCTGCAAACCGGTCTCCGGCGGGTATCCCTGCAAATAGGGAATAACAGGGAAATTTAACAAAATGCGCCGCTTTGCGCGCCTACTTCGAGGACGTGCTCCTGCCGGTCATCGATGCGAATCTCGGCGTCGTTCCAACACTATGATGCCACCCAGCCCTACGAGTCTCCCGCCATCATCCGGGCTTGCCCGCGAGGCGAGAAGCTCGATCGAGCCGTGCGCGGCCAGGCAGGTCGCGGCTTACTTCGAGGACATGCTCCTGCCGATCATCGATGCGACCCTCTGGGGCGGTAGGGCGTCGCTCGGACCTCTAGCCTTCCTGCGCGCGAGGCCGCGCGTCCGCACAACAAAAAGTGCCGAATGCAGGCTTGACAGCCACATTGCCTCATGTAGCCTAATCAAGAATTCCACAGCAGACCACCACCATTTTACTTGAAGTTTCAATATTTTCTTAAGGCTTCACTTCACGTCAATCCTGAAGTGGTGTCATTCTGATGGTACTGACCGTTGATGTGCGATCTGCCCGGAGCGTGGTCCGCTTCCCGCTTTACTCCCCCAGATACCGGAAGTCTCAAGACGCGCGCGGCATTCAAGCCCCGTGAGCGAGCGTCCAGCTCGACCAACATTGGTTGCGAAGAGAGGGGCGATCCCCATGATTTTGGTCAGCGACGTCCTCCGCCCTTTCCTGTCGTTGCGGCGGCCAAACGCGCAAGATCGCGGCCCGCGATTGAGTAGAGCGCTCATGCCCGCTCTCACCGCGATCGCCCGAATTGTCGGCCTAATCTTCGCGGCCATGCTGATGACCGGTCCTGCCGTCAATGCCGAGGAAGGCGGATGGCGGCGGCTGATCGCGCAGGCGGCCAAGCCGCCATGGAGCTTCACGAAGTCGGTCGAGCGCGACCGCGGCGTTCACTACCGCCTCAAGGTGAAGCTCACCTACAAGGGCGAGCCGGAGGACTTCGACATCGTCGTCGGCTGCAACGTCCTGCAGATCAACTACAAGGACAACAGCCGCACCCGCGAGGTCGGGCTCGTCCCGTCCGTGTTCGGCCGGCGCATGAGCGACGGCAAGGGCCTCGTCGTCAAGGCCCTGGACGCCTGCAACGGCGAGACGACCGCAAACGGGCGGGTGCCGCCGGACCTGCTCCCGGCGGTCGTCGTCTACGACGACCCCGAGACGCTCGCCTTCGGCACCGCCTATTTCTCCGACGACGCCTACGAGAGCCCGCTCTCGGTCCTCACCTTCGGCGGCGCGACGATCGAGCGCGCGAGCCGCGCCGAGTTCGATGCCTTCCGGCGCGAGCAGCCGAACCTCGTCAAGCCCGAAACCTACCACGTCCGGAGCGGGTTCCCGCCGCCCGGTCTCGCCCTGGCCACGGTGCCGTTCGGGGGTGGTTGCTACGGCTATGCGCGGTTCCGGCTCGTCGGCGAGGCGCTGGAGCGCGTGCGGGCGCTCTGGCCGGCCGAGAACCCCCGGTACTGGGTGCCGACGCGATGGCAGGACGTCAACGACATCAACGGCCCGGTCTACGACCGGCCCATGCGCACGGATCACGAGGGCGCGCCCATCCGCCCGCGCTATGAGCTGGTGCCTTGGCTTAACACTGAGATCGCGGCCCGCCGCATGCCCAGGCGCCGGCCCATCAAGGACGGGGTCGTGTTCCCGCCGTCCTACTATCCGGACATCGGCGCCTGGGTCTCGCTGCCGTGGCCGTCCGATCCGGCGGCGGCGGCGCAGGCGATCATCGCGGACGGGCCGCGGATCGGCGCCAGCATCGACTTCCGCGGCGGCGCCACGCGCGGCTTCGCCTACTGCTATTCCCATCCGGCGGATTTCCCGATCAATTCCAAGCCCCCAGTGACGGATCCATCCCACCCGCCGCTTCTGTACATGAAGAAGCCGGCGTCGGACCGCATCGACGGCATCGAGGTCGTCAAGGTCCCCCCCGACCCGCGCGGGCACATCCTCATGGGCCCGCCGCTCATCGTCGAGCGCGACGAGTTCATCTTCCAATCCTTCAGCATCCGTTTGTACTCGACCAGGGGAGGCGTGTGATGACCTTGACCAACGATCTCCACATCGCCGCGGCCCTCGCCGAGCAGTCCTACCGCAGGGCGGACGCCGATCAGCAGATCCAGAACGAAGATATCGGCGCATCCAACGTCTCGCTGACGGCCCCGATGGGCGGCGTCCAACGGGACGACATCACCGGATTCTACTACAACAACGCCACCGGCTTCGTCGGCCGGGTGGTGATAGCGAACGGCAAGGTCTTCGTCGCCTTCCGCGGCACCGACATGGCAGGGGGCATTTCGGACCTCATCGCCGCCAAGGTCGGGTTCGAGCGCACCTCCGCGATCGACGTCAAGGATTTCGACTGCGCCAATTCCCCGTTATGCTTCGGCACGAGCAGCGCGTCACAGCTCGACGATGCCCTGGCGCTCACTCGAGCCGCGAAGACCTTCGCGGCCTCGGAAGGCATGGAACTGGTCGTCGCCGGGCAGTCGCTGGGCGGCGGCCTCGCCGGCCTCGTCTCGGCCATAGAGAACGTCAAGAGCTACCTCCTCGCGCCGGCGCCGTTCCAGAACCAGCTCGAGATCCAGGCGACTCTCTTCGCGCTCGAGAAGAACGGCGTCCCCCTGGCGGACCTGAAGACCGGCACGCCCCCTATCGACGATTCCATCCTGCGGGCGGGCGATCTCAACCTGAAGAATTGGATCCATGCCTTCCGGCCCCAGTACGACGGCGTCATGGATGCGGTTCTCCTGGACCGCACGCTGAAGCTCACCTCCCTCGAAAGCACGCTGCGCGACCAGGCGACCCTCTATCTGAACGAGGGCGAGGCACTCACGAGCGGAAGCATTAGCACCACCATCGATGCATTCTCCGACCATTTCGACCTCACACCGACCAAGATCAACCTCGGGGATGGCAGCTCGGTTTCGTTGCACAGGCCAGCGCTCCACAACCTGGCCATCCGCACCTACGGCAGCGCGCAGGCGTTCGACGCGCTCCTCAGGAACGACAAGGCGTTACGTGCCGCCTTCCTCGATACCATCGCGATCACCGGCACGATCGACAATATGCGCGCCGACCCGGAGGGCTCGTCGAGCCGGATGGGCTCGAGCGGTCCTAATCCGGCCGTCATGGAGAACGCCCTGTGGAAGACGGTCGGCCTCCAGGGCGGCTTCTACGAGCAGTTCTACGCCCGGTTCGGGTCGTGGCTGTCCTCAGGCGCCGTCGCCAACGGCAAGTCGGACACGAGCCTCAACGACTTCACGGTCCACTCCGGCCTGGTGAAGCTTGGGCTTCAGGTCGTGCGGGATGCGATCAATCATACCTCCCTCACCGACCCGGTCGTGAACGCCAAGGGCCTCAACGTGTTCGGCGAGGCCGGTCAAGACCTCGCGGCGGGTCCGAGAGACGGCTATGTGCGCATCGATCTTGCCGACATCACCGCGAAGGGTGCGGACGGGCAGGTCGACGCGCGGCTGAAGGACAGCGCGAACGGCAAGGCCTTCGGCGTCAGGGACATCGATACCTATGTCTGGACCCAGGCGCGGTTCCAGCCCTCCACGACGCTGATCCCGAGCGTCGCCACCAAGGTCGTCGCCGAGGCGCTGGGGCTGCCGCCTATCGGCGGCACCGACACGGAGACAAACCTCCGCACCGGCCTCCAGAGCCTGCCGGCCTGGCAGGTGCTCGTGGCGCAGGCCAAGGGCGGCGACGCCATGACCTACGCCGCTACAGGCGACTTCGCCGACAAGTCGCATGTGATCATCGGCGGCACGGCCGGCGACACCATCGCCGGGTCGACGGTACGAGACTACATCCTGGCAGGGAACGGCGCCGACACCCTGATGTCGGGCGGCGGCAACGACGTGATCGTCGGCGGCGCGGGCAACGACCGCTACGTGGCGAAGCCGCTCACGACGCAGCTGCAAGGGAACGTCACCTTTATTGGCGGGCCCGACATCGACACCGCAGCCTATGGCGATGAATTCGCCAGCTACCGCTTCGAATTCAACATCCGCAGCTTCGACCGGCTTTACGGGCAAACCGGCATCGAAGTGAACATCGGCGGCACGGTCTCGGAGACCCTGATCGGGACCGAGCGCATCGAGCTCGGCAAAGGGCTCGGGCCGGTCGAGATCAACCGCAACCGCGCCGATCTCGGGTCCCCGCTGTCGCTCAACCGGCAACGGCGCCACCAAGATCCTGATCGCTCCGGGCAGCAACGCGAGCGCGCCGACGTCGGGGGACGTGGACTTCAACTTCTCGACCGACCGAGCGCCCGGCTCGACCGGGCTCATCAGGCACGAGATCACCATCGCGGCTGACGCGACCGCAGAGCTGCGGAAAGCGAATCTGCTCTTCGTCGACGGCCACCAGCTGGTCGGCGGCGCTCGTTTCCAGGTCAATTTCGACGACTACCAAAACAAGAATCCGGCCGCCTATCCGTATCCGGCGGTGGTCAGCGCGACGCAGCTCGAGACCATCCGCAACGATTTCATCCAGAGCCTCAACTGGAGCCTCGGCGGCCTCTCGGCCTTCGCCGCCCTCAACCAGTTCGACGCCAATTTCGACGTCGGCGCGGCGCACGGGACGTTCTGGACGTACCGTGTCATCGGAACCCAAGGCGAGATCTACTACCTGACGCCGGGCGCCAACGGCGCGCAGGATCTCGAGATCGAGCTGCGCTCGGCGGCGCCGTACCGCATCCTCATCCACAACTGGCGCCCGGGTGACTTCGGGCTGGTCCTCGCGACCGGGACGAACCTCGATTCCGGAACGAACAACGACGGCGTGGTCGAGACCTACGGCCAGATCTCGCTCGCCCAGATCCAGGACCAGCTCGCGACCGTCAACATCGCGTCGCCTTCGACGCCGCCCGGCGGCGGCGGTGGTGGTGGTGGCGGCGGCGGTGGCGGCGGTGGCGAGTTGGTCGGACCCGGAACCCCCATCTTCCGCGCCGGGGACGCCGCCGCCGACAGCCTCATCGGCCGGGCGGGAGACGACGTCCTGCGCGGAGAGGGAGGGAACGACACCCTCGACGGCGGCGCCGGAGACGACCGCATCGACGGCGGCAGCGGCGCCGACACGGTCGTGCTGTCGGGCGCCCGGGCCGACTACGCGGTCTCGGTTCTGCCCTCCGGGCAAGCCCCGCTCGTCGACGCGGCCGCCGTCCGCCTCAGCGACACCCGCATCGACGGCGACGGCGCCGATACGATCACGAACGTCCAATTCTTCCAGTTTTCCGACGGCACGGTCAGCTTCGCCGACCTCGTCGGCAACCTCGTGATCACCGACCTGACGCTTCCGAGCGCAACCGTCGCCGAGAACTCCGCCAGCGACACCGTCGTGGCGACCGTGACGGCGGTCGGCGGCACCGGCCCGCTGACCTTCAGCCTGGTCGATGATTCCGACGGCCGCTTCGCCATCGATCCGGCCACCGGGACGATCAAGGTCGCGGCGACGGCGGGGCTCGACTACGAGCAGGCGGCGTCGCACGCCGTTCGGGTCAAGGCGGTCGACGCCAACAACGTCGCCTTCGAGAAGGAGCTGTCGATCTCGTTGACCAACGTCGACGAGACGCCGCTTCTTCGCGACGACGGCATCTTCGCCACCGTCACGAACGTGCCGCTCGAACTGTCGGGCGCGACGCTCCTGCAGAACGACCAGGATCCGGAAGGCACGGCCCTCGCGATCGCCGCCGTCGGCAACGCGGTGAACGGCAGCGTCGCCCTTGCGAGCGGGCAGGTCGTCTTCACGCCGGATGCGGGTTTCGCGGGCAACGCGTCCTTCACCTACACGGGCGTGGACGGCACGGGCGCCCTTGCGACGGCGACGGTGAGCCTCATCGTGCAAAGCACGAGCATCAACGGGACTTCTGGGAGCGAGACGCTCCTCGGCACGGCGTTCGGCGACGCCATCACCGGACGCGGCGGAAACGACGTCCTGAAGGGCGGAAACGGCGCGGACACTTACGTCTACAACATCCTCTGGTATGCCGGAGACGGCTTCGACGTCGTCCGCGACTCCGGGACCGACAACGCCCTCGACACGATCCAGATCAGCTCGTCCTATCACCCGGATGGACCGGGCGCGGTCTGGCAGAGCTGGGTGACCGGATCGCCGGCCGTCAGGATCGCGCAGGCCGACCAGGGCCGGGATCTCGTCGTCAACTTCATCTATTGGCTCGGCGAGGGTCATGCTCCCGTCGGAACGGTGGGCTCGATCACCCTCGACGACCGCATCGTCGATGCCAACGCTGGTGCCGATCTCGTCCGCTTCGGCGACGGCACCACGTTCACCTACGAGCAGCTGTTCGATCTATCGCTGAGCACCTACGCCTCGGCGATCGGCGGGGACGCGCGAGCCAACACCTTCGATACGCAAAATGCGCCGCTCTATCAGGGCCGCAACGGCGCGGACACCTATGTCTACAACCGGTTCTACGGACAAAAGACCATCGCGGATGCCGGGACGGATCTGGCGGTCGACGTCCTGCAGCTCGGCGCCGGGTTCACGCAGGCGAACACGCACGTCAGCAAGTCGGCCGACGGGCGCGACATCATCCTGACCCTGAACGGACCCTACCCCACCGAGCGCGGCATGCCTACCGGACAGGACCGGATCGTGCTGGGCTCGGAGGTTTCAAGCCCGAACCAGGGGATCGAGGAGGTCCGCTTCGCCGACGGCACGGTCTGGGACCGGAACAAGCTGCTCAGCCTGGCGTCTCTCCCGGGTCCCGGCGACGACGCCATCTACGGCGACGGCCAGGCCAACACGCTTTACGGACTGGCTGGCTTCGACTGGCTGCAGGGGAACGGCGGAGCCGATGCCTACCTGTTCAACCGGGGCGATGGGATCGACACGATCTTCGATAACGGCCCCTCCTCGGAAATCGACACCGTCCAGCTCGGCTACGGGATCGGCGCGGCGGACGTTGCGGTGACGCAGGGCCGCAACGCGCGCGACATCGTCCTCTCCGTCGTCGGCACCGCAGACCAGCTCATCCTCCGCGATCGCCTGGTGACCGGAAGCGGTGGAGCCGACCAGATCCGTTTCTGGGACGGCACCGTTTGGACTTATGCGACCCTCGTGCAGAAGCTCGGCACGGGCGGCGCCGGGAACGACCTCCTGTTCGGCGATCCGGGAAGCGGCACCCTCGCCGGCGGCGCCGGGGACGACCGTCTCTACGGCTCCTCGGGAAACGACACCTACGTCTACAATGTGGGCGACGGCGACGACCGGGTCCATGAGGACAGCGATTACATCGGCGTGGCCGATCGGCTGGTCTTCGGCGCCGGCCTGACGGCCGACAAGCTCGCACTGCAGCGCTCCGGCAACGACGTGATCCTGAGCTTCACGGGCTATGCCGGATCGGTGGCACGGGGGACGACCGCCTCTACGGTTACGCGGGCAACGACACCTACACTTACAACGCGGGCGACGGAAACGACCGCATCTACGAGGACCAGTTCAGCGGCAATGGCGACCGCCTCGTT
>Ga0126304_10001567_pt1 | contig 10819 bp, 13 predicted proteins | sample Plot25_FD_92538 | JGI IMG/M metagenome (GOLD analysis project Ga0126304, IMG submission 92538) | Serpentine soil microbial communities from UC McLaughlin Reserve, CA, USA - Plot25 | ecosystem: Environmental > Terrestrial > Soil > Grasslands | place: USA: UC McLaughlin Reserve, Lake County... | reverse complement strand
GTGGGATACAAAGAGTCCACCCAATTCGAGCGATCGGAACGACCCATGCCCCTGCCCGAGCCACCTCCGGTAGGTACGGCGATGCTCCCCGCCGGTACCTATGACGGCGACGTCGTCCTGATCACCGGCGGGGGGACGGGGCTCGGCCGGGCCATGGCCGTGGAGTTCGCCCGGCTCGGAGCCGCCGTCGCCATCGTCAGCCGCAACCCCGAGCACCGCGCCGCCTGTGTCGCCGCCGTGGAGGAGGCCGGGGGCAAGGGCTTCGGTGTGGCGGCCGACGTGCGCGAGGCGGACGACGTCGCCGCCGCCTTCGATGCGATCGAGGCAGCGCTCGGGCCGGTCACCGTGCTGGTCAACAACGCGGCCGGCAACTTCCAGGTGCCCGCCGAGAAGCTCAGCGCCAACGGCTGGCGTGCGGTCACCCGGATCGTGCTGGACGGCACGTTCAACTGCTCGCGCGAGTTCGCGCAGCGCCGCATTGCCGCGGGCGGCCCCGGGGCGATCCTCAACATCGGCGCCACCTACGCCTGGACCGGCGGCCCCGGTGCCGTCCACTCGGCCGCGGCGAAGGCGGGCGTGGCGAACATGACCCAGACCCTGTCGGTCGAGTGGGGAAACCACGGCATCCGCGTGAACAGCCTGGCCCCCGGGGTGTTCCCGCACGGGGACCAGGACGAGCACTGGGGGGAGGGGAAGGAAGCGCAGGCGGCCGCGCGGGCCGCCAGCGTGCCGGGCGGCCGCGTCGGCCGACTGCACGAGCTCGGTTGGGCCGCCACCTACCTCTGCTCGCCGTTCGCGGTCTACGTCTCCGGCCACAACTTCGTGATCGACGGCGCCAACTGGCACCGGCGGCACGGCTTCAGCATGCCGCCGTACGTGCCGGTGGAGGAACACCTGGGCGGACAGGGGTGAGTGCGGTCGCGGTGTCGAGCGAGGACCGGATGGTCGGCGAGCCGACGCTCGCCGCGCAGATCGCGCGCGGCGCGGCCGAGCACCCGGACGTCGAGGTGGTGTTCGCCGGCGCGGACGGCACCCGGGAGGTCTCGCTGGGTGAGCTGGCCGCCGACGCCGAGCGCGTCGCCGGGGCGCTGCAGGGCCAGGGCATCGGACCCGGCGACGTCGTCGCCGTGCAGCTCGCCAGCACCTACGAGGGCACCGTCGCGCAGGCCGCCGTCGCCCTCTGCGGGGCCGTCCTGCTCCCGATCGTGCAGATCTACGGCCCGCGCGAGCTCGCGTTCATCCTGAACCAGTCCGGTGCGGTGGCTCTCATCCTTCCGGAGACCTTCCGGGGCCGCGAGCACGCCGCCATGATCTTCCGGGCCATGGACCGCCCTCCGGCTCTGCGTCTCGTCGTCGTGGTCGGCGACGTCCCGACCGAGCTGGAGGCTGCCGTTCCCTTCACCGATCTCAGCGGGCGGCTGGCGCACCCGTTCGCCGCGCCGGTCCTCGACCGGGACGCGCGGGCGATGCTGGTCTACACCTCGGGCACGACGGCGGATCCCAAGGGCGTGCAGCACTCCCACCGGACGCTGCTCGACGAAGTGTTCTCGTTTCCCACGCGGGACCTCCGTCAGCTGGCACTGTTCCCGGCCGGGCACGTGGCTGGTCTGCTGGGCATCCTGCGGGTCCTCGTCCACGGCACCCCGACGGTGGTCATGGAGTCCTGGGACCAGGCGCTGGCCGCCCGGCTGGTCGACGACTACCGGCTCACCTACGGCGTCGGCGCGCCGGTGCAGCTCACCGGGCTGCTCGACGAGCAGGCGCGGGGGACGGCGTCCCTCGCCACCCTCGCGGAATTCATGACCGGCGCGGCGAACGTGCCGCCGGCGCTGATCCGCCGCGCCGACCGGGCCGGGATCACCGCCTACCGCTGCTACGGCTCCAGCGAGCACCCGACGATCAGCACCGGCACCATCGCGGACCCCCTCGACAAACGGGCCACCACCGACGGCCGGATCATCGCCGGCAGCGAGGTCCGAATCGTCGACGACGAGGGCGACGACCTCGCCCGGGGGGTCGACGGGGAGATCGCCAGCCGGGGTGGCGAGCTGTTCCTCGGGTACACCGATGCGGCGCTGGACGCCGACGCGTTCCTGCCGGGCGGCTGGTTCCGCACTGGCGACGTCGGCCGGCTCGACGACGACGGCTACCTGACGATCACCGACCGGAAGAAGGACGTCATCATCCGCGGTGGCGAGAACATCTCCTCCAAGCAGGTGGAGGACGTGCTCGCCGAGCACCCCGCCGTGGCAGACGTGGCGGCGATCGGGATCCCGGACCCGGTCATGGGGGAGCGGGTCTGCGCGGTCGTGGTGCTGCGGCCGGGCCAGGGGCTCGACCTCGACGCCGTGCGGGCGCACTTCGCCGATTCCGGTCTGGCCCGCCAGAAGACGCCCGAGTTCCTAGAGCTCGTCGACGAGTTCCCGCGGACGCCGTCGGGGAAGATCCAGAAGTTCGACCTGCGCCGCCGGTTCGCGGACCGTGTGAGCGACGGGCGGTGAGCGGTGCGGAGCCCAGCCGGCCGCACGCCCGCACCGAGGAGGCCGACGGCATCCTGACCGTCGTCCTGGACCGGGACGACAAGCTGAACGCGATCAGCCCGGAGATCACCGAGCTGCTGTGGACGGCGGTACGCGAGCTGGCCGCCCGGGACGACCTGCGCGCGCTGGTGATCACCGCGGTCGGTCGGTACTTCTCGGCGGGAATCGACCTGGGCGCGCCCTCGCCGCTGACGACGGCCCGCGGTGGGGCGGCATTCCGCGCGGGGTACCGCCGGCACCACCAGCTCTACGACGAGTTCGAGGCGGTGGAGAAGCCGATCGTGGTGGCTGCGCAGGGGCCGTGCCTCGGTGCGGGGCTGGAGATGGCGTGCTCTGCCGACTTCCGGTTCGCCGCCGAGGGAGCGCGGTTCCAGCTGCCCGAGGTGAAACTCGGCGTGATCCCGGGCAGCGGTGGCACCAGCCGGCTGACCCGCCTGGTCGGCCCGCACTGGGGGAAGTGGATGGCGATGGCCGGGCGCAGTGTCGACGCGCAGCAGGCGCTCACCATGGGCCTGGTGCACGAGGTTCTCCCGGCCGAGGGGTTCGCCGTCGCGGTCCAGCAGAGGGTGCGCGAGATCATCGCCCTGCCCGCCGAGGCGCTCGGCGCGGCGAAGCTCGCCGTCGACCTGGCCGCCCAGGTGGACCGGGGCACCGCCCGCGACATCGAACGACTGGCAAACACCCAGCTGGTGCTCGGGGGTGGTTTCGCCCGCCGTCCGCCGTCCAGGGACGACGTGCCCGGGAAGTGAGCGGCTCGGTCCGGCCGGGCGGCTGCCGCCCCACGGGCGGCGACGGCGGAGGCGAGGACCACTGACCGACCACCCTGTCGTGGACGTCGACCCGGTGACTGGGGTGGCGACGGTGACGCTCGACCGGCCGCACGCCATGAACGCCTTCACGCAGTCGATGCTCGAGGCGATCGGGCGGTTCCGCGGCCGGACGCTGTGCCTGCCGGTCAGATCTGCTGAGGAAACCGGTTCGGGCCGGTCGTGACGGTGAAGTGCGCCATCGGACCGTCGGCGTCGGCACCATGGGTGTGCACCTCACCGGGAGGGGTCAGGACGACGTCCCCCGCTTCGACCACCACCCGTTCCCCGGCGGCCTCCACCCAGCCGCGGCCGGACACCACGACGATCAGTTGGCCGCCGTCGTGCGAGTGCAGCGGGGTGGCGCCACCGGGGGCCAGCGTGACCAGACCGACGTCCAGGGGCTCGGCGTTGACGGGGCCCGCCAGCCAGCTCACCGCCAGGCCCGGCTCGGCAGCCGGCACCGCCGCGGCCATGCGGTCCACCTCGGCGGCCTGGATGTGCCTCACAGTGCCGTCCGACGTCCCCGGAGCCCGATCACCCGGTCAACATAGCGGAACTCCTGGCACCCGTCTGCCGGCACATCCGGCCGGTCACTAGGCTGCCTCCGGCGCTTCGGCGGCGGGCGCGGGGCCGAGCGAGCAGAGGGAGGCGACGCGGTGCCGGAGCTGACTGGGCGCAGGGCGCTCATCACGGGTGCGGGGCAGAACGTGGGGGCCGGGATCGCCCGCGTGCTGGCTGCGCGAGGCGCCCTGATCGGCGTCAACGACGTGTTCCCGGACCGGGCCGAGCGGGTGGTCGAGGAGATCCGCGCGGCCGGTGGGGTGGCCGAGCCGGTCGTCGCCGACGTGACCGACCTGGCGGCCGTGACCGAGGCCTTCGGGCGGTTCGGGCCGATCGACATCCTGGTGAACAACGCCGGGATCCCGGTCTCCGGGATCAGCATGAAGAAGTTCGTCGACGAGGACCCGGCCGAGTGGAAGGTCCTCGTCGACCTCAACGTCTACGGGCCACTGAACTGCACCCACGTGGCGCTGCCGGGGATGCTCGACCGGGGCTGGGGACGGGTGATCACGATCAGCTCGGAGTCGGCACGGGTCGGTGACAAACTGATCGCCACCTACGCCGCGGCCAAGGGTGCCGGGCCGGCGCTGATGCGCTCGCTGGCCAAGGAGGTGGGCCGTCACGGCATCACCTGCAACAGCCTCTCGCTCGCCACCCAGAACAACGCCGGCACCGACGAGGAGTCGGGGATGGCGCTCAAGCAGTTGCGCTCCTACATCGTGCCGCGGCTCGGCAAGGCGAGCGACGTCGCCGCTGCCGCTGCCTGGCTCGTCAGCGACGACGCCGCCTGGGTGACCGGCCAGACCATCCCGATCAACGGCGGCTACGCCACCAGCTGAGCCGGGCGGTCCACCGAGCGCCCGGGGGCCGGCTCACAGCTTCTGGGCTGCGAGCTGCTCGAGCGTCTCCGGCGGGAAGTCCCACAGCTCGCGGATGGTCGCGCCGCCGTCGACGACCAGGTTCTGCCCGGTGATCCGCGCGGCAAGCTCCGAGCAGAGGAACAGCACCGCGTTGCCGATGTCGCGGGTGCGGGGGGCCGCGAGTGGGTTGGTCCTGTCGGTCGCCCAGGCGCCTTCGGGCTGGTCCTCGTTGCCGCTGCCGACGTTGCCCGGCGCCACGGTGTTGACCCGGATGCCGTACCGCCCCAGCTCGTGGGCGAACGTCTTCGCCAGGTGGATGACCCTGCCTTCGCCGCGCCGTAGGCGGCGTGGTGGGCGGCCGCGGCGAGGCCGTCGACCGACGCGAGCGCCACGATCGAGCCGCCGGTGCCCTGCTCGCGCATCCGCTTGCCGGCGGCCTGCAGCACCCAGAACACCTGCGTGAGATTGTTCTGCAGAGACCAGTGCCAGTCCTCCTCGGTCGTGTCGAGGACGCCGTCCCAGCGCGCTCCGCCGATGATGTCGACGCAGACGTCGATCCCGCCCAGGCCCTCCACCGCCTCGTCCAGGGCGCGGTCCACCTGGGCCCGGTCGGTCATGTCGGCGACGACCGGGAACGCCGTACCTCCAGCGGCAACCACCTCCGCGGTGATGCCCTTCGCGCGATCGGCGTCGAGATCGATGCAGGCTACCGCCGCACCGGCCTCGGCCAGCCGTAGCGCGGTGATGCGCCCGTGCCCGGCGCGGGTGGGATGTATCCCGCGCCGGCGACGACGGCTCGCTTGCCCTGCAGGCCCAGATCGATCATGTCGCACTCCTCGTGCCGGGTGAGCGGGTGAAGGCCCACCGCCACGGCGTCTATCAGGTGGACTATGTGCTCCGGGGCGAGCTCCGCTTCGGCAGCCCACGCGTGACGGCAGGGATGGGCTACTTCATCCCCGACCCGCTCTACTCCTGGACCGCAGGTGACGAGGGCGCCGAGTGGATCGAGATCCATCCGGCCTCAGCCAGACGTACACCGAACCCCGAGCGAAGTGAGGTGGCTGCCGGCCCGCGACCGGGTCGCGGGCCGGCGTGGTGGCGCTGTCGGTGGTCACTTCGGACCGGTGAAGGTGACCGTCGCCCTGCCCACGCCGTCGATGACCGCGTCGAACCGGCCGCCCTCCGGCGGACAGGTGACGAGCCGGTTGTAGGGATTGCCTGTCGCCACGATCTGCCCGGCACGCAGCTGCTCGCCGACGGCGGCCAACTCCTGGGCCAGCCACCGCACCACCTGGGCGGGATGACCCATCACATGGGAGAGCATCCCGGTGGCGATCTCCTCGCCGTTGCGCTGCGCGGTCACGCGGACGTCCGGCAACGGCAGGTGGCGCGCCGGAACGGCGTCGCTACCGAGCACGAGCCAGGAGCTGAGCGCGTTGTCCGCCTCGAGTTCGGCAGCTGTCGGCACCCGGAACCGGCCGCGGTCGCTGGGGCACCAACCGGTCCAGCGGCAGTCCGCCACTTCGATCGCGGGGATGACGTGCGCGCTGTCGATGATGTCGTCGAGGCTCGCGTCGGGGCTGACGTCGCGATGGAGGCGGAACACCGCCTCCGTCTCCACCAGCGGGTCGAACAGCTCGGCGCGGCGTAGGACGGCGGGGGAGGGGAGCACCACGTCCTCGGTCAGCGCCCCCCAGGTGTAGGACATCGACACCTTGTAGCCGGCGACGCGTCGTCGGCCGTTCTCCGACAGCAGGCCCAGGGCCAGGGACTTCACTTCGGTGCCCTGCGCCTTCGACATCCCCGGCGGAGCCGTCACCGGAACGGTGCTGCGCCGCGCCGCCACGAGGCGGTGGGCAAGGTCCAGGGCATCGAACGGCACCGCGCCGTCGTGTCCGGTCGTGACGTCGTTCGCTTCCGTACTCATACCTGATCGCACTCCTCGTGCATCGGGGGCGGAGACCGGCGCAGGTCAGGTGACCGGGGACAGGCCGCCGTCGGCGTCGACGGCTGGCCCGGGGACGTAGCTCGCCCGGGGGAGGGCAGGAAGGCACCCTCGGCGGCGAGCCGGTCGGCGGTCGCCAGCCCCAGCCCGTCGGCTCCCCCCGTCACGAGGACCACCCGCCCCGCCGGTCCGAGGTCCACGCGTCCTACTTCCAGTTCAGCCGGCGCAGCAGTTTGGGCATGTCCTCGCGGTCGAGGACGACCTCGATCAGCGCCAGGCGCCCGTCGGCCTGCGCCTTGTCCGCCTCGGCGAGAGCCGCCGCGAGCTCGTCCTCCGTGTGCACCCGCAGCCCCAGGGGCCGGTGTTCCCCGGTGCCGTCGAAGACCCCGGGCAGGTCGCTGTAGCGCCAGGCCCACAGGTCGTTGCACGCCATCCGCCGGCCGCCGACGACGGCGTCCTCGATGACGTAGCCGCCGTTGTTGAGGACCAGCACCAGGGGCGCCACCGCAGCGGTGAGCAGCGTCGACAGTTCCTGGACGGTCAGCGCCAGCGCACCGTCGCCGATCACCACGACCGGGCGCCGTGCCGGATCGGCCAGGCTGGCACCGAGCAGCGCCGGCACCGACCAGCCGATGGCCATCCAGGAGGACTGCTCCAGCACCCGGATCCCGGCGGGTACCTGCACCGAGCGCAGCCCGAGGTTGCAGGTGCCCTGATCGACGGCGAGGGTGTCTCCTGGGCGCAGGTGGTCCTGGACGGCGTGCCACAGGCGGTCCTGGGTCAGCGGCGTGTCCGGGACTGGTTCGAACGTGGCCGTGGCCTTCCCGGGCGCAGTCGTTACCGGGAGCCCAGCCGGGACCGCGATCCGGTCGGCCAGCGCCGCGAGGACGTCCCGCATGGGCAACCCCGCCACGCGCTCGCCGTCCACGACCACAGCATCGGGCTCGATGTCGACGACCCCCGTCCTGGGTGCGTCCGGAGCGGCACGGCCGGTGTTGGCCTCGTCGGACCGCAGCCCGATCCGCAGCAGCAGGTCGGCGCCGTCCACCCGGGCCACCGCGGGACTGCGCCTTCCGGCGTACACCCCGAGGAAGTCGGTTCCGGAGGGATCGGGCACGTGCCACTGCGCGGCCCAGGTCGCCGCCCACGCGATGCCGGTCGCACCGAGGAACGTCCGCAGCTCGTCGTCCAGCCCCTGCTGGCGGACGCCGACGTCGACGACGGCGACCACCCGGGAGGCGGCGACGGCCAGCGCGGACACCTGATCGAGGACGGCAGAGAGTGCCGCCGAATCGGCAGTATGCGGAGCGGGGAGAGGGCCGGCCGGGCGGTCGACGGGCACGTCGACGACGTCGTCGGGGAGGGCGAGGAAGACCGGCCCGCGTTGGTCTCGGGCTGACGTCAGAAGCCGGTCGATCACGTCGACGGCATCCACCGCGGACACCAGGGCCGAGTCGACCGTGATCTCGTCGAACATCCGCCGGAAGGAGCTGAAGTCGCCGTCGCCGGTGCTGTGGTGGATCCACTTCTTGCCCGCCGTGGCCTCCGACGCCGGGATCCCGGAGATCATCACCACCGGCACCCGCTCGGCGAAGGAACCGCCCATTCCGCCGGCCGCGCCCAGGTCCCCTACGCCGGCGGTCACGACGAACGCGCCGGCGCCGGTGATCCGTGCGTAGCCGTCGGCGGAGTAGGCGGCGTTCAGCTCGTTGCAGCTGCCCACCCACGTGAGCTCCGGGCTGGCCTCGATACGGTCGATGACGGTGAGGACGTAGTCGCCGGGCACGCCGAAGACGTGCTCGATGCCGAGCTCTCGGAGGCGGCGCAGCAGATGGATCCCGACTGTGTACTCGGACATGACGTGCCTCTCGACGGGATGGCGCGCGGGACGCGGCACCGGGACGGGTCAGGTGGCCGGCGTCGCCGGGTGTCCGGCGAGCGCCAGCCGGGTGGACTCCGACATCGGCGCGGTCGCAGCGTGGGTCAGCGTGTCCAGGAGATCGGAGAGGAACAGGTGGTACGGCAGCAGTTTCCGCTCCGGATCACCGCTGCGCAGAGCGTTCTCCCGCAGCGCCAGCGCGATGCTGATCTGCGACTGCGCCAGCGTCTGCCGGTGCGCGCGGATCGGCCGGGGGAGGTCCGGCAGGGCGCTGGCCAGGAGGGCGAGCGTCCGCCCGGTGGTTTCGGTGAACGCGGGCAGGATCCGCCGGTACTGGCTCGTCATCGAGCCGCCGAAGGTCAGCTGGTGGAGGAAGCCGACGTAGCGGCCCGCCCCGTACTCCGACTCCTCGGCGAGCGGGACGACGACGGCTTCGATGAGGCCGCGCGCGTCACGGAGCCGGTCGTGCGCCTCCAGATCGGCGAGCATCGCCGCGCGGCGGCGGTTGATGGCCGGGAGGCGGTACTCGAAGATCGCGTCGACAAGCCCCTGCTTGCTCCCGAAGTGGTACTGGATCGCGGAGCGATTGGCCTGACCGGCCACGTCGCAGATCTGCTTCAGCGAGACCCCGTCCAGACCGTGCGCGGCGAACAGCGACTCGGCCGTGAGCAGCAGCGACTCCCGGGTGGACGCGGTGGCCCCGAGCGGAAGTGCCGATGGGCTCCCGCTCATGGGCCCCCAGTGGCATCGGTGCGGTCGGTTAATGCATCTGTCTTAACCGTGCAACGGTCACATTAGCCGATCGCCTCGAGTCCGGGCCACCGCTGCGGAGCAGCCGGGATCAGGGCAGGATCAGCAGCTTCCCCGTCGTCCGGCGGGAAGCGAGGTCCTCGTGCGCCCGGCAGGCCTCGGCGAGCGGGTAGCGGCCGCCGATCCGGACCGAGAGAGAGCCATCGCCGATCCAGGCGAACAGATCGGCCGCACGCGCGAGCAGCTCCTCGCGGGTGGCGATGTAGTCGACCAGTCCCGGGCGGGTGAGGAACAGCGACCCCCGGCCCAGGAGCTGCGGCTCGAACGCCGGCACGTTGCCGCTGGCCAGTCCGAAGAGCGCCAGCATCCCGCGCGGGCGCAGGCACTTCCGGCTGATGTCGAAGGTGTCCTTGCCCACCCCGTCGTAGACGACGGCGACGCCCCGGCCGCCGGTGAGCCCTCGCACCCGGTCGGCCAGGTCGGGATCGCCGGACAGCAGCACCTCCGCGGCGCCGGCCTCGCGGGCGAGCTTCGCCTTCTCTGCGGTCGACGCCGTGCCGATCACCCGCCCGCCCGCACGGGTCGCGAGCTGGACCAGTAGCAGTCCCATGCCCCCGGCCGCGGCGTGCAGCAGTACGTCGTCCCCGGGCTGGACCGGATAGGTAGAGCGGGTGAGGTAGTGGGCGGTGAGCCCCTGAAGCAGGACGGCAGCAGCGGTCTCGTCGTCCACGGAGTCGGGCACGGGCACCACCCGGTCGGCCGGAACGACCACCTCCTCGGCGTATCCACCGGGGACCATGGCCCAGGCGACCCGGTCACCGACCGAGACCCCGGTGACCTCCGGCCCGACCGCCGACACGGAGCCGGCGCCCTCCGAGCCGATGGCGAACGGCGTCCGCATCCGGTAGGTGCCCGACCGCTGCTGGATGTCGAGGAAGTTCACCCCGGCCGCGCCGACCGTGACCCGCATCTGGCCCGGGCCGGGGTCGGGAACCGGCCCGTCGACGACCATCAGCACCTCGGGGCCGCCCTGCTCGTTCACCACGACCGACCTCATCGGACTCCCTCGGGCAGCCGTGCACGGCTCACGCTGGTCCTCTCATCGGGTCGTCGGCCGCCGATACGTTACTGATTCCGACGCGTGGCTGGATGTGACAGAGAACGACTGGTCCATTTCCTACGGCAGCCGCTGCTGCCGTGTCGACACACTGGACGAAACGTTGCGGTTCACGGACCAGGTGGCACTTGTCACCGGTGGCGCGATGGGATTCGGGCGACCGTTCGCCGAGGCGTTCAGCCGCGAAGGGGCGTCGGTGGTCCTGGCCGACATCGACGCCGATCGGGTCGCACGCACGGCGCAGGAGATGCGCGACGCCGGCTGCCGTGCGACGGGGTCACCTGCGACGTGACGGACGAGGATGCAGTGGCCCGCGCGGTGGACGTCGCCGTCGACGAATTCGGGGGCGTCGACATCC
>Ga0126304_10001563_pt1 | contig 10827 bp, 13 predicted proteins | sample Plot25_FD_92538 | JGI IMG/M metagenome (GOLD analysis project Ga0126304, IMG submission 92538) | Serpentine soil microbial communities from UC McLaughlin Reserve, CA, USA - Plot25 | ecosystem: Environmental > Terrestrial > Soil > Grasslands | place: USA: UC McLaughlin Reserve, Lake County... | reverse complement strand
TGGTTGCCGCCGATCTTGCGGCCGCCGATGTCGAGGACCGAGCGCTCGCCCTTGCGGAACTGGAGCGAGGAGAGCTTGTAGGGCTTGGTGATCGGCGTCAGGTGGTCGACGCCCGGGAACCCCTCGAGGCCGAGGTTGGCGACGTGCTCGCGGTCGCCGATGGCGCCGATCACGGTCACGAGCTCGCCCTGCGACACGTGGGTGCGCGCGCCCGTCGATTCGACGCGCTCGACGACCGCCTCGATCTGGTCGAGCGTCGCCTCCTCTTTCATCACGATCATCATCTGAACACTGGGCCTTTCGGGTGCGGCGGGGTGAATCCTACGAGTGGTACGGCGGAGGGGCGCCCGGCGGGGGATTTTCGGAACGGTCGCGCCGTGCATCTGCACGGGCGGCTGCGCCGGACGCCTAGCTAAATCGCCAGGTCCAGAGATAGGCACGCGCATAGGCGCCCGAGGGGGCGGCCTGTGAAGTGATCTGCGTGCCTGAGTGCTGCATGAGGATCTACTTCTAGCAGCTATCGGCTGTGCGAGCCATAGGGATAACCCTTGCTAGGTATGTCTCATGAACCTGAAGACACTCCTGCTCGTCCCCGCGGCGGCCCTGGCCCTGGTCGCGGCCGGCTGCGGCGACGACGAGAACAACAACGAGCCCGCCGCCCAGAGCACTGCGGCCCAGGCGCAGACGTCGACCGGCCAGGAGCCCGTGAACCCCGCCCCGGAGGAGGCCGCGGCGGGCGGCGAGGACGCGGTCAAGCAGGTCGTCCTCGACTTCACCTTCAAGGGCGACTGCGACACGATGACCGACAAGTTCCTGGACACGCAGGCCTTCATCGGAGAGACGCGCGCGGAGAAGTGCGACTACTTCGAGAAGCAGTTCCAGAAGCCGCAGTACAAGGAGTCCGACCTGAAGTTCCGGAAGGTCGAGATCAACGGCGACAAGGCGTCGGTGGTGATCGGCTCGGACATCGCGAACGTCCAGACCGAGTACAAGATGCTGGCCGGGGACGGCCAGTGGCGGATCGACGAGTTCGACATCCTCTAGCCCGCTGAGCGAGCCGGCCGCGCCTGGGTTCGCCTAGACGCGGTCGGCCAGCTCTTCCACGCCGGCCTGCTGGGCGCAGTGCGCGCAGCAGAAGAAGCGATCGTCGCCGGCCTGGAGGCCGTGGCCGATGATCGTCACGCCGCAGTGATCGCAGCGTGGGGCCAGCTTGTGGATCGCGCACTCGAACGAGTCGAATGTGTAGGACTGACCGTCCTTCGTGATCTCGAGCGGCTTGTCGTACTCGTTGCCGCAGCTGTCGCAGGTAGCCATGCCTTGTGGCTACCCCGGCCGGCTACAGCTCACGCAGCGTTTCGTCGAGCGCCTCGAGGAAGCGGTCGTTCTCCGGGCGCGTGCCGAACGTGACCCGCATGTGCCCCGGGCCGCCCAGGTCCTTGCCGGCGCGGACGATCACGCCGCGCTCGCCCAGGCCGCGCATGACGGCGTCCTCGTCGTGGTCGCCGAGGTCGACCCAGGTGAAGTTCGCCTCGCCGTCGCTGGTGGCCAGGCCGCGGTCTTGTAGTTCGCTTTCGACGTGGACGCGTTCGATCACCGTGCGCTCCACGCGGGTGGCGATGTCGTCCTGGTGCTTGAGCGCCTCGGCGGCCGCGGCCTGCGCGAGCATGTTCACGCTGAACGGTTGGCGGACGACATCGCAGGCCTGCTTGAACTGCTCGCTGCCCAGCGCGTAGCCGACGCGCAGGCCGCAGAGGCCGTAGACCTTGGAGAACGTGCGCAGCAGCACCAGGTTGTTGTGCTTCTTCAGCAGGTCCAGGCTCGCGTCCGGGTCCTGGAGCGTGGCGAACTCGACGTAGGCCTCGTCCAGGATCACCGCGACGTGGCGGGGCAGCTCGGCGATCCAGCCATCGATGGTGCCGACGGGTATCGCCGTCGCGGTCGGGTTGTTGGGGTTGCAGACCACGACCATGCGCGTGGCGGCCGTGACCTCGCGGGCCATCTGCTCGAGGTCGTGGGTGTCCTCGTCGTCGAGCGGGACCTCGATCGCCCGGGCGCCGGTCATGGCGGCCAGGTGCGGGTACATCGAGAACGACGGCCAGGCGTAGACGATCTCCGCGCCGGGCTCGAGCATCGCGGTGGCGGCGGCCAGCAGGATCTCGCAGGAGCCGTTGCCGAGCGTGATCTTGCTCGCGGGGATGTCGTACCGGTGGCTGAGGACTTGTCGTAGGCGGCTGCCGCTCGGGTCGGGGTAGCGGTTCAGGCTGTGGGCCGTCTGGCTGATCACGTCGATGACGGCCGGGTTGGGCTGCCAGGGCGTCTCGTTCGAGGCGAGCTTGGTCAGCTCCCCGCTGAACTCGTAGGTGCTCGCGGCCGGGTAGACCGGGATGTCGCGGAGCGTGCGGGCGAACTCGAGGCCGGTCACTGCGCGCCCGCCAGGTCCAGGCGGAGCTTGGTGGCGTCGCGCAGGTAGACGTGTTCGGGCTTGCGCTCGTCCGGCGAGTAGCAGTGCATCATCACGCGGATCACGTGCGGCAGCTGGCCGTAGACGTCCATCTCCTGGGCGCACATGAGCGGGACGTCGCTCATTCCGATCTGCCGCGCGGCGAGCGCCGGGAACTCGGCGTTGAGGTCGGGCGTGCAGGTGAACAGGCAGGAGACGATGTCGTCGTGTTCGAGCCCGTTGCGGTCGACCATCGCGCGCAGCAACTCCTCGGTGGCGCCGAGGATCGCCTTCGCGTCGTTGGCATCGACGGTGATTGCGCCTCGTAGCGCTCTGAGTTTCACGGCCGCTGATTCTTCCAAAGGGATTCCACTTCGGCGGGGGTTAGGCGGCGGTGCTCGCCCGGCTGCAGGCCCTTGAGCCTCAGCGGTCCCAGTGCCACGCGCTCCAGTTCGGCGACGGGATGGCCCACCGCTTCGAGCATGCGGCGAACCTGGCGCTTGCGGCCTTCGTGGATCGTGAGCTCTATCTCGCCGCCCACTCTTCGGACGCGCGCCGGGCTGGTCAGCCCGTCTTCCAGGTCTACTCCCTCCGCCAGCTGCTTCAGCGCGGCGCCGCTCGGTTTTCCCTTCACCTTCGCCCGGTAGGTCTTCGGCACCTCGTAGCGCGGATGGGTAAGGCGGTTGGCCAGTTCACCGTCGTTCGTGAGCAGGATCAGGCCGGTCGTGTCGGCGTCCAGGCGGCCTACCGGGTAGAGGCGTTTACTGCTGCCTATGAGGGATACGACAGTGGGTCGGTCGTGCGTGTCGCTGGCTGTTGATACGACGCCTCTGGGCTTGTTGAGCATGTAGACGACGCTTTTCTCGGGCTTGATCCGCTGCCCGTCCACCTCGATCCGCTCGTTGCCGCTTACGTCCGTTGCCGGCCTGGTGACGGGCGTGCCGTCGACGCTGACTCTGCCCTCGCGGATCAGGTCCTCAGAGGCGCGCCGGCTCGCGACGCCCGCATGGGCGAGGTACTTGGCCAGTCTCACTTTTTCGAGGCTAGTGCGAGCGCGGTGGCGATCCGCGCGACCACCGCCTCCGGCTCGTGCTCGAGCGCCCAGGCGGTGGCGCCGACGACCTCGTACCCCTTCACCCGCAGGCGAGCCCACTTGCGCCGGTCGCGGGCGAAGTCGGGCTGGCCCGAGTGCCAGCGCCAGGAGTCAACCTCGACGATCACGCCCTCCTCGGCGAAATGGACGTCGACCTCGTAGCCCTCGACGCGGTCGTTGCACGTGAACGCGGGAAGGTCGGCGGCCTTCGCCAGCCGGCGGAGCCGGTCCTCGGCCCAGGAGCGGGTGAAGCCGGAGCCGCGAGAGTCGAGGAACGCCTGGAGCCGCCGTCCGCCGCGGCGGCCGGGCAGGCGCGCGATGATCGCGCGCAGTTGCGGCTCGGTGACGCGGCGCGTGGCGAACGCGGTCTCGACGGCGCGCTCCAGCACAGCGGCGTCGGCAATCTCGGCCAGGTCGAGGAGCGTCCGGGCGGGCGTGGTGACCGGCAGGCCGTGGCGGTACGTGACGTCTCGGGCCTCGAGCCGGCGGCTGGTGTGGACCTTGACGCCGCGCGGGCGCCCGCGGAACCGCGAGGCGATGATCGCGCCGCTCGTCATCCCGAGCGCGAGGAGCTGCCGCCGCGACACGACGCCGAACTGCCGGCCAGCCAGCGCGACGGCCGCAGCGACGACATCCCGAAAAACCTGCACCTCGTCGCCTCCGCATCCCGCTGCCACACTTGCCTCGTGGACTTCGAGCTTCTCGACAGCGCGCTCGCCGACCGGGGTGAGCCGGCTTTTCGTGGGCGTCAGGTGTGGGAGTGGGTGGCGCGCGGCGCTCGGTCGTACGACGAGATGACCAACCTTCCGGCCGGGCTGCGCGAGCACCTGGCGGCGCACGTTCCGCTGTCCGCTCTCGTCTTCGACCGCGACGCCAAGTCCAGCGACGGCACCGAGAAGGCGCTGTTCCGCACGCACGACGGCCGCCCGATCGAGGCCGTCCTGATGCGCTACCGCGACGGGCGGCGTTCGCTCTGCCTGTCCAGCCAGTCCGGCTGCCCGCTCACCTGCACGTTCTGCGCCACCGGCGCGATGAAGTTCGGGCGCAACCTGACGGCTGCCGAGATCGTCGACCAGGCGCTCCACTTCCGGCGGAAGACGGAGGTCGACCACGCCGTCTTCATGGGGATGGGGGAGCCGCTCATCAACGTCGACAACGTGCTCGCTGCGTGCGAAAGGCTCCCGGACATCGGCATCAGCGCCCGCCGCACCGCGATCAGCACGGTCGGGTGGATTCCGGGCATCGAGCGGCTCCTCCAAGACGACGCGCCCAAGGTGCGGCTGGCTCTGAGCGTCCACGCCGCGGACGAGGAGACGCGCACCAAGTTGATGCCGGTGAACACGCGCTACGCGCTGCCGGAGGTCCTCCAGGCGTGTTTGGCCTGGAGCCGCAAGCGCAGGCAGGCCGTCTTCGTCGAGTACCTGATGCTCGAAGACGTAAACGACAGCGAGGAGCAGGCCGAGCTCCTCGCGGACGTCCTGCAGCCCACCGAGGCCTTCAAGGTCAACCTCATCCCCTACAACCCGACGGAAGCCGCCTACGCCGGATCAAGCCGGCACACGATCGCCTCCTTCAAGGCAATTCTGGAGAGCCGCGGGCTCAGGGCGACCACCAGGCTCACCCGAGGCCGCGACATCGACGCCGCCTGCGGCCAGCTCGCCGCTAAGGCAGCGGCTCCGCAGCCGGATCCCGTAGCGCGCTAGGCAGCGGCCCGAAGTCCAGCTCCCGCGCCGGCGCGGTCGCCGACAGCCGCCCGGCCTCCATCTCCTCGCAGAAGATCGCCACGACGGTCGGGTCGAGCTGGGTCCCGGCGCAGCGGCGCAGCTCCATCAGCGCCGCCTCGGGATCCACCGGCGGCTGGTACACGCGGTCCGAGGTCATCGCGTGGTAGGTGTCGCAGACCGCGATGATGCGCGCGCCCAGCGGGATCTCCTCGCCCTTCAGGCCGTCCGGGTACCCGCCGCCGTCCCAGCGCTCGTGCGACGCGCGTACGAGCCGGGCGACCGGCTGCAGCGCGGGCGCGGCCGCCAGGATGCGCTCGCCGACCAGGGTGTGCTGCTGGATGAAGTCGCGCTCGACCCGGTCGAGCGGCCCCGGCTTCTGCAGGATCTGGTCGGGCACGGCCATCTTGCCGATGTCGTGCAGCTCGGCGGCACGCGCCATGACGTCGACGTCGTCGGGCAGCATCGGCAGCTTCGCCGCGATGGCGACTGCGAGCTCGGCGACCTCGTGGTGGTGGTCGTGCAGCTCGGGCTCGCGCTCGTGCAGGATCTGCATCAAGACGTCGCGCGTCTGCTGGCCGACCGAGGAGCGGCGCCGCGCGCCCTTGTTGCCGTAGAGGCGCTGGTCGGCGATCTGAAGCGCGGCGGCCGCGTCGTCGGCCTCGACCGGCAGCAGCGCCACGCCGTGGGACGCCGCGACCTCGAAGCCCTGGCCGTTCTCGGTCAGCGCGCCCCGGGCCGCCTCGATGACCTGCTCGAGCGCCCCGTCGACGTCGATCTCGACCAGCGCGCAGAACTCGTCGCCGCCCAGGCGGTAGGCGCGGCCGTGGTCGAGCACGTCGTCCTCCAGCGCTCGGCCGAGCCGCGCCAGCAGCGCGTCGCCCGCCGGGTGGCCGAACGAGTCGTTGTAGTGCTTGAAGCCGTCGAGGTCGAAGAGAATGAGCGCCCGCGGCTGCTTCGCGGCACGGCTCTCGAGGGCGTCGCGCAGGTCGTTCATCAGCGCGCGGCGGTTGCCGAGCCCGGTAAGTGCGTCGGTCAGGGCCTCGCGCTGCGAGTTGCGCAGCATCCTCAGGTTCTCGCCGAAGGTCATCGCGGTGCGGACGAGCACCATGAACATCGTCGCCGCGGCCAGGACGACCGAGATCGTGCCGACCCGGGCGAAGTGGTCGTACACCAGCACCCCCACCGCCAGCAGGCCGAACGCGATCGGCAACACCAGCGGCCGCCACCCATGCAGGTTGATCCGCACCTCGCGGCGGCTGGGCACCCAGGCGGCCCAGCCGACGAGCAACGTCGCCGCGGGCCAGAGCGCGTCGAGGACCGTACCCTCGGCGTACATCCCCTTCGAGGCCTGGTAGGCGTAGATCGAGTCGGCGGCGGCCATCGACATCAGGCCGGCGCCGATGAAGGCCCACGCTCGGCCGGGCCGCCAGCCGGTCAGCGCGAACACGCCGATCACCAGGGCCAGCATCAGCAGGTCGCCGAGCGGGTAGGCCAGGTCGGTCGCGACCTCGATCGCCTCGCCCTGCGGCGTCACGTCCAGGATCGGCTGCAGGAAGACGATCACGCCGACCGAGGCCACGGCCAGGCCGGCGACGACGCCGTCCAGCCATAGCGACCGGCGGAACTGGTCCATGCGGCCGCGGACCAGCAGGACCATCGCGCCGTAGCTGGCCGGGTAGAAGGCGAGCCAGAACGCGTCGGCCAGCGACGGGTAGGGCGGCTCCTCGAGCTTCGACAGGTAGACCGTGTTGAGGATCTCGGCGGTCGCCCAGCAGGCCAGCGCGACCCCGATCAGCGCCCAGGCGCCGCGGTCGGCGCGGACCAGTACCGCCCGGGCCATGCACCAGCCAGCCGAGATCAGGATCAGCCCGTTATAGACCCAGTCGTTGAAGATCCCGGCCGTCGTGTGGCCGCCGAAGCCGATCCCGGTGTGGGCCGCGAATCCGAGCAAGCCGAGGATGGCCAGCGCCCGCGTGGCGACTAGCAGGGAACGTCGGAAACTCTTGCTGGGCTTGGTCATTCCGTGACTGGTGGTGCGGCGAGGCGAGGTCCTTCCATGGACCGCCCAAGGGGCCTATCGGTGCCGCGCGCCTGCTTCGGACATCCGAAGGGCCACATGATCGAACATGCGGCTATCACCCGAACGGGGGATCGCGAGTTCTGTCTGGGTCTGAACGTGGTTAGCGTTCAGGGGCAGCCGCGGCCGCGTGGAGCTCGGGTGACGAGGCCGCCACGACGGGTTCGCGGGCGTCGTCTCGCGGGGCTCCACGGCGCCCGGCGAGCCACGATCCGCCGACGATCAGGACGAGCCCCGCGACCGTCGCGATCGTCAGGTCCTCGCCGCGCAGCGTCACCCCGTAGACGACCGCGAAACCGGGCGCGATGTAGGCCACGAGTGACGCCTTCGCCGGCCCCAGCCGCGCGATCAGCGTGTAGAAGATCGCGAACGCGATGCCGGTGCCGCCGATGCCGAGCGCGAGCATCGCGGCGATCGTGCCGCCGCCGGGCGCGGCCGCGGGAGGGGTTGCGGCCGCGACCGGCAGCGACAGGAGCGCGCTCAGGGCCATCGTCGAGGTGACGACGCCGATCGCGTCCAGCGCGGAGAAGTTCCTCTTGACCATGAAGCCGCCGATCGCGTAGCCGATGCTGGCGGCCAGCACCATCAGGCCTCCGCCGAGCGCCGATCCGGCGTCGCCCAGGTCGACGCCGAGGATCAGGCCGACGCCGACGATCCCGATCAGGATCCCGGCCAGCGCGCTGCCGCTGGAGCGCTCGGTCGTGTCGAACACCGGCGCGAGCAGCGCGGTGAAGATCGGCGCCGCGGCCACCAGGATCCCGGCCAGGCCCGAGGAGATGTGCTGCTCGCCGGCAGAGATCAGCAGGAACGGCCCGGCCACCTGGACCGCCGCCAGCACCACGAGCAGCGGCAGCAGCGGCCGGATCCCGCGGAACGCGGCGCGGTGCAGCGCGAACGGCAGCAGGACCAGCGCGCCGAGCACCGTGCGGACGAAGACCACCATCGCCGGCGACAGGTCCTCCAGCCCGATCTTGATGAACATGTACGACGAGCCCCAGAGGGCCGCGAGGATCAGCAGGAGGGCTAGCGAGCGGCGTTCCACAACCCATCAAACGTGGCAGGCGCCGGTTGCGTGAGCAAATGAAAATCGGCGGCGTCTGGTATCAGCCGCGCTGATGGCCAGGCCGCGTCTTGCCGGGCCAGCGCTCGGCGATCTTGCCGATCCGCTCCGCGGCCGGCTCGAGCGGCTCGACGACCTCGCGGACATCGGCCAGCTGGTCGTTCACCTCGTCCAGCTCGCGGTTCGAGCCCTCGAACGCGTCGCGCAGCCCGTCGACGTGCTCCGGCAGGTCCTGGAGCTCGACCCGCAGCCGCGCGATCTCGTCATGCACGCGCGGGATCGCGCGCGCCGAGACGGCGATGTCGTGGACGTCGTCGAGCGCCCTAACCAGAAGGCGTCCGGGTAGGAGAACCCAGCCGAGCATGCCTGGTGTACGTACCCGCGGCCCGAATGGATGTGGCGCGTTTGGCGCCTATTCGCTGCCGAGAACCTGGGTCAGCGTGGCCCATTTCAGGCCCTGATCGGCCGCTGCGGCGGCGATCGCCGGGATCGCCTGCGCGGTCGCCTGGGCGCTCGGCCGGTCGGCGTACCGAGGCGAATCGTGCAGCACCACGACCGCGCCCGGCCCGAGGTCGCGAACCACCAGGTCGGCGATCCGATCGGGGCCGATGTCCTCCCAGTCGAGGCCCCAGGCCGACCAGTAGACGGGCTGCAGCCCCATCGCCTCGCACGCCTTGTACGAGTGCTCCGAGAACTGGCCGTACGGCGGACGGAAGAAGCGAGGCTTGGAGCCGGTGACGGCCTCGAAGGCGCCCATACCGCGGGGGATCTCGTCGCGCGCGTCGGGCGGGATCAGCTCGGTGTGGCGACGATGGCTGAAGCCGTGCAGCGCCAGCTCGTGGCCGGCCAGCGCGGCCCGCCGGGCGATCGCGTGGTGGCGCATCAGTTGCTCCCCCACCACGAAGAACGTCGCCTTGATCCCGGCCTCCTCCAGCGCGTCCAGAACGGCCGGTGTGGCGTCCTCGTCGGGGCCGTCGTCGAACGTCAGGGCGATCTGATCGCCCGGCAGGCGCTCGATCGCCGGGAAGCGCTCCCAGGCTTCCGCCGTCTCGGACTGCTCGCCGAAGCTCGGCATCGGCCGGAGGAACTTAGGTCGCCGCGGCACGCTGCTCGCCCGCCTTGAGCAGCCGCTCGCGCAGCTCGGCCTCGTCCTCGGGGCTCGGATCGAAGGCGGCGGGATCGGGCAGCGCGTCGAGGCCGGTCAGGCCGAACAGCTTCTGGAACAGGTCGGTCGTGCGGTAGAGGACGGCCCCGAACTGGGAGCGGCCCGACTCCTCGATCAGCCCGCGCTCCAGCAGCGTGCCGACGGCGGACTCGGAGGCCACGCCGCGGATGCGGGCGATCTCCGGGCGCGAGACGGGCTGGAGGTAGGCGACGACGGCCAGGCACTCGGCCTGGGCCTGGGTCAGCGGCGGCGTGCGCGGCTTGGCCAGCAGGCGCCGCGCGGCCCGCTCGGCGACCGGATCGGTGGCCAGCGTGAAGCCTCCCGCGACCTCGCGCAGGACGACGCCGCGGTAGCCCTCGGCGTAGTGCTCGCGCAGGCGTGCCAGGGCCTCGACGATCTCGCCCTCCCCCACCTCGGCAGCCTCGGCCAGATCCGGCACCGACACCGGCTCCGAGGAGAGGAACAGCAGGGCTTCCACGATTCGAGCGAGCTCGTTCAAGAGCGGGCCTCCACGGTGATCGGTGCGAAGGGCTCGTCCTGTTGCCAGACGACCTCCCCGGCCTTGTACATCTCGAGCAGAGCGAACAACGTCACGGCCTCGGTCACCCGATCGGCCCCGCGCACCGCCTCGTCGAACGAGAAGCGGCCCTTGCCCCGCAGCAGGCTCCGCAGGTGCCCCAGCCGCTGCTCCACGGTCACGAGCGGCCGCGCCATGTGCGAGACGTCGAGCGGCGGCGGCGTCTTCAGCAGGTCGCCGAGCGCCCGGCCCAGCCGGTCGGGGTCGTAGACCGCCTCGGAGGCCGTCTCCAGCGACACCTTGCGCAGCTCCGGCGGCAGCGGCGCCGAGCGGTAGCGGAAGCCGCTCTCCGCCTCGATCCGCGCCCGCAGGAAGCCGGCCGCGCCCGAGTAGCGGCGGTACTCGAGCATCCGCGCGAGCAGCTCCTCGGCCGCCTGCTCGGGCTCCAGGTCGAGCAGGTCGTCGTCCTCCTCCCGGGGGAGCATCAGCCGCGACTTCAGCTCGAGCAGCGCCGCGATCAGCACGAGGAACTCGGTGGCGGCCTCCAGGTCCAGCTCGCCCGCCTGGTCGAGGTAGTCGATGTAGGAGATGACGATCTCGGCCAGGTCGACCTCGAGCAGGTCGACCTCCTCCTTGAGGACGAGCGTCAGGAGCAGGTCGAAGGGGCCCTGGAATACCTCCAGGTCGAGGTCGAGCGTGGCGACGCGCATCGCCCGCGAAGGCTAGACGCCGGTCCCGACGCCCATCCGCT
>Ga0126304_10001562_pt1 | contig 10830 bp, 10 predicted proteins | sample Plot25_FD_92538 | JGI IMG/M metagenome (GOLD analysis project Ga0126304, IMG submission 92538) | Serpentine soil microbial communities from UC McLaughlin Reserve, CA, USA - Plot25 | ecosystem: Environmental > Terrestrial > Soil > Grasslands | place: USA: UC McLaughlin Reserve, Lake County... | reverse complement strand
GCGTGAGCGACTGCCCGCGGAACACCGCATTCCGGAGCAGCCCGACGCCGTCGAGCTCGCGCTCGCCCACGAGCGGCTTCGGATCGATCACGAGCCACGGCTCCCGCTCGGACGCGAGCACGTTCTCGCCGTGGAGGTCCTGGTGCAGCAGCACCTGCTCGCCCTGCGTCGGCGCGATCGTGCTCAGCGCCTCGAGCGAGGCTTCGAGCAGGCGCTGCTCGAACTGCTTCCCTGCCTGCTCCCAGGTACGTGGCAGTTGCTCGGCCCACCACGCAGCCTCCTCGGCGAGTGGCCGGAACGGCGCCGCGGCAGGCTTCCAGAGACGCGGCAGGAGCGAAACGATCACGTCGAGCGCACCCTTCTGGCCGGTGGCCGCGAGCGGCGTGCCGGGCACACAGCGCTCGAGCAGCAACGCGTGCCGCGCCGGATCGTGGGCGAGCAGCCGGACCGCCCCGTCGCCGTCCCAGAGCTCCAGCGCAGCGGCCTCGTGGTCGCTTTCCCGGTGCGGCGCCTGGATCTTCAGCACGACCTCGTCGCCGTCGGCCGTGAGGGCCGGAGTGACCGTCGACGCGCATCCGCCCGCGAACGCCTCGCCGAGCGTGAGACCCCAATGTTCGATCAGGCGGGAGTCGGCCAGCGGTAGGCGTCGGCTTGCCGGTTCTTGAGCGACGGCAGCTTGTCTCGCACCGAGCGCAGCCGCGCCCGGTCGAGCTCGGCGGAGATCACGGTTTCCTCGTCCGGGGCCTGCGCCACCACGATCCCCCACGGGTCGACGATCAGCGAGCGCCCGTAGGCCGGCTTGCCCGAGAGCGTTTCGCCGACCTGCGCCGGGGCGGCGACGTAGTACTGGTTCTCGATCGCCCGCGCGCGCAGCAGCACTTCCCAGTGGTCCTTGCCGGTCGGGGTCGTGAAGTGGGCGGGAACCGTCACGAGCTCGGCGCCCTCCAGCGCGAGGATCCGGTACAGCTCCGGAAAGCGTACGTCGTAGCAGACAGTCAGCCCGATCGGCCAGCCTTCGCCTCGCACGACGACGGGCTCCTCGCCGGGCTCCTCCGCCTCGGATTCGCGGTAGACGTGCCCGCCGACCTCGACGTCGAAGAGGTGGATCTTGCGGTAGAGGCCGAGCAGCTCGCCGTCGGGGCCGTAGGCAACGCTCGTGTTCGAGAGTTTCTCGCGGCCCTCGCGCTTCTCGGAGATCGAGCCGCCGACGAGCGTGATCCCGTGTCGTCGCGCCCATTGCGCCATCGCCGCCACCGACTCGCCGCCCTCCAGCGGCTCGGCAGCCGCGTGCAGCACGTCCGGGCTCCCGATCGCGTTCCACTTCTCGGGCAGCGCGACCACGTCCGCGCCGGTGGCCGCAGCCCGCGCGACCAACCGTTCAGCCTTCTCGAGGTTCGCTGCCTTGTCCGGCCCACTCGTGAGCTGGACGCAGGCGACGCGGAGCAGGTCGGACACGCGAGCAGGATAGCTTTCGACCATGGCGGCGATCAGCAGCCTTCCCAGTCGTGCGCGCGTGCTGCAGGCCTTTCAGAGCCGTAACTTCAGGCTGCTCTGGAGCGGGCAGGCCATTTCTCTACTCGGCGACTCGGCCTTCCTGATCGCCCTCAACTGGCGCACGTTCACCCTCACGGGCAACGCGAAGTCAATCGGGATCGTGCTCACCTTCCAGGGCGTCGGACTCCTCTCGACCGTGCTCGTCGGCGGCGCCCTCGCCGACCGCTACGACCGGCGCAAGCTGATGCTGATTTCGGACGCGGCCCGCTGCGGGATCATCGCCGCGCTGGCGGTCTTCGACGCGACGGGCCACATCAGCATCGAGCTCCTGGCCTCGATCGCGTTCGTCGAAGGCCTGGCCACGGGATTCTTTGCGCCAGCGCTCGGCGGTCTCATCCCACTTGTCGTGGAAGGGCCGGTGCTCGGCTCGGCCAATGCCTTGATCGGCATGGCGCGCCAGGGCAGCCTCCTGATCGGCCCGTCCGTGGCGGCGCTCATGTACGGCCTTGCCGGCTCCACGGTCGTCTTCGGCTTCAACTCGGTTTCGTACCTCGTTTCGTTCGCGCTCATCTGGGCGACTCGGCCCCGCTCGGCCGAGCCCGCGGCCGCGCAGGGCATGCGCCGCGAGATCTGGACCGGAATCCGCTATGTGGCGGGCGTCCCCTGGCTCTGGGTCACGATCACGCTGTTTGCGTTCGTGCTCATGTTCCAGTGGGCCCCGATCCAGGTGCTCACCCCGAAGCTCGTCCGCGATCATTTTCACCTGAGTGTCCGCGCCTACGGCTTCATCTTCTCGGCGCTCGGAGCCGGGATGATCCTCGGGGCGGCCACCTTCGCGCAGCTGAACCTGCGGCGCAGACGAGGCCTCATCTCGTACCTGATCTGGATGGTGAACAGCCTGTTGATCGTCGTCTTCGCGCTCTCGCCGTGGTACTGGCTCGCTGTGCTGGCGGCGTTCCTGCGCGGCGCGTGCATCGGCTTCGGCGTGGCGGTCTGGGAGACGATGCTGATGGAGCTGGTGCCGCAGCACATGCTCTCGCGCGTGGTCAGCCTCGACTGGTTCGGCGCGCTCGGTCTCACGCCCTTCGGCCTGATCGCGGCGGGTGCCGCATCGAGCCTGGCGAGCGCGGGGACGATCATCGCCTTCGGCGCCTGCATCTCCTTGTCCCTCGTCGCGTTCGGGCTGCTGTCCCGCCAGATCCGGGAGATCGACTAGTGGAGCGCGGGGGAACCCCTGGTTCCCCCGCGAGCCCCCTCCTTGCCAGCGGCGGCTGGGATCACTGGTTTCAGGAGCCGCCGCTTGGGATTTCCGGACGAGTGAATGTGAAGATGAACTAGTGAACCCGGTCTACTGGAAGCCGAAGTACGGCACGAGAAGCTCGCGTCACCGAGCCTGGGTGAAGCAGGAGGAAAAGCGGGAAGCTGCCCTTAGACGGCGCACGCGAATTCCTCTTCGAGAGCGCCTGCGCAAGCTCTTCAGGCGCTAACCTGTCTCCGCTCGGGGTGTGGCGCAGCCTGGTAGCGCGCTCCGTTCGGGTCGGAGAGGTCCCCAGTTCAAATCTGGGCACCCCGATGAGGTCGCGGGGGAACCGCTGGTTCCCCCGCGAGAAACTCATCGATCGCATCCGCGCAGGCGTCTGGCCGCTCCCCGATCAGCAGGTGGCCGCAGTCGGCGATCACCCGCAGCCGTCCGCGCAACCTGCGCGCATAGTCGAAGGCATCGCCGATCGGGAGCTGATTGTCGCGAGCGCCCCAGAGCACGAGCGACGGGCAACGCACGCGGTCGAGATCGGGCCGCGGATCGTCCCGCATCAGCGCCTTCGCCGCGCTGAACGTGTCGGTGTGCCGTGCCGGCCCCGAGAGGAATGCCTCCACCACCTCGGCCGGAAGCGCCTTCGGGTCGGCCGCCCCCCAGCGCCCGAAGACCATGCTCTTCAGCATTGCCGAGCGGGCGACCAGCCTCCGATGCGGCGCGATCCGCCTGCCGGGCTTCAGGATCCCGGTGATCGTGAGCGCATAGCGCGCGCTGCGGGTCCCGGACGAGATCCCTGCCGCGGCTGCGAGGACGATGCGATTGACGCTGTCCGGTCGGCGGATCGCCAGCCGCAGGGCGATCGCACCGCCAAGCGAGTGCCCGACGACGGCCGCCGGGGAGAAGCCCTCACGCTGGGTGAGTTCCGCGAGCGAGTCCGCATACGCGTTCAGGTTCTGCGCTGCGGGCAGCGGCTCGGAGCCACCATGCCCGGGGAGCTCGGGCACGAGCAGACGCCGCCCGGGCAAGAGCAGCGGCGCGAGGGGCAGCCAGTTCGAAGCGGCCCCGCCGAGCCCATGCACGAGCACGAGCGGCTCGCCCTCTCCGCAGACGAGGTAGCGAAGCCTCGAACCGTGCACTCGGCCGAAGCGTTCCTCGAATCCGGGCAGCGTTTCCTTTGCGTCCGTCACCAAGGCCGATTATTCTTCGAGCGATGAACAGTTTGGGGAGGCAGGACCCCTGATTCCTGCGCGACACCCACGAGGAGCACTCGGCTAGCCCGCAAGCGCAGTAGCGCAAGCGGGCTTTTTGATGCCTAGGGAAGGAGTGAGATGCCAAACCACCTGACGCCCGAGGAGCTGTCCAAGGAGCTCGGGATCGAGCGACTGGAAGTGATCCGCCTCTGTCTCGAGGAAGGGATCCCGATCTACCAGGGCAAGATCGACAAGACGCTCTTCCAGGCACAGCTCGACGCGCTCGGCGCGGTCGCCCAGCCGCACTAGGTAACACGGGGAACCCCTGGTTCCCCCGTGAGCCCCTTCCTTGCGAGCGGGCTCTAAGCACAGGCGTTTCAGGAGCCTCCGGCTGCGAGCACTGGTTCTGATGTCCCTGCCGCGGTGAGCCTCTCGCCGGGCGAAGCCCGGCTCCGGCGGCGAATCGAAGCGGGCCATCACAAAGTGTGGACTGCGATTACTTCGCTGCCGCGCGCCTCTTCGGCGCTGACTTCTTGCGTGCCGCCGGCTTGGCGCCGTCGGCGCTGCGGCCACCCTTGGTCGCGGCCACGCTCTGCTTCAACGCTTCCATCAGGTCGATGACCGGAGCGTCGGCAACCGGCTCAGGCATCGCGATCTCCTCACCGGCCAGCTTGGCCTCGAGCAGCTTGCGCAGGTTCTGCCGGTACTCGCTCTGGAACTCGTTCGGGTCGAACTCGCCGACGAGCCCGTCGATCAGCTGGCGCGCGAGCTGGAGCTCGGGCTCCTTGACCTTGATCTCCTCGACCGCCTCCTCGATCTCCGCCTGGGACTTGACGTCCTCGGCGAGGAAGAGCGTCTCGAGCACGAGTGCCTCGCCCTTCGGGCGGATCAGGCAGAAGTTCTCGTTGCCACGGATCACCATCCGGCCGATCGCCGCCATCCCGGTCTCCTTCATCGCGTCGAGGAGCAGCACGTACGGCCTCCGCTGCGCCTCGGCGGTCGACGGAGCGAGGAAGTAGGTTCGGTCGAAGTAGACGGGGTCGACCTGTTCGAGCGGGACGAACCGCGAGATCTCGATCGCGCGCGAGGTGTCGCGCTGCTCGATCGCCTCGAGGTCGGCGTCCTCGATGATCACGAACTGACCCTTCGAGACCTCCCAGCCCTTGACGAGCTCGTCTGCGGTGACTTCGCGCTCGTGCACCGGGCACCACCGCTTCTGTTTGATCGGGGTCTTGCACTCGCGGTGCAACGTGCGGAACGAGACATCGGAGGCGCGGGCCTTCGGCGCTGTCGCAGGCGCGAGCCCGACCGGGATGGTCACCAGGCCGAAACTGAGGGATCCGTTCCAAGTAGTTCGCATGGGTCCGCCTTCGGAATTCTAGTGGGACCGGGCTGTTTCGCCGCCGCTGCGGGCTTCCCTTCCCGGCTTTCGGGCGCGTAAGCTGAGGTCCTGAGCGAGACGACCGCAACGGCACCGCCCGTGCCGAGCCCCCGGGCCGGCGGAGAGCGGACGATCGGGCAGCTTTGGCGCACCGCGGCGGCTGCGGGGCGAACGAATCCCGCCTACCTGGTGGAGGGCGAGGACGGCTGGGCCGAGATCTCCTGGGAAGAGGCTGCGCGGACGGTGGACGAGCTTGCGAACGGGCTGCTCGCGCTGGGCCTGCGCAAGGGCGACGCGGTCGGGATCCTCGCCCAGACCAGCATCGAGTGGGCGCTGTTCGACTTTGCGCTGGGGCTGATCGGAGCCGTCGGCGCGGCGGTCTACGCGAACAGCTCCCCCAAGGACGCCCGGCACGTGCTCGAACACTCCGACGCCGTGGCCGTGCTCGTCGAGAACGAGGAGCAGCGTGCAAAGCTCGCCGGCACGGAGATCCCGCACGTCCTGACGTTCGCCGACCTCGACGGGTTGCGCGCGCGCGGGCGTGAATTCGCCGCGGAGCAACCGAACGCCCTCGCCTCAGCCGAGGCCGACGTCGGCGAGGAAGACCTCTTCACGTTCATTTACACCTCGGGCACCACCGGCCCGCCGAAGGGCTGCATGATCCGCCACCGCAACTACTACGAGATGGCGGGCTGCGTCGATCACGTCGACTCGTTCGCGTTCTCCAACGACACGATGCTCCTCTACCTGCCGCTGGCCCACAACTTCGGCCGGCTGATGCACCTCCTGGGCGCACACGTCGGCTACACGATCGCCTTCTGCCCCGATCCGCTTCGTATCGCCGGGGTCCTGCCGGTGGTGCGTCCGACGCTCCTGCCGAGCGTGCCGCGGCTGTACGAGAAGGTGCACACAGCCCTCCAGGCACAATTCGATCTCACCCACGGCGTCAAGCGCCGGCTGCTCGACTTCGCGCTCCGAACCGGGCGGCAAGTGAGCGAGCGCCGCCAGCGAGGCCAGCCGCTGCCGCCCGGCCTGGCTCTTCGCCACCGGCTCGCCGACCGGCTGGTCTACCGCAAGGTGAAAAACCGGCTCGGCGGCAGGCTGCGCCTCGGCGTCTCGGGCGGCGCCCCGCTCGCGAAGGAGATCGGCGAGCTCTTCCACGCGCTCGACATCCTGATCATCGAGGGCTGGGGCCTCACCGAGTGCACGACCGCCGCTTCGGTCAACCGGCCGAACCGCTTCCGCTTCGGCAGCGTCGGCCCCGCCCTGCCCGATTTCGAAGTGCGCGCGGACGAGGACGGAGAGCTGCTGATCCGCAGCGAGACGGTCTTCGCCGGCTACTACAAGGACGAGCACGCCACCCGGGAGGTGCTCGACGGCGACGGTTGGCTGCGCTCCGGCGACCTGGGTTCGATCGACGAGGACGGCTTCATCCACGTCACCGACCGCAAGAAGGACATTCTCGTCACCGCCGGCGGCAAGAACGTCGCCCCGCAGAACCTCGAGAATGCGCTCAAGACCGCGCCGCTCCTCTCACAGGCGCTCGTCGTCGGCGACCGGCGGCCCTACGTTGCGGCGCTGATCACGCTCGATCCCGAGCAGTCGCAGGGCCTAGAGCCCGAAGAGCTGAGCGGGCGCGTGCAGGCGATCGTGGACGGGGTGAATGCCGACCTGTCGCGCTTCGAGCAGATCAAGCGCTTCACGATCCTCCCACGCGAGTTCAGCGCAGACGACGATGAGGTCACACCGACCCTGAAGCTGAAGCGGCGCATCGTCGCGGAGCATTTCGCCGCGGAGATCGAAGAGTTGTACTCGGCCTAGTAGCGGCGAGCGCCGACGTAGCTCGACGCGTACCAGCCAGAGAGGCTCGAGATCTTGACCACGTCGCCCGTGTGTGGCGAGTGGATGAAGCTCCCGCCACCGATATAGATTCCGTCGTGGCCGAGCCCGTCGAAGAAGACGACGTCGCCCGGCTGAAGTTGGGCTTGTGAGACCGGTGTCCCAACGCCGTATTGCGCCGCCGCGTTGTGCGGCAGCGACACGCCGACCTGCGCAAAGACGTACATCACGAACCCGGAGCAGTCGAAGCCGCCCGGCGAGGCTCCGCCCCACACGTAGGGCGTGCCGAGGTAGCGCATCGCGATCCCGACGACGCCGCCGTACCGCGCCGGCGGGGGAGCGATCGTGGGCGAGGGCGTGGCTGTCACCGTCTGCGAGAGCGCCGACTGGCCCGCAGCGGCCTGTTGTGCCGAGAGCTGAGCGGCTAGCTGGCGCTTCAGCTCGGCCTGCCGCGCCCGCTCCTGCGCCTGGAGATGCTCGATCTCTCCGCGGATCGAGCCGAGCAGCGCCTGGCGCTGACCGAGCTGGCTCTGGATCGAGGATCGAGCGGCGTCGCGCTCGGAGACGACCTGAACCTGCTCGCTGTGCGCGTACTGGAGGCGCCGCTGCCGCTGTTGCACCTCGCGGCGGAAGTGCGCGACCTGGCGCAGGACGAGCGAGTCCTGCTGCGAGACGCGGTCGACCGCGTCCATGCGGCTGAGCATGTCGTCGAGGCTCGAGGAGCCGAGCAGCACCGCGAGACCGGAATCCTGGCCCTCGGAGGTGTAGAGGTCGACGAGCCGCGACGAGAGCTGCCTCTGCGCCCGCTTCAGGCTCTTCTTGGCGACGACGAGAGCGCCCGCGTTGGAGGAGAGGTCGTGTTTGATTCGCGTCAGCTTGACGTTGGCGAGGTTGTAGGCCTCGACCGCCCGCTCCAGGCTCGAGTCGAGTTGTTGGATCTGACCGAGGACGCTCTGCGCCTCCGCGCGTTTGGACGCGACTGTGGGATCCGCTGATGCGGATACGGCAGCCAGCGCAGAGGCCACAACCAGTGCGATGACCGTTGCCGGCGCCATTCGTCTCGTCGAGCGGGAGGGGGGCTGGATGCTCGACAGGCGCCCTCGTGCGAGGGGCCGGTACGTCACAAGCACGGCACCCTAACAAGGGTGTCGGACAACCGCAAACGGCGCCATTGGCCCAAATGGACGAAAAGGGTGCCCCGGGCCCGGACCGCACAAGCTGTGTGGTACGGTGCCGCGTCGTGCCGGGGGAGACGCGCAAGCTGCGAGCCTGGCCGATCGTCCTCGGAGCGTTGCTGGCGCTCGGTAGCCTCGTTCCAGGCACGGTCGCCGCGGATTCCGCCTCCACCTTCAAAGAGCGGGCATCGCAGCTGTCGAATCAGAACGCCGACTTGGCGGGGAGGTCACGCAGCGCGCTGCTCAGTGTGTACGCGCTCGACTCGAAGCTCGCCCGTCAAAGAACGCGGCTCGTCGCCCTTCGGATGCGAACCGCCGAGATCCGCGCAGAGCGCGCCGCGGCCCAGCAACGCCTCACCGTCGCCCGCCACTCGTTGAAAATTGCGCAGGTTGCGCTGGCTCGTCGCCTCCAGCTTCTCTACGAGCAGGGCGACGCCGACCCGCTCGCGGTCGTGCTCGGAGCGTCCTCGGTTGACGAGGCGCTCAGCAGCATCGACTCCCTCGACCGGCTCGCCGACCAGGACCGCCTCGTGATCGAGCAGACACGCACCGCGAAGCACGAGCTCACGGCCATCACGCGCGCGCTGGCAGAGCGCCAACTCGAGCTGCAAGGGCTCGCCGACCAGGCCGCGCAGTCGACGCTCGAGCTCGAGCAGGCGCGCGCCGAGCGGTCGTCCTACCTCGCGAGCCTGGCCAGCCAGCGCCGGCTGAACGCGGCTGCGATCTCGTCGCTCCAGCAGCAGGCCCTCGCCGTCGAGACACGGTCCCGCCGACTCATGGCGGTCGCCTCCACGCGGCCCCCACCGACGATCGAGCCGGGCCTCGAAGGGCAGACGCTCACGGTGACGGCAACCGGCTACGCGATCGGAGGCCGAACTGCCACCGGGGCACCGACTGGCTGGGGCATCGTGGCCGTCGACCCGAGCGTGATTCCACTCGGCACGCGCATGACGATTCCCGGCTACGGCTCCGGCGTCGCCGCCGACACGGGCGGCGCGGTACGCGGGGCGACGATCGATCTCTGGTTCCCGTCGCTCGCCCAGGCGCGTGCCTGGGGCCGTCGCACGGTCACGGTCACGCTTCACTGACTAGACTTTTCGGCTCCGCTGCGAAAAGGGGACCTTTGAGCGACTCCGTCGAGATCCAGGGCGAGGATCGTGCCACCGGCGTCCACGTCCTGCTGGTAGACGACCACGACCTTTTCCGCACGGGGTTGCGCAACCTGCTCGAGGAGCGAGGCGTGCAGATTGCCGGCGAGGCCGCTGCGGGAGCAGAGGCGGTCCGGCTGGTGCGCGAGCTCGCACCAGAGGTGGTCGTGATGGACCTGCACATGCCCGGCATGACCGGGATCGAGGCGATCCGGCAAATCATCGGCTTCGCGCCGCTCACCCGAATCCTCGTGCTGACGATTTCAGACCAGGACGACGACGTCCTCGACGCGATCCTCGCCGGCGCCTGCGGCTACCTGCTCAAGGACGCGTCCGTCGACGACCTGATCCGCGGCATCGACTCCGCGTCGATCGGCGAGTCGCTCGTCTCACCCGCGATCGCGGCCAAAGTGCTGCAACAGGTACGCGCCACGGCGATCTCGCCGGAGGCGGCCGACGAGATCCGCGCCGAGCTCTCCGACCGCGAGCTCGACGTCCTCAAGCTGATCGCGGCCGGCAACGACAACGCGATGATTGCGGCTCAGCTCCACATCAGCCCGAAAACGGTGAAGAACCACATCTCGAACATCTTGATGAAGCTCCAGATCGAGAACCGCATCCAGGCCGCGGTCTACGCGGTGCGGAGCGGAATCGTCTAGCTGACTACGCTGCGCAATGTGCTGCTGTGGCGACTCCGGAGTCGCGTGAGCGTCGACCGCAAGCTCTCAAGCGCGGCTTCCGTCGACGAGAGCCGACGCGAGATCTGTGCGAGCTCCTCGGTCTTCAGACCCGGGTCGCCTTCGTGCAGCTCTCCTGCCAGCTCCGACAGGCGCTGCTCGAGGCGCCAGCGCTCCGACTCGAGGGCCAGGGCGTGCGCGTAGCCGTCGGTCAGCGTGCGCTCGAGGCGGGCAAGCGTCGCCGGCTCCCCCTCGGAATGGGGCTCGGCGAGCAACTCGTCGATCTGCTCGAGTAGTGCGGGGATGGCTTCCGGTGCCACAGTGCGCCTCTCGACGATTATCGGGGGGCCACGCAACCGCGGACAAGGGCCGCTCGACCTATCTGCGTTGCGGGTTAGGCCTACGCTTGACGGCGGTGTTCGGGCCCCGAACAATTGGCCGATGACGCGCCGCCACCTGCCGATCGTCATCATCGTCGCGCTGATCCTGGCCGGGCCGGCAGGCGCGGGAGGTTCGTCGCTGGCGAAACGGCTCGCGAAAGCGCTCGCAGTCCCGCACGTCTCGCAGGCCAGGACGGCCGCGATCGCCTTCGACCTGGAGACCGGAGAGACGCTGTTCGCCGACCACGGGGCCCTCTCGCTGGCGCCTGCCTCGAACGAGAAGCTGGTCGT
>Ga0126304_10001561_pt1 | contig 10830 bp, 13 predicted proteins | sample Plot25_FD_92538 | JGI IMG/M metagenome (GOLD analysis project Ga0126304, IMG submission 92538) | Serpentine soil microbial communities from UC McLaughlin Reserve, CA, USA - Plot25 | ecosystem: Environmental > Terrestrial > Soil > Grasslands | place: USA: UC McLaughlin Reserve, Lake County... | reverse complement strand
TATCTCCAATATCATTTCTGGAAGTATATTTAGGAATTCCTATCCATTGTCTTTTATTATCTTTTGATTCTAAAATTTTTTTATAAGATATTAAGAAATTCTTATAGTTATCACGTATTTGATTTGCTATAACGCTTTTTCGTTTTTCAATAAAATCTATAGCTTTATACATATGAATAAGTCCCGTAGTAAGAGATCCATCCAAAAAGATTAAATCATATGGTGCATTTGCTGCAAGGTTTATCTCCATCTCTATCATTAATCCTCTAGCTGCAATCATATTTTCAGGATCATGTCGTTCAGGGTTTATGAAGACGTTATGATTAGGAGAATCCCATTTTCCTTTTTGATAAGAAGACGTTAAACCTTCTACCCCAACAGTAGCTATAGCTATGAGATCTGTTCCTAATAGACGTTCAATTGCAAACGCTCCATCGATACCACAAGAATTTAAGATCTTGTGAGAAGTTATTTCAGTATCTTTTCCTAAAATTTCGGATCTATCCAATTGCGAACGAAAATAATGTCGTTTTTTCCTAATTGTATCTAGGGAATTAACTAGATCATTACTTATTTGGGTTGTTTTTGATAACATCTCTTCAACAAGTGATGCAGGAATATCTAAAAAAGGAAAATCAGTAATAGAAGTAAGATTAGAAGGTATATTGCTATCACTCATACAATATTACTTATTTTAATTTTATTTAATGTTAATGCTACTTTTTTTTATGAAAAAATAAAACAATCTAAATTATCATAGACACAAATAAAATTAATAACATCAACAGAAATTATTTTTAGCTAAATTACATTATTTTGGTTAAATAGATGTAATTAGCTAGAAATTTGAAAACAATTTGACAAAAATTAGATGAAATAGATATCATTTAAACATCTGAGTAACTATTTATATAAAACTTCTACATTTGCTACATGATGTTTACTGCATGTTAAAGAAGTTTTTGAAAAAAATACTAGAGAGATTATTTTAGTCAATACGTGATCCACCTACTAAATCTACATACTAAAAATAAAAAGTATGGGAGATCATCTCTTGTAGTTCAATGATAATATAACATTTCATAATTCAGGAACAAGAAATAATGGTCAAAGGTCAAAAGAAAATCTTAATCAAAAATAGTTATAGAAATAGTTCCACTGTCAAATTTCTAGGAGGCATGGAATATTTTTTCAACAACACTAGAAGAAAAGAGGAGGAGGAGGAGGTAGTTGTTATATTTTTCTTGAATTAAATAAATAATAGTATAATAATTTAAATAGATACAGTTCTTCTCGGTGCAAATTAATTATGAAATAAACATATTCTTATTATTGAAATTTAAACCTGATAATATTTTTCATCATTTATTGAGAAATTCTTTTACATTCAATTTTGGATAAATGTGGAAATACAAAAAACTAAGGTTATTGTGTATATAAACTTGGATTTTATTATTTATTATATTATAAAATTACTATAGTTGTTTAGGAATATAATCATATCTGCAAGCCCCATCTATTGAATCTCCATCTTGATGATTAAAGTCGATTATTACATCCTCGGAATCACAAATAAAACTATCTCCACCTTCACTACCCTCTAGTAAATCAGCACCTTTACCACCATCTAATTTATCATCACCCTCTCCGCCTACTAATGAATCATTTCCTACGTAACCTTTTAGAATATCATTACCTTCATCTCCGTATAGCTTATCATCACCTTTACCACCCTTTAAGTTATCATTTCCCTCACCTCCTTCTATCTCATCATCACCAAACCACCCGTCTAATACATCATTTCCTTCAATTCCTTCAATATTGTCATTTCCTTCTCTACCAATAATTTTATCATTACTGGATGTTCCTTCCATAGACATAGGCTGAGAATTAGCAAATTCTATTGTAAAAATATTTGATATTAATATAGCTAGAAAAGTTACAATAGTTATTTTTAATATATTATACATTTTATATTCTATATTATCAATTTATCTGTATTTATATACAATTATAAAAGATATTTAATAATTAGTAGAGTACAATTAAAGAGATTTTCTTATATTATAATCTTTTTAATTTTTCTGAAAGTACAAAAATGTAAATAATATTATATTATAATGTACTAAAAGATAATAATATAAGAAAAAGTAACTTAATGGAGAATAAATTGTAAAAATATATAATAACAATAAATTTAGGGGATTTGGTATGTATTTATAAATTGTATAAGATAGAGATAGGAACAAATAAGAATATAATAACATGATTACTTATAATGCAGATTTTGAGAGTGAAACTATTTTGATAAAAGTATTTAATCTATTAATATTTACTCTATTTATAAAATTTATATTGCATATAAAATTGTAAGATGATTAAGGTTTGTAACTTTTGTCAAAATAAAACAAATAAACAATAACAAAAAAAATTTTATAACAATACTAATTATTAAATTAGTTATACCAAAAATAACCTTTAATTTATCGAGTTGGTTAGTTCCGCCGTAAATCATATGGTAATAATATTTATTATTATATCTTTCTCGATCTTTATACCCATTTTATATCATCTTTTCACTTAATAATTACCACATATTATTCAAATTTGAATAGGAACTATTGTTTATTTCATTACTACAATAATATTACAATAAGATATAATTTTTATCCGTACTCTCTAAATCATTATGTAATAGTAGTAAGATACTCGCTATATCAATAAATAAAGGGTTATGCTGGAGCAAACCCATGATAATAGGGAATCTGTGCAAACTCATCTGAAGTAGGTTCCGTCAGAGAGATCAAATATCCATCAGGATCTAGTATAATTGTATTTTTTCCCGATGCGTCGTCTGACAATTTTTTATGAAAATTAACTTTCTTCTCAGTTAAATTATTATATACTGTATTTAAATCACTTACAGAAAAAGTTATGATTACAGAATTCTTGTTATTTTGATTTGATTTTGAATTATCTAATTCTAGTATAAGTTTAGTATTGGTAGAATCTTTTCGTGAAAATTCTATTTTATTTTCACTTTCTTTGTTTACTCTCAAACCGAGAATATCACGATAAAATTCTATCGATCTTTTTAAATCTGAAACTAACAATGTAATTCCTTCTATTTTATTTAACATGGTTGTTACTACAATAGTCTTTTTATTAAATTTAATGTTATTGATTATCTAATAATAAAATAATTAAAAAAAGGCATATCTATCAAAACATTTTAAGAATATATTTGTAAAACTCATTAAACTTTAATTTTTTTTACTTCTTGGTTTAACTTTTTTATATGGAATTATAATTTTCGAGTATAGAGTATAACAAGAGTTTTTTGGAATATTTTTCCAGTAGAAATAGAAGGGTAGATAGTGATAAAGGTATTTATTTGAATACACATACTCATATTACTTATTTTAATTCATAGCTAGATAATGAAATTTTTCTCTTGCCAAGTCATCTCTAAATGAATATTAGATTAGTAATTGTGTTTAAATTAGTCTAAAAACGATTAATACATTATAATTTCTTTCATTAAGTCTCTCTCGAGTTTATAATTTCTTTAGGTATTTTATTATTCATATATTAAATTTATCTACTATTAAATAAAAACTGTTAGGAGGTAAATATATGAGGTATTCTCAAATTTTAGATAATAAACATTGATTAGAAGTAAAAGTGATGAAAAGCTATCTAAATTTAAGAAAATATAGTAAGATATAGTAGTATTTTTATTGTTGGTTATCGCTTACCTTCTAAAATTGTATTATAAAATAATGTATTTGTATAAACAATGAAAAAAATTGAGATTATTATTCCTCATGAACGTATTGATAATGCTAATCGTATCTTGAATAAATTTGGTATCAGAGATGAAATGTCTTTTTATCAAATAAATGGTAGTAGAGAAAAAACTGAATTTACATCTGTACCTGTCGGAAGAAGTAATATTATGTATACTCCAAAATATGGAGGAAGAACCAAAATTGAAGCACTTGTTGAAGATGCTTTAGTTAAAAAATTAGTTGAAGAATTATTAAATAAATTAACAACTGGTTCTGTATCTGATGGGAAAATATTTGTTTATGATGCTTATGAAGTTTATGATATTGGAAGCGGTAAAAAAACTGAATTGAATATATAAAAGAAATTTTTCTTACACAGGTGAATGATCTTGTAACTTTTGCCTACAATATTCTTTTTTTGCATTTTCTTTTGATTGATCTTATCTTTTGATTTTTTATCAAATTTATAGAATTATTGGTAATTTATGACTTTTCTTTAAATTACCTATTCAAGGTCATGTAAAAAGATATTTATCAACATGACTATATTATATATAAGATGTGAAAATTGATTGATTTTTATAAAATAGAAAAAAGATCTAATCAGTCTTCTTATATGTTTCGGTTTCTTCTTCCGTTACTTGAAATAATATATTATCTTCATGAACTCGTTCTAGTAAGTTCTTTGGAATGATAAATTTGTCATTGTTTATAGTATCTTTCTGTGTTATTATACAGTCAGATGTAATTTCTTTGATTTTGCCAAGATATGTATTATCAATGCCTCTTGCTTCTTTTTTAATAATACTTTCTGGCTTTAAAACCCCACCATAATTATCTCTCATACTTATGATAGTTCACTATTGTATATAGAGAATATATTCTAAAAATATATAAAAATTAGTAGTATGTATAAGTATCTATTTTTTTACTATACAATTATTAATATTGTCCTTTTGTTTAAATAATATATAGTAATTATATCTTATTTATAAGGCATTCAACAAGATTGTTTGATAAAATTACTATCTTTTCATATATATCTCTGTTTGTATTTCTCATACAAAATAGATACATTAGTTAATGTATTAGTAACATAATATTCGTATTAAAAAAGGCATTTACTTTTATGTAAACAAGCTAGAAATTTATATGTGATCTACTTATTTTACCTATTATATATTTCTATAATAAATATTAACTATTTATTTTTGTTTATTGTGTGAGTTTTCCAATTTCTTTCTTGTATCTAGAATATTATATAGCTATATTTTATTTCCTTGCTTTAAAGATTTAACAAATCATTCCCCATTCGTTTTATCATCTAATACTAATTTTATAAATTAATAAGGATAATATCCAAGTAAATACCAATTTTAAAAAAATGTTAATGAGGTTACTCCTTCAATTTGTAACCAAAACAATTAGATTATGAAGAAAAAATAAATATTCTTCCTATGGATACACTATTCTTTAATAATATTTTGTTTTGCTAATTTTGTGCATACTTCTAAATGATTCTGTTCTTCTTTCAATATATTTCTAACTTGGGTTCCAAATTTTCTGCTTTTTACTTCTTTTGCAACAGATGCAAGAACTTCATAATGAGTAACTTCAGCACCTTCAGCCAAGCATAAGAATTCTAAAGCCTCTTGTGTATCAGGTTCTTCCCCTAAATAGGTTTCCATAATTTTTGATGCTTTTTGAGCAGTTTCTTCAGAAACAGAATTAATATTCTCAAAATCAAATCCTTCGTTTTCTGCAATTTCTTCCATTAATTCTTCCATTTCTCTCTGTTGTTTGTTTGCTTCCTCTTTGATAGGCATTAGTTTTTTTTCATGTTCTGCTTTTAGCAATCCTCTTGATTTTAGTTCCTCTACAGCCTTTTGAGCGGCTTTTTCTAAACCAATTGCTTCACCAATTTTTTGTTCAATTAATTCTTTTTCTACCATCTATATTTTCACTGTTAATATTGCAATAAAGTTAATAACTATATTAACATAGAATTTGGAAAAATATAATAGAAAGGAGATTCTTATATAAAATCAATCTTTTCATCTAAATTTATAACGATATCATTACAAGTATTAGTACAGCTTTGAGCCTTTTATAGTTAATAGTTAGTTTTATTTTTTTATAAAAATATGTATCCTATGAACAATGACGGAAATAGAATTTGAATCCAATACTTTGTTTTTAGAATTTATATTACAAGAAGAAATTTAAAAGTTAATTTTTCTTTGAGAATGTCAAGAGAATGAATTTAAAATTGATCTTTTTAATATTTAAAATAGTAAAAATTATTATTCTCTAGATAGAATATATACCCAACTGTTATAACTTAGGGAGAACCTATTATCGTTAATGAAAATAATTCTTGCAACTACAACTTTTGTTGCTCTTCTAGCAATAGGAATTATAGGCCTAAATAACAATATAGGAAACGCATTTGCTCAAATGAGTTCAGAAGATCTTCCAATGGAGGAAATGATGAAGGATGAAACTGTTACAATGACAATGTCTAATCAATCCGAGCCTATGGTAAACTGGACTGGAACAATTGAAGTAGGGTCTACTATAGGAGAAGCATTCAAATCAAAAATAAATGTTAACATGATAGACGCAATAAAAACAGCACAGGGAAGTGTTGGATTAAATTCAACTGTCAAGGAAGCAGAATTAACTCCTGCACATAACTATCTAGTGTACAAGATAATGGTTGTAGATGAAGATATGAAAAAATATAAAGTCATAGTAGATCCAGGCAATGGGGAAATTCTTATGAAGAAGGAAATTACGTGGTATGATGATCATGAAAAAATGAAATGTGAAGGAAAGGGTGACAAATACGGTCACGACTATAAAATGATGAAAGATAAAAAATATTAAATATAGTTGGGGTTTAGTGGTATAAACTAAATTACTATTTTTTTATATTTTATTTATTGATATTGTTGTTGCTGTTCTACTTGTCCTGATTCTTCGCTTGTCAATCGTGTGTAGGTATTTAATGCTTTATCTATCAGATCATCTAGTTTATTATAAGAAGATGTTTCTACCCTTATAGAAGAACCTTTTTGTGTAGAAATTTCTATTTTAAATTTTTCTTCATATTCTTGTTCTGCTGGTGTTACTATATCTTTGTTGTTATTCGACACATTTATCAAAATATTTTGGGAGATATACTATTTAAGAAGATCAAGAATAATAATCGATTCTATTGAAGGTAACCAAATGCAATTATCCAACCTATAAATAATTTGTTCCATATCAATAAATTAGATAATGTCAGACGATACTAGTAATAATGAAAAGAAATATAATTGTCAGTGCGGCGCATCTTTTGCTTCAGTAGAAGAATTAGACGAGCATAATCACAAATCACATTAAAGTAAACAGAATATCTCCCCTAAGTTTCCCATTTTTTTATTCAAACTTAACAATACTCGTAAAAATACGACTGTTAGAATAACTGAAGAAATTTGTAATGTTGAAATTTGTTTCATATTTTATTGTTGGAATATCATTGATTAATCCTTAAAAATATATTAAAAATTATATTATAATCAAATATGGTGACTTCCAGTTCATCCCCCAATAATGACAATTCCATCCATCAAATTCTACAATATAATATCTGTGTCTGCATTATCCAATTACTACAATGAATGAAACGATCCATTCAGTAGGTCAATCTATTTATTAGGGTTGCATTTTGTTACTTTGATTGGTTATAATAACTTAAATTTGATAAATTAAGTGAGGAAAAATTAATTTTTCGGAGTTGAAACAATAATAGTTTGATTACATCAAATTATTGGTAATTTTAATTCAATATCTTTATGTGGACATTCTTTAATTATCTCTTCTGCTAATTTGCAGTAACTCACTTCATTAATATTATCCACAGTAGAAAATTCAAAAATTGTTTTGGTATTTGGTAAATGTATTCTTTGTAGATTTAAGTCACCATCTCCTTCTTCTCCTTTTCTAAATACATAACGTTGTCCTCGTTTGGTTATAGGATTCCAACTTCTCAACAATATTCCATGTTTCTCTATATTTTTCATTCGTTATTTTATCATAAACCTTTGTATGCATAAAGAGACTGGAAAAAGGTCTCATTTGTATTGAAGAAATATCTTAGAGTATAATATTTTTTGGGATGATGAGAAGATTGAGTTGTTTTTAATTTCTTTGTTGATGAATCATAACACCATTCAACATAAGAACTGGTTTTTTCTATTTGCATTATATATTATTAATACGTCAAATGAGGATTTCAAATTAGCTATAAAAAAATTAGTGTATATTTATTATAACAAAATTAAAGTGTTTATTATAGAAGAATCACTATATCCGATTAAATATTTTTCTTTTTCAAAAATTCACTATTGTTCTTGCTTACAAAACTATTTTTGATTGTCTGTTGAATTCTTAGTTAAACTATATTGATATTGATGATAAACAACACAAACAAGAATTGTTGTTAAACATTGCAGATTTACCTTCCTGAAAAAGTAGATAAGTTAGCTATTAATTAATAAATAACTAGTAGAATTTAATATTAAAATTAATTTCTAAATTCAACTAAAATCCTAAAATCCAAGGATTAGAAATTTACTATTATGGGATGGGTAAGTAAAATTACAGGATATTTCTTTGGAATAATAATAGTTTTATTTGGTCTTCTTTGGATCATCTCAGCAATACCACTATCTCTAATATTAGATGGATTGATCGGATTGAATATAGTGATTTTAGGATTTTGTATTCTTTATTCAGTTCATAAAGCAGGCATACACAATAAACATCAACAAGAACTTCAACTAGATGGGTCCATTAACAATCAATAATTTATTCAATAGTATCTTAACATCATTGTTAGTATACTTAAGATTTCTGATTAGCTTGAGCGGTTGCAGTTGTAATGTCAAATATGGTATAATTGACATATTATACTAATATTCATTAATGTCATGAAGTTTCTACTTAATTTACTTACATTTTCTTCATGGGGTGAGAAGCATTGAATCCAGATTAATCTAATAGTTTTAATGTCATAGTGATTGTATAAAAAGTAATAACGGTTGTGACTGTTATGAGATAAAATGATAGTGATTGATGGTTAATCATCTAAAGGAATAGTGATTGTCTGGATTTTTCATGTTATTCTTAAACGTTTTTATTAGATTCAAAAGAAAAACATATTAGTAAAACGCGTTTTACACTATTCACAAAAAACTTTCTTTGAAAGTACTTGGTGATATAACAAACCAAGGTAGTAATTTTGGCTATTGTGTTACTTTTACAAAAAGTACTACATTTTATACGTATGTATCAATTATTATCAATTATTAATCAAATTAACCAATACTAATTTTTATAAATATGGGCTTTGTTTGTCTGTTTATTTTTATGGCAAAGTCTTTGAAGTTCATCAAAATTGTCCGGAAACTGTCTTTTCTATAGATCGGAGTTATCATATTCGTTGATAAGCTCTTTACAATCTCGAACTGACAAGAATCGAGGCACCAACGCATATCCCTTATTATTTATTTCGTTTGTTACTGTCTCCCAATCAATGTCAGAAATTTTAAGTATAACTTTAGTTATATTTGTTGTATTCAATGTGTTTCTAATCTCTGGTTTTCCCATTTGAAGAAAGAGAGATCCTAATCTTCGTAAAATCACTAACGATTCCGTTTGTAAAGGATAAGCCTTCTTTTTCAAGTAACCCTCTCTTTTTGGCAGTCCCATACGCGTATCCGCCTAATTTGCCATCTGACATGACTACCCTGTGACAAGGCACCTTAATTGGATTTGGATTCTGACCGAGTATTCTACCTACTATCCTTGATGCTGAAGGGTTACCAAGTCCTTTAGCAAGATCCCCATAAGTGGTAACCTTTCCTGCAGGTATTTTTAGTAGCAGTTCATAGACATCTTCGTTTTTTAGCACTCTCTTAGTAGTAGTAATCTTCACCCTTTTAGATGATATGTAAGATGATGATGAGGGAAATAATTCTTTTTCTGCATCTTCAATTGAATTCAGTTTTTTACTATTATAATTCAAATAATTCAAATGAGTTTTAGGCTTTTTATTCATATGTATAATAATATGATATTTATATATAAATTTAATCTTAATTTGCTATCTTGATATCAATAATAACTTGCAATTTTTCCTTCAAGTTTATTTCCCATATTTAAACACATATTTTTTCTTATTGTCTGTTGGAAGATTTAGTGTATATTGGAAACTTCTTTGTTTAATGTCCATTTTTCATCTTCATGACTTCAGTGATGCCATATCAATAACAAAGCGATATTTTACATCACTTTTGAGCATGCGTTTGTATGCTTCATTGACGTCTTGAATTTTAATAACCTCAACATCTGCAGTGATTCCATGCTCTCCACAGAAATCAAGTAGTTCTTGTGTTTCAGCGATGCCACCAATAGCGGAACCGGCCACTGATTTACGCCCCATTATCAACGGAACAGTGTTTAATGTTGGTTCAAGATTGCCTAGTAACCCGACCAGTACCAATGTGCCATTAAGCGACAGGGAGGGCATATATGGATTAATGTCATGAGCGTATGGTACAGTATCGATTATCAGGTCAAACTTGTTGTTGACAGCGGCCATCTGTTCTTTATCAGTGGAAATTACTATATTGTCAGCACCTAGGCGACGTGCGTCCTGCTCTTTTCCAGGCGAACGGCTAATCAGGATGACATTTGCACCTAATGCTTTAGCCAGTTTTAGCGCCATATGACCGAGTCCTCCCAGGCCTATGACTCCCACACTTGTCCCTTCTCTTACTCTCCAATGGCGGAGTGGAGACCATGTGGTTATGCCTGCACATAACAATGGTCCAGCACCTTTCAAGTCCAAGCTATCAGGAACGCCCAATACGAATTTTTCCCTGACAATAATTTTTTCTGAATAGCCACCGTAGGTGGGCATTTGATCATACCGATCTTTGTCATCATAGGTAAGTGTTGGACCCTTTTCACAATACTGTTCAAGCCC
>Ga0126304_10001559_pt1 | contig 10840 bp, 9 predicted proteins | sample Plot25_FD_92538 | JGI IMG/M metagenome (GOLD analysis project Ga0126304, IMG submission 92538) | Serpentine soil microbial communities from UC McLaughlin Reserve, CA, USA - Plot25 | ecosystem: Environmental > Terrestrial > Soil > Grasslands | place: USA: UC McLaughlin Reserve, Lake County... | reverse complement strand
CTCGCAAGGCAAGCTCCTACCCGTAACCGTTGGGATGGTCCCGCATCCAGGCCCAGGCGTCGGAGATCACGGTCTCCAGTTTCGGCTTCTCGGGTTTCCATCCGAGTTCGGCCTGGATCTTCTGGCTCGAGGCCACAAGCGCGGGGGGGTCCCCCGCCCGCCGCGGCGCCTCGACGGCGTCTATGCTCTTGCCTGTGACGCGACGGGCGGCTTCGATTACCTCCCTGACGGAGAAGCCGGCGCCGTTGCCAAGGTTGTAGACGCTGTGCTCTCCTGGCCTGGCTGCCTCCAGCGCCAGCAGATGGGCGCGGCCAAGGTCTTCGACGTGGATGTAGTCGCGTACGGCGGTGCCGTCGCGCGTCGGGTAGTCGGTGCCGAGGATCTTCACGGACGAGCTCTCCGCTGCGGCCTTGAGGACGAGGGGGATCAGGTGCGTCTCAGGATGGTGGTCCTCCCCAAACCTGCCGCTCGCCCCCGCCACGTTGAAGTAACGGAGGCTCGTCGCTGCCAGCCCTCGAGCATCGCACACGGCGCCGATGAGCCGGTCCGCGGCGAGCTTGGAGCTACCGTACGGGTTGGTAGGCAGTGTCGGGGCCGATTCCTGTATGGGGATCTCTACGGGTTCCCCGTAGACGGCCGCCGTCGACGAAAAGACGAGCCGCCCTGTACCCGCTTCACGCATCGCCTCCAGGAGGTTGAGCGTCCCGCAGACGTTGTTGCGGTAGTAGATCTCGGGCTGCTCTACAGACTCGCTGACGAGGGAGAGCGCCGCGAAGTGGAGCACGCCGTCGAAGCCCTCGGAGATTGTCTCGCGTGCGAACTCGGCCTCCATGAGGTTCCCCTGGAGAAGGCGTGCCCCTTCGGGGACGGCCTCACGGTGCCCCCTGGAGAGGTCGTCGAGCACGACCGTCTCGTGGCCAGCATCGACGAGTTGGGAGGCGACGACGCTACCTATGTAGCCAGCCCCGCCCGTTACCAGGACCTTCACGAGCCTTCTATCTTCCCGCGCAGGGTCTCGGCGGTCATTTCCGGCAGAACGTCCATGATGAACGCGCCCGCCCCGGTCTCGCTTCCTGCGAGGTACTTCAGCTTATCCGCGGTACGGTTCGGCGGGTAGAACTCGATGTGGAAGTGAGCGATGCTATCGTAGACCTCGCCGTCCGTCGGAGCCTGGTGCATAACCATCATGTAGGGGAGCGAGAAGCCGAAAAGGGAATCGTACCCAACGAGCAGCCGCTTGAGTACGGTCGCCAGGTCGCGGCGTTCGGCGCCGCCGAGGTCCGCTATGGAGGGCGCGCAGCGCCAGGAGTAGACGTGCGCCTCGTAGGGGAAGTGGGCGTAGAACGGGATGAATGCAGTGAAGTGCTCGCCCTTGGTCAGTATCCTACGGGCGTCCTCGTGCTCCTGGGAGAGGAGGTCGCAGTGCAGGCAGCGGCCTTCGTTTTGTGCCCTGTACTCCCTGGCCGCCTCCAGCTCCTTCGCAGGACGCGGTGGGATGAATGGGTAGCCGTAGATTTGACCGTGAGGGTGGTGCAGGGTCACCCCGATAGCCTCGCCCTTGTTCTCGAAGATGAAGACGTAATCGACCTCTTCGCTGGCTCCAAGCTCGCTGTAGCGGTCGGCCCAGACCTCGATTAGATTCCTGATGCGGCGTTCGCTCATGGTCGCGAGCGACGCGTCGTGGTCGTCCGAGTAGAGGACGACCTCGCAGATTCCGCGCCCTGGGGCCGTTGGCGTCAAGACGCTGCCACGCTCGTCGGGGACAGGGGCGTTCGGAGCGAAAGAGGGGAACTTGTTCTCGAAAACGACTATATCGTAATGCTCCCTCGACACTTCCGTCGGGTAGCCCCCAGGTTCTGTCGGGCACAGGGGACAATACTCTGCAGGTGGAAGGAACGTACGGTCCTGACGGTGGGTCGCGTAGGCCACCCACTCGCGCAGCGTCGGGTCCCAGCGGAGCTGGTTCACTTCTCTTCGTCCTCTTTGGTGTCCTCAAACTCGGGGTCGTCGAACGTGTAGAAGATTATGTAGCGTCCATCCTCCATGTTCGCCTGCTCTTTGTTCAACGTTATGGTCCTCCCCTAGTTCTCTGGGCAGCGGCTCGATCCTCACTATAAACCGCCGGCTTCCTCGGTTCACAAGACCTCGAGACTATCCCTTGAGTCCGCTGCGGGCCACTCCTCGGATCACGTACTTCTGGGAGATGATGAAGACTATCAAGACGGGTATGCTGGCCACCACGCCACCGGCCATGATGATGTTGTACTTGGTTGTGTAGGCGTCCTGGAGGATAGCGAGCCCCGGCGGGAGGGTGAGGTTCTCCGGGCTGAAGAGCACGTAGACAGGCCAGAGGAAGTCGTTCCAATTGACCAGGAAGGTCAGCACCGCAAGCGTTGCCAGAGGAGCCTTGGAGAGCGGCAGAACGATGCGCAGGAAAATCTGTAACCGGCTGGCTCCGTCTATGAGGGCCGCCTCCTCCAACTCGTGGGGCAACGAAACGAAGAACTGGCGCAGGAAGAAAACCCCGAAGGCTCCGGCTGCTCCCGGCACGATCACCGTCAATAAAGTGTCCAGCCAACCCAGCGAATCGACTATCAAGTAGTTGGGCATGAGGAAGACGAACTGAGGGATGAAAAGTGTCGTAATGATCGTGGCGAACAGCACTCTCTTTCCAGGGAAGTTCATCCTGGCTAAAGCGTAGGCCGCCATGGAAGCCGTTACAAGCACGAGCAGCGTGTGCGCAGAGGCGGCCACCATGCTGTTGAAGAACCATCGGAGCACGGGCGTCTGCGATTCACCGGTTGAGAATATCTTCGAATAACACCGGGTCGTGAAGTCTTCGGGTATCCAGTTAGGAGGCAACTGGGTAGCCTCGACGTTGGTCTTGAAGGAGGTCGAGAGCATCCACAAGAGCGGGGTTACGAAGACAACGGTCAACAGTCGCCGAACGGGTGCACATCCAGAGGTATCCCGTACCGCTTGCCCTCGTAGATCCCCGCGTTCCACACGACCGGGACGAAGTCGCTCTCCTTGAGATTCAAGGCGTTGGCCACGTTGTCCAACGGGATGATCACACCTCGCGCGGCGTTGGTGGCCACGGTGTCGATGTGCATGATCCCCACGTCGGGACCCTCACCGCTCGAAACCGCAGCCGGAACTTTCTGATAGTAGGACTCCCACACTACGGTATTCATGGTGACGTTGATGTTGTCATGCTTGGAGCTGAACTCCTCGACGAGCTGCCGCATGTACGGTCCGTCCCCGCCGGTGAACCCGTTCCAGAACGCCAGATCCACCTTCGGGCCGTTGTAGCTCTTGCCGCTGCCGGCACCCTGGCTTTGCTGCACGGCTGGGTTGTCCTCGGGACCGCCGCCACAACCCGCCAGCACTAATCCTGCTCCGGCGCCCGCACTCAGAAGCAAGAAATCCTGCCGCGTCACCCTGCGACCCATCGATCGCCCCCTATCCCTATAGCTCCCGTTTGCCATCCCGGGAGGTTCTTTATACCTGCGATTCTCGTATCCTAACAGAGCGGCAGGCGAGTCCGCCTGCCCGGAGGCGGGATTACTCTCCGGCTAGACTGTCGCTCAGAGAGAGGTCGCAGCCCGGCGTAATACCATACGCTCCAGCTCGGGGTCAGATCCTTCGGTGAGAGTCCAGGCGGCGGCCTCCAGCCACTTGTAGACGTCAGAGTCGTTGAAGTAGATCCCCTGGTACTCACCGGCGCTCTTGCCTGAGGCGCGGCGGAAGTTGTCCAGACGGCCCCTATCTTCGAGGTGCCTGTATTGGGAAGGTAGCGTTACCTCCCGATTGATGCGCCGCCTCGGCTCCCAGAAGCCGTCGGCGAGGTTGGCCGCGTCGAGCGGCAGGGGGCGCAGACGGACATGAGGGCTGCGCGAGGTATCCACGACGGGCGGGCGTGGCGACGAGTCGAGCACGTTCCCGGTCACCCGGCCATTCCGGCGCGCAGGACCGTGATCGAACACGCCGGGAAGCTGTACTTGAAGGAACCGCCTCCGATCTCTACGGAATGCTTGCTCACGCCGACTGCCTGGCGACCGAAGTCGTTGATCGAGCGGGAACTCTCACCCGCGACTTCGTAGGCTGTGGTGGTGCCCTCGAACGTAGAGTCGGCTAGCTGGATGGTGGTCTTGATCTCGCGTTCGGGGTCGCGGTTGACGACGACGAGCGTCAGGTCGCGGCCTTCAGCATCGCAGGTCGCGGAGAGGTCAAGCAGGTCGAAGGGCCCCAAATCGGCGACCCGGTGCGGCCAGGAGGAGGCTTCCGTGGTCAAATCGTGGGTCTCACATTCGACGTGGGCGTCGAGCACGATCTCGCGCATGTCTTCGGCTGAGAGAGCCCCGATCTGCCACTCCCCGTACATCTCGTTGCCCAGTCCGCAGTACTTGAGGTTGTACGGCTCCTCGTGGCCGTTCTTGCGCCTGAGGTCGGTCCAGTAGGTATCGCCCGTTCCGTTGCAGTACTCGACCCAGGCCTGCGCCTTGTCCATGGTGCCTGTGCCCATGTTGACACAGATGTAGGGCTCGGCCCCGAGCATGCGACAGTACTCTATGAACTCATCCATGCCGAAGCGGTTGGACTCCTCGGTGGACCATGCAAGATCCATCTTCCTCGGACGCTCCTCCCTGGGGCCTATCCCGTCCGTCCAGTGATAGCCGCTAACGAGGTTTCCGCCGTGCCAGCGTGGGATCGGTATCCGTAGATCCTTTGCCGCCGCCAGAACGTCACGACGGTAGCCTCGTTCATCGCTCAGAGACGAGCCTTCATCGAAGACACCACCGTGGATACAGCGGCCAAGGTGCTCGACAAAGCCCCCGAAGACCCTTCGGTCCAACGTGCCTATTCTGCAGTCCGGGTCAAGCTTGATCCTGGCCAATCCTCACACCTCTCTACGAGAAACGCTGGTAGGAACGGACACCTTGCTCCGCAAATTCAATCGACCAGCTTCGGTCGAGCTGTGATAGACGCTCGTCGCCCGCTGGCGCGTACTCGAAGACGTGGGCGTACCAGACGACGTCGTGGAAGGCCGTCTCCCCGATCCCGGAGAGCTTCGATTGGTAGCAGAACGGCACGGTGATCCTGCGGTTGAACGGTGAACTTTTCGAGCGCAGGCTCGAGACGTTCGTGTTCTACCAGCCGTCGGCGAGACCAGCGTCGGAATCGTCGAAGGCGAAGCTCCACTCGCCGTTAAGATTCGTCCAGTCCCGGCGGCGCAGTTGCGGGCGTGGGTACTCGGGTCGCCGCATCGGGATCAAGGGACGGTCCCCTTTCTGCAAGAGGCACGGACAATTCGTTCGACGGGTCCCGGGCGGAGATCCGTCGTCTTCCTCAAAGGGACTCGTAGCGTTGCGGTTCCGGCCAAGCCAACCCGAACCCCAGGACGTCCGCGAGCAGGAGTTGGAAGTCCTCCAGGCTTTCCGCTTGATCGTATACTTGCCTCGGGACGAGGTCTCTATCCAGGCAGTAGGCGGCGAGGGCTCCTGAGACCTCACCGACGTTCCACTCGACGGGATGCAGCCTGTAGCAACCGTTGGTGATGTGGGAAGTTCCCAGGTTCTTGCAGGCCGGCAGCAGGTTTCTGACGCGCACCGGGATCATGGCGCCGAGCGGGATCTGGAACGGCCAGCTGCTCACATCCACGTAGCTACGTCCTGCGGCGCTAGGATGCAAGTCTATACGGTAGGCGCCGATGCCCACGCTGTCGTGGAAGTACTGCGCTCCCCTCGACCCGCCTCGCGCCTCGACGCCAACGTGCTGCTCCAGCACCGTGAACTCGGCCCTGATGCGGCGGCTCTCGCGCACGTAGACACACCTGGCTAAGCCATCTCTGGTACCGACGACGTCGGGACGAATACGCAGGCCCCTGTATCCTGCACCACCGTCGAGCCTGGGCGCTTCGGTCTGCATCCAGTACAGCAACGAGAGGCTGAGCTGCCGAGCGCGTTGCAGATGTTCGTGTCTCTCCGCTTCTCCGACGCCTACGAGAGGGCCTAGCCAGTAGTCTATCTGCGGCCAGTTGACCACGGTGATGTCGCTTTCGAGCAGACCCTCGGAGAAGTTCTCGCGGGCGAGTATGCGCCGGTAATGCCAGAGGTCAGAGCCGTCACGCCCGGCGAAGAAGGGTTCCTCGTGGAAGATCGCGCGGTGACGGGGCTGCAAGTTGTCGGGGTAGACGTCGGTCCAGGAGAGTTGCGGGCCAGGCCAGAAGCTCGCCCGGTAGCCACGCCAGAAGTCGTAGTCCTGGGGCTTGTCTATCGTGTGGTCCTCGCCTGGCATGTAGTCGAGAGGAAAGCACCAGCTCACCGCCTGCTGATCCAAAGGGTTCGGGTCTCCCGGCGGCGCGTGGGGCTCCCCGGTCTCATCCTGGCTCTCAGCCCCTATGGTGTGCTCTACGCCGGCCAGCTCCAGCACGTCACCGAGCTCTGTCGCGTCGAGAAAGTATCTCGCGTGGACGGTCAGGGGCTCGCCGCTCTCCTCATCCAGAAGGGTTACTGCCGTGATGAGATCCCCTTCGCTCGCGGCCGCTACGGGCCGATGGCGGAGCAGCACTCGCAACCTGCGTCCTGAGCGGTAGGGTGCGAGCATCCCCTCAAGGACGGCCAGGGCTACACGGGGCTCGTGGCAGAGGCGACTCACCAGCCCGGCTCCGGGATTGAGGTGTTCCAGGTCGCGGGCTCCTGTCGCGAGGGGATAGTTGCGCCTGTAGAAATCCCTGATTCCACTCCTCAACCGGCGGTAGCTCGCCGTGCAACCCATCTCCTCGATCCAGGGATGCTCGTCCGGTGGAACCGCCTGGGCGGTGAGCTGGCCGCCGATCCAATCCGTCTCCTCGGTAAGCACGACCCTCCGGCCAAGACGCAATGCCGCCAGGGTACCAGCCACACCCCCCAGTCCCCCACCGACGACCAGAACGTCCGTTTCGGTCTCCAAAGGCGGCTAACCCTCTACGCGAGCGTAACGATAGGCCAAGGGCCAGGCTACCACCTGTGATGGACCTCCTCGCGGACGTGGCGGTCGTAGATCTCCCGCGCTCGTTGCATGACCTCGGCGGAGAGCAGAGGCATCTTGGCCGCGGCGACGTTGTCCTCGACCTGGGAGGGGCTCTTAGCGCCTGGGATGGCGCAGGAGACGGCGGGGTGCATGAGGATCCAACGTAGGGCGAACTGTGCGAGGGTATATCCTTCTGGTACGAGCTCCTTTAGCTCTTCGGCGGCCAGGAGGCCAGTCTCGAAATTCACGCCGGAGAACGTTTCCCCCCTGTCGAAGGCCTGCCCCTCTCGGTTGAAGTTGCGGTGGTCGTCTTCGGTGAACGCGCGGTCCGAACGCATCTTGCCTGAGAGCAAGCCGCTGGCGAGGGGTACGCGGGCAAGGATACCGACGTTACGTTCTTCGGCGAGCGGGAAGAACTCCTCTGCCGGCTTCTGACGGAAGATGTTGAAGATGATCTGGACGGTCTTCACGTTCGGGTAGTCGAGGGCCATCCGGGCCTCGTCGACCCTCTCCACGCTCACACCGTAATTGCGGACTTTTCCTGTTTCCTGCAGCCGGTCCAGGGCCTCGAAGGTCGGGTCCTGATGGTACGTCTCCGTCGGCGGGCAGTGGAGCTGCAGCAGGTCCAGGGCATCGACCCCAAGGTTGTTCAGGCTACGCTCGACGAAGGCCGAGAGGTTGTCGTAATCGTATCCTTCCGGAACGTGGGGATCCAGGCGTCGCCCGGCCTTGGTCGCGAGCAGGATCTCATCGTTTGGTCGGTCCCCCAGGAGCCTGCCAATGAGTTTTTCGCTTCGTCCGTCGCCGTAGACGTCCGCCGTATCGAGGAAATTCACGCCGAGGTCGACCGCCCGGTTCAGAGCGGCGTAGGCGTCGTCCTCGCTGACAGTACCCCAGTCGCCCCCGAATGCCCAGGTGCCGAGGCTGATCTCCGAGACGCGCATCCCCGTCTGTCCGAGGTCTCTATATTCCAAAGTTCTGTCCTTTCCAGATATTCTCTATTCCAGTCCATTACGCCGGATGACGTCAGAGTACCAGCGGGCGCTCGACTTGGGGACGCGCCGCTGCGTTCCGTACTCCACGAACACGATCCCGAACCGCTTGGAGTACCCTTCGGCCCACTCGAAGTTATCCAGGAAAGACCACACCATGTAACCGCGCAAGTCGACGCCTCGCTCCATCGCCTTATGGGCTGCCCTGAAGTGGGTGTCCAGGTAAGAGACGCGCTCCTCGTCGTCCACGTCGCCCTCTGGGTCTATGTAGTCGTGGACGGCACGCCCGTTTTCGGTTACGTAGATGGGCAGGTCTGCATATTCTTCTTTGATCCGGACCAGTATCTCAGTCAGGCCTTCCGGCTCCACGGGCCAGCCCATAGCAGTCTTCTCCGCCTCGTGCGGGATAACGGTACGGGCGCCGAGATCGGCGAAGGGCACGTCCCGCCCTTCTTCCTCAGGCGCATCGCGGACGGTGTTGCGAAAGTAGTAGTTGATACCAAGGAAGTCGATGGGAACGGAGATCCTGGCGAGATCCCCGTCCTGGACGAAAGATAGGTCCACGCCGCGTTCCGTGTAATGCGAGAACACTTCCTCCGGATAATCGCCATGATACAGGGGATCCAGGTAGAGGCGGTTTGCCTGTCCGTCTACCCTGCTCGCGGCCTCCCTATCGGCCTCGCGGTCTCGCGAAGGGTGGGCAGGATGCAGATTCAAGGTGACGCCGAGCTGGTTTCCATCCCCGGTGGAGCGCATCCGCTCCATCGCGAGGCCGTGGCCGAGCAGGAGGTGGTGTGTCGCGGCGAGCGCCCTGGCGCTGTCTTTGTGGCCAGGGGCGTGGACGCCGAGGCCGTAACCCATCCAGGCCGAGACCCAGGGTTCGTTCAAGGTGATCCAGAACCCTACGTTATCCGAGAGGGCCTCGTAGACGATACCGGCGTACTCTGCGAAGCGTTCGCTCGTGTCCCTGTTGGTCCAGCCGCCCATATCCTCCAGCGCCTGCGGCAGGTCCCAGTGGTAGAGCGTTAGCATGGGCTCGATGGAGCGTTGCCTCAAGCCCTCGACGAGCCTGCGGTAGAAATCGAGGCCTTTGTGGTTGGCTGGGCCGCTTCCCTCTGGTTGAATGCGGGGCCAGGCCACGGAGAAGCGGTAGGCCTGTATCCTGAGCTCGGACATCAGGTCGAGGTCTTCTTCCAGGCGGTGGTACTGGTCACAGGCGATGTCGCCCGTGTCGCCGTGGACGACCTTGCCAGGGGTATGGCTGAACGTGTCCCAGATGGACGCGCCGCGACCGCCTTCGTTAACGGCGCCCTCGACCTGGTAGGCCGCCGTAGCCGTGCCCCACAAGAAGTTCTCCGGGAAGCGCAAGGTATCTTTCCTCTCCATTCCTTATTGCACAGGCGACGGTGTTACGGCGACGAGCTTAGCTCGTTTCGGGCACCCGTGCACGGGAAGATAGCTCTTGCGCGATCATCCGCTCTCCTTCAGGACTGCAACTTCGAGGGGATCTAAGACCAGGTTGGTATCGTGCTCCGTTCCTGCGAGGAGGTCCCCGCCGGGGTTCGGCAGCCTGACCTCCACGGCTTCGTTGTTATGGTTGAGCAAGAAGAGGAATGATGCGTCCTCGGTCTTACGACGCACGGCGTCGACACCAGGTGGGACGTCGGCCGTTGGTCTCACACCAGCCTCCTCGCACACCCTCTGGAGAAGCGACTTCGTGTAGCGTTGTTCCGGCCTGGTGCCGAGGTAGTAGGCTGCGCCTTCACCGAAAGTGTTGCGTGTTACGGCCGGAGTGCCTGCATAGAAATCTTCCGTATACGAAGCCAGGGGTTCTGCTTCCTGGAGGTGGATGAGATCCGCCCACAGGTCACAAGATGCGCCGTCGGTAGTGTCGAGACGATTGGTTTCTCCTGTTGCCATCGGTACAAAGTCTTCGATCTGGAGACCTAGCAGCTCCCTGAATGGAGCCGGGTAACCGCCGAGGTGGATGTGATCCCGCCCGTCAACTATCCCCGAGAAGAAAGACATCAGGAGCGTCCCGCCATCAGACACGTACCGCCGGATATTCTCCACCGAGTCGTCGGTGACGAGGTAGAGGTTGGGAGCGATAACAAGCCTGTAGGACGAGAGGTCGGAAGCGGGATAGGCGAAATCCACGGGGATGTTCGTCTCGTAGAGCGGCTTATAGAAGGAGTACAGGCCTTCGCGCATCCTGAGGGCGGTGGATGGTTTGGAGTCGAGCTCTAGCGCCCACCAGCTCTCCCAGTCCAGCAGGATCGCGGTCTCGGCTTCTCCGCGCGTCCCGAGGAGTTCGTCCAGGGCGCTAAGCTCTGCGCCTAGCTGCTTCACCTCGCTCCAGCTCCTGGAGTCTTCCGTACGAACGTGCGGGACCATCGCGCTGTGATACTTCTCGGCCCCCGCCTTCGATTGGCGCCACTGGAAGAACATGATGCCCTCGGCCCCGCGGGCGACGGCGCCGTAGCTCCACAGGCGCATCTCGTTCGGCCGCTTCGGGACGTTGCGCCTGCGCCAGTTCACGCGCATCGTCGTCTGCTCCATGAGGAGCCAGGGGGCTCCATCTCCAAGAGAGCGCATCAGGTCGCGGCTCATGGCGGCTTTCATGTGGGCTTCGGGGTCGGACGGGTCGGGGTAGGAGTCGTCTGAGACCACGTCCTCACGCGGAGCCCACCTCCAGTAGTCCACGGGCTTGAAGAAGCCCATAAAGTTGGTGGTTATGGGTATATCCGGAGTCGCTTCCCGCAGTATCTCCTTCTCCATCTCGTAGAGCTCGAGCAGGGCGTCCGAGGAGAAGCGGCGGAAGTCCAGTTGCTGGGTCG
>Ga0126304_10001557_pt1 | contig 10842 bp, 11 predicted proteins | sample Plot25_FD_92538 | JGI IMG/M metagenome (GOLD analysis project Ga0126304, IMG submission 92538) | Serpentine soil microbial communities from UC McLaughlin Reserve, CA, USA - Plot25 | ecosystem: Environmental > Terrestrial > Soil > Grasslands | place: USA: UC McLaughlin Reserve, Lake County... | reverse complement strand
TGCCACATCGCCGAGCACATGCAAAGCGGCATGATGTTCAGCTTCAACGTGGCCCGCGACCGGGAGCAGGCCCGATGACTGCCGGGCCTGCGGGCTCGCTGCTGGACGTGCTGGTGATCGGCGGTGGCCAGGCCGGCCTGGCCATGGGCTACCACCTGGCGCAGTCCGGGCAGTCGTTCCAGATCCTGGACGCCGGCGCCGAAATCGGTGAGACGTGGCGGTCCCGATGGGATTCGATGCTGCTGTTCACATCGGGCCGGTATGACAACCTGCCGGGCCTGCCCTTTCCCGCTGCGCCGGAGACCTACCCGGCCAGGGACGACGTGGCGAACTACCTGCAGGCCTACGCGGCAAAGTTCAAGCTGCCGGTGCGGCTCAACATGAAGGTGACATCGCTGACCAGAAGAGGTGGCGGCTACATCGCGAAGGCGGGTGGCGAGGTGCTGGAGGCCCGGCAGGTGGTAGTCGCCACCGGGCCCTTCCAGGTGCCGTTCATCCCGCCGATCGCCGACGCGCTCGATCCCGGCGTGCAGCAGATGCACAGCGCGCACTACCAGCACCCGCGAAGTGTCCCGCCGGGAAAGGTCCTGGTCGTCGGCGCTGCGAACTCCGGATGCCAGATCTCCCAGGAACTCTCGGCCACCCACCAGGTGGAGCTGTCCGTCGGCAAGCGCATCCCGGCGATCCCGCAGCGGCCGCTGGGCCGCGACATCTGGACCTGGGCGACCGCGCTGCGGCTGGACAAGGTGACGGCAGACTCGCGGCTAGGAAGGCGGCTGGCCGGGCGGGACCAGGTGATCGGGCCCGGGCCGCGCCGGCTCGCCCGCCGCCACGGCATCCGGCTCCGTCCCCGGGCAACGAACGCGGCCGGACAGACCGTGACCTTCGCCGACGGTAGCGTCGCGGACTTCGACGCTGTGGTGTGGGCCACCGGGTTCGCGGTGGACCATTCGTGGATCGACATCCAAGAGGCGAAGGACGGCCAAGGGCACATCCTGCACAAACGGGGCGTGACGCCCGCGCCCGGCCTGTACATGCTCGGCCTCACCTGGCAGCACACCCGCGGCTCCGCCCTACTCGGCTGGGTAGGGAATGACGCAGCATTCCTGGCCGGGCAGATCGCCCGCCGGTGAACCGAACACGCCCACCCACACACGTGCCCACACCCACACCACAGCGAGAACACTCGATACGCGTACCGGTTCTCTGGGGACTGGCATTCGGCGCCATCCAGGCGGCCTCGCCGTTCGCCATCTGGTGGCTCGACCAGGCAACCGTCCAGGCCCTCCTGCTAGCCGCGATCGCAGCGGTCTACATCGGGTTCGCAGTTGCAGACGGAAGACCCAAGGTGATCGCTGTCGAGTGCACCATCGCCGGCGCGTTCGTCTTGCTTGCTGCCGCGGGCGTCACCGGATCGGCCTGGCTCCTCGTCCTTGGCTACACCGGCCATGGTCTCAAAGACTTCTGGCAGGAGCGCAGGCACTACGTTGCCAACACACGATGGTGGCCGCCGTTCTGCGCCGCTGTTGACCTTCTCGTCGCCGTGGTCCTCGTCATCGAGATCGCCGTGGGAGTCGGATTTCATCACTAGCCAAGCGACGAGCGCTTCTCGTCGATCGGGACGGCAGGGGAAGCCACCGGCTGCTGGCGGGCGCGAACTCGACACGATGCAGATCAAGGATCGTCTCGGATCCCATCGCCCGGCTGTGTTTAGGTCGGCACGGCTAGGCCGGCGGTGTAGCGGCTGAGCGCCCACCGCAGGTGAAGCCCGTAGATGACCAACGCGGTGATGACGCCACAGCTGGCGCCGATGGCGATCACGAGGCCAGCACCGAGAAGGATAAGGGCGAGGCCGATGCCGGCCAGGATGCCGTTGATTGCGGCAATCATGCCACCGGCGGTGAAGAGGAGGTTCAGCGAGCTTGGACTCATGCCCATGGCTCGGGTGACCGCGACCCTCGGATCCCCGATGGTGATGTCTGCGAAGAATGTAAGCCCGTCGGGAACTAGGCTGCGGTAGTAGCCGCGTATCTGCTGAATCGCATACAGGTGCTTGAGATCCTCGATGCTAGCTGCGACCAGCCGGATGAAGGTGAATTCGCCGAGAATCAGCAATGAGGGGAGTACGGCGGCGGCGAACGGAACAAAGGCGGACCGGTCTCGGGCTACGAAGCCGAGGGCAATCAGAGTGCTGGACACTGTCGCCAAGTAGAGCGCCGCCCGTCCGGTAATCTCGGCATTGACTTGTCCTCTTGCACCCTGAAGCGTGAAATGGTCGGTCACGAGAGCGGTCATGAACGCCTGCTGCCGTTCGTCGTCCATTATTCCTCCGTTCACCCATAAGGGCGGGTTACGCGGTCCAACTATTCAGCGCTGCCAGCCCGTGTAGCGGATGCTCGGCCCCAATGGTCAAGCGGGAACTGGCCGACCGGCCCGAGCTGCTGACCAGACTGAGCAGCTGATCGATTGTCCCCAGCGTCACCTGCGCCGTGTCAATGTATGCGGATCAGGGCGAACGTCGTTTCGTTTCATTGGACGGCTCTAGGGTGATTCCCACGAGCACAAGGGGACGGAAGGGGAAGTGATGGCCACCGTGGAGGATCCCGTGTGCGGGATGCACATCGAACCGGCCGCAGCCGCGGCGAGCGAGGAGTACGAGGGGAAGACCTACTACTTCTGCTCCGAGGCATGCCACCAGCGGTTCGTGGCCACGCCAGAGCAGTTCGCTGTCTGAGCGGGCGGTCTTGTCGAGCTGGTCTGGGTTGCTTTGCTCGAGCTGGCGTCGACGGACAAGTCGATCAGTGCCAATCCCGCTCCCTCGCCCACTGACGCTTGCGCCCGACAGGGATCAAGGAAGCTGAACACGGAAACGTCAAGCATGTCCTGGGACAGCGATGTCAAGCATCAGGTGGGATCGCTCAAGCCTGGCCGGCCATGCCGGTGAGAAGTTTCCTTACTCGGTACGAAGCCATGCGTGGCGCGTCCTTGCGTGGTGACCGTCACTGCGCGAGGGCTGCCCGGCGCTCCGTCTCCCGCATCAGCAGGAGCGAGGCGATCAGGAAGCAGAGGGCCCCGATCGCGGTGCCGCCGTTGGCCACCTGATCGCTGACCGATGACCCAGTCTCGGGCCGTACGAACGCCGCGACGGCCGAGACCCCGAAGGCGATCGAGCCGACGAGGTTGAGCCCCGTGATCCACCAGTCGAGGTCCCGCGGCCGCCAGGAGAGCCAGCTCTTCTCGGCGCCGGCGAACGCAATCGCGCTCGAGACCAGGAAGCACGCTGAGCCGATCGCGTCCGGCGCCCAGACCCGGACGTCTGCCTGACGGGTGGTCAGTTGCGTGTTGAGGGCCGCGAACGTGTTGACGTTGAACAGCAGGGTGCCCGGGAACTGGACAGCGGCACTGAGCCAGTCCACCCGTGCCGGCAGCCACGAGCGTGGACGCAGCCTTTCCCTCGCCGCCCGTGGGCGCCCGCGGTGCGGCACCTTGGAGGCCAAGACCAGTTGGATGAGCGAGGCTGTTGTGAAGCAGATGGAGCCGCAGAAGAACGTCACCCCGATCCAGTCCGCGGAGGAGCCGAGCGCGGCGACCGCGGGCACGAGGAACATCGTCGAACCGGCCGCGAACAGCGCCCCCATCCACCATGCTGCGTTTCGGGGTCGCCAGAGGCCCATGGCGTGAGAGTATTCGCCATGGATACCCACGCTCCTGACATCGATCCGGCGATCGCGGCCCGCTATGGCAGCAGCTTCGTCGCCAAGGACGTGCCCGACGGCACCTTCCCGGCTGCTGGCATGCCGGCCGGCGAGGCGATGCAGCTCATCCGGGACGAGCTGGTGCTCGACGGCGATCCGGAGCGCAACCTGGCGACGTTCGTCACCACCTGGATGGAGCCGGAGGCGGAGCAGGTCATCGTCCGCAACCTCTACCGCAACTTCATCGACCATGCCGAGTACCCGCAGACGGCCGAGATCGAGCAGCGCTGCATCCGCATGATCGCAGACCTGTTCCATGCGCCGGGCGAGACGACCGGGGCGCGGACCCAGGGATCGTCCGAGGCCATCATGCTGGGTGCGCTTTCGCTCAAATGGCAGTGGCGCAAGCGCCGCGAGGCGGACGGGAAACCCACCGACAGGCCGAACCTCGTCTTCGGCGGCGACGTCCACGTGGTGTGGGAGAAATTCTGTCGCTATTTCGACGTCGAGCCCCGGATCGTGCCCCTCCAGGAGCACAAGTTCACGATCGGGCCCGAGGACGTGGAGCGTCATGTCGACGAGAACACGATCGGGGTGGCCGCCGTGCTGGGCACCACCTTCACCGGCCACCGCGACGACGTCGTTGGGATCAACGACTTGCTGGTGAGGCTCAAGCGCGACAAGGGGCTCGACGTACCGCTGCATGTCGACGCGGCCAGCGGCGGCTTCGTCTGGCCGTTCCTCTACCCCGACTCGGAGTGGGACTTCAGGCTCGAGCAGGTCCGCTCGATCAACGTCTCCGGACACAAGTTTGGGCTGGTCTACCCGGGTGTCGGCTGGCTGATCTTCCGCGAGCGTGCCGACCTGGCGGAGGACCTGGTCTTTTACGAGAACTACCTCGGCAAGACCGACGCCACCTTCACACTCAACTTCTCGACCGGCTCCGCGATGGTTCTGGCTCAGTACTACAACCTCATCCGTTATGGCCGCGAGGGCTACCGATACGTGATGGAGATGCTGCAGCGCAACGCCCGCGTGCTGGCTGCGGAGCTGGACGCGATCGGCGTCTTCGAGCTGATCGGGGCCGGGGAGGAGCAGCTGCCGCTGGTGGCCTTCAGGCTCGCGGAGGAGCAGAACTACGACGAGTTCGACATCGCATGGCAACTGTCGGCCGAGCGGGGCTGGATGGTGCCCGCCTACACGCTGCCGCCCAACGCCGAGCACGTGAAGGTAATGCGCGCGCTGGTGAAGGAGACGCTCACACGGGACCACGTCCGCACGCTCGCCGCGGACACCGCCCGGGCCTGCGTGACCCTGCAGAAGAAGGGCGGGGCTCACGTGTCCGAGCGCCAGCGGATCAAGACGGGTACCGGCTACTAGGCCCGTCGTCGCGCTGGCCATCGTGCCGGGGGTCTGGGGTACGTTCGGAAGAGCGGACGATGCCGACCCCGAGGGGCTGACGATGACCGACCTCGACCTCACCCGCGAGATGACCGGTGTTCCCGCGTCGTCACAGGCGGAGCAGTTGGAGCAGTACCGGCGTGAGCTGACCGCCTACTGCTACCGCATGCTCGGCTCCGCCTTCGACGCCGAGGATGCCGTGCAGGAGACGCTGGTCCGCGCCTGGCGCGGCATCGACGCCTTCGAGGGCCGTTCGGCGTTGCGGTCGTGGCTCTACCGGATCGCCACCAATGTCTGCCTCGACATGTTGGGCGGCAGCCAGCGGCGGGCTCGGCCGATGGACCTCAGCCCGGCGTGGTCCGCCAGCTCGCCGGTGCCCGCTCCCCTTCCCGAGCTGACCTGGGTGACACCTGTCCCCGACGATCGCGTTCTCCCGCAGGACGGCGATCCGGCCCAGGTGGCTCTGGGCCGGGAGTCGATCCGCCTCGCCTTCGTCACCGCGCTGCAGCAGTTGCCGCCAAGGCAACGTGGCGTGCTGATCCTGCGTGAGGTTCTGAGCTGGTCTGCCGCCGAGGTGGCCGAGCTGCTCGACACCACGGTCGCCTCGGTCAACAGTGCGCTGCAGCGTGCGCGGGCCACGCTGGCCGAACACCAGCCGGACGAGGGCGATCCGCTCCGCCCTCTGGACAAGGAGCAGGAGGCTCTGCTCAGGCGCTATGTCCAGGCGTTCGAACAGTACGACCTCGACGCGCTGACCGCCCTCCTCCATGAGGACGCGCGGATGACGATGCCGCCGCTCGAGCTTTGGCTGCACGGTGCCGCCGACATCCGGGCGTGGCTGATCGGCTCGGGGATCGGGTGCCGCGGCTCGCGGCTCGTGCCAGCGCGCGCCAACGGCATGCCGGCCTTCGGTCAGTACCGTCAGGGTGGCCGCGTGGCCTGGGGACTCGTCGTACTCGAGACCTCAGGCGATCGGGTCACCGGGATCAACACCTACCTAGACGTCGAGAGGCTGTTCCCGATGTTCGGGCTCCCGATGCATCTCGAGACCTGAGGTCTCGACCTCGTCCGGAAACATGTCCTCGAGCCCGACGAGGACGAGGAGCTCCATCAGTCGTGGACACGGGCCGATCAGGCGCACCCGGCTGTCCTGTCGGCGGGCAGCGAGCTGCATTCGGGCGATCGCGTCGACGTGCACGACGTCGGGTGCGCGGTTGCTGCTCACGTCGACCTGAACCTCCGCGACGTCGCCCTCTCTGAGCCGACGGACCAACTTCTCGCCGAGCGCGCGAACCTCGTCGCGCGCCAGATGCGGACGCACGGCCACACGGATCGTGCGGCGCGCGCCTGGTTCCACATGAACTAGGACCGCCCGGCAGGGCAGAACTCATCGCTCATGACCCTGTCGGATCGCACGAAGTGAAACTTCTGTCCGCCCGAGCGATGAGTTTCGCCGCCATCACGGGTCTGACAGGGCAAAGACGACGGAGGTGTTCTGAGATGGCAACGACAGAGACTGCCGCCCCCCGGGCCGGTCGCAAGGAGTGGATCGGGCTGACCGTTCTCGCTCTGGCCTGCCTGCTGTACGTGATGGACCTCACCGTGCTGCACCTGGCGGTGCCCGCGATCAGCGCGGACCTGCAGCCGAGCAGCGCAGAGATGCTGTGGATCATCGACATCTACGGCTTCTTCGTCGCCGGGTCGCTGGTGACCATGGGCACCCTGGGCGACCGGATCGGTCGGCGCCGCATGCTCCTGGTGGGCGCGGCGGCCTTCGGCATCGTCTCGCTGCTCGCCGCGTTCTCGGTCAGCGCCGAAATGCTGATCGTGAGTCGTGCCCTGCTGGGCATCGCCGGGGCGACGCTGGCCCCCTCGACGCTGTCGCTGATCTTCCACATGTTCCAGGACCCAAAGCAGCGCGCGGTCGCCATCGGAGTGTGGATCGGTAGCTTCTCGGCCGGCAGCGCGGTCGGCCCTGTCCTCGGTGGCGTGATGCTCGAGCACTTCTGGTGGGGCTCGGTCTTCCTGTTGGCCCTTCCAGTGATGGTTGCGCTCCTGGTGCTCGGACCCCGCGTGCTGCCCGAGTACAGAGACCCCAACGCCGGTCGTCTCGACCTGGTCAGCGCTGGTCTGTCGGTCGCCGCCGTCCTCGCCGTCATCTACGGCGTCAAGGGCATCGCACAAGACGGCGTGGCGACGACATCCGTCGTCAGCATCCTGGCCGGTATCGTCATCGGCGTCGTGTGGGCTCGCCGCCAACGGCGGTCGGCCGACCCCATGATCGACGTCGAGCTGTTCCGGATCGGCGCATTCAACACCGCGCTTGCTGTGAACTTCCTGGCCATCTTCGTGGCGGTCGGCTACTTCTTGTTCATCGCGCAGTTCCTGCAGCTCGTGCTGGGCCTGTCGCCGTTCGAGGCCGGCCTGTGGTCCTTGCCGTCGGCCCTAGGCTTCGTCGTCGGATCGCAGGTGACCCCCCGCATCGCACAGCGCGTCGGCGCCAGGAGCCTGATCGCCGGTGGTCTTGGCCTGGCGGCCGTCGGACTGCTCATGCTCACACAGGTCGGACGCCAGGACGGCGGACTCACCATCCTCGTCATGGCCTCCGTGGTGATCTCGCTCGGCTTCGCGCCCGTGTTCGGTCTCACCACGGAGCTGATCGTGGGCTCCGCTCCGCCGGAGCGCGCGGGCGCAGCGTCCGGGATCTCGGAGACCGGCGCGGAACTCGGCGGTGCTCTCGGCATCGCGATCCTGGGCAGTGTCGGCGTCGCGGTCTATCGCGGGCAGCTCTCCGACTCACTCCCGACCGACGTGCCTGTGGAAGCTGCGACGACTGCGCAGGACACGCTCGGTGCTGCCGCTGGCGTTGCCGACCAACTCCCAGGTCCGATCGGCCCCCGGCTGATCGACGCCGCTCAGGATGCCTTCGTCGGCGGGATGCACGTGGTCGCCCTGATCGCGGCCGTCGTCGCCGTCGCCGTCGCCGCACTCGCCTGGCGGGCACTCCGATCCCATGGTGCGGCCACGGCCGAATCGGCGAACGACCGACAGGACGACGTCGCGGCTGACCTGGAGCCGGCGTTCCAGCCGGCCGGCTGCTGACGCGGACCGACGGTATCAAGGCAGACGTGAGCCCCGGCCTCCCGGATTGGAGGCCGGGGCTCACGCTCCCCGGTATTTCGACCGGCCGGTCAGTCCTTGAAGATGTCCTTGACCTTCTCGCCGGCCTGCTTGGCGTCGGAGCTCACCTGATCGGCCTTGCCTTCGGTTTCCAACCCCTCGTCGTCGGTCACCTTGCCGGCTGCCTCCTTGGCCTTGCCCTTCATGCCTTCCGCGGTGTTCTTGAGCTTATCCTCGGAACCCATGGTTTCCCTCCTCGTGGGCGGCCTCGGCGTTCGAAGCCCTGTGCCACGTCATCCCTACCCGCTCTGCGCCCGTTCTCACCCCTCATCTGGCATTTCCCGAGGTGCGGCCGAGGCAGCCGGTATGGTGGTGACGGCGAAGGGGAGTAGCCCCAATGTCGCGGTCGACATGCTGACGCTCCGGTGAGCGTCCGGCCGGGCAGCCTCCGATCACGGGTGGCGGGCGAGACCTTCGACCAGGCAGTGATGCCGGGTCGAGGTCATGTCCACCTCGATCCGGCCAGGATCGGGAGGCACGGATGGCGAACCTGTGGGCGGCGTTCTGGCTGAGCCTCGGTGTGGTCTTTGTGGCCGAGCTCGGTGACAAGTCCCAGCTCATGGCGTTGACGTTCGCCACGAAGTACCGGCCGGCACTGGTCATGACCGGGATCGTTGCCGCGACGGTGCTCATCAATGCGATCTCGGTAGGCGTGGGTTACGGGCTCGGCCTGGCACTACCGACCAGATGGATCTCCCTCGTGGCCGGTCTGCTCTTCCTCGGCTTCGCCCTCTGGACGCTGCGCGGCGAGAACGAGGAGGACGACGAGGTCCTGTCTCGGGTCGGCTCCGGTCCCGTGGTCATGACCGTGGGTTCGGCGTTCCTCCTCGCCGAGCTCGGCGACAAGACCATGCTGGCGACGATCACCCTGGCCTCACAGAACGGCTGGGCCGGCACGTGGCTCGGCGCGACGCTCGGAATGGTCGCGGCCGCCGCACTGGCGATCGTCGTCGGTCGGCAGCTGGGCAAGCGGCTCCCGGAGCGTGCCGTCCGCTACGTCGCCGCGGCGCTGTTCGCCGGTTTCGGGGTCTGGCTGCTCGTGGAGGCACTGGCCTGACCGAGTCAGATCCAGTTCCACGGGCCGTGGCCGCGGAACCACATCCGGCGCAGCCACTCGTCGTACGGGATGACCGCGTCGACGTGGATCGGATAGAACCACGCGGCAGCCACGATCACCGCCAGGACGTACGCGCCCGCGACGGCCGCCCCCACGGTACGTCGATTGGGCGTGGCCTTGGCCGGGCCGAGGATCAGCCCCGCCCCGTACGTCACGGCGAGCACCAGGAACGGCGCGATCGCGACCGCGTAGAAGGCGAACACGGTGCGCCCGAGGAAGAGGAACCACGGTGCCCACGTAGCGACGACTCCAGCAAGGATCGCGCCGGCACGCCAGTCCCGCCGGGCTGCCCACATCCAGAGGCAGGCCGCGAGCGCGAGGCATGCGCCCCACCACAGCAGCGGCGTGCCGAGTGCGAGCACGGCCTGGCTGCACTGCTCGACGTCACAGCCCTGCTGACCCCGCTCCAAACCGGCGTAGTCGAACGACACCGGACGGGCCAGCACCAGCCAGCCCCACGCGTCGGACGCATAGCTGTGCTGAGCCGTGAGGTTGCTGTGGAAGTTCCACATCTCCCAGTGGTAGTGCCACAGACTTCGCACCCAGTCCGGTATGAGGCCCGCCGGTCCCGACGCCGGGTTCACGGCCGCCCACTGGCGCGACCATCCGTCGTCGCCCGCGATCCACCCCCACCACGAGGCGACGTAGGTGACCGCCGCCGAGCCGACGATCGTGACGAACGCGACCGGTCCGTCCCGGCCCACCGTCGTCCAGAACGGCACAGGTTGCCGCGCGGCACGGCGGGCGGAGTACTCCCAACAAATGGTCAGCACGCCGAACACGGCGACGGCGTAGATGCCGTTCCACTTGGTGCCGCAGGCCAGCCCGAGCAGGATCCCGGCGGCCAGCCGCCACGGCCGCCACGCCACGAGCGGCGGCGTGCGAGGCCTCCGCAGAGCCAGGTCGGCGTACCGGGCCCTGATCCAGTCCCGGTCGACGAGCAGGCACCCGAACGCCGCCAGTACGAACATGGCGAGGATGCCGTCCAGGATCGCGGTACGGCTGATGGTGATCGCCATCCCGTCCACGGCGAGGAACAGGCCGGCGAGGGTACCCAGCAGCGTGGAGCGGAACAGCCGCCTCCCCACCCGCGCGACGATGACCACAGTGGTGATGCCGGCCAAGGCGGTCGCGAGGCGCCATCCGGCCGGCTCCATGCCGAGCAGCCTGATGCCGCCCGCGATCAGCCACTTCCCGATGGTCGGGTGCACGACGAACGAGGGTTCGTCGGTGAACACGTCGAGGTCGCCGTCGAGGATCTTCTCGTTGGCGCCCTCGACGAACGAGCGCGCGTCGGCGAAGCGCAGCAGCGAGAACGCGTCCTTGGCGTAATACGTCTCGTCGAAGACGAACTTCGCCGGGCGACCGAGGTCGACCAGCCGCAGCAGCGCCGCGACGACCCCGGCGAACAGCGGACCGATCCATGCCCAGGCACCGTCGTCCGGCATC
>Ga0126304_10001556_pt1 | contig 10842 bp, 11 predicted proteins | sample Plot25_FD_92538 | JGI IMG/M metagenome (GOLD analysis project Ga0126304, IMG submission 92538) | Serpentine soil microbial communities from UC McLaughlin Reserve, CA, USA - Plot25 | ecosystem: Environmental > Terrestrial > Soil > Grasslands | place: USA: UC McLaughlin Reserve, Lake County... | reverse complement strand
GTCAGCAGAGCCAAACGCCCCGAGCAATTCTCGATTCGAGTTGACGAAAGTGGTTAGCGCGTCGAGCAAGATCTATCGTCTTGAAGGCATCGACAGTCAGTTCTCTCCATTCGTCGGCTCAAAGGTCGAGATCACGGGAGAGGTCAGGGCTGCCGCCGGTGCGAATCCCCCAACACTGCTCGTGGAATTCGTGCAGAGGATTACTTCGCGGTGCTCGTAACCCGTATTTGGATGTCCTTGCTGACTGTCGGCCGATCGCCGACGTTGGCGCGCGCCTCGACGTGAATCACATACAGTCCCGCGGCCACCTCGTCCAGCTGCAGCTGCGCGTTGAATCCATAGCCGCCGCGTTTTCCCTGCAACTCTGTCGATGATCGCTCTTCGGATACTCTGCGAACGGCGGTGCCGCCGTCTGCGCGGAGTTCGGCGGTGAACGTCACGGTATGCGGCGTCGCGTTGTGCAGATTCTCGTAGGCTTCGACATAGAGTCCGAGCAGTTCTCCCGTCATGAACTGGCGGGTCGCGCTCACGTTGCCGGGCAGTGTTGAGGCGAACCCCGTCTTCGCATTCATCGTGCCGATACGCGACGTCGCGTCGGAGCCGACGATGACACCGCTCAATACCAGCGGCGTCTTCGAGAAATCGGGCACGTCGATGTCGTACACAACGCTCCCGGCCTTGCTGCCGCCGTTGCCGGCAGCAACCCGCATTTGATACCGGCCCGGCGCCAGCTCGGTGTCGAGCAGCATGCGCATGCCGGACTTCATCACTTGCTCATATGTGTCTGGTCTCAGCGTCAGATGGGCGGTCTGTGTCTGGCCGGGATACAACTTGTTGCGCATGTCGATCGAGAAGTAACTGACCTCGAACGTGCCGGCGTGGATGCCGTCTTTCTCGACGAGGCCGAGCTGCGAACCGTCGACTTCCACCGCGAGCACCACCGCGGCGTTGCGTGCCGCTGCTTTGAACGGCGCTGCGAAGACGCGCATCGGGAGGCCGTTGACGCCCACGGTGCTGCGCAGCGCTTCCGCCACCGGCAAGCTGACATTCGCCGCCGGCTTCGGCGGGTCTGGCGAGCGTTCGTTCCGGAGCGGCGCCATGTACCCGCTCCGACCTCGAACGATCAGGCCCGGGCGCTTGATGCGCACCTCGAGCTTGCGGAAACGACCATCACGCCGGTCGTTCGTCGACGAGAAGCCGAGCACGTAATACGTGCTGTTCTCCTGGACGATGCGATCAAAGGTGTCCTCGAAGCTGTTCGAGTTGCTCAGCGCGAAGCCGCCGGTTGCGTTGGCGATGGCCACCAGGCTCTGGCGCCTTTCGAGACGGGCGATCGACGCTTCGAGCCTCGCGCCCGGATCGGTCGGTGGTCCGGTTTCGCTTTCGGCAAGCCCTCCGTCCTCGGTCAAGCCGCGCGGATCAATCGGATAGATCACCACGTTATTGCGTGTGGCGGCGGTGATCGCCCGGTGCATGTCCTCTTCGGCGAGGTTCAGCGTGCCTCCGCGATAGTCGATGACTCGGTAGATCTCCGCGGGGTAACCCTGGGAGAACAGCAGCAGCGCCTTGCGTCGGCCGTGGACCGTCGCCATGTACTCGACAACCTGGCGAAAGCTGCCCATCGCCTCGCGCAGCCTGATATTGCGCTCCATGTTGTTCGTGTCGGCGAACGCTGGCGGTCCTGGTGCTGTGGAGCCGGCTCCACTCTGCATCGCCGGGGGCGCACCGGCCACCGGTACTTCGGCGAAGCCGCCCATGAACGCGTCAACCGACTGCAGCAGCAGCCGCGGATTGTTCGTGAGGCCCTGTGCCTTCGAGTGATCTGCGCGACCGAGGAAGACCACTGCGCCCAGATCGTTGGGCGCGAAGTACTGCTCGAGGAAGCGCCGTACAAACTTCCGCGTGCGCAGGATCTGTTCGCCCACAACTTGATCGAGTGCGATGACGTAGAGACGTCCCTCGTCGCGGTTGTTCGACTGGACATCCGGCTCGATGGCATTGGCGGCGAACAGTGGACGCTCAGGGCGGTTGCGCGGAATGTTGACGAGACCGAAGGACGTAATGGTCTGGGGTTTGCCGTTTTCGAGAATTTCGAAATCGTCTCTGGTCAGGTCAGTGACAACCGTGCCGCTGGCGTCGGTGACGGAGGCATCGATTTCGATCGCCTCGACCTGCACGCGGAAGGTTGGCTGCTGCGGAGCCTGCGCAAGGAGCACGTGGGCGGCGCAGCCACACACAAGGAGTGCGATTCCGAGTCGCGAGACCATGATGTTTCGTCCGGGCAGGGCTGGCGTGCGGATTGTAACGTAGGGGCGACGCATGCGTCTCCTGGGCGCGTGGAACGCGTGGGACGCGTAGGTCGCGCACGGCGACGCATCCCTCGCCCCTACAAGAAATCGACGGTCGCGCCGAATTCGGCGAGCAAGTCGCGCGCGCGTTCGGTGCCGTCCGCTGTCAAGTGACGGGGCCAGTTCGGCGGCCGAGGCGGAGGGGTAACGGTCACCGCCTCGGCGAGGAGAGATCGCCAGGCTCGTACCGCGTGCTCGAGCGTCGCATGCTGTCGCCACCAATGGTGCCCAGCGGCGCCAAGCGACGTGCGCAGCTGAGCGTCGACGGCCAGGCGTCGCAGCGCAAGCGCGAGGGAATGTTCCTCGTCGCGGGCATCGATCGAGACGACAATCGGTGGCTGACCGGCCCAGCCGCGTGGTTGCCACGTCTGCGGATCGAGAGCCGGCCATCCGGCAGTGATCTCGGTCTCGAGCACGACGACGGCCCGTCCCGCCGCCATTCCGGCCAGCGCCATCGTCAGCTCGTCGGCTGGCGGCCAGGAGACGGCAATTAAAATATCGGCGTTCTCGAGTACGGACTCGGCAGAACCTGCGATCAGTTCGAGGGATGCACCCGCAGCACGGGCCCTGCCGACAGCCCGCTGGATGAGCGAGTTACGCGACGAATCGAGTGCCCCCACAACCGAGGGCTGTCCTGCGCCCTTTGCCGAGCCCTGTTCTCGGCCCACTCCTAAGGGCGCGACGCTGATGCGGGCGACGGGGTACGCGCGCTGCAGGCGGGCGGCCACGTGCGCATCGGAGACGACGGCCATCCGCGACGCGAGGATCGGTGCGGTGATGAGGTCCGAGTCGCCGAACGCGAGCTCGAGCGCGCGATCGCCTTCTCGATGCTGTCGTCGCAGCGCCTCGGTGCGGCTGTCGTGTAACGAGAGACTCCGCAAGCGCAGTACGCCGGGCACATGCAGGAGGTAGGGCCAGACGAACGCATGCTGCGGCGTGTCGGCCACCTCGTAGATGCAGAGATCGAACGGCCTGCGGAATGCGACGGGAATGAAGTCGTGGGCGCGTGTCTCGTCTATCACCGCTATCTCGTGCTCGCCACCGAGCGCGCCGAGAAGGGCAGTGGTGTCATCGAGCCGATCCGACACATGTGTCGCTGGGCGAAACCAGGCCAACCGCATTGACGTTTCCCGGTCGGTTCTATAGCATGAAAAGGTTGCGAAACTCTTCACAAGCGCCCAGATCGACGTGCGCCTGTGAGCCCGAGTGTTTCCCTTCGAGTTGAGAGGTCCATGGACGGCTGGCTGGGCGTAGTCATCATGATCGGCCTCGGCATCGGCTTCGCCGCGACGATGATCGGCGCATCGCTGCTGCTGGGCCCGAAGAACCCCACGCCCGAGAAGCTCGCCCCGTACGAATGCGGCATGCCCGCCGTGGGCGACGCACGCGAGCGGCACTCGGTCCAGTTCTATCTCGTGGCGATGATCTTTCTGCTCTTCGACATCGAGATCGCCTTTTTGTATCCCTGGGCAGTGGCCTTCCGCGACCTGCGCTGGACCGGGTTCTTCCAGATCCTCACGTTCTTCGCGATTCTGTTCGTCGGCTACGTCTACGTCTGGCGCAAGGGCGTGCTCGATTGGGGCCCGGCGCTGCGCCGCCCGCGCACCCAGGCGCAGCAGCCACGGAAGGTGGCGTAGACATGGCCACACCAGCAGCAGAACAACACGATCACGGTCTCGTCGACCCCGAACTGCCATTCCTGACGACGAAGTTCGAGTGGCTGGTGCAGTGGGCGCGCCGATCGGCGATCTGGCCGGCGCAGTTCGGCCTGGCCTGCTGCGCGATAGAGATGATGGCCATGGCCGCCAGCCGCTACGACATTGCGCGGTTCGGCGCTGAAGTCTTTCGAGGATCGCCACGCCAGTCGGACCTGATGATTGTCGCCGGCCGGCTGTCGCGCAAGATGGCGCCGGCCATGCGCCGCGTCTACGACCAGATGCCCGACCCGAAATGGGTGATCTCCATGGGGGCGTGTGCGTCGGTTGGCGGCGTCTTCGACAACTACGCCATCGTCCAGGGCGTCGATCAGGTCGTTCCAGTGGACGTGTTCGTTCCCGGTTGCCCACCGCGTCCGGAGTCGTTGATCTACGGCATCGTTCAACTGCAACAGAAGATCGAACGGTCCCGCGCGTAGTCCATGGAATCTGCCGCCATTATCGAGATTCTGCGGTCGGCCGTGCCCGGCGCCGCGTATGACGTCGGTCACAGCGTGGACATGCCGACGATCTATGTGCCGGCCGAGCACCTCGTGGCGACATGCGGCGTGCTGCGCGACCTGCCAGCGCTCCAGTTCAACGTGCTCGTCGAGGTGACGGCGGCCGACTATCTGCCTCGCGAACCCCGCTACGAAGTGGTGTATCACCTGCTGTCGGTACCCAAGCGTCAGCGGCTGCGTGTGAAGGTTCGTGTCGGCGCGAACGGCTCCGTCCCGACGGTGCAGGGCATCTGGCGTGGCGCGGGTTGGCCCGAGCGCGAAGTCTGGGACATGTTCGGGATCGAGTTCGACAACCACGGCGACCTGCGTCGTCTACTGATGCCCGAGGATTGGGAAGGCCATCCGGCGCGCAAGGACTACCCTGTGCAGATTCGCAAGGCGGCGCAGACCTACGAGCCGCTCGAGGTCAGCGAGGCGGAGTTCAGGGCGAACATCGAACGCGATCGGTTGAAGAGGACGAATTGACCGAGATTCGCACCGAAACGATGACCGTCAACATGGGGCCGCAGCACCCCAGCACGCATGGCGTGCTTCGTCTGGTGCTGGAGCTCGATGGGGAGTTCATTCAGTCGGTGATGCCCACCATCGGCTACCTGCACACCGGTATCGAGAAGACCGCCGAGCAGAAGAAGTGGCAGCAGGTGGTGCCGCTCGTCGAGCGCATGGACTATCTCGCCGCGCAATCGAACAGCCTGGCCTACGTGCTCGCCGTCGAGAAGCTGCTCGGGCTCACGATGCCGAAGCGGGTTGACGATATTCGCGTGCTCCTCGCGGAACTCCAGCGGCTCGCGAGTCATCTCATCTGGCTTGGCACGCATGCGATGGAAATCGGCGCGGTATCGATGTTGTTCTATGCGGTTCGGGAGCGCGAGCTGCTGCTCAACATCAACGAGTTGATCGCCGGGTTCCGGTTCTTCCCGAGCTACTTCAGGGTCGGCGGCCTGCGCGAAGATCTGCCGCGCGGCTTTCACGAAAGCGTCAATGCCTTCCTCGATCGCTTCCCCGGCAAGATCGACGAGTTCGAGGGCCTGCTGACGAAGAACGACATTTTCCGGCGCCGCACCGAAGGGGTCGGAACCCTCACGCTCGAGGACGCCTTTCAGTGGGGACTGGTCGGCCCGATCGCTCGCGCCTGCGGGTCGGATTATGACGTCCGCAAGTACTTCCCCTACTGCGGCTACGAGTCCTACGACTTCAAGATTCCGACCGCGACCGAAGGCGATGTCTACGCGCGGTACCGCGTGCGCGTGGCGGAGATGCGCGAGAGTGTCAAGATCTGCCGCCAGGCGATTCAACGCATTTCACCGACCGGCGCGTGGGCGTGTGACGACACGCGTGTGGTGCCGCCGCCGAAGGACAAGGTCTATACCGAGATGGAAGCGCTGATTCAGCACTTCCTCATATACTCGCAGGGCTTTACGGTGCCGGCTGGCGATGCCTACGTGCCGGTCGAAGGTCCGCGCGGTGAGCACGGCTGCTACATCGTGTCCGACGGCTCGAACCGGCCCTGGCGCGTGAAGATGCGGGCGCCATCGTTCATGGCGATCCAGGCGCTGCCGTCGATCGTCAAAGGCGGACTCATCGCCGACGTGGTGGCGGTCATCGGTTCCAACGACGTCGTGATGGGAGACTGCGACCGGTGAGTTTTCATCCACAGATGGACTACGCGCCGGCGCAGTTCCACCGCTCGGCGCGGACGCTGGCGGAGCCTGGCGAGCCGTTCGCCTACACGCCCGAAAATCAGGCCAAGTTCGACGAAAACGTCACGCGCTATCCGCCCGATCAGCGCCAGTCGGCAATTCTCTACGCGCTCTATCTCGTGCAGCAGCAGCAGGGCTACATCACCGGCTCGGGTATGCAGCACGTTGCCGAGCAGATTCACTGCACCGCCGCCGAAGTCGAGGATGTCGTGTCGTACTACACGATGTTCTACACGAAGCCGGTCGGCAAATACGTGCTGAACGTCTGCCGCACGCTGTCATGCGCACTGCTCGGGGCCGAGCGCGTCACCGAGCAGCTCTCCGAGAAGCTGGGCATCAAGCCGGGCGAGACGACGCCCGACCGAACGTTCTCGTTGGTTGAAGTCGAGTGTCTGGGCGCGTGCGACCGTGCACCGGTGGTGATGGTCAACGACGATTGGCATGAGCGGCTCTCGCCGGAGCAGGCGGGTCAGTTCGTCGATGACATTCGAGCGAAGGGCAGATCCGCGTTCACCGGATGCCATCTGCACGTGGAGAAGAAGTAACGGAACATGGCGTACGAGCCTGTCCTCATCAAAGACATCCGCGAGCAGGAAGCCTATACGCTCGACTTCTATGTGAAGAACGCGCGTGGCTACGAAGGGCTGAAGAAGGCGCTGACGCTCACGCCGAACGACATCATCGAGCAGGTGAAAGCGTCGGGACTGCGCGGCCGCGGCGGGGCCGGGTTCCCGACCGGCCTCAAGTGGCAGTTCGTTCTCAAGGACACGCCGAAGCCCAAGTACATCGCCTGCAACGCCGACGAGAGCGAACCCGGCACGTTCAAGGATCACGTGCTGATGGAGCGCAACCCGCATCTGCTCATCGAGGGATGCGCGATCGGCTGCCACGCCATCGGCGCCAAGGTCGCCTACATCTATATCCGCGGCGAGTTCTACCACGTGCAGGAGACGCTCGAGCGCGCGATCGAAGAAGCCTACAAGGCAGGGTTTCTCGGCAAGAACATTCTCGGCAGCGGCTTCGACTGCGACGTCTACGTGCACCGCGGCGCGGGAGCCTACGAAGCCGGCGAAGAGACGGCGCTGATCGAGTCGCTCGAAGGCAAGCGCGCGCAGCCGCGCATCAAACCGCCCTTCCCGGCGGTCGCCGGTCTCTATCAGTGCCCGACCGCGGTGAACAACGTCGAAACGCTATGCAACGTGCCGCTCATCGTCCTCAACGGGCCGGAGTGGTTTGCGAAGCTTGGTCCGGAGAAGAACGGCGGACCGAAGTTGTTCTGCGTCAGCGGCCACGTCAAGCGTCCAGGGGTGTACGAAGCGTCGATGAACACGACGCTCCGCGAGTTGATCTTCGGTGACGAGTACGCGCAAGGAATGAAGGACGGCCGGAAATTCAAGGCGATTATTCCCGGTGGATCCTCGGTGCCGATTCTGCTCGAGAACCATCTCGATACCCTGGCCAGCTTCGATCACATCCAGAAGGCGGGATCACTCCTCGGTTCGGCCGGCCTGATCATCATGGACGACTCGGTCTGCATGGTGTGGCTGGCGATGAACCTGCTGCATTTCTACCGTCACGAGTCGTGCGGCAAGTGCACGCCGTGCCGGGAAGGTAGCGACTGGCTCTACAAGCTCCTGCAGCGTGTCGAGCGCGGCGAAGGCCAGATGAAGGACATCGACCTGCTCTACGGCGTCGCCAACAACATCGTCGGCAAGACGTTGTGTGCGTTCGGCGACGCGGCGGCCACGCCAGTGCTGACGACGATAAATCTGTTCAGAGACGAGTTCGAAGCCCACGTGCGTGAAGGTCGATGCACGCTTCCAGCGCCGTGGCGCGCCCGGCACGCCGTGATGGCGGCGCACTGATGGAACCCTTCATCCGTCCGATTGTCCTCGGCGCGATGATCTTCATCGTCTTCAACTTGTTGATCATGGCGTCCGCGATCCTCGTGCTCGCCGAGCGCAAGATCATGGGCTTCATGCAGCAACGCTACGGTCCCTACCTGGTGGGACCGCACGGCATGCTGCAGCCAATCGCCGACATCCTGAAGCTGGTGTTCAAGGAGGAGCTGCGCCCGAAGGGGGCAGACAAGTGGCTCTTCACGCTTGCGCCAGTTCTTTCGATCGTCACCGCATTCGTGGCGTTTGCAGCCGTCCCGTTCGGTGCCGAGACGACGCTGTTTGGTTTGCTTGACGAGCCAATCAAGCTTGGCATCGCCGACGTCAACGTCGCCGTGCTCGTGGTGTTTGCGGTGACCTCGATGGGCGTCTATGGGATTGTGCTCGCCGGCTGGGCATCGAATAGCAAGTACTCGCTGTTCGGTGGTCTGCGCGCGTCGGCACAGATGATCAGTTACGAGCTGGCGTATGCGACGTCGCTCGCGGCCGTCGTCCTGCTCGCTGGATCGCTGTCGCTGCGTGAGGTCGTGGACGCACAGCAGGGCACCTGGTTTGGCGTGCTGCCGCAGTGGTATCTCTTCCTGCAGCCGATCGGTTTCATCATCTACGTGATTGCCGGCGTGGCCGAGACCAACCGCGCGCCGTTCGATTTCCCCGAGGCGGAACAGGAGCTGGTGGCCGGCTACAACACCGAGTACAGCTCGGTGCGCTTCGCGCTGTTTCCGCAGGCGGAATACATCAACATGGTCACCATGTCGGCCGTGGCCACCGACCTCTATCTCGGTGGATGGCACTTTCCGGGAGTGCCACCCGCGTTTGGCTGGATCGTGTTTCTGGCGAAGGTGTCGATGTTCCTCTTCGTCTACATCTGGATGCGGTGGACGGTCCCTCGGTACCGCTACGACCAGCTGATGATGTTCGGGTGGAAGTATCTGTTCCCGGCGTCGGTGTTGAACCTGATCGCGACGGCGGCGCTGGTGCTGTATTTCAATGCCTGAGACCGTCACTTTCTATCTGTTCGCCGCGCTGGCGGTCGGAGCGTCGGCGCTGGTCATCGCGCAGCGCAACCCGATGTACAGCGTGCTGCTGCTGATCGCGTCGTTCGGCGCGTTGTCGGGTCTCTACATTCAGCTCGACGCGCCGTTTGTCGCGGTCGCGCAGATCATCATCTACGCCGGCGCCATCATGGTGCTGTTCCTCTTTGTCGTCATGCTGCTGAACGCGCCCAAGGAGGATGCCGCCGAGTGGGACCGCTCGCACCCGCTGCGACAGCCCGGCGTCGCGCGCTGGGGCACCCTGCTCGCCGCGCTGCTCATCGTGCAGTTGGCGAGCGCGCTGATGGCGGTGGGCGAATACAACAACCCGGTCGGGGCGCAGAGTGACGCAACGACGGTGAACTCGGTCGCCGACATGGGACGGTCGATCTTTACGCGGCATACGTTCGCATTCGAGGCGACCTCGATTCTGATTCTTGTGGCGATGGTCGGCGCCGTGGTGCTGGCGCGCCGTGAGGGCGATCAGTGATTCCTCTGAGTCACTATCTGATCTTGTCGGCCACGCTGTTTACCATCGGCGCAGCCGGGGTGTTCCTGCGCAAAAACCTGATCACGATCCTGCTGTCGGTCGAGATCATGCTGAACGCAGTCAACCTGACGTTTGTCGCGTTTGGCCGCTACGCCGGCGACCTCGACGGTCAGATCATCACGTTCTTCGTCATGACCGTGGCCGCGGCTGAAGCGGCTGTTGGCCTTGCCCTGGTGATCGCGCTGTTCCGCCACCGCGAGTCGCTGAATCCCGACGCCTTTACCTCGCTCAAATGGTGACGTGCGAAGGTCAAACGGCAAACGTCAAAGGGCAAAGGGTAGGGTGGGTCGCGGACGTGCGGTGTTGACGTTGCTGTGGCGCGAAGCCCTGTGGAGGTCAGCCCGACACGGATCGCCTGACCGCGCGAGAAGACTCAGGGAAGCAGGCCAGCTCACGGAGCCGGCGGCCAGCGGCCTTCAGACGTCCTCGCAGCGCGATCCGGCCACCGGAACCGGGATTCGCGACGCAGCAATGCCAACACGGCTGCCCAGAACGCGTTTGAGAGTGGAGAAGAAGGACAACATTTCGTGCTCGCGTTAATACCGCTGCTACCGTTCGCCGGGTTCCTCGTCAACGCGACGCTGGGACGGCGGCTGCCGAAGAGCGTGTCCGGTGGTCTGGCCTCACTGGTGATGCTGGCCTCGTTCGTCGTTTCGGTGATCAGCGTGATGCAGATCGCTGGAAGACCGGTCGAGGAGCGAGCCATCCAGGAGGTGCTCTACACCTGGATTGCCTCGGGCGACCTGAAGATCGACCTCACCTTCCGCGTTGACACGCTGTCGGCGGTGATGATCCTGGTCATCACCGGCATCGGCTCGCTGATTCACATCTACTCGACGGCGTACATGCACGACGAGAGCGATAGCGAGTTCGCGCGCTACTTCTCGTATCTCAATCTGTTCGCGGCGTTCATGCTGGTGCTCGTGCTCGGCGCCAACTTCCCGGTGATGTTCGTCGGCTGGGAGGGCGTCGGGCTGTGCTCGTACCTGCTCATCTCGTTCTGGTTCGAGCGCAACACCGCCGCGGTGGCGGGAAAGAAGGCCTTCGTCACCAACCGGGTGGGCGACGTGGGCTTCCTCATCGCCATGTTCCTGACC
>Ga0126304_10001555_pt1 | contig 10845 bp, 10 predicted proteins | sample Plot25_FD_92538 | JGI IMG/M metagenome (GOLD analysis project Ga0126304, IMG submission 92538) | Serpentine soil microbial communities from UC McLaughlin Reserve, CA, USA - Plot25 | ecosystem: Environmental > Terrestrial > Soil > Grasslands | place: USA: UC McLaughlin Reserve, Lake County... | reverse complement strand
TACCAGCCGTTTCGCGGCAATGGGAAATCGCGCAGTGGCACCAACCGGAACATTGGCGTCGCTCGCCACTTCGGTACCGATTTTCTATAACCTCTGGATCTTGAGAGCGGTGTATGTCTGCTCGAGGTCGGCGACGAGTCGTGTGAATGCAGGCTCTTCGCGCAGGCTTGCGAGATGGGGATCGATCCGGAAGAACGGCCAGCACGGAAACCCGGTGTCGACGCTCCGTTCGAGCCACGCCATCGCCTTCTCCGTGTCCCCGAGCACCGCATAGATGCAGGCAATGTTGTAGTAGGTGTGGTGCGTGTGGCCGAACGAACGCGGGGAGTCCAACGCCTTACGCACACACTCCAGTGCGAGGTCGGTTTGACCGCGCCGAGCGTGCAGTACACCGCGAAGGGTGTCGAGCATGGGCTCGTACGGCAGCTGTTTCAGAGCCGCCGCCAACCGTTGCTCGACGAGCCCAAGGTCTCCGCGCAACAGCGCAGTGAGGACGCGAGTGGTGCACGCATATATGCTTCCGGGGCGTTCCCGGAACCAGGCCTCCGCCGCCTCTTCCGCGCGCGCGAAGTCGCCGCTATAGATATGGCAGTACTCGAGGTTGCCGGTTCGAGTCCGTGGGTTCGACCGCAGCGACTGTTCGTGTGCGATTCGCGCTTCTTCAATTCGTCCGATGTGCTGGCAAATCGTGGCCATGCGGTTATGCGCACGCTCGAGATTCGGTCGTGCGGCCAGCACCTGTTCCAACGCGGCGATGGCTTCCGCGTGCTGGAAGTTCTTCGCCGGGCTCCACAGGATCCACGCGCGCGCCAGGTGTCCCTCCGGCAGCAATGGGTCGAGCGCCAGCGCCAGGCGGCAATGGTCTTCCGCCCGCTGCAGCCACGTGCGCTGCGCGTCGAACTGGAAGTGGATGTTCATCGACACGAAGGACAGGGTGGCATGCGCCAGCGCGAATTCCGGGTCGCGCTCGACGGCGCTGGACAAATGTGCGGCGGCGCTCCGCAGTGTTTCCTGTTCATCGGAGGAGCTCTCGCGCAGGCCGGCCATGAATTCGTTGTACGCCTCGGGGTCGCTGCTGTATCGGTCGCGCGACTTCGGCACAGCCGACGGAAACCGACTGTGCAGTGATTCCGCGACGCGGCGTCCAATTTCGTCCTGGACCTCGAACACATTGTCCAGGTTGAAGTCGTGTTTCTCGGACAGCGTGACTTTCTGCGTCGTCGCATCGAACATCTGTATCGAGACGCGCCAGTGTGCACCCAGCTTCTGGACCGTCCCCTGCAGGGAGTGGCGAACGCCCAAATCACGGCAGACCCCGGCGGGTTCGGTACCGGCAGCGTAGCTCAGGATCGCCGATGTCGGCGCGACCACCACATCTTGCAAGTTGCCCAAGATCGTAATCAGGGCATCCGCAAAACCCAGCGACAGCGCTCTGCTGCCTTCCACATCGCTCAGGAAGACAAAAGGCAAGACCGCAATGGACGTGAGCAGTTTCGGACTCGCCACGCTCGCCGTGGAAGATCCGCGGTCGGCCGCAGCTGTCGCGAAGGCTTCGAGTACCGCTTCGGCCGATGGGTACCGCTCCGCGGGGTACTTGCGCAACAGCGTCTTGACAACGGCGGCGAGGGGCGCGCCTGCGTGCGGCAACACGTCCATCGGCGGCGGATCGTCGTGGAGGATCGCATGCAGCGTATCCACCGTAGAGGGCCGTGACCACGGATGCCGCCCGCTCAGCATTTCATGCAGCAGGATTCCGAACGCGAACAGGTCACTCCGCGCGTCAACATCTTGCCCTTGGATCTGCTCCGGTGACATGTACGCGACCGTCCCGAGAATCTGACCCGGCTGAGTGACGTGCATCGTTGTGCGCTCGGCCTGAAGCTGCGCGGTCGTCGGCAGCCATTTCGCCAAGCCAAAATCCAGCACTTTGACGTAGCCATCGGCGCGCACCATCACGTTTTCAGGCTTCAGGTCGCGATGGACGACACCCGCCCGATGCGCGGCGCCCAGGGCCTCGAGCACCTGCCGCGCGATCCCGATCGCGCGTTCCAAGGGCACCGCACCCCGGAACCCATCCCGCAAGGTCTTGCCGTCAACCAACTCCATCACCAGGTAGTTGGGGCCGACGTCGTACACCGTGCAGATGTTGGGATGATTCAGCGAGGCGACGAGGCGCACTTCGCGGTCGAATCGCTCGCTGAAGCGCTCCGCGGTCACTTTGATCGCGACGTCACGACCCAGCCGGGCATCGAACGCCTTGTAGACCTCGCCCATGCCACCCGACCCCAGGAGGCGATCGAGCTGGTACGGCCCGAGCTGTGATCCTGGGCCGAGCAGCCCTTCCGTTCCGGAACTCTGCTGCGCCAGCAGCGAATCGACCTCGCGCCGCAGCCCTGCATCACCAGCACATGCCGTATCCAAGTACGATGCACGCTCGCCAGCCGCCCGCGTCCGCGCGGCGTGATAGAGCTGCTCGACCTGGTTCCAGCGCTCAGGGGTCATGCGTCTCGTGCGATTCGGGGCGAGTGCCTTCGCGAAAGGGCCATAGGCGTGCACGCGATTGAGGCGCTCATTGTAGCGAGTTAGGCCCGGGTTTCACTTCTCTGCCGCAACCATCGAATGCGCGATCTTCTCTAGACCGGCGGCCAGGTTCGCGCCGAATCCGGCCTCGACTTGTTTGCGGTACGTCTCCATATTTTGGCCCGCCAGGATGACGCGATGCGTGAGCTTCGTCCTCCGTTCAGAGAGCGCACCAAGATGCCACTCAAACCGAAGTGTGGCTTGGTCCAAGGGCATTTCGATTGCGAACGAACGGCCTTGCCGGACGTCGCGAATCCACCACGCCAACGGCTCTTGCCGCGGCATCAACGTCAAACCGCGAACGCCTTCAGCGAACGGGCCGTCAAGTTGGAAAGTGGCGGGCGGATCGCTCCACGTTGTGATGTCCGTTCGGAACTTCCACGCGAATGTCGGGCTCACATCCGCCTCGATTGAGTGCTCGAGCACAAGTGGCGTGTCGACCATGGTGTATAGGCAATCCAGATCAGGACGTGTGTGGTTGGCCAACGTCGGCGGCGCGCGGGAAGGCGCGCAGCGACCCATCGTCATACATCGGGCTCGAACAGCCGCTTTCTAAAATATCCCTTCCAGCTTTCCGGAAGCGCTGGTACATCGACGGCGCGGCGGAGGAGATCCTCGTTGTCCTTATCGCGCGCATACAGTGACGCAATGTCTGCCACCGTCACACCGTGCTCATCGCGTCCCGTGAATTCGAGTGAATTGCCTCGGGCGACTTCGCCCTCTCGAACAACGGCGAGGTAGAAGCCGGATCGCCCGCTACGCAGAAAGCGTTTCACCATGTCATCGCGACCGAATCGGACGCCCAGTTTGAAACACGGCATTCGCGGTTGTGTCACGAGAAACTCAGCGGAACCGACGCGGATGCGATCGCCGATTCTGATCTCTGGCTCGAGCAGCCCTTCTGTCGTGAAGTTCTCGCCGAACGCGCCCCAGACGAGATCCGTCGCCTGCAGTTCGCGACGCCAGTACTCGTAGTGCTCGCTGGGATAGGCGTAGACGGCCTTCTCCGGGCCACCATGCACCGAGAGGTCGGACTGTTGATCGCCCTTGAGGTTGAGCGAAGACACATGTACGAGCCCTTCGACCGGGTCCTTCCATATTGACGTTCGAACCATGCGCCCGTGCCAGGCGACCTCCCGTGGAAGACCTACATTCACCGAGACTAACTGCACGTATTACTCCTTCGACCTCGAAAGTCCGCCCGACGTTACCGCTCACCGGCGGCACGCGCCAGGCAACGATAGTACCGTGCGCGAGCGGGCGCGGGCCGGTGCCGTCAGGTGCGGCGCAGGTTAGGTAGCGTCCCACACTCGCTCGACGCGGCGGAGCTCAGCGTCGGCGAACGTCAATTGATAGATGTCTGGAAACGAGAGCCGCCGCCAGAACTCGTACGCGAACTTCGGGTCCAGCGCGTTCAGCACGAGGGCCAGGAGATTCCCGTGCGTGGCGAGGACCACGTGCGATCCGACGTGACGCTCCGCGACGGTTCTCACGACCGCGAGCCCCCGGATCTGAGCGCGAACGTTCGACTCTCCGCCACGTGGCGGCTGGTCAGGAGAACTCCATGCCTCCCGAACCAACGTCTCGAATTCCTCAAGCGGCACGGCCGGAAGTTCGCGCTCTCGAAGATCTGGCACTACCTCTGGACGGAGACCGAGGCTATGTGCCAAGGGGCCGACCGTTTCAACCGACCGCCTGGACGGACTGGTATAGATCGCCGCAATCGGCCGTGCGGATAGCCGGGCAGCCACCATCTTGGCGGCGTTGATCCCATCGGTCGACAATGGACGACCCTCGTCTTCCCGCCACTCGGCGTGCGCGTGACGCACCAAATAGATTGTCGTTTCCGGTCGCATGGCACATCAGGCTGCCTAACGTCTGCGTTCAGACGCGCCGGCTGATGATCGCATTGGCCGCTGACGGCTGCATGTGAGGCAGTCCCGTCTCGGCATCCTTTGTACGCTCGATCATCGTCTCTCGTGCTGCAGGTTGCGATTTGAGGAGCGCGGGGTTTATGGACCACAGCACGGGGCGCAGGGCTCGCCGGACCCAACGCACGCCCAGAACGTCGTACGCGCGGCCGGCCTTCTCACACCGACGTGTGACGTAGTATTGCGCCGGCAGTCGGGGGGAAACGACGTTCGAGGCGAACATGATGGCCCACATCATGAGCACCCAATTGACTCCGAACGCGAAGACAATCGACCGACCATACGCGCGAGCACCCCACACGGCCACGGCAAACGTAACGGTCAGCGTCGTTCGGGTCAGTAACCGGATCCACGCCGCCTGGTGTCGTGGTTGATCGGCCATATCTACCTAACGCACTGCCGCTCGCGTCATCCGTGGTCCTTTGGAAAAAGAACCAGCGATGGCCTTCGAGATCCTCCGCCCGGTATCGCCGTCCGGGTGGCCCCTTTTCGATCGCAGAAAGGATCGTCGCACCGGCTGCCGTTGCTCGTTCGAAGTGTCGATCGAGATCGTCCACGTAGACGAGCAGGCCATCGATAATCCAGGGCACCGAAGACCACTTGCGTGTCGACACGATCGAAAGGGTGAACCATCGTGACGAAGATATATGGTCCCTTCGTCCTAGCCACGACTATGGTTTGCGGCCTGGTCCGAGTTGACGATAAAACCCGCGAACGGCCTGAGGAAGCTCCGAAGTGCCGCCGCCACAGATAGGCAAGGCGAACGCCTTCTCACGCGTGGACAAACCGAAGTCCTGGCGTTGGCGTCTCAGGGCGCCAGGCGCTCTCGTCTCCACACGCCGCTCGCCTCTTTCACGTAGCGCAACCGATCGTGCAGCCGGCTCGGACGTCCCTGCCAGAACTCGTACTCGTCGGGCACGATGCGATACCCGCCCCACCACGCCGGCCGCGGCACGCGATCGCCGTACTCCTGCCGCGCGATCGTGAAGCGCGACTCCAGCGTCTCGCGGCGGTCGAGCACCTCGCTCTGTCGCGAGGCGTAGACACTCCACCGGCTCTCGAGCGGACGTGTCGCGAAGTAGGCGTCGGATTCTTCCGCGCTCACCTTCTCGGCGTGGCCGTCGATGCGCACCTGGCGCTCGAGCGAACGCCAGTAGAACATCAGGCTGCCGCGTCCGGTTGCGGTCAGATCCCTTGCCTTGCGGCTGTTGTAGTTGGTGTAGAAGATGAAGCCGCGATCATCCAGGCCCTTCAGTAACACAGTACGCACCGAAGGACGGCCGTCGCGCGTGGCGGTGGCCAGAGCCATTTCGGTCGCGTCGGGCTCGAGTTCGCGGACTTGCGCGAACCAGCGCTCGAACTGTCGGAAAGGATTCGGATCGGAGTCGGTTTCGCTCAGCGGCTGGCCGAGATATTCGCGGCGGATGTCGGCGATGCTCATGCTGGTTGGTAGTCTGTGGTGTGGTTTACCACGAACCACTAACCACAAACCACTCACCGATCTTAACCAACCAGCAACCGGATCTCGTCATTGTCGACCGTCACCCGGACCGCGCCACCGTCAGCCAGCGAGCCAAAGAGCAGCAGCTCCGAAAGCGGCTTCTTGACGACACGCTCGATGAGGCGGGCCATCGGCCGTGCGCCAAACGCGCGATCGAAGCCCTTGACCGCCAGCCACGCCCGTGCCGCCGGGTCGAGATCGATGGTGACCTTCTTGGCCGCCACCATCGCCCGCACCTCGTCGATCTGCTTGTCCACGACCTTCTCGATCTCGCCAGTCCCGAGCGCAGCGAAGTTGACGATCGCGTCGAGCCGATTGCGGAACTCCGGCGTGAACATCCGTTCGAGCGCGCCGCGCGACGAGCCGCCCTTCCCCGCGTCCGCGAATCCCAACTTGCGGTCCGACAGATCGCGCGCGCCGGCGTTCGTGGTCATGATCAGGATGACATGCCGGAAGTCGGCCTTGCGCCCGTGCGAGTCGGTCAGCGTGGCATGGTCCATCACCTGCAGCAGGATCGCGAACATGTCCGGGTGCGCCTTCTCGATTTCATCGAGCAGCAGCACCGCGTGCGGCGACTTGCGGATGGCGTCGATCAGCAGACCGCCTTCCTCGTAACCGACGTATCCCGGAGGCGCGCCGATCAGCCGGGACACCGCGTGCTTCTCCATGTACTCCGACATGTCAAAGCGGATGAACTCGACACCCATGATTCGCGCGAGCTGACGGGCGAGCTCGGTCTTGCCCACACCGGTCGGTCCCGCAAACAGGAAATTGCCGATCGGCTTCTCGGGCGACCGCAACCCTGACCGCGATAGCTTGATGGCCGATGCGACTTCGTCGATAGGGCCATCCTGCCCGTAGATCACGCGCTTCAGCTCGCGATCGAGCTCGGCCAACGCCCGTTTGTCGTCGCTCGAGACCGTCTGCACCGGCACACGCGCCATCTTCGCGATGATGGCTTCAATCTGCGCCGGGCCGATCGACTGCGTGCGCTGATCGTCGAGCAACAGCTTCTGCGCTGCGCCCGCCTCGTCCAGGACGTCGATTGCCTTGTCAGGCAAATGCAAGTCCTTGAGATGTCGTGCAGAGAGCGATACCGCCGCCTCGAGCGCTTCATCGGTGAACTGCACACCATGGTGTGCTTCGTAGTGCAGCCGGAGTCCCTTCAGGATCTCCAGCGTCTCGGCCTCCGACGGCTCGAGCACGTCGATCTTCTGGAAGCGGCGCGACAGCGCGCGATCCCGATCGAATGACTGCTTCACGTCGTTGAACGTCGTCGAGCCGATGCAGCGCAGCTGCCCGCCGGCAAGCGCCGGCTTGAGCAAGTTGCCGGCGTCCATCGCTCCACCGGACGCCGCACCGGCGCCGACGAGCGAATGGATCTCGTCGATGAAGAGGATGGCGTTGTCTTCGCGCTCGAGGCGATCGAGAACCTGTTTGACGCGCTCCTCGAAATCGCCGCGATACCTGGTGCCGGCGATCAGGGCGCCGAGATCCAGCGCGTAGACCTTCGCCGTCTTCAACACGTCCGGCACATTGCCCTGCTGGATCCGCAGCGCGAGACCCTCGGCCAGCGCGGTCTTGCCCACACCCGGCTCACCGACGAGCAGCGGATTGTTCTTCCGGCGCCGGCAGAGCACCTGAATCATGCGCTCGATCTCGAGCGCACGTCCGATCAATGGATCGATCTGGCCCTGCGCAGCACGCGCGACGAGATCGGTCGCGAACGCCTTGAGCGGGTCGGCGTTCGGTCCGGTGCCGCGTTCGCCACCGGCTGGGATGGGCTCTGATTCGGTCTTTGAGCCATGCGAGATCACGCGCAGGAGCAGCAGACGCTCGATGCCCTGCGCTCTCAGGAAGTACGCGGCGTGGCTGTCGTCCTCCTGCAGCAGAAAGACGAGCAAGCTGCCGGTGTCGACCTGCTTTGCGCTCGAGACCGCCGCGTGCATCACCGCCTGCTGAACGACTCGGTCGAAACCGATCGTCGGCTCGGGTTGCACCTTGCCGGATCCCGGCACCGGCTCGAACGCCTTGCTCAGCACCTCGGTCACTTGTCGGCGGAGGCCGTCAACGTCGGCGCCGCAACTGACGAGAATGCGCCGCGCCTGCGGCTCGTCCGTGGCCGCGAGGAGCAGGTGCTCGAGCCCAACAGCGTCATGCCGCCGCTCGGTGGCGAAACGGATCGCGCGGTGAATCGTGTCCAACGTTTCAGGCGCAAACGGAACTGATGTCTTACTCATGCTCTGGTTCTGGCTCCATCGTCACCAGTAGGGGGAATTCCTGCTCTTCGGCCATCTGTTGTGTGGCCTTCAGCTTGGTTTCAGCGACGTCATGTGTATAGACGCCTGCGACGCCTAGTCCGGCTCGATGGACGCTCATCATGATGGTGAACGCCTCCGCGCGCGGCTTCCGAAACACCGTCTCCAACACCCACACGACGAATTCCTGGGTTGTGTAGTCGTCGTTGTGAAGGAGGACGCGCCATAAGCGCGGCCGCTCGAGCTTCTGCTCGTTGCGCGACTCGGTCAGGATGTCTTCGCGCGACGACCCCTGCCCACTCATACCGACATTGTACCCAGTCGCTCCGACAGATCCTGGTCCAGCCGCCAGGGTCGCGGCGGCGCTGATTCCTGAACCAATCCGCTGATTTGATCGAGGAAGACGGCGCGCGGAATCTCGCGCGCGCCGAGCGAGGCCAGGTGCGAGGTCGGCATCTGACAGTCGATAAGGGGCATCTTCCAGCGTCCGAACTGCGCCACCATATGCACGAAGCCCACTTTCGAGGCGTCGCTCTCACGTGTGAACATCGACTCGCCAAAAAACATACGCCCCAGCGAGACGCCGTAAAGGCCGCCGACGAGGCGATCGCCCGTCCAGGCTTCGACCGAATGGGCGTAGCCCATCTCGAAGAGCCGGCGATATGCGGCGTGCATCTCGGCCGTGATCCAGGTGCCATCCTGTCCCGGCCGAGGCTCCGCACAGCCATCGATCACCGTCGCGAAGGCGGTATCCATCGTGACGCGAAAGCGGCCGGAGCGAATGGTGCGTCGCAGCGATCGTGAAATCTTGAGCTCGCGCACGTACAGGACCATGCGAGGATCGGGACTCCACCACAGCAGCGGATCCTCACGGCCGAACCACGGGAAAATACCTTGCGCGTACGCGTCGAGGAGTCGCGAAGGCGAGAGGTCGCCACCGGCGGCCAGCAGTCCGTTGGGCTGCTGAAGCGCGAACTCGGGCGGCGGGAACGGATCGTCAGTATCGAGGAAGGGAATCACGGTTACTTACGAAGGACATACCACGAGGATGCTCCGTCCAGATCTCGTTGCGGCCGCTCGGTCGCTCACCAGTCCTCCGGTCACGCGCTTTGCGCCTTCACCAACCGGGTATCTTCACCTGGGACATATCGTCAATGCCATTTACACGTGGGGCATCGCGCGCGCTCTCGGCGGACGTGTGCTTCTCAGGCTTGAAGACCATGATCGCATTCGCAGCCGGGCAGCGTATGAGGCGGCGATCATCGAGGACCTCGACTGGCTGGAATTTGTACCGGATGACGGCCGCCTCCCGCTCATGCGTCAGAGTGACACACCTGCGATCTATCGCGACGCCGTCGACACGTTGAAGCGAACCACCCACGTGTATGCGTGTGACTGCTCGCGGACCGACGTCGGCGGCGAACGCTACGTGGGCCGCTGCCGGACCCGTGGACTGTCGTACGTGCCTGGCCACGGCGTGCGCGTGCAGTTCAATCCGAAAACTGTGCACGCCCATGACCTATTGGCCGGCCCACTCGCACAGGTGCCGTCCGAACAGTGCGGCGATCTCCTGCTTCGCGACCGTGACGGCAACTGGACCTATCAATTCGCTGTAACAGTCGACGATGTCCGCCACGGAGTGACGTTGGTGATTCGGGGAGCTGACCTGCTCGCATCGACGGGGCGGCAGGTGTTACTGGCGGAAATGCTTGGCCGCCCGACGCCACCAGTGTTCCTTCACCACCCGCTGATCATGGGCCGCGGTGGTGAGAAGCTGAGCAAGTCGGCGGGGAACACCGGCGTCCGCGAGCTGCGTGCGCAGGGGCTTGGCCCCGAGGACGTCATCGGCCGCGCCGCCGCAGCCATTGGCCTCATCGCGTCACCTCGAGCGATTCGCGCCTCCGAGGTCGCATCTTTGTTCCTCCACCCTCTTGACCTTTGACTTTTCTAAGGTCTCTTTGAGATAGAATCGAACCCCGCTTCGAGCAGCGGGATTTCACGAGGAGACCTTGGCAGTCCGTTTGTTCATCGGAAATCTCCCCTACAGTGCGAGCGAGGCCGATCTCCGGGCCCACTTCGCACCCGTCGCAGAGCCTTCCCACGTCGCCATGCCGGTCGATCGCGAGACCGGTCGTCCGCGGGGGTTTGCATTCGTCGAGTTTGTAGACCGCGCGAAGGCCGAGGAAGTCATTCGCAAGTTTGACGCGCAGCCGTTTCAGGGCCGGCCGCTGGCCGTCAGCGAAGCGCGCGCGCGCGAGGATCGTCCGCCGCGTCCACCAGGCTCTGGAGGCTTCGGGCCTCGCCCCGGCGGTGGCGGTGGTGGGTTCGGCGGCCCACGTCCCGGAGGCGGCGGCTTCAGCGGCGGCGGTGGCGGTGGATTTGGCGGACCGCGGCCGGGCGGCGGTGGCGGTGGATTCGCCCCGCGCGGGCCTGGCGGTCCTCCCGGCGCCGGCGGCCGCGATCGCAGCGCGAACTTTGGGCCCCCCGCGCCACCGAAGCGCCTGCGGAATAAGAAAGGCGCGCAGCAGGATCACAAACCTCGCGGTCCGATCAAGGAACGTTCGGGCGGCCGCAT
>Ga0126304_10001554_pt1 | contig 10848 bp, 10 predicted proteins | sample Plot25_FD_92538 | JGI IMG/M metagenome (GOLD analysis project Ga0126304, IMG submission 92538) | Serpentine soil microbial communities from UC McLaughlin Reserve, CA, USA - Plot25 | ecosystem: Environmental > Terrestrial > Soil > Grasslands | place: USA: UC McLaughlin Reserve, Lake County... | reverse complement strand
GTCAGCGACCACGGCCCACCGCCTCGTCGTGCACCGGCCGAGCTCCGGAGCACTGCTCGACGTGACGATCGCCGGTGTCACGCTCGCCGGCTCGCTCGCGCAACTCGCGCATGACGGCAGCGGCCCGCTCCAGGCGGGCCCGCACGACCTCGACTGGGTCGGCGCCGCGCTGACGCTGTGCGCGACCCTGCCGCTCGTCGCCTGGCGCCGCGATGCGCGCGCCGTGTTCGCGGTCACCGCCGCGGCCAGCGTCGTGCTGGCCGGGCTCGGCTACGGAGTCGCGTTCCCGCTCGGTCCTACGGCAGCGCTCTACCTGCTCGCGGCAAGCCGCCATGACACCGATCCGTGGACCATCCGCGACAGCACGATGGTGGCTGCGCTGCTCGCCGCCTATCTGGTCGCGTCCGGGCTCGGCGGCGGCGGCCTGCCGGCGAGCCAGCTGCTGCACACCGGGCTTGCCTGGGCGGTCGCGTGGTTTGCGGGCGAGCGCACGCGCCTGCGCCACGAGCACATCGCCGAGCTGCACGAGCGGGCGCTGCGCGCCGAGCGCGACCGCCGCCTGGCCGCAGCGGAGGAGCGTGCCCGCATTGCGCGCGACCTGCACGACTCCGTCGGACACGCGATCAACGTGATCGCCGTGCGCGCGGGCGCCGCACGCCTACGACACCAACAGGATCCCGATCGCTCCCTGGCGGCACTCGAGACGATCGAGGACGTCGCGCGCCAGACCGTCGAGGACATCGACCAGATCGTCGCCACGCTGCGCGACGCGCCGGCCTCGCCGCTGGCGCTCGCGTCGCTGTCGACGCTCGTGGAGCAGCACTCGTCTGGCGGCCTCGTGGTGACGGTCCACACCAGCGGGGAGGAACAGACACTGGCGCACGCCACCGATCAGGCCGCCTACCGCATCCTTCAGGAGGCGCTCACCAACGCGGCGCGCCACGGAACCGGCACCGTCGACGTCGAGGTCTCGTTCACCGCGGCCGCGCTCGAACTCACCGTCACCAACCCGGTCCGAGGCCGCGGGTCCGAGCGCAATGGACGCGGCCACGGGCTCATCGGCATGCTTGAGCGCGCGACGCTGCTCGGCGGCAGCCTGGACATCCGCCGCGCCGATGGTGCCTTTCGGCTCCACGCTCGGCTCCCGTACCGAGGCCGGCCGCAATGACGCGCGTGCTGATCGCCGACGATGACTACCTGATGCGCGCCGGCCTCGTGGAGCTGCTCTCGGCAGATCCGGCGATCAAGATCGTCGGCCAGGCCGCAAGCGGACGCGAGGCGCTCGAGCGAACACGCCGCCTCGATCCCGACGTCGTGCTCATGGACGTGCGCATGCCCGACCTCGACGGGATTGCGGCGACACGCGAGCTGACGCGCGCCGGTGTGCGGGCGCGCGTGCTGATCCTCACGACGTTCGAGCAGGACGACTACATCTTCGGGGCTCTGCGCGCCGGGGCGTCCGGATTCCTGCTCAAGCGCACCAGGCCCGAGGAGCTGATCGCCGCCGTGCACACGATCGCCGACGGCGACTCGCTCCTCTCGCCATCGGTCACACGCCGCGTGATCGACCGCATGGCCCAGCAGCCCACCCCGGCGCTCGCCGACAACGCCAAGCTCAGCGAGCTCACGCAGCGCGAGCGCGAGGTGCTCGAGCTGCTCGCCCGGGGCCTATCGAACCGCGAGATCGCTGATGCGCTCGTCGTCGAAGAATCGACGATCAGGACACACGTCAAGCGCATACTCGTGAAGCTTGATCTCCGCGACCGCGTCCAGGCCGTGATCTTCGCCTACGAGACCGGCATCAACCGGCCCTCGCCGCAGCTGATCGGACGTCACCGCGAGCTCGAGCCGCGGTTGGCGCCGCGGTCGTAGCTTCGGCGCCGACGCAGCGGCCGCCCAGCGACCGGCACCCGCGCGAGCGCAGCCCCGGGGCCGCCACGCATCCCCCGGACGGATGACGCCTCTCCGCGCGGCGTCGACGGCCGAGATCGCCCGGCGGGGCGTTTCGCGGCGGCCGCAGCAGACGTAGCTTGATGCCGTGACCGTCGACCGACACGCCGCACCAGACGCACACGCAGGACGCGGCCTCGAACGGCCGGCGCTCGAGTCGTCAGCCGCCGCCGCGGCAGCGCTCGCCTGACTGAAGCGACGGACGCTGGCGCCCGTTGCGTCGGTGCGGTGCCGTCCGGTGCCCGTGCCCGGCCGATCGCCTGCCGGCGGGACGTCACGGCCGGTCGAGATCTCTCCTCGACCCAACCCATACGCGACAGAAGGAGCATGCAGGATGCGCACAGCGCAGCGAGGCAACGTCATGAAGCGGGCTTGGGCCCTCGTGGCCACCGCGGTGGTACTGGCCGCACTGGGGGCGCCGGCTGCGGCGCCGGCGGCGTCCGGAGACGTCGTCCTGGACTGGTACGGATACGCCGGGCAGGAGCTCAACCAGGCCGCGCAGATGCGCAACCAACCGCAACGCGCGCGTCTGGAGATGGCGATGGTGCAGGGCGCGGTGTATGACGCGGTGAACGCGATCGCGCGCACCAACGAGCCCTATCTGATCGCGCCGCGGGCGGGCCGCTGGTACTCCCAGGACGCCGCCGCAGCTACGGCGGCCTATCGGGTCGTGATCGCCCTTCTGCCCGACCGGCGGCCGGCGCTCGAGCCGCGGTATGAGCAGTCGCTGGCGGCGATCCGCGACGGCGCCGCGAAGACCGGCGGCATCAAGGTGGGCAACAGGGCCGCCGAGGCGATGCTCGCCGCGCGAAAGGACGACGGCCGCGACGGACCGAGGCAGCCGGTCTTCGGCACCGAGCCAGGCGTGTGGCGGCCGACCCCGCCGGCGTTTGCGGTCAGCGACTCGGCCTGGATCGGAGACGTCGAGCCGTTTCTCATCCCCAGCCCCGAGCGGCTGCGCACGCGTGGCCCGAACCCGCTCACCAGCGCGGCCTATGCCAAGGACTTCAACGAGACGAAGGAGCTCGGCGCGGCCGACAGCGCCACGCGGACCGCCGATCAGACCGATACCGCGCTGTATTGGGACCGGGCGCCATGGGACCAGATCCTCGTCTCGCTGGCCGAGAGCCAGAAGTTGAACGCCAACGACACCGCGCGCCTGCTGGCGATCGTGAGCCTGGCCGGCGCCGACGCGCAGATCACCGTCGTCAACGAGAAGAACTACTGGAACACTTGGCGGCCGATCACCGCGATCCGCGAAGCGGACTCCGACGGCAATCCGGCCACGACGCCGGACCCTGACTGGACGCCGCTGATCGAGACGCCCGGGTTCCCGGAGTATCCCGCCGGACACACGACTGGTAGCGGCGCGCTTGTCGGTGCGCTGCAGAGCTTCTTCGGCACGGACAGGATGGCCTTCAGCGCATTCAGCTCCAGCTCGGGCACGACCCGGAGCTTCACCAGCTTCTCTCAGGCGCTCGAGGAGGCCATCGACTCGCGCGTGTGGGGCGGGATCCACTGGCGCACCGCTGACGTGGTGGGTGCGCGAATCGGCAAGCGGATCGCCCGCTGGGAACGCAGCCGCTACTTCAAGCCGGTCCAGAAGGACTAGCCGCGCAGCATCCGGGTGGGTGAACGCCCGAGCGGGAGGGCGCGCGCCGGTTCCAGCGCAATCCGGCGGCGCACGGCAGCAAGAGGATGGCCCTGGCGGCGTGCGACGCCGCCAGGGTCGCCACGCCTAGGCCCGTCTATCGCCGCGGTTCGAGCTGGGCCTCGAGTGCGGCGCGGAAGTTCGGGCAGGCGAGAAGGTCGCGATGCTTGCAGTCGAGCGCGTGCTCGATCAGCTCCTTCGCTCGCTGGGCATCGGCGATCCGGGCATCCAACTCGGCGACCTTGCGCTCGGCCAGGTCGTTCCAGGCTGCGCGCCGCCGGCTCGTCGCTGCGAGCAGCCGGTCGATCTCGGCCAGTGTGAACCCGGCGTTCTGGTACAGGCGAATGAGCGCGACCCGCTCCAGGCAATCCGCCGGGTACTGCCTTCGTCGGCTGACGCGGTCGGCCAGCGGCAGCAGGCCGATTCGCTCGTAGTAGCGGAGTGCCGATGTGGCCACGCCGGTGCGGCGAGCCAGCTCGCCAATCGGCACCAGACCGTTCTCTCCCATAAACACCCTTGACTTGAAGTGCGCTTCAACGTGCACGATGCCCGATCAAGCACCGGAGATCAACCAGATGAAGCCGACACAAGCGGTCATCGACGCGGCATACAGACAGTTCGGGCGCCCCACCGGCCTCCTGGGGCGCGCGGCGGGCATGCTGATGGCCCACCGCTCGTCGAACCGGAAGCGCAACGCATGGGCGGTGTCGCTGTTCACTGTGCGGCCCGACGATCGCGTGCTCGAGGTCGGCTGCGGCCCGGGGCTCGCCATACACGAGCTCAGCCGCATCGCCCACGCCGGGTATGTCTGCGGTCTCGACCACTCGGAGATGATGCTGCGCCAGGCCCGGAGCCGGAACGCCGACGGCGTTCGCCGCGGCATCGTCGAGTTGCAGCTCGGCTCGGTCGATGAGCTGCCGGCCTTCGCTGCGCCATTCGACAAGATCCTGGCCGTCAACGTCGTGCTGTTCTGGGCTCAGCCCGCGGCACGCCTGGCGCAGCTTCGCCACCTGTTGCGAACCGGGGGCCTGATCGCGGTCGCGCATCAGCCGCGCGGGCCGGGCGCCACCGACGAGAGCTCCGCAGCCGCCGGCAGGGAGATCGCCGCCGCCCTCGAGCGGGCGGGCTTCTCGCGGGTCCGGCTCGAGACTCTCGGGCTGAGCCCGGCGGTGACCTGCGCCATCGGCGTGAACGCGCGAGCCCCACTCGTCCAGCGGGTCAGCAGACGGAGCCGGGCGTGACGACCGAGCGACTGGCGGTCTGGAGCAGTCGCCGACCGTGGCGGGTGCTGGCGGGCTGGGCGGTGGCGCTCGTGGCGGCGGTCGCGATCTCTGCGGGATTGCTCGGGAGCGCGCTGTCGGCGGACGAGGCGGTCACGGGCGACACCGAGTCTCGACGCGCCGATGAGCTGAGGTTCGAACGCCTTGCGGACGAGCGGGGCCCGCGCGAGCGCGGCGTCAGCGAGGTCGTCGTCGTGCGTTCCGCGACGACGACCGTCGATGACCCGCGGTTCGAGCGGCGGGTGCGAGCGCTCGCGGCGGAGTTGCGTGGAGCGGGCGCGACTCGGGTGACCACCGCCTATGACTCCGGCGAGCGGCGGCTGGTCTCCCGCGATCGTGATGCGACGGCGCTGCTGGTTGCGCTCGGTCGCGACGCCGAGGACGAGATCGAGGGCGTCGTCGACGCGGTGCAGGGCGCCGACCGGCGCGACGGGTTCGATACCGCGATCACGGGCGAATTCACGCTCGACGCCGATTTCTCGACGCTGGCGGAGGAGGACCTGTCCACCGGCGAGCTCGGGTTCGGATTGCCGGCCGCGCTGATCGTCCTGTTGATCGTCTTCGGCTCCGTGGTGGCGGGACTGATCCCGTTGCTGTCGGCGACCGTCTCGATCGTGATCGCGCTCGCGCTCCTGGCGCTCGTCGGGCAGGCGTTTCCGCTCTCCGTCTTCGCCACCAACATGCTCACCGTGACCGGACTGGCGCTCGGCATCGACTATTCCCTGTTCGGGCTGTCGCGCTACCGCGAGGAGCGCCTGCACGGGCGCGAGCGACTGGACGCGATCGCCGCCGCCGGGGCCACGGCCAGCCGCGCCGTGCTGTTCAGCGGCATCGCCTTCACGCTCGCGATGACCGGGCTGCTGCTCGTCCCGAGCACGGTCATGCGTAGCCTCGCCGCTGCCGCGATCGTCGTCGCACTGGTCTCCGTCGCCTCCGCGCTGACGCTGTTGCCGGCGCTCGTGAGCCTGCTCGGGGATCGCGTCAACGCGCTGCGCATCCCCTTCTTCGGACGCACCGCGGACCGCGAGGAGAGCCCGTTCTGGTCGCGCGCGGCGCGAGGGGTGACGAGGCGGCCCCTGCTCAGTCTCATCCTCGCCACGGCGATCCTGCTGGCCATGGCCGCGCCCGTGTTCGCGTTGCGATCAGGCGAGGCCGGCGTGGAGACGCTTCCGGATCGGCTCGCCGCCAAGCAGGGATACCTAGCGCTAAACGCCGAGTTCCCCGGCGAAACCACCGACCCGGTGGAGATCGTAATCGACGGTGACGCCGCCTCGCCTGCGGTCCAGCGAGGCATCGAGCGCCTGACCAAGCGGATGGCGAGTGACGATCTCCTCGGCCGCCCGCAGCTGGAAACCAACCGGGCCAGCGATCTCACGGTCCTGACCGTCCCACTCCAGGGCGACTCGCGCGGCAAGGCCGCCGTCGAAGCGGTCCGCGAGCTACGCAGCGAGCACGTCCCCGCCGCCTTCCCGGGTCCCGGGGTCGAGGTGCTCGTGGGCGGCGAAACAGCGGAATCGATCGACAAATCGGACACGATGAGCGACTGGCTTCCGATCGTCCTTGCCTTCGTCCTGGGGCTCAGCTTCGTGCTGCTGACGATCGCCTTCCGCTCGCTCGTCGTCGCGGCCAAGGCGATCACGATGAACCTGCTGTCCGTCGGCGCCGCATACGGCCTGACGGTGCTCGTCTTCCAGCACGGGATCGGCAACGAGCTCTTCGGCTTCCCGCAGGTCGACACGATCGAATCATGGGTGCCGCTGTTCTTGTTCGCGGTGCTGTTCGGGCTGTCGATGGACTACCACGTGTTCCTGCTCAGCCGCATCCGCGAACGCTTCCGCGAGACCGGCGACAACACCGACGCGATCACCCACGGCGTCAGCTCGACCGGCCGCATCATCACCGGCGCCGCCCTCATCATCATCGCCGTCTTCAGCGGCTTCGCCCGCGGCGATCTGGTGATGCTCCAGCAGATGGGATTCGGCGTCGCCATCGCCCTGCTGCTCGACGCCACCCTCGTCCGCCTTGTGCTCGTCCCCGCGGCGATGCGGCTGCTGGGCGACCGCAACTGGTACCTGCCCCGCATGGCTTCACTGGCTCCCCGACGCCCGCGTTGAAGGCACCCACGTCCCACTCGGCGTCGCTCACCCCGCTACCGACCCGAGCTAAGCAACGACACGAGACGACGACCAGCTTCGGACTGATGCGCCTCGTTCAGGCTCACCATCTGCCGTCGATAAGGCACGCCCGGCCAGACGCGCCCGCTGACGTCGATCGCGTCGTTACGTACGTACGTGTGTGTATGTATGATGTGCGATGATGCTTCCTCCCGGCCAGCGCCGTGTCGACGGGTTCCCGCGGTTCGGCGCGCACCTGCACCGGCCGCCTCCCGCAATTCCACCCGATCCCGCGATCGAGATCACCGGCGCCGTCGCAGAGCCCTTCTCCGTGCCGCTGGGTGAGCTCGCGACGCTTCCGCGACGAGGGCTCACCGCCGACTTCCATTGCGTCGCCGGGTGGACGGCGACCAGCCTGCGATGGGAAGGGGTCGCGCTCGAGGCCTTCTATCGCGCGAGGATCGAGCCCGCGGTGCCGGGAGGCGCGTCGATCAGCCACCTCGGTTTCCGCGGTCTCGACGGCTACCGGTCGATCGTGACGATCGAGGATGCGCTGGGCGAGGACGTGCTGATCGCCGATCGTCTCGACGGCCGTGCGCTCGACGGCGACCACGGCGCGCCGGCCCGGCTGGTCAGCCCGCAGCAGTACGGCTTCGTCAGCACGAAGCACCTCTGCCGCATCGACCTCTATACCGCCGCACCGAGCAAGACCTTCGGCCGCACGCCGTTGATTCAGGCGCATCCGCGCGCGCGGGTCTGGATGGAGGAGCGCCACCGCTATCTCCCGCCCGAGCCGCTGCGGCCCGTCTATCGGATGCTCATCCCGCCCTTCCGCTTCCTGAGCGCGCGTGGCAGCCGCGCAGCGAACGACGATGACTGAGCAGGCTGCCCCGTCCGGCCGCGTACGCCGGACGCAGGCGGAGCGGCGCGCCCGGTCGCGCGCGGCGCTGTTGGAGGCGACAGCGCGCGGGATCTCCCGGGTCGGCTACGGGAACCTCGTGCTCGAGGAGGTGGCCGCGGAGGCGGGCTACACGCGCGGGGCGCTGTATCACCAGTTCCGCGACAAGGAGACGCTCGTGCTCGCCGCGCTGGAGTGGGTCGACGAGACCTGGCACGCCGAGGTCGGGTCCGTGTTCGATGAGGACTTCCCCCCGGTCGACGCGCTCGTCGAGCTCGCGCGCCGGCACGCCGTCTACTGTCGCCGCGACAACGCCCGCATGATGGTCGCGCTGCGGGTCGAGCTGGGCTCCCGCGACCATCCGGTCGGCGACGCCGTGCGCGTGAAGACGAGGGACCTGCTCGCACGCGTGCGAAGGCTGATCGTCGCCGGCCGCAGGGACGGCAGCATCGGGCCCGGTCCGCCGGCCGCCGTGCTCGCGGCCGCGTCGATGGCCGCCATCGAGGGCGTGGTCATCGCGCTCGCCGGCCGCGTGGGCGACGACGAGCAGATCGCGCAACGAGTCGCCCTCGGCCTGCTGAGACCGTGAACGGCGCGGGACCCATCGTGGAACGCTTCTTCGCGTTACAGCGGCGGATGTATACGGGCGGCCCGGTCGAGCCGCTCGAGAGCCTCCTCGCCGACGACGTCACGTGGCACGTCCCTGGCCGCAGCGCAATCGCGGGTGACTACGTCGGACGGCGAGCCGTCATGGAGTACTTCCGGCGCCGGCGCGCGCTCACCGGCGCAACGCTCGAGATCGTCGATCGTGGGGGGATCGCGGTCGACGACACTGTCGTGCGGCTGGCCGATGGACGCGCCACGATCGCTGGTGAACAGGTGTCCTGGCGGACCGCGGGCGTCTACCGGGTCGAAGGCGGGCGCCTCCGGGAGGCCTGGCTGGTCCCGCTCGACCTGGAGCAGTTCGAGCTGGCCTGGGCGCGCGCCCGTTGATCGAAGACGCTCATGGAGTGGTGCCGCTCAAGACAGATCGCGCGACCACGTCGGGCGCAAGCCGGACTCTGACTGCTCTTCGGGGACGAACCACGGGCGGTGAGGCGGCGGTTAGGTTCGGCGTGCGGAGACGTTGAGGCGCACGTAGTCCAGCGGGAACCGGACGCGCGTGCCGACGGCTTCGGCGAAGGGCTGCCGCCGCTCCTCGGGCAGGCGAGCGAGGTGCGCGGGCAGAATCGAGGTCCGCGCGGAACTCCTCCACGTTGCCTGGATAAGTCGGGCGCTCGGTCAGCCAGCACCGGATCGCCGTGAAGCCTGCGTCTCGGAGTCGCCGCTTCGTCTCCTCCGGTCCTGCGAACGTCCACGGCGACCAGCCGACGAGCTCGGGTGCGATCTCGCGAGTCACGGACTCGATGACGTCCCGGACGCGCGCGATGTTGCCGTCACCGCCGCACTGGATCTCGAGCGCGCCGCCCGCTCGCAGCGCCTGGGCGCGCCGCATCCACAGGCGGTCGTGGTCTCTGACCCAGTGCAGCGTCGCGGTGGACACGATGGCGTCGACGGGCTCGTCGAGCTGCAGCTCGAGCACGTCCTGACGCCAGACGCGCGCGCGGTCGCCGAGCCTGCGCCGGGCCAACTGCACCATTTCCTGCGAAGCGTCAAGTGCCAGGACCCGCCCCTGGGGCACCAGCGCAAGCAGCGCCTCGGTCACTCGACCCGTCCCGCATCCGACGTCGAGTACGGTCGCGTCCGGCGCGAGCCGTTCGAGCCGCTCGAGGACATCCACCGCCCACGCCTGCTGCGGCTCGCTCGAGCGGTCGTATGCGCCGGCGTCCCAGGGCGTGCCCATGCAACAGTTCAGCCTACGGCGCCTCGACGAAGCAGCCTGAGAAAGCGCACCAAGCTCGCTCGCTGTCGCGTCCTGCGCCGGCGACCGCTGCTCGAGGGCGCTGAGGCCCGGGGGGCGCTAATGAGCCGGCTACGTGACGCCACCGCGGAGGGACGCCGTACGCTCGAGGAGCGCTATGCCTCAGGCCGTACCTTTTACGCGCCCGACGCGCTCGCCGCGGGCACCGCCCAGGCTGAGTCGAAGCCCCGTCATGCATCGCCTGCGGCGCCTGCTTGCGTTCAACGCGGGGGGAATAGATGCGGAACAACACGCTCCCCGGCTGCGGAATGCGAGCACGGTAAGGACGGCCCGGAGCCAGATCGCTGTGACGGACGGTCAGAGCCTCGTAATGAAGGTCGCCGGTCGAGTCCGGCCGTCGGCTTGGACAGGCCTGGAAATGAGCCATTCCTCGCTGCCGGAGGCCCGGCAAACCTCTCTTCACTGCCCCAGCGCGGCGCGATCGACGAAGTACCTGCTAGCAGCAGCGAGAACACCTTCAACGGGATCAACGTCGGTCGCAACAGCACCGGCAATCTGATCCCCGGCCACCAGGCCAACGGCAACGGCAGTAACGGCATCGTCGCCGTGCCCGGCCCGACCGGGAACCGATTCGAGCACAACTCCATGCACGGCAACGACATCTTCGATGCCAACGATCAAAGCTGGCCGAGCAACGTGCGGATCGGCAACGACTGCCTGACCGACTTCCCGCCGGCATGATCTGCGGCGTCCGACAAGCGCAACCGCCCTGGCAACGGCGTGACTCCACCCAGCAACAGACGGAGTCCCGCTGCTGCTCCCGTGGAGGAGCAGGCATCCCCGTCTGCGCCGACCACCGTGTCGCTTGGGACGACGACCAGGAGCGCAGGCGGAGACGCCTGCTTCTTGGCAAAGGAGCAGTCCTGGCGCACCGCTTGACGCACCCGCTCGCTGCTGAGTTGGACGAATCTGAGCAGCGGCCAACACGAAGCGCGCGAACTTGCTGGCTGCTCCTTTCCACGATGCGGCCGTCTCCGCTCCTAGGCAGCTCACGCCCGCTCGGGACGACGGCCAGTCGTACGCGTCGGCGCCGG
>Ga0126304_10001552_pt1 | contig 10853 bp, 8 predicted proteins | sample Plot25_FD_92538 | JGI IMG/M metagenome (GOLD analysis project Ga0126304, IMG submission 92538) | Serpentine soil microbial communities from UC McLaughlin Reserve, CA, USA - Plot25 | ecosystem: Environmental > Terrestrial > Soil > Grasslands | place: USA: UC McLaughlin Reserve, Lake County... | reverse complement strand
CTTCATCGCGCTGATCAGCGGCACCCGGCTCGGCCCGGACGCGATCATCGTCAGCCGTCGAGCGTGAGGCTCGCGCCATCGCGCCGCTCAGTCATCCCATAATCTGCGCGTTCCACGATGTCGGGTCCCGGCCGGCACCGATTCCGGCCCGCCGCTCGAGTACGCTCGCTGAGCACGGCCTCCGCGGCTTTTTTCACATGTCGATGTGGACTATTCCCCCCGCTCCACGAGTTCTCTGCGGCGGCACCTCCATCCTCTACGCATTTAAGACAGATAAGGACCGGCAGGGTTCATGCGTCTGCCCGAGACCGCTTGGGTTGGGCGAGAACTGGAGGAGCAACGATGGGGGCCACCAGACGAGAATTCCTGAGACTCGCGGGCGCGACCGGTGTCGGGGCATTGCTTCCCTGGCGACGCGCGTCCGCGTCGGCTCAGAGCCCGTCACTCAGAAAATTCATCCACCGATTGCCCGGTCTCGGACCCTCGGGTCTCCCGGTCGCGACCGCGGTTCCGTATCTGGGAGCCGATTACTACCAGCTGACAGCGGGGCAGTATATGCAGCAACTGCATCCGCAGTTGCCGCCGACGAGATTGTGGGGCTATGCCGACGCTACGACCGGCGTGCATCGCCACCTGGGTCCAGTGATCGTGGCGCAGCGGGGTACGCCGGTGCGGCTCACGATGACCAACCTTCTGCCCCCGGTCCACCTCTTACCCGTAGACACCAGCCTTCCGGGCGCTGACCTGCCACACAACCGGATGGCCCTCCACCTGCACGGCGGTCGTACGCCATGGATCAGCGACGGGGGTCCGTTTTCATGGTTCGGTGCTGATGGCACCTATGGGCCGAGCGCGATCTCGGCGCCGGATATGCCCCCACCCGCCGCGGGCACGTTCAACTATTACTACCCCAATGATCAGAGTGCTCGGCTGCAGTGGTACCACGATCACGCGGTGGGCATCACGCGGCTGAACGCGTACGCAGGACTCGCGTCGGCTTACATCATTCGCGATCTGGAAGAAGCGACGTTGCTCGCTTCCGGCGCGATTCCGCCGAACGAAATTCCGCTCATCATCCAGGACAAGACGTTCAAGAGCGAGCCCGACCAGTGGGGGCAGGCAGGCGACCTCTGGTATCCCAGCAATTACGCAGCGACGGACCTTGGACCGTTCGGCTCCCCCGCGCCATTCCCTTCCTGCGTCCCTGAGTTCTTCGGCGACATAATGCTGGTTAATGGGCTCGTGTTCCCGAGCGTCCATCTGGAACAGCGGAAGTACCGGCTTCGACTTCTGAACGCGTGCAACGCGCGATTCTGCACTGTGCGATCGTTCTATGCTCAGGCCGCGACATTTCCGGGTAGTGCGGAGGCGGACCTGCGTCGGCCCGGTCCGCCGTTCGTACAGATCGCTGCTGAAGGTGGCTTCCTCCCGGATCCGGTGCTGCTTGACGGCAGCAGAGGAGCCACGCTGCTGCTCGCTCCTGGGGAACGTGCGGATCTCATCGCCGATTTTTCCGACGTGCCTGCGGGCTCAATCCTGATCCTCTATAACGACGCCCCTGCGCCGTTCCCGTCAGGAGATTCGGAGAATGATTACGACGCGGACGGCAGGAGGAATGCGACGCCACCGGAGCCCGGGTTTGGGCCCAATACACGAACGCTGCTTCAGATTGTTGTGGGATCGCGAATCGGCGCGCCTGATCCGCACGCGCCGCTGAAGCTGCCGCGGTTGGATCCGGCACCACTCGTCCCCCCGGGGGTCACCGATCTTCCCCCTGGTATTCGGGTGAGAGATCTGACCCTCAACGAGGACTTCGACCAGTTTGGCCGGTTGATTCAGCGGATGGGCACGACACTGCCGGTGCACGAGGGAACCTTCGCCAGGAACTACGAGGATGCGCCAACCGAGATGCCGGAGGCGGGGGCCATTGAAGCGTGGCGGATCTTCAACCTGTCAGGCGATACGCATCCCATCCACTTCCATCTCGTCAACGTGCAGATCGTCTCGCGACAGGCGTTCGATGTTCGCCGTCGGCGTTTTCTCGGCCCGCCGAGGCTGCCCGACGCGAACGAGCGTGGCTGGAAGGAAACAGTCAGGATGAACCCAGGCGAGTGCACGACCGTGATCATGAAATTCGATCTCGCGCCGGCCCCGTTTTTCGTGCCAGCCAGCCCGCGCACCGGCGGCCACGAGTACGTGTGGCATTGCCATATCCTGGAGCACGAGGAGCACGACATGATGCGACCGCTCGTCGTCATCTGACAGGTGCGACCACGCGCATTGTGGATCCATATGCAACCCGACTTGCTCTCTCTAAGGGGGATCAGCGCTGCTGCAGGAAGCGTCGCGAACGCTCGGCGGCTTCGGCGAGTCCCATGCCCTCGAGGCGCTCGTCAATACGCCGATCGACGCGCAGTGAATCCCATTGGGGTCCGACGGCGAGGTGTACGAGCGCCGGATCGCGGCGTGCGATCGCGGTGTCGAGATGCTGAAACGCCTCGTCCAGATTACCGGCTTCGCTGTGAAGCAGCGCGAGCTGCACCGGTGGACCGCTGGCGTTGGCGCGCAGTGCGAACTCGACGACTCCAGCGCGACCCCGGGTTTCGTAACTTCGTCGCAGATCGTCGAGCAGCTCCGGCGGGCAACCAGCGGCTCTCGCGTGCAGGAGCGACTCCGCCATGTGGCGATCGAGAGCGCCCTTCTTCAGGTAGGCTGCCGCCAGATACTCGCGCGCGAGCAGGTGTTCCGGATCGAGCTCCAGCGCGCGGGTGACCCACGCGATCATGCTGTCGAAGCGCCGCTGATTCCAGTACGACAGCGCGATCTGGAGATGCACGGTCGCAGAGTGCGGGTCCCGTTCGAGCACGCGCTGCTTGGCCGCCAGACCTTCACCGAGATACCCGAGCGCTTCGAGCAGCCGGCCGTACAGCAACCAGCCCTCGGTGTGATCCGCGTTCAGCTCGAGTGCGCGCTCGAGGCTGCGCCGCGCGCCATTCCAGTTCCAGTCGCTCAGGAATAAAACGGTCCCCAGTGCAACCTGCGCGTCCGCGTTGGACGCCTCCATGGCGAGCGCGCGCAGGGCCGCCGCGCGAGCCGACGTGTAGGCGGCATCGGGTGCAGCGAGGCGCAGCTCGGCCTCCGCGCAATGGGCGACGGCCAGGCCCGCGTGCGCGGCCGCGTAACCGGGATCGAGCTCGATGGCGGTCCGGAACGCCATGACGGCGCGCGGGATCTCCGATCGGGAGGCCGTCATCAGGCAGGCACGGCCACGTCCGATCAGTTCAGACACCTCGGGCGTCGCCGGCAGCACGCCAATCGGCCACTTCATCGACAGCGCTCCTGCCGGGGCTTCTCGACGCCTGATCGCGGCAGAGAAGCGGTAGCCCGCTCTCGGCACCGTCTCGATGTACGCGGCTCCATCGGCGGATTCACCAAGACTCTTGCGAAGCGCCGAGACGTACACAGAAAGGACGCCCTCGTCCACCGAGACGTCGCCCCAGACCAGGTCGAGGAGCTCGCGCTTGGTGACCAATGTGCCGGCGTGGCGCAGGAGTGCGACGAGCACGTCGTGCGCCCTTGGTGCGAGCGTCACGATCCGCCCGGCGCTCGACAGCCTGCGCTCCCGCACGTCGAGCACGAAGCGACCAAACTCGTACACCTCGCTGGTGCCAGACATGGTTTAGACGAATCTTAGGCGATCCTTCAGGACTTTGAACGACCCCGCTGGTACACCTGTCGGTCAAGGAGGTCGTATGAGTGATTCATTCGTAGGGACGTGGACCCTCAACCCATCGGGATCCGCCTTCGACGCGAACCACAAGCCCGCGGAGGCCACCATGACCTGGGAGCTGGAGGCAGACGGCACATATCTGCTGCTTGCCGCGGGCATCGACGCCAAGGGTGCACGCTGTGAGGAGAAACCGCAGCGGCTGCGACCGGACGGCGTGGCATACCCGGTCGACGGTTTTCCTGGCCTGACATCCGTCACGGCCCGTCTCAGCCCGAACACGATTCGAGCAGAAGCGAAGCGAGAGGACGGCTCTCTCGCCGGCGAAGGCACCTATGCGGTGGCCGGCGACGGACGGACGATGACCGCGACGACGAGGGGGTTCGACTCGCAGCTGCGGCCGTTCACGATGCAGACGGTATGGAATCGCACGTGAACTCTCTCGCGGAGCGGCGGCAGCGAGTGCGTCACTTTCCGAGCTATTGTGACGTGTCGCGCTCGTTCGCGAGGAGGAACCATGTCGTCCGCACGCTCATCGGCAGGAGATCTGATCCCGACCGAATGCCGGGTTATCGAAGTCCGCGTCGCCGAGCTGCGGCAGCTTTTCAACGCCATCGATCCCTCGCCGTTTCGTGAGCGTGACCTCGATCCGCGTGCAGAGGAATTCATTGTCGAATGGGCTAGTGATCTGCCGCGCGACGCACGTCTGGCATTGCTGGTCCACCTCGAAAGGAGCGCCGGGCCGGAAGATGAGGCACCGCTGCTGGGGGAATCGGTTCACCAGTACTTCAATCAACGCGCTCTGCAGTCACGACGGCGGCTCCGCGAGCTGTTTCGCCGAGGCCGCATCAGCCTGGTGATCGCTCTTGCGTTCCTCGGCGCATCGATCGCCGCTGGCGACGCCGTGGCGAACTTTCTTCGTGAAACTCACCTGGCAGAGATCGTCCGCGAGGGGTTTCTCATTGGCGGTTGGGTAGCGATGTGGCGTCCGCTGGAGGTGTTCCTGTACGACTGGTGGCCAATTCGCGCTGAGGCTCGTCTCTTCGATCGGTTGAGTACGATGCCCGTGAGAATCGAGTACAAGGAGACGACAACCAGCGACGCCTGGCGGAACGATTGGCCGGTGGTTCCGGCGGGCGGCTCGTCCTATTCGAATCGCACGGACACGGCTGTCGAGCATCCGGTCCGATAGAGCGTGCCGTCAGCCTTGTAGAAAGCGTTGGTCCCGGATGACGTGGCATGGCTGGCGTCGGTCAGCTCGAGTGTCTGAGAAACAATCGACCAGCCCGCAAAAAACCCCGGAGACGTCGGGAAGTTGGGTGCGGTCTCGAAGTTGATCAAGTTCACCATTCGTTGTTTGTACGTATTCTGCCCTTCAGAGCTCCACAAACCATGTCCATCGCTTCGCTGGCCAATTGCGAACGCTGGACTGCTCGTGCTCTCGCTGATCGTTCCACCGCGATGGAACGTCACCAGCGAGCTGAATGGCTGCCCGATCTGTGCCTCGGTCGAACAGTCCCGGAGCGTGACCTGCACCAACCAGGTGCCTTCGAGGCCTGTCCTGGCGGCGGAGTCGTTAGACTGTGCCAGCCCGGCGCCCCCACCCGAGATGAGCAACGCGGCCGCGAGGCCAATCGCCGCTGCCACGCGACTCGCACTGAACACTTTTGATGGATTCAACTTCATTGTCGGTCTCCCGGCCGGTGCGCCGCGTCGAGATGACGATGCCCGCATCCGGCAGGCGCATCCTGCACTCGCGCGAGGAGAGCTGCCCATGGACAGAGCCTTACAAAAACATGGAATTTTACTGGAGCCGTAAGTGGCACCATACGCACGACTTGTGACAATGTAGGCTCTCCCGGTCACCCCGATGCAGGCCCCAACGTCACGAGAGACGTTTCGATTTGGCGATTTCGAGCTCAATGTGGCGTCGTACGAACTTCGCCGCCTGGGTCGGCCGGTGAAGCTCGGGCGCCAGCCCCTGGACCTTCTGATCCTGCTGGTCGAAAGTCGCGGTCTTCTCGTGTCCCGCAGCGATATCGTCGATCGTCTTTGGGGCAAAGACGTCTTCGTCGATGTCGACACCGGCGTCAACACCGCGATCAGCAAAATCAGACAAGCCCTGCGCGACTCGTCTGAGGCGCCGGCGTTCGTGGAAACCGTATCGGGAAAGGGCTATCGGTTCATCGCCGAGGTGGAGATCGTCCGCCAGCTTGCGCCGCTTCCAGCCGATCGCCGAACACCGCAGCCCCTGCCGGTCCACGGCCAGGAGTTGTCGGTAACGCCTTCAGTTGCCCTCCTTCCCGAGCCCCTCCGACCCTTTCACGCCCGCCCCGGAATTCGATCCAGCCTCGCTGCAGGCGTCCTGATCCTCGCGATCGCAGCGGGAATCGTCGCCTTCACGCGGCTGAAAGGCGAACCCGTCATCAGCAGCGTCAGCCTCGCCGTGCTGCCGTTCGCGAACCTCGGCAGTGATCCGGAGCGCGAGTATCTGGCCGCTGGCCTCACCGACGAGACCAGCGCATCCCTCGCGCAGATCGATCCGGCGCATTTGACTGTCAAAGGGCGGACTCTTCGGTACAAGGGCACCACCAAGAGCGCCGCCGAGATCGGCCAGGAGCTCTCGGTCGACTATCTGGTCGAGAGCTCGATTCGAGCCGAGGAGTCCAAGCTGCGAGTCACAGTCAACTTGATTCGCGTCAGAAATGAGGAGCTCGTATGGTCGCAGTTCTACGACCGTGAGCCGACCAGCCTGCTCGGATTGCAGCAGGAGTTGAGCACTGCGATCGCCGAGCAGATCCGTCTCCGTCTCACGCCGGATCGGATGAGCGGTCTCGGGCGTCGGCAGACGCAGAGCGCCGATGCATACGACGTCTACCTGAAGGGACGACACCAGAGACAGCGTCGCACGGCGGAGGGTAACGCGCGCGCGATCGAGTTGTTCAACCAAGCATTGGCGATCGATCCGAACTATGCGCTCGCATGGTCCGACCTCGCATTTGCCTACGCAGGAGGCGCCATCAATGGAGACGCGCGGCCCGCGGATGTCGGCCCGCGAGCCCGGGCTGCCGCCCTCAATGCCGTCCGTGCCAACCCGGATCTATCCGAATCACAGTCGGCACGCGCATACGTCTTGTGGATGCTCGAGTGGGACTGGAAGGCCGCTGTAACCGGATTCAAGTTGGCAGTGGACCTCGATCCGAGCAACGTACACGCGCATCGACTGCTGGCTCACACGCTCTCGCAGTCGGGACGTCACGAGGAAGCGGAGACGCTCATGCGCCGGGCGCGTGAGCTCGATCCAACAGACTCTCTGACGCAGGGGTTATCGTCGGTGATTGCGTCTCAACGCCGGGACGCTGCGGCTGCCCTGGATCACGCGCGACGCACGATTTCGCTGGAGCCCCGCTTCTGGATCGGCTCTGTCACTCTCGCATTCGCGTACGAGCTCGCCGGTGACCACGAACTCTCGCTCGAAGCTCTCGCCGATACGGCTCGACTTCCCGGCGGCGGTAACAGTAAGAACCTTTCTCTGAAGGGGTACGTCCTCGCGCGAATGGGACGAGCGGACGCCGCGCGGGAGGTGCTGGCGACGCTGGAAGGCATCTCCCGTGAACGGTACATGCCGCCGTACGCATCAGCGCTGGTATATGCGGGCCTCGGGGAGCGCGAGCCGATGTTCGCGGCGCTGGAAAGAGCCTACGCGGCACGCGACGTTCATCTGATTTACCTGCCCGTGATGTGGCATTGGGATCCCTACCGGACGGATCCTCGATTCATCAATCTACTGGCACGCTGCGGCTTTGGATCTGGCCACTGAGGTCCGCACGCCGAGGTCCGAGGGTCCGCAGGTCTGAGGGCCTTAGGGCCTTTGCCGCAGCACCTGCGCCGGTTCGACGCGCATGCCGCGCCAGGCGGGAAGCACCGCGGCAATCGCCGCGATCGACGCCAGTATGGTTGCCGATGCAGCAAGCGTCGTGGGGTCGCGCGGCTCCAGCCCGTACACCAGCGGCGCAACGAAGCGTGAGAGCCACAATGCCGCCAGCACGCCCATGGCAGTACCTGCAAGGACGAACATGATGATCCGCCCGGTCAACCCGCGCAGGATCTCCAGGCGTTGTCCGCCGAGCGCGAGCTGGATACCAATCTCCGGACGCCGCCGCGAGAGCGAAAATGACGTCACGCCGTAGAGTCCGATGGCCGAGAGCAGCAGAGCGATGCCGCCGAACAGTCCGGCGAGCATCGCGACGAGTCGCTCCTGCGCGAGCGACGCAGTCACGTCGCGATCGAGCGGCCGGAACGTCAAGCCCACGGCGGAATCGATCGCGCGCAGTCTTTCTGTCAGCGCCGCGGTCAGATGCGCGGAATCTCCACTGACGCGGATGGTGACACGGAATGGAGCCTCCGGCGGTCCAAGCCCGGCGGATTGCGCGAATGGTAGGTAGATGGTTGGCGGCGGCCGATCACGCAGCGAACGACCGTACAGCGCATCGGCGGCAACGCCGACGATCGTGCAGCCGGCCGACCCGCACGGGCCGGCATGAATCGAAGTTCCAAGGACGTCGCCGTTGCCCAGCAGGGCGCTGCGAAGCGCCTCATTGATGATCGCGACGCGCGCCGTACCCGGACGATCACGGCCATCGAAGTCGCGCCCCGCACGCAGTGGGGTGTCGTAGGTTGCGAACCAGCCGGGGGTGACGAAGTTGAACGCGACCTGACGTCCAACGTCGGCGCGCCGGCCGCGCGCATCCGTCAGCAGTCCGCCTCCACCGGCGCCGAACGGAGTCCACGTCGATCCAGCAGCGTGGCTCATGCCGGGTACTGGCACGATCGCGTCGAGGAGGCGTTCGTACCAACGGATCCGGACCTCCTGATCGGGTTCAGAACGTGATGGGTTCACCGTCATCACGACCAGCCCCTTCGAATCGAATCCAAGTGGCACGTTCGCGAGCCGGTCGAGCGTCCGCGCGAACACGCCCGCGCCCGCGAGCAGCACGGTTGACAGCGCCATCTGCGCGACGATCACTGCGCCCGTCAGCACGCCAGTTCGCCGTCCGGTGTTGGCGCGCCCCTCCTGCTGCAACGCCTCGATCGACGCCACGCGTGTCGCGTAGACCGCGGGTGCTGTCGCGAAGAGCACGACCGCGGCGATCGTGACAGTGCTGATGAACGCCAGCACGCGCCAGTCGATCGGCAGATCGATAACGAACGGGTCGCCCGCAGCCGGCACGCGGGCGACGAGTACGCGGCTGGCCGAGACCGCGAAGATCGCTCCGGCGACGGTGCTGATCCCCCCGAGGGTCAGGCCCTCCACGAATAGCTGTCGTGCCAGCCGCCAGCGCGGCGCACCGAGAGCGAGCCGGATGCTCGAGTCGCGCCGCCGTGCGGCGGCGCGTGCGAGCAAAAGGCTGGCAACGTTCACGCAGACGATCAGCAAAACGAGTCCCGACACGATTGCAAGTGTGACGAGCGGACGCTCGTATTGCTGGCGAAGCCGCGAGCGATCTGAGATGCCGGTGCCGGCGGCCGCGAGCACGAACGGCTCCTTGAGCATCGGCGGCAGACCGGGCTCGAGAATGTCGGGCTGCATCGCTCGCAAAGCCGCTGCTGCTTCTGAAATGCTCTGCGCCTGTTTCAGCCTCAGCATGACCGTCAGCAGCAACGCGCCGCGGGTGTCAACGATCGAGCGCCGGCCGCGGATCAGCGGTTCGACCGACAGGGGGATCGCGATGTCGAATGGCTGACCGATATCCACCCCGCGGAATCCCGGCGGTGTGACTCCAATGATCGTGACCGGTGTTCCTTCGACGGAAATCCGCGAACCCACGACTGACGCAGCGCCGTTGAAGCGCCGTCGCCACAGATCGTGGCTGAGCACCACGACCGCCCCAGCAGGTCCGCCGCCGCGCACATCGTCAGCCGCCGTGAACGTGCGACCGATGATCGCGGGTACGCCGAGCGTGCCGAAGAGGTCGCCGCTGGCAAAGAGTGCCTGGGCGGGGTGCGCCGCAATCCCCTCCGACAGGTCCACTGGTTGCAGCATCCACGCGAACGCGCCGTCGAAAGCTCCGGCGCGGTCCCTGAGATGCTCCCACATGGCGTGGTTCCAACCGGCGCCGGCCTTGAACCCGAACCGAAGTGCCGTCTCTGACGTGACCGTGACGAGCTGCTGTGGGTCCCTGACAGGGAGCGGGCGGAGGATCAGACCGTTCGCCACCGAAAATAGAGCGCTCAACGTGCCAATCGCCAGTGCCAGGGTGAGCGCGGCCGCGAGCGAAATGGCGCGCGAGGCAAGCAGAGCGCGAACGGCGGCCCGGATGTCGAGCGCGAGATCTTTACCCAAGCCTCTTCCGGCGCATTGAAATCATGACGACGCCCAGGAGAATGCCAACAACGATCGAGGCGATGAACAGCCCCCACGCCGCGGGCATCACCAAGGTCATCAGCGGCAGGAGAATGGCAATCCCAAGGCCGCCGATTCCGTAAACAGGACTCCCAGTCAGGTTGATCGTCGAACCACGACGTCCGAACCTGCGTGTGCGTTCGATCGCATCGGCTGGTTGAAGATCGACCAGCCGCAATGGGCGGATCTCGTCGGTACGGTGGACCCATTCGATCGCGATCGCGGCGAGCACTTCCCCCCAGATGCCCCAGCGCGATGCCCGCTGCTCGTATCGCTCGATGAGGTCTCCGGCCATGCATGTGCTTCCGGGAACCAGGCGTTCGAGCAGCGCGAGGGCGAACCGGGGCGGTTGACGTCTCGTCATGTCAGCTTCTCCTTCAGCTGAGGGATGTCCCGCCACATCGCGGAGAGCGCCTGCTGCGTGTTCTTGACCGCCCGCAGGCCGCGCGGCGTCAGCCGGAAAAAGCGCTTCGCCCGTCCGCCGCGTTCCGGCGTTGCACTGCCGATGATCGAAGACACGAGCCCGTTCGCTTCGAGCCGCTCCAGCGCGGCATAGGCAGCACCGAGCAGCACCCGCCGTCCGGTCGCCCCTTCGATATCCCTGGCAATGCGGACCCCGTACGCTTGTGGCTCCACGCGCAGCACGGCCAGCAGGATCATGAGCTCGAAATCGGTCAACAGATGGCGGGGCATATCTTCACATATTGTGAAGTATGATCGCCG